>JAABUX010000005.1_pt1 | contig 330323 bp, 284 predicted proteins | sample 5561851 | NCBI WGS metagenome assembly JAABUX01 (sample SAMN10711883, study PRJNA513361) | rock metagenome | isolation source: Antarctica rocks | place: Antarctica: Victoria Land, Richard Nunatak red sandstone | collected 2016-01-03 | reverse complement strand
CACTACCCCTCGCGCCCCGCGCCGCCCCCCCCCCCCCCCGCTTCTCGCTTCTCGGGCTAGGAACGGTCCGTAGGGTTTATACTAGAGGAAGTAGAGAGGATGCACGGAGACGTGCATCCTCGTTGTTGTGTCCGTACGTCGTGTAGAGGTGTTCATGCGTTTTCGCGTCGCCCCGGAAGTATTCGAGCGCTTTCCTGACGTCTACATCGCTGTCGTGGCGGCGACGGGCGTCGTCAACGGGTCGTCCCTTCCGACAGCGACGGCGGAGGTGCGCGGCGCGGAGACCGAGGTGCGCGCACGTCTGACCGCCGGCGACCTCGTGGCGCATCCCTTTATCGCGCGCTGGCGCGAGGCGTTCAAGACGGTGGGATCGCCCCCGAGCAAGTACAAGAGTTCGGTTGAAGCGCTGCTCGGCCGCGTGCTCAAGGGCGACAGTCTGCCCGATCTCTCGCCCGTCGTCGATCTGGCCAACGCCGTCTCGCTGCGCGCGTTCGTGCCCGTCGGCGCGCACGACGTGGACAAGCTGAGCGGCGACCTCATGGTTAAGGTCGCCACGGGCGACGAGGTCTTCTACCCCGTCGGCGGTGAGCGAGAGCTTGTTCCGGCGGGCGAGATCGTCTACGCCGACGACGAGGCCGTGCGCACGCGGCGTTGGGTCTGGCGGCAGGGCGAGGGCGCGCGCGTCTCGGGAGAGAGCACGACTGTCTTGTTCCCTATCGACGGCTGGCGCGGCTTCAACGACGCGGACGTGGAGGAGGCCGCGTGGACGCTGGCGCATCTGCTGCAAGCGCACACCGGCGCGCGCACGGCCCTCTCGTTCCTGCACCGCAACAACCCGGAGGCCGTGGTCTTCACTAATGGAGAGCCGACCGGAGAGAAACCGGGCGAGGCCAGAGAGCGGGCCGGGCAGGCGCCAAGCGAGGCCAAAGCTACTACGTCGCCTCCCCCCGCCGTCCATGGCGCGGAGAAGACGCCGGACGCGATCGACGACCTGCTGACGCGCGGCGTGGTCGACGTCGTCGTGCGTGAGAACCTGGAGCGCCGCCTGCGCCGCGGCGAGAGGCTGCGCGTGAAGCTCGGCATCGACCCCACGGGGCCGCGCCTGCACATCGGCCGCGCCGTGGCCCTGCGCAAGCTGCGCCAGTTTCAGGATCTCGGGCATACCGTCTGCCTGGTGATCGGCGACTTCACGGCGCAGATCGGCGATATGTCGGATAAAGACTCCGAGCGCCGCGTGCTGACCGAGATGGACATCTATCAGAACATGGCGAACTATAAGACGCAGATCGGGACGATCCTGGACGAGCGCCGCGTGGAGTGGAGCTACAACAGCGATTGGCTGGGCCAACTGCGCCTCAAAGAAGTGATCCAACTCTCGCGCCTGTTCACCGTGGCGCAGATGATCGAGCGCGAGAACTTCAGCCAGCGCTTCGCCGCCGGCAAGCCTATCTCCCTGCAAGAGTTCCTGTACCCGCTCATGCAGGGCTTCGACTCGTACGCGCTCAACGCGGACGTGGAGATCGGCGGCACCGACCAGTTGTTCAACCTCATGGCCGGTAGGACGGTGCAGCAGCGCGGCTTCGCCCGCCCGCCGCAAGACCTCATAACCATGGCTATGATCTGGGGACTCGACGGGCGCAAGATGAGCACCAGCGAGGGCAACACCATCCTCATCGACGAGCCAGCCGTGGATATGTACGGCAAGGTGATGAAGGTGGGCGACGAACATATCGTGCCCTACTTCGAGGCCACGACCGTCGTGCCGATGGTCGAGGTGCGCGCGATCGCGGCCGCACTGGCGGACGGCCTCAACCCGATCACGGCGAAGAAGAAACTGGCCTACGCCATCACCACGCTCTACCACGGCGACGCGGGCGCCCTCGAAGGCCAGCGCTACTTCGAGGACCTGCATCAGAAACAAGGTGAACTGGCCGACGCCGATTGGCCGGAGACGACCATCGCCGGCGCGGCGCCACGCCTCGTAGGCCAGTTGTTCAAGGACGCCGGTTTGGTCAAGAGCACCAGCGAGGCGCGGCGCATCATGGAGCAGGGCGGCCTGGAGATCGATGGCGAGCGCGTGGCCGACTTCAGCCTGACCGTGACCCCTATCAACGGCATGAAATTGAAGCGCGGCAAGAACGGGCTGGCCCGCCTGCGCCTCGGCGCCTCGTAGGCGCGGCCACGGCAGTATCTCCGCGTGGAGACGCTGCCGTGGCCGCGCCTACCTCCGCTAAAAGAGAACACGTGTACTCTTTAGCGTACGACCGTCTAGCCCTTAGATGACGAACACGCGACCATTTATCCTTACAAGCAACGAGCGAGTCAACATGATCTCTGAGAAGACCTTACGCACCCTGGAGTTTCCCAAGGTGCTAGAGAAACTGGCGGCCAACACGAGCTTCTCGCTCGCGCGCGAGGCCGCCCTGGCGCTGCGCCCGGCTACGACGCTGGACACGGCCCGCGAACGACAAGAACAGACGAGCGAGTGCGTCCGCCTGCTCGACAGTTCCGTGGACGTGAGCATGGGCGGCGCGCACGACATCCGCCCCGCCGTGACGCGCACGGCCTTGGGCGGCGCGCTCGACGCCTCACAGTTGCTCGACGTGCGCTCGACCCTCGAGTGCGCCGAGCGCATCGCCCGCACCCTGAGCAAGCTCGACGAGAGCTTTATCTGGCTGCAGGCCCAGCGTTACCGCATGGGCCAGTACCGCTCCATCATCAACGCCATCGCGCGTGCGGTCAACGAGCGCGGCGAGGTGGTGGACAGTGCGTCGGCCAAGCTGGGCCAGATCCGCTCGGAACTCCGCGTCGTGCATAGCCGCCTGATCGACCGCCTCAACGGCATGTTGACTTCGATCCAGTACCGCGGCGCCGTGCAGGAAGCCCTAGTGACCACGCGCAACGGCCGCTACGTCATCCCGATCAAAGCGGAGTTTAAGGGGCAGGTCAAGGGCATCGTCCACGACCAATCGTCCAGCGGCGCCACGCTCTTTATCGAGCCCCTGGCCGTGACAGACATGAACAACTCCTGGCGACAGCTGCAACTGGACGAGCGCGACGAGGTCGACCGCATCCTGGCCGAGATCTCCTCGCTGATCAGGGCAGACTCCACGGGCGTCATCTCCACGGTCCTGGCCCTGGGCGACGTCGATCTCGTGCTGGCCAAGGCGCGCTACGGCGCGCTCGTGCGCGGCTCCTCGCCCGCGCTCAACGAGGAGGGCCGCGTCGACCTCATCGCCGCGCGCCACCCGTTGCTCACGGGCAAGGTCGTGCCCGTCTCCCTCACGCTGGGCGACGAGTTCCGCGTGCTGCTCATCACTGGTCCCAACACCGGCGGCAAGACCGTGGCGCTCAAAACCGTGGGGCTGCTAAGCCTGATGGCGCAGAGCGGCCTGCAGATCCCGGCTGAGACCGGCTCGGAGATCGCGGTCTTCACGGCGATCCACGCCGACATCGGCGACGAGCAGAGCATCGAACAGAGCCTCTCGACCTTTAGCTCGCACCTGACCAACATCATCGCCATGCTGCGCGATCTTAAGAGCAACGAACTGCTCCTGCTCGACGAGTTGGGCGCGGGCACCGACCCCACGGAAGGCTCGGCCCTTGCTCAGGCCATCTTGACCTACCTGCTGGAACGCAACGTGCGCGTCATCGCCACGACGCACTACAGCGAACTCAAAGCCTTTGCCTACAACGAGCCGGGGGTGGAGAACGCCTCGGTCGAGTTCGACGTGGAGACGCTCTCGCCCACCTATCGCCTCTCTATCGGGCTGCCCGGACGATCCAACGCCCTGGCCATCGCGCGGCGTCTGGGGCTGGGCGAAGACATCATCACGGGCGCTTCGAGCTTCATGAGCGGCGAGGAGCAGCGCGTCGAGGTCATGCTGGGCGAGATCCAAGGTGAGCGCGATGCCACGGCCGACCTCTACGCCCGCGCCAACGAGGCCTATCGCCAGGCCGACGAGGCGCGTGCGCGCCTGCAAAGCGAATTGGAAAAGTTGCTGGGCGAACGCACCGCCATCGTGGCGGCGGCGCGGGCCGAGGCGGAGGAGAGCGTCCGCCAGATGCGCTCTCAGCTCGACCGCGTCGAGGCCGAGATGCGTATGACGACGGCCACGCCCCAGGCGGGTCTGTCTTCCCTGCGCGAGAGCATCAACGAGATTGTGGCCAAGACGCCGGAGGTATTGCAGCCCCCTGTACCCGTGGAGAAACCCAGGGCCACGCCGCCTCCGGCCAAGGCCGCCCCCCTTCGCGAGATCACCACGGGCGATCAGGTCGAGGTCGTGCGCCTGGGCCAACGCGGCACGGTCAGCGCTGCCGCACCGGGCAAAGACGACGTCGAGGTGCTGGTGGGAGCGCTGCGTATGCGCGCGCGCCGCGGCGACCTGCGCCTCGTGCAATCGGTCGAGGAGGTCCGCAAAGAGGACGCCCGCGAACTCGTCTCCGTGGCTGCGTCGACGCGCCGCGGCGCCGTGCCCGCTCCGGGACTCGAGGTCGATATGCGCGGCTGGCGCGCCGACGAGGTGCCTCCCGAACTAGAGAAGTACGTCCACGACGCCTACATGGCCAACATGCCTTTCGTGCGCATCATCCATGGCAAAGGTACGGGCGCGCTGCGTCAGGTCGTGCGCGACGAACTGGCCACCAACCCGTTCGTCTCCAGCTTTCACACCGCGTCGTCGCAAGAAGGCGGCGACGGCGTGACCGTGGTGCAGCTCAGTAAGTCATAAAAAACCGACGCCGGCAGCCCAGGATCGGGCCAGCGGTGTCGGATCAGCGTGATGTGTGCTACACCAGGTTCGCCGAGGCGAAGCGCACGGTCTCCAGCGCCTTGGCCCAGCTTACGACCTGCTCCAGCATGGCCTCGACTTCTTGCTCGTGCCGTGCGTGGGGGCGGAACGTGCTAAGGACTATCTGGATTTTGGTCATGTCAGTCTTTCTTCTTTTTAAAACGCTCAAAAATTGAACGCTCAATATCTTTATACTAATGGGAGAAGCGGACTAGTGCAAGGGAAGCGAGAAGGCGCGTGAAGGAGCCACGGTGGTTAAGCCAGGACGAACAGGTGGATTGGAGGGCCTTTGTGGTCGCCACGCGGTTGCTCTGGAGCCAATTCGAGCGCGACCTCCAGCGCGACGCGCATATGCCGGTGACGTACTACGAGATTCTTAGCGCGCTCTCGGAGATACAGGGGCACAGGCTTTCGATGTCTCACCTCGCCATGATCCTGCAGGTCTCGCCGAGTAGGCTTTCGCACGCCGTGTCCCGTCTGGAAGAGACAGGGTGGATTCGTCGCGAGATGTGCGCCGGCGACCGCCGCAAATGGAGAGCGGTGTTGACGGATGAGGGTATGGGCGCGCTGCGCGCCGCCGCGCCGGTCCACGTCGAGAGCGTACGCACGCACCTGCTCGACCAGTTGACGCCGACGCAGGTCGAGCAGCTTGGCGAGATCAGCCGGGCCCTTCTCGCTCACCTAGCGCCGGGCTTCGACCTGGCGCGCCTGATGGCGCGGGGCGGAGAGGACGATGCGAACGACGCGGAAAACGAGGAGTGCCAGGGCGACGCGGAAAGCGAGGAGCGCCAGGGCGACGCGACAGGCGCGGACAGCTTGAGCCGCGGCGCCCTGTAGGAGTGGAGTGGAGTGGACGCCCGAGCGCCAAGAGCCTCTAGACTGTCGCCGCCCGTTGTTATGGCCGGTCGTGGACTGTGACGAACGTCCGCCTACTCCAGCGTCCCCGATCGTGATACCCTACGGACATGGGGACGAGATGGACGGGAAAGCGATGTACGACGACTCAGACTCTAATGAACGAGACGCGCCCGAGCCGCGGCCGGAGTTTCGCCCGCAGGACGTCGTGACTTTCCAGTTGATCGCCTTTCAGCACAGCGACGAGCCGACGCCCAAGAGCGGCATCGCCCGTGCCTTCATCTTTGCCTCGCCGGGCGCCAGAGCGGCCACGGGACCGCTGCGGCGCTTCATCCCGTTGCTGCTCAGTCCCCTCTATCGTCCCCTGCTCAACCACGAGAGCGCGGAGATGGGACCGCTCACCACGCAGGACGGCACGGCGCGGCAGCTGGTCAAGGTGTTTTCCCCGGATGAATCGGTCTCCGTCTACTTGTTCATCCTCTCGCTGCAAGAAGACGGGCCGAACGCCGGGTGCTGGATGACCGACAGCGTCGTCAAGATATAGCCAGAGGACTTGATAAGGGCAGAGAGGCGACCTCACGGTGACGCGAAGAGACGGCGACTATTCCTCTCCCTACTCCCCGGCGCACGGGCCTGTCTCCCACGTCGCCCCGACTGAGGCGACCCTGCCGCCGCTTGCGCTCAAGAGCGGGGAGATCGTGGTCAAAGCTCTGGCCAGTGGGTCGTCGGGCAACGCCGTGCTGGTGCGTGCGGGCGCGGTCGCCGTCTTAATTGACGCCGGATTGCCCGGACGCACGTTGGCCGCGCTGCTGCGCCAGCACGGCGTCGCGCCTGGAGAGCTGGCGGCGATCCTGGTCTCGCACGAGCATAGCGACCACATCGCGGGGGCCACGGTGCTCTCGCGCCTCTACCACGCTCCAGTCGTGGCCAACAAAGCGACGCTCGACGCCGTGGCGCGCTTCTCCCGCGCGCGCGCCGCCCATCCCACGCTCGTCTTGCCCACGGGAGGCACGCACCACTTCGGCGCCCTCTCCGTCACCACCACGCCGACGCCGCACGACGCCGTCGAGTCCGTGGCCTTCTCACTGACCTATGAGGGTTGGCGCATGTTCCTGGCCACGGACCTGGGCTACGACGCGCCGGACCTGGAGAAACCGATCTCCGAGGCCGACCTGATCGTGCTCGAAGCGAACCACGACCTCGAGACGCTGCGCCAGGGTCCCTATCCCTGGCCGCTCAAGAACCGCATCCTAGGCAAAGGCGGGCACCTCTCCAACGACCAGACGGCGGCCCTGCTGGAACGCGCCCTCACGCGCGTGCCCGCACGGCGGCGCTGGCTCTGGCTGGCTCACCTCAGCGGGGACAACAACACGCCGCGCAAAGCCCGCGAACAGATAAGCCTGCGCCTCGACCTCGCCGGGATCGGGCGCGAGGTCGAGATCGATATAGCCAGGCGCGACGTACCCAGCGCCGTCTGGCACAACTCCCGGCTGGCCTACCAGCACGCGCTCTTCTAGCGCGTCGCACGCCGGCGGCGTGGACTTGTAGGGAAGAGTGGTCGCGCCCAGGCAGAAGGCAGCCGTACGGCCGACGCCAGGGCGAAGGCGAGGGCCGTTACGGCGATCGAGCCGAGCACGTCGATAGTGTGGTGCGCGCCGATGCCCAGGCGACCGGCCATGATGAGCAGAACGGCGACGACGCAGGGAACGAGAAAACGGCGGTCGATCCAGCAGAGCGAGGCGGTCAGCGTCGCGGCGAGCAGCGTGTGATCGGAGGGGAAGCCGTTGTCGTGGGCCACGGGCACGAGCGGCGCGGCGTGCGCGACCACGTAGGGCCGTGGGTCTATCACGAGGCTGGTGAGCACATGTGAGGCGAGATAGGCCAGCGCCCCCATGAGGACGAAGCGGACGACGATGGCGGGGCTCAGGGCGGCATGGCCGGCGGCCACGGCCACGGCCACGATCCAGGCTGCTCCAAGAAGGTACACGAGAACCGAGGCGCAAAAGATGACCAGCACGCGCGTCACGCCATCGTGGACGCTCAGTGCGTGCAACGTCTGCTGGACGACGTCTTGCATGATGTCGATCGTATTTTTTAAGCGACTACAAGGCCAGCGCCGTCGCGGCGGCCTGAGGAGCGATCTCATCGCGTTTGCTCCTGGTCAGGTAGACGACCAGACTGAGGATGGCGGTGAGGAAGATGAGGCTGGTCACGGTCGTGCCTAGACCGAGGCCGCCGATATCGCGCGGCTGCGCGAGGAAGTCGCCGATGGACGCGCCGAGGGGACGGGTCAGGATGTAGGCGATCCAGAAGGCCAGGATGGCGTTGAGCTTGAAGCGGAAATGGGCGACCGTCACGAGGGCGATCAGGCCGCCGAAGATAAGCGCGGAGTTTAGGTAGCCTAGGTTGAAATTCTCGGCGACGAGGTCGCCGGTGGCGGTGCCCAGGGCAAACGTAAAGAGAATGGTCAACCAGTAGAAGGCTTCGCGGCGCGTGGTGAAGATCGAGTGGATGGACAAGGTTTTCTCGCTGGCATACCACCCGGCGAACGTCGCCGCTAGGGCGATGGCGAAGATGATGGTGGCCGTCGACAAAGCGATGCCGAAGTTTCCCGTCATGTTGTCCGTGATCAAAGTGCCGACCACGCTGATCAAGACGACGGCGAGCCAGTAGACCGCCGGCACGTATTTCCTGAGCCGGAATTGGAAGAAGAGCACGACGACGAGGAGGCTGCCAATGATGTAGGTCGTCACGTTTAAGCCCAGATTTAACTGGTTGTTGATGAAGTCGGCGAAGGTTTCACCGACGGTCGTGCAGAGGACTTTAATGATCCAGAAGTAAAGCACGATTTCTGGAACTTTATTCAGCATATGGCGTCCTACCGACACGGCTGACGTCGATCGCGCGTTGATGGCCTGCATAAGCGTTACATTCCTCCCCGTAGATTTTTCTCCCGGCCCGGCCACATGCCAAGCCGTCCGCGCTCGCCGGACATCGGACGCAAGGCGCCGAAAGGGTCCCGCTAGCTTCTCCGTCGGCGCGCGCCACTCTGCACATCTACCCGACGCCCTCAACGCTACCCGACCCGCATAAGAGCAAGATTAAGCAGAGATTAGAAGGTTTTAATACGTCATATTGCGAACGCATAGTGCATTCACCAAACTCCTGGAGGAGCAGTGACGCTGCCGCCCTCGTCTAGCGGCGTCCGCTGTGCGTCTTAGAGGGGGAGAGGACGTCCACGAGATGAGCAGCTACAGAGCAACGGACGTTTCTCCATGGCCAAGCGTTCGTCCTAGTCACGATCTTGGCGTCGCCGCGAGGAGCCGGGATAGAGGTCGTCCGAGACGCCACGGACGATAGGCGCCCCTCAGTCCATCCGAGAAGGGAGGAGAGCAACAAGCTATAATCGCGGCATAGCCTGCCTTAACCGGCGACGCGTTCTATAATGAACACGAAGACAGACAGGACGCCGCGTCTATTGGATGGGGAGAACGCAAGGCATGCGCTTGTTGGTGGTGGAAGACGAACCGCGCATCGCGCAGTTTATCCGGCGTGGCCTGGAAGAAGAACAGCACGCCGTCGACGTGGCGCCGGACGGCGACGACGCGGTGCTGCTGGGCACGATGAACGAGTACGACGTGATCGTGCTCGACGTGCTCTTGCCGCGCAAAAACGGCCTCGCGGTGTGTCGTGAGTTGCGCGCCAACCGCGTGACGACGCCGATCCTCATGCTCACGGCCAAGGACAGCGTCGAGGACAAGGTCGCGGGTCTGGCCATCGGCGCCGACGACTATCTAACCAAACCGTTCGCCTTCGACGAGTTGCTGGCGCGCATCAACGCGCTCGTGCGCCGCCGGTCGCTGGATCGCTCGCCGCTCTTGCAGGTCGGGGACCTCACGCTCGATCGTTTAACCCGCGTGGTGAAGCGCGGCGATGTCGCGATCGACTTGACCAACAAAGAGTTCGCGCTGTTGGCCTTCTTGATGCAGCGTCCGGGACAAGTGCTCACGCGCACGCAGATTTCCCAACAAATCTGGGACATGGACTTCGACAACGAGTCCAACGTGATCGACGTGTACGTGCGCTACATCCGCAAGAAGATCGACATCGGGGGCGCGCGGCCGCTCATCCATACCGTGCGTGGAGCGGGCTACGTCATCAAGGAGTAGCACCAGCATGGCCGCGCGCCTGTTCCGTCTGCCGCCCACGTCGTTGCGTTCACGTCTGGCGCTGTGGTACCTTCTGGTGCTGGGGGTGATCCTGACCCTGTTCGCTGGCGGCATCTATCTCGACGTCGGCTCCTCGCTGCTGAGCGGTGTGGATACGGCGCTGCAAGCGCGCCTCGACACGGTGACCAGCCAGATTCAAGTTGGAGCGTCCGGCCCGCGGTACGAGGGCGGCGACTCTCCCCATGCCAACGCCGAGACCGCCGTCTATCTGCTCGACACGAGGGGACGTCTGCTGGAGGCGATCGCCGGATCGCGCGAACTAACGCCTCATCCCCCTCTCGTCGCCAGGGCGCTGACCGGACGTACGAGCGTGCCGCCCACCACGGTTGGCAACCAGCGCATCGACACAGCCCCGTTGTACGACGATCGAGGATCGATCGTCGGCGTTGTGCAGGTGATCCAGTCGCTCGACGTGGTGGACGACCAGCTGCAGCAGTTGCTGACCGTGTTGCTGCTGGCCACGCCGTTCTTGCTGGCGGTCGCGACGGTCGGCGGCGTCTTTCTAGCCGGGCGCGCCCTGGCGCCGATCGACCGCATCACCGCCACGGCCGGCGCCATCGGCGCTGGCAACCTTGCTGGACGCCTGAGCCTCGCTCCGCGCGACGACGAGGTGGGCCGGCTGGCCGCCACGCTCGATGGTATGTTGGAACGCCTGGAGCACGCCTTCGTGCAGCAAGAGCAGGCCGCGGCACGGCAGCGCCAGTTCGCCGCCGACGCGTCGCACGAGTTGCGCACACCCCTCACGATCATTAAAGGAGACCTCGATGTCTTGCTGCGACGGCGGCGTACGCCCGAGGAGTACGAGGAAGTCGTCCGTGGCGTCGACGAAGAGACGGGGCGGCTTTCTTCGCTGGTAGAGGATCTCTTGACCCTGGCGCGCGCGGACAGCGGGCAGGCAGAGTTGGCGCGCGAGTTCGTCTATCTCGACGCTTTGGTCGACGCCGTGATCGCGAGCCTCGGGCGCCTCGCCTCGGTCAAGGGCGTGGTGCTGAGGCCACGCTTGCAGCGCGATGTGGCCGTCATCGGCGACCCGGCGCGGCTGCGCCAGCTCGTTTTCAACGTGCTGGGCAACGCCGTTCGCTACACCCTGACGGGGGGCGCGATCGAGGTCGTGCTGAGGGGCCAGGACGGCGAGGCGCGTCTTACCATCGTCGACACGGGCATCGGCATCGCGCCGGACGATCTGCCCCATATCTTCGACCGCTTTTACCGTGCGGACAGAGCACGCACGCACGTTGAAGGCGGCACGGGCCTGGGCCTGGCCATCGCGCGCTGGAGCGCCGAGGCGCACGGCGGGCATCTCGAGGCATCGTCGCGCCTCGAAGAGGGCAGCACCTTCACCTTGACGATGCCGCTGGCGCCGGTCGACGACGCCCCGTCCGACGATCTGCCTCGGGACGCCAGGGACCGCACGGGGCGCCAGCCCGATTCTCGTCTCAAGACCGTTTAAGCGCTCGTCGCCGACCGAGGGCAGGCCTATCGCCATGATGCGCCGCATCGCCCTCTCGCGTGTCGAAGTTGTGCGCGGCGCGCGATCGCAGGTGCGCGCCTATCCACCCCATGAGCTTTTTCTCATGTGTATTTCATGATGATTTAACGAGCCAGAACGATGATACGAGTGCAAGGGATGCGGCCGCTCCTCTGCAACGCACGACAGCCAGAGCGGAAAACATCGGAAAGAAGAGGCAATCAATGACCATCAAGGCAACATTACTAGCCCTCGGTCTCGGCGTCGGGACGCTGAGCGGCGTGGCGACGATCGCCCACAACAACACGATGGTCTCCGCGCACACCCTCGTGGTCCACGCGCGGGCGGCGACCGGTCAGGAAACGAAGGACACGAGCGGGACGGACACGGACGCCTCCGCTCCTTGCACGACGACCGCGGGCGAACAAACAGGAAACTGCCAGGACAGCGGGAGCGCCGCCGAGCAGGCCGACGCCGCGACCGCTCATGCGGCCGATCCGGTCGACGCGCCTGATACCTCTACCGCCAGCGTAAGCGCGGCGGCGGCCACGGCCGTTCCCGATGGAGCGGACGCCGCGGACGCCGCTGATAAGTCGGGCGCGACAGACACGGCGGACGCCGCCGACAGTACGGATTCGTCCAATGCGACTGACGCCGCCGACAGCGCTGGCCAGACGGACGCAGTGGACGCGACCGACCAGCCCGACGCGACGACGCCTGCTACGACCCCGAGCAAGGTTGCTATCCGTTAACCTCCCTCGCAAAGGGCAGGGTTTTACGTCTCGGCCCCGGTCTCGCGCGTGCGGAGCCGGGGTCGGGGCATTTCCGCACTTATGTCTAAGGCGTGAACGAGTCGAACAGAGCGTCAATGACTGCTGAGAAGAAGCTCAGGTCTCGCGTCTTGAGATCTGACGGCATCATGTAGAGCCAGATCGCGGAGCCGTAGGCGCCAGCGTCGACGTGTCTCCAGCGCGTAAGCTGTTCTCGCGCTTCAGGCGTCCTCCCAGCGGGTCCCCGTGCCCACGCGGATGATGCGGCCCCAGCCAGGAAAGACATTGTGGGTCGCGACGAGCGTCGCGCCGGTGGAGACGGCGTCGGCGATGAGGCGCTGGCGTGAGGCGATCATAGCCTTTTTGTCGCGGCCAACCATCACCCAGTCGGGATGGGAGACTTCGCAGGGATGGTGAAACAAGTCGCCGAGGTAGGAGAAATGCACGCCCGCCGACGCGACGTGGACGATAGAGTGGCCGGGCGACTCTCCTGGCGCGGCGATCATAGTTACGCCGGGCGCGACCTCCGTATCGCCGTCGATCAGGTCGAGCAGGCCGCGGCGGTCGAGCGCCTCCAGGTGAATCCCCGCTTCGGATGTCGTGGCGTCGCCCGCCGCGTTCCCCGACCAGTCAGCGCGGTTGATGATGTAGCGCGCCCGTGGATAGCGCGGAAAACGCCAACCGCCGCGTGCTGCCGTCGTCCCCGTCACGTGGTCGCCGTGGGCGTGCGTGAGCAGCACATGGGTGATCTGGGTAGGGAGAACGCCGATGGCCGCGAGGCCAGCTTGCACGCCAGGCGTCGGGCGGAATTTAAAGGTCGTCACGAGGCGTGCGTCCGCGTCCACCTCGCCCGCGCCAGGATCGATGAGGATGGAGGCCTCGCCGCTCTGGACGAAGGCGGAGATGAGGCCAGAAGAGATGAGCATGCCGTTGACGTCGGCCTCGGGCGCCTCCCGACGCACCTCGTCTGGGGGGGCCTGCATCCAGGGGATGAGCGGGATGGCCCCAAGGACGCCGTCGTTGATGAGCGTCACCGTCGCGTCGCCGATGCGCCGCGCCGTGATGTATCCCTCGATCTCATGACCGTCCATCGCTCGGCCTCCTTCTCTTTCTCGTCAACTGCGTGCCCCCCGCGGCTGTCAGCCTGACCCGCCGTTCACGCGGTAAGCATAGGCTACGGTCGCTCGAAGGCGAGGGTGTGGAGCAAGAGGCTCTCGGTGGGATGGAAAGCGGGCGAGTGATCGGGCGGCTCCAGGGCCAGCGGCGCGGACACGGCTTTCTCGATCGTGCGGTGCGCTGTCTGTACCGGGCAGGCGATCGTCGCCGTACCGATAAGAGAAAGCAAGCTGCTGGCCTTGTAGCTTTTGCCAAGACTGAGATGCATCCAGGCTTGGCCGTGTGGGGCGATGTCTACGCGCAACGCGGCGTCGTAGAGCTTTAGGGTCTTCGTATCGCGTAGTTGCGCGCTGAGGAGGGCGTGCCGTTGCGTCCCACACGATGTAGTCGCCGCTTGGAGGACGCGCAGCCTGAGCGCTAGATGAGGCATTTGCCGCCTCGTATCACCATAGTAGAAATGGCCGGACAAGACGCCGTGACTGTCGCGCGCGGGAGACGTCCCTGTAGCGGCTCCCGAGACGAGGATGTCGAGCGAGATGGCCCCCTGGGCGGTGAGGCCATGCACGGCGACGTAGGGCGTCGGTGTAGGCGCGGCAACAGGCTTTTTAGCAGGGCGCTTGGGCGCGGGCGTCGCCGTGGGCGTCAACGTGATCGGTGTGGTAGGGGGCGCCGGCGTCGGACTTTTGGTCGGCTGCGGCGTCGCCGTCACGGAGTAAGGGGCGCAGGCGAACGAACTCCAATGCGTGACCGGAGGCGGAGTAGCCGTGGCCGTCGCGGTCGGCGTCCCCGTGGCCGTCGCCGTGGCCGTCGGCGAGGCTGTGCTCGTGCTGGTAGGCAAGGTCGTCGCGGTCGCCGTGGCCACCGTAGGCGTCGTCGTCGTCGTCGCCGTGGGCGTCGCCATCGCCGCCGCCGTAGGCGTCATCGTCGCTATCGTTGTGGGCGTTATCGTCGCCGTCGTTGTGACGTCCGTCGTGAAGGAGGCCCGCGCGCCGGTCCGTGCCGGGAGGCCGATTGGCAAGATCGTCGTCGTGGCCGGGTTAGCCACGCTGGACGGGGCGGCGGTGGGTGTGGTGGAGCCCGCGACGACCGGCAAGATAGGCGACGCCGTGGCCGTGGCTAGTGCGGTCCCGCTGGGCGCGTAGGTCGGCGTGGCCGTCCCGCTGGGCGCGCGCGTGGGCGTGATCGTCGCCGTCACGGTCACGGGCGTGGTGGGCGCAACCGACGCCGCGGTCGTCGGGAAAGCCGTTGCGGCCAAAGATGTCGTGATCGGCACGACGGTGGCTGTCAAGATGGCGGTCGTCGTCTGCGTGCTTGTCGCCGTGGCGAGGGCCGGTACGGGCGGCGGCGTCGACGTGGCGGGGGGGACCGGCGTAGGACTGGACGCGAACAAGAAGTTCTTGATATAAGGAGCGGCGGTGGTCGACCAATCACTGCCCAGTAAGCCGAAGTCCTCGCGCTGGCCGTAGCAGCTTTTCCAGGTCTGCGTCGAGGACGGTCCCTGATACGACCACGAATCGGAGAAGGTGCCGTTGATGGGCCAGTAGCTCCAATTCATACCGCCAGGGATGCCGGCGGCGGGATCGCCGTTGTCCATGTAGGTCGTAAAGGCATTGAACCAGTAGCCAGAGTTGTTGCCGTTCACGGCGTCGTTGAAGCAGGTATTATCGTGCGTACACGTGCCGAACTCTCCCACCCAGATAGGCGCGGTATAGGACTGGCCGGGCACGGAGGCAAAACCGAAGGTGCGGTCCCACGAGCTATACATCTGGGTGAGGGACCCGTTGGGCTGGAAAAAGCGGTAGTCGTGCGGCGCATAGATGAGCCTGGAGCCCACGGGCAAGTTGATCGGATCGGTCAGGACGCCCTGGAAGTTCTCACCGTAGCCATCATTGGGGAAGCTGCCGTCGGACTGGGGGTAGGTCGAGACGCCTTCGACGAAAATGAGCCAGCGCGGATCGATCGCCTCCGCGGCGGCGCCTTCCTGGCTGGCCGCGCGCGCCCAGTCGGTCGTCGCGTTGTTCAGTCCGCCGCACGGCCCCCAGTGGGCGTAGGTCAGATACTCGGCGCAGGTCGAGGGTTGGTGCGCCGAGTGGGGTTCGTTGTGCAGGTCGAGTCCCACCACGGCGGGATCGCCGGCAAACAGATGCTCGACCGCGGCCCAATCGTCGAGCCAGTTCTGGGGAGTGAAGCAGGTCGCGGGAGGAGCCGAACTCGGGCACGAGGCCGCCGTGTACCAAAGGCCGTTCTCCTGGGCGCCCCACCCGGACTCGGCGCGGTGGCTGTCGAGGATGACGGAGAGGCCCTGGCTCCCGGCGTAATCGACGATCGTCTTCATGATGTCGAGCGCGTGCATGTCGTCGAGGCTGGGATTCGCGGCCAAAGCGTCCGCGCCGCTGTTGGGGAGACAACTCAAGTGCAGGCAGATCGGGCCGATGCGCGAGACGATGGGGTTGCGCTCGACCATCTCGTTAGAGAAGGGCACGCGTAGGGAATTGAAGCCGAGCGCCTTGATGTGCGCCACGATGTCCTGATAGCGCGCGTAGCGCAGGCCGCCGAAGACGAAATCGCTGGAGTCGAAGCCGTACCAGTTGACCGCGCGCAGACGCACGACAGTGCCGGCGGAATCGACGATGACCGAGCCGCACGTGTGCAGCGACGGCGCCGAGGAATCGGCGCAGGCGTTGTCGGCCCGCGCGAGACGCGACAGCCCACCGGCGGCCGGCGTCGCGGATAGGGCTAGGAGCAAAGCGAGGATAAGCGGTTTGAGCGGGATGAATCGTCGTCGTCGTGAGGAACCGTTGTCGTCCATGGCGAGGCGCACGCTTTCACTAGCGGGGTGGCGTCGGGCCAGCTCCTGGGTCGTCGGCGCGTGGAGCGCGGGGCCAGCATACGGTGTTGAGGGATGCACCCGCAGTGTAACGCAGCCTGCCCTCACGCGGCCAGCACCTCTTTGCTTATATACATGTTGCCAGATGCCTCCCTCTCCTCTCTTTTAGGATCGTTCGGCCTATCTTTATCCTAATTTTTATTAATCAGTAAAAATCAGGATGTGTTCAATTGACTTTAGAGCGATTTATGGCTACAGTAGGTGTAGAAGGAGGGCAGATGCGGATGTCGAGAAAAGTTTTAGAAAGTTGCCCTAGCTGCGGAAGCGCGATGGAGGTTACGGAGATGCATTGCCTGACGTGCGACGCGCGCGTGCAGGCGCACTTCCGCACCTGCGACTTTTGCGCCCTGAGCGAAGAGCAGAGCACGTTCCTGCGCCTCTTCCTCATCAGTCGCGGCAATTTAAGCGAGGTGGAGAAGAAGCTCGGCGTGTCTTACCCCACGGTGCGCGCCAAGCTCGACGAGGTGATCGGCCGCCTGGAGACGACCACGACGACCGCCGAGCCGGCAAAGATGCGCGAGTCCGTGGAGACGCCGGGCGAGACGCTGCGCGCGGAGATCGGGGCCACCGTACGCGCTACACTCGACGAGGTGTTGGGCAGGGTCTCGACGCCGTCCCAGCCCCACCCTATACCGCCGCGTGGGGCCGCGTCCGCCGCGCCACCGGACGATGGGGCGCCGTCACCACGACGGGCCGTGCTCGACGCCGTGGCGCGCGGAGAGATCAGCCCCACCGCGGGTCTAGAGCGCATACGGCGCCTGGGAGAGCTATAGATGAACGCGCTCGACGGATCGTTCGAGGGCGTGCGCGCCCTATCCATCGACCTCAAGAGCGGCGATGTCTCCGTCTGTGTGGCGCTCGCTGACTCCTGGCGCGTCGAGTACGGCGGCGGACGCGACGGCGCCCCACTCGTCGAGCGCACGGGCGACGCCCTGCGCATCACCGGCCAGGGGGTGGGCCACATGAATATCTCCATCGTCGCGCCGTCCACTCTCGACCGGGTCGACGTAGACACGGGGTACCATAGCCGGGCCTCAGGCGCGGTCACGGTGGAGGGCGTACGGGGCTACACGCGCCTGCACACGGGGTGCGGCCCCGTCACGCTGCGCGGCGCGGGCGGCCAGGCCGATATACAGACCGGCGCCGGCGCCGTCGTCGTCGAGGGGTTCGAGGGAACCCTCTCCGCTGCGAGCGGCGCGGGATCCATCACGGCGACCGGGCTCAACGGCGAGGCCAAACTGCACACGGGCGCGGGACGCATCACCGTCCACGACGTCGACGGACATCTGACCGCGCATAGCGGCAGCGGCGACGTCGTCGTGACGTCAGGCGCGGGTGAGGCCACGCTCCACTCCGGCTTCGGCACGATCGCGGTTGAGTCGCCGCGTGGCCTCGCCGTGGCCGCGGACACCGGCATGGGCGGTGTGAGGGTCGGCGACGGCGTGGTGCGCGACCTGAAACTCAAGAGCAACATGGGCGCGGTGCATTGCAGCGCCGTACTGATGCAGGGCCGTCATGAGTTGGAGACAGCTATGGGCGCGGTGACGCTGATCCTACCCGACGACGCGGCGGCGCGCATCGACGCGCAGACCACTTTTGGCTCGGTCACCTCGGCCTTCCCGCTCGTGCGCGTGGGCCGCTCCGGTCCTATGGGCTTTGGGGGAGTGCGCATGGTGGGGACGATCGGCGGCGAGGCTCAGACCGACGTCACGCTCCGTTCGAGCAAGGGCGCGATCTCTATCAAACGGCGCGCGGCGGGAGAAGTTCTCATGCCCGTCCCTTTCGAGGTCACAGCCCCCCACACGCAGACATCCAACTTGGAGAAGGCCGCCGACTCGACGTTGGCCGTGCTCGAAGCACTGGCGCGCGGCGAGGTGACGCCGGCCGAGGCCGAAGATCTCTTGCACGGGGTCGCCGCCCTCGGGCGCCCCGCTAAGAGGCGCCCGAGGGCCTTCCCCGGATACGCCTTTCGCTCAACATAGTATGTCTACCTACGACGCTCCACGGCGCCGCTCTACGATTATGTCCGACGACGACCACCTTATAGAGAGGAGTTCACCCTAATGACGCGACAGACCTACACCCTTAACGACAACAGCGACGCGCCGACCATCACCCTCGGCATCTGCAACGGCGATCTTACCCTAACGGGAGAAGACGGAAGGACGGATATCGCGGCGCACTCGGACAAACCGCTCGACGCCGTCGTGCGCGACAGCGGCCACCTTGTGATCGAGTGGTGCGGCGACCTACATCTGGCCGTCCCACGCGGGACGACCGTGATCGCCGAGCGCGTCGAAGGCGACGCCAGGATCGAGGGCGTGGCCGGCGTGAAGATCGCTTCTATCGACGGCGACCTACGTCTGCGCGCCGTGGCGGGAACCGCCGCCATCGGCCACGTAAAAGGAGACGCGGCGGCGATGGAGTGCGCGGTGCTCTCGGTGCACGACGTAGGCGGAGACCTGCGTATCGAGCACAACTCGCTGAGTGCGGAGGCCGGGCGCGTGGGGGGCGACGTGCGCGCGGTAGACGTCGCGCGCCTTACTCTGGGCGCCGTGGGCGGCGACGCCCGCCTAGAGAAAATCGCGGGGACGCTCCAGTTCGTCGAGATCGAGGGCGACTTGTCGCTGCAAGGGGTGGTCGCCTCTTTCGGCCCCGCCCATGTCGGCGGCGACGCGGCGCTCGACCTCGCCTACACACCGGGCGCCGCGCACCACCTGGACGTGGAAGGCGACGCCTCCGTCGTCGTGGCGCGGGACGCCGACCTGACGCTCCACGCGACGGTGCGCGGCGACATCACGGGTGTTCCCGCCGCGCACGCGGATGGCTCGGTCACGCGCCGTTGGGGTGAGGGGACCGCGCACCTGACCCTGCGCGTCGGCGGCGACCTGTCGGTCCGCTCGGGCGCGACAGCCTCCCACCCGACCTTCGACGCGCCGGTCGCCCCCGCCGCGCCCACGATGCCTCTCATGCCGGTCGCACCTACCGCTCCTCTTGCACCGATCGCACGGGCCACGCCAATGGCGCGGGCTCTATCGGCTATGGGGGATGCGGAAGACGGCGCACTCGCCGCCGTTCTCGACGCCGTGGCGCGTGGGTCGCTCAGCCCAGCCGAGGCCGACGACCTGCTCTCGCGTTCTCGCACTTGAGACACACGAGACGGGGCGCCAGAAACTCGACCGCGAGAGCCAGGCGGTGAACTCTCCCACACGAGACGACACGCGACTCCCGAAACCTGACGGCGACAGATTCGACGATCGACCTAACGCGCATTCATTAAAGGGGAACATCGTGAACCACTTCTACAGCGGCGGTGGCATCGCGCTCATCCTGGCGCACGGCCAGGCGGAAGAAAAACGACGTCAAGCCGCGCGGCAGCGGCTAGCCCGCGCGGTGCAGGGACCGCATTCACTGCGCCGGGGTCTCGGTCTCGTGCTGACCGCGTGGGGACAAAACTTGCTGGCGTCCTCGCGGGAGGCCCAGGACGAATGGACGACCGCGGTCGCGTAAGCGAGGCCCACGGCAAACCAGACACGGCGCCGTCACCGTGTCTCAGGCTAAGAGAACGTCCTACGGCGCAAGAAGGCGCCGCGCTTGACGACGCGCTAGGCCTGCTCCCGATACAACGGCGAAAGGATGATGCAATGCTCCGACTACTGGCGCTGCGCGACGCCCGGCTCTTTCTTATCGGCCAGACCCTGTCGCTGTTCGGCGACACGGCGCTCTACTTGGCGCTCGGCATCTGGGTCAAGAGCCTAACGGGATCGAACGCCGCCGCCGGCCTCGTCTTCTTCGTCCTGGCGCTGCCCTCGCTCGTCGCGCCCGCGGCGGGGCTGCTGGTGGACCGCGTACGGCGGCGTCCGCTCATGATCGCGACCGACCTCGCGCTCGCCCTGACGGTCCTGGCGCTGCTGTTCGTGCATGGACAGGGCCAGGTCTGGCTCATCTACCTCGTGGCGGGACTCTACGGACTGGGCGGGCTCGTGTTCGGCTCCGCGCAATCGGCCTTGCTGACGGTCATGCTGCCGCCGGAGCTGCTGGGCGAGGGCAATGCCACGCTGCAAACGATCCGCGAAGGGCTGCGCATCGCCGGCCCGCTCACCGGAGCCGCGCTCTACGCGGCCTTCGGCGGGGGGCCTGTCGCCCTGCTCGACGCCGCCACCTTCGTCGCCTCGGCGCTCTGCCTGGCTAGCCTGCACGTGAGAGAAGACGTCCTGGCCCGACAGCCTCGCGGCGGGGGCCTGCGTGCGCTACGGGTGGAGCTTGCCGCCGGCATCGTGCATATCCTACGTGCGGTCGTGTTGAAGCGGATCGTCTTCTCCGTCGCCGTCGCCCTGCTCGTCATCGGTTTCACCGAAACCATCGCCTTCGCCGTCGTACAGGGTCTGCATAAGGGCTCTGTCACTCTTTTGATGAAGTGGGGAACCGGTCTATCTAGGAGCGACGACCGCGCCCCTTATAAAACAACCATGAGAGGGGCGAGGACCCTCTTTAACCGTGTTTCTGGTTGTTGTCTCCGGCTGAGGGACGGTCTGTCCCCGATGTTCTACGTTACGCTGAAACCCAGTTCATCAAACCTGTGACAGAACCTGCATAAGCCGCCCTCATTTCTCGGCGTCCTCGATGCGGGCCAGGGCGTTGGAGCCATCGCCGGCGGTCTCACCGCGTCCAGGTTGCTGCGCCGCCTCGGCGATGCGCGCACCATCGCGCTCGGCCTCGTCTTGTTCGGACTCGGCGACAGCTTGCTCGTCTTCCAATTTCTGCCCGCCGTCGTCATTGGAATCTTCATCGCCGGCTTAGGCTTGCCCTGGGTCATCGTCGGCTTCGCCACGGCGATACAGCAACGCACGCCCGCCGCCTTGCAGGGCCGCGTCTACTCGGCGGCCGACGCCGCCGTGGGTATGCCGCAGACGCTCTCCATCGCGCTCGGCGCCGGCCTCTCCGCATTCGTCGACTACCGCATCCTCGTCGCCGTCGTGGCCGTCGTGGTCGTCGGAACGGGTCTCTATCTCTATACGCGTACGGCGGAGCACGCTCTGCCGGCAACACGAGCGACCGCTGGTGAGCCGGCCAGATAGACGCCGCCCAGCGCGGGCGCCGTGGCAAAGTCAGCACGACGGCACGAACGACAGCGTTGACAGGGTCCGTGAAAAGTCAGGACGAGGGGAGGAAAGGCGAGCGCCCTGGGAGCGCGGGCCTCTGGCCCGTCCCTGACCGGACGCGGGGACGGGCAGGACGCCCGCGCTCCCAGTACGACTTTTCACGAACCCTGCAGCGTTGAAGGCGCTGCTCCGCCCGGACATGCCCTCATGCTACACTGTGATAACGAGAAAGGCGATCCCCGATAAGACAGGAGTACACGCGGCATGGCGCTACGGAGTGATATTCTCTTGCGGGTCGCCCCCGACGACCTACCTGACGACACGGAGGAAAGCGTCTTGGGCGCGGAATGGCATCAAGAAGCGATCGGCACGCTGGCCTGGAGCCTGCGCGTCGCCGCGGACCGCGCCGCCGCTTCCTGGGACGTCACCGAGACCGTCGGCCTCGACGGCCTCTCCCACTTCGATGGTTCTTCTTACACACCGCGCCCGGACGTGATGGTCTTGCCCACGGCGCTGCCCTCGAAGGGCGACGCCAACACGGCTCTGGCGCAGGGGGGCACGCCGCTGTTCGTGGCCGAGGTCGCTAGCCCCTCGACGGTAGCCAACGACCGAGAGGGCAAGCGCGCGACCTACGCGGGCGCGGGCATCGCGGAGTACCTCATCTTCGATCCGTCGGGAGAGCGGCTGGGACGGCGCGGGTTGATGGTGGAGGCGTGGCGGCTGCCGCGCGCGGGGGCGGGCCGCTACGAGCGCTGGGAACCGGAAGAAGACGGGGCGTGGCGGAGCGCGGCGCTGGGCGTGCGCTTCCACGTGGCGGGCCTGTTCTTGCTGGTGGAAGACCATAGGGGCGCGTTGATCCCGCACATCGTAGCGGCGATGCGCGAACGCGAGGAAGTCCTGCGCCTCTATCAGGCGTCGCGGCAGGAGCACGACGAAGCACAGCAGGAGCGCGACGAAGCACAGCAGGAGCGCGACGAAGCACAGCAGGAACGCGACGAAGCACAGCGCACGGTCCAAATCGTGGAGCGCGAACGCGATCGACTGGTGCGGGACCACTTCTCCGCCGCGCGGGAACGGGACGCGGAACGTCAGGCGCGTCAACGAGCGGAACAGGAGCGCCAGCAGGCTGAGCTACAGCGCCAGCAAGCCGACGAGCGCATCCGTGCGCTCGAAGAAGAGGTGCAGCGTCTGCGGGGCGTCTGACGCGGGCCGCATCGTTAGATAGGAAACACCTTTGCCGCTGGACGATGCGCCTACTGGCTGCTACGTCTACGTACGCGAGGACGGAGACCAGCGCGTACTCGTGGCGCTCACCCATGTAGGACGCCGGAGGCTAAAGGACGCGTGGTAGGGTCAACACCACCACGCCAAGCGGCGGCGGCGTCAGCACCGTCGTCGTGGCGGAAACGGTCGTGGTTATGCCGAGCGGAGAAGCAGCGTCGAAGGTCTGGAGCGTCGCGGACATGAGTCGCGCGCCTCTGCTTTTCGCGGGCAGTCCGTTTAGGTTCAGGGGCAGCGTATGAGCCCGCGTTGGATCGGGGTTAGCCGCGACAAGGGCGACGCGCCCGTCGGCGCGGCGCACGGCCAGCGCGTCGACGCCGTCGATCGTGCGGAGAGGCAGGACGACGCGGCCGCCCACGAGTTGATGCAGCGCGGCAAAGACGGCGAGGCCGGGCGTGCTCCGGCCGTCGACGAAAGGGGTCTGCGTCAGCCGGCCGCTCGAGCCGTAGAGCGGCGAGGCCCATGCCGCTAGGGTCGCGCCCGCGTTGACGAGGTGCAGCAGCAGGCGCGCCACGAACACGCCCTGTGCAGGAGAGTCGTAGAGCGGCGAGGATGTCACCGTCTCGGAGTCGAGGTTCCACGAGCCCACGAACACGCGCACGCCCGCGCCCTGAGGGTACTGCGCCAGGTTGGCGCTCAAGGCCTGCACCTGCTGGTCGAGCGTCGCTACGTCTGGAGCGGGGGCGGCTGAAACAGCCGCGGCTACATCCGCCGCGTCGGCCGGGACGCGGTCAGGCGAAGAGAAGGGGTAGTACTGCGTGTCCACGGCGGTAACGACGCCCGTCCACGATTGGTCGGTCGCGTTGGCGATCCAGGCGTCGGCGATGATGCGCGGCGGCGCCCCCCCGAGCGCCACGGTCAGCGCTGCCGCGTACGATGTGACGATCGCCGCGTAGACATCGGGAGAGCAGGTCGCGTGGTCGCCGCTGCTCCGCTGGCTCAAGGCGATGCCGAGGTGTCGCCACAGCGCGGGCGTCACGCCGATTTCCCAATAGATGGCGCGCGCTCCGGTTAATCCTACGCGCTTGACCATGAACGCGGCCAGAGCAGCCGCGCTCTGGGGATCGTCTATCTCCCCGTTGAGCGCCACGACGATGTCTGTTTTCAGTGCGCGCGCGCGCGCCACGACCCGTAAGATGCTGGCGCCCTGATTGCGATCCGGCAGCGCTTTACAGCCGTTTGACGCCGCGATGCGGTGGCCATCGGACCACGACGAGTCCGTCCGCCACTCGTAGTTGTCCGCCGTGGCCTCGCCGATGCGCATCAGGCCGACGAGGCCGTCGACGCCGACAAGCGGGCGGCACTGTGCATCGCCGTAGGACCCTTCCTGTAGATCGACGCCGAGGCCGAACAGCGCTCTATCGACCGCGGCCCCGCCGCGTGCTCCAAGGTTCACCGTGAGCATGGGCGGGGCTAGGGAGACCGTGGAAGGCGACGCGGCGGGGGAGACGCGCGAAAGAGCGACGATGAGGACAACGGCGAGGGCGAGGAGGATGGCAAGCCCAGCGACCGCGGGCGCCGCGCGCGGTATGGTGGACGGCGGCGCGTCTATCGCCCGAATCCCGCGGGTGGACGCAGATGTACCAGCCGGCGCAAGATGCGCTCGGCGCCGCCGTAGCGCAAGATGACCTGCACGCGTAAGAGACCGCGGCGGCCGTCGGAGGACGAGACGGGGAGTGAGAAGAGCACCGTGCCATCTACCCCAGTATCGTAGCCGGGACTCGACTGCGGACGCCCATTGGGATAAACCAAGATGGCATGCACGGCTACGTTAGGCAGATTGGTCGAGACGGTCAGCGGCAGCGTCGTGCCCACGACGACGAAAGGCGGGACGTCGAGCGAACCGCTGAGCACGATGCGCTGGAGCACCGTCACGTTGCGCGTCACCAGGTCGTCGGGCTCGCCAAAGCGCCGTTTATTATAATAGACGGCGATCGTCACGGCCGCCGTCTCGGCCGCGCCCTGTGGCTGGTAGGCGACCACCGGGGCAAACCTGGTCGTGCCCAGCGCCGTGGCGATGCGGACGATGTGGCGCATCGTGCCGTCGGGATAGGCCACCGTGAACGAGACGCGCGCGCGCGCGCGCGTCTGGACGGTCACGACGAGGACGTGACCGCTCGTCACCTGGAGCGGGAGGACGACGTTGGTCTGTCCTTGCGTCGCCGTGGCCACGGCCGTGAGCGACGCCGTGGCCGTGATGGCGTCCGCACCGTGGGGAGCCGCGATCGACGCGGGCGGGGCGGCAAGCCATGTGGGCGTGGGGAAGGCCGCGCGGGCGGCGACATCCCGTTGCACGGGGGTCAGGACGAACGCCGCGGCGATAAAGCTGGCGGCGACGAGACGAAAGAAGCGGTGATGCGCGTGGATCATGATCTTAGCCTAACGATGTTCTTGACGCGGAGACGTGGAGACGGCCAGGGGGGCTACATCTCTACTATATGCCCCCGCGGCGGCCAGGGCTGTTGCGGTGGTGTTAGCGTTTTGTAAAGCTTCTGTAAATGGCTCGTTCCCGTTCACCAGCGGCAGACGCAGCGTCATGGTCACCCCCTGGCCAGGCGCGCTCCACGGCGTCACCGCGCCGCCGTGGGCGACGGCCAGTTCGCGCACGATAGCCAGGCCGATGCCCGACCCACCCGTCTGCTGCGCGCGCGAGTGGTCGCCGCGGTAGAAGCGGTCGAACACCAGGGCCAGCGTCTGGGGCGCGAGGTCCGGTCCGCTATTATGCACCGTCGCGAGCGCGGAGACGCCGTCGCGCGCCGAGCCCAGACGCACTTCACCGCCAGCGTCGCAGAACTTCAAGGCGTTGTCGACGAGGTTGGAGACGATCTGGGCCAACCGATCGGGATCGCCGACTATGGTGAGACGTTCGTCGGATAGGTTCTCTACGAAGGAGACGCCGCGGCGAGGAGGAAGGCCGTGGTAGCGGGCGGCCGCCTCGTGCAGCAGCGCGTTGAGGTCGAGCGGGTGGCGCGAGAGCGACAGCCGCCCTTCTTGTAAACGCGAGAGGTCGAGCAGATCCATGGTCAGGCGATGCATACGCTCCGACTCGTTGAAGATGATCTCGGCGGAGCGGCGCGAGGTGGGCGGCAGGTCGACGTCGTCGCGCAGGGCCTCGCTAAAACCGATGATCGCGGTCAATGGAGAGCGCAGATCGTGCGAGACGTTAGCCACGAACTGGCGCTGCGCCTCGCGGGCGTGCTCCACTTCAGTCGCCATGTGGTTGAACGACTGGGCGAGTTGGCCGATCTCGTCGGCGGTCGCCGCGCCCTCGACGCGCTGAGCGTAGTCGCCCGCCGCCATGCGCTCCGAGGCCAGGGTCATGGCGTGAATGGGCTTAGTGATGCGGCGGAGCACGAGCAGCGCGGCGGCCGATGAGACGAGCACGGCCAGCGTACCCGCGCCGGCTAGATCGCCCACGGTGCTCCAAATCAGATTGGGCAGCGTGGTCACGCGGCGCAGCAACACGATGTCGCGGTAAGACTGGGACTGACTGCCGGCGACGCGGGCCGCCAGGGCGGGCGCGGGCACGGCGAGATAGGCATACTCGACGCCGTCCTCGGTGCGGAAGCCCTTGACCGCGCCGCGCGGCGCGGTCCCGGCGCCATCGGGAATGAAGGCTCTGATGGAGGGAGAGGCGGGCGTGGCAGGCGGCCACTTGTCGGCGACAGCGCCATTGTCCCAGCCCGTGAGCAGCACGCGGTCGAAGCCGAGCGCGCTAAGCGCCGCGCCCGACCCCATGAGTGCGAGTGGGACCTTCTTTCCTGCGTTGAGCAGCGAGAGGCGCACCTGCCGGTAGATGGCAGGCTCGGCCACTTGCAGCGTGCGCAGGGCGCCCTGGCGGTCGTCGCCCACGCGCGACCCCACCACGAAGGCGACAGTGGTCAGCCCTAGGCTAAGCACGAGCACGGCCACCGCGGCGAGGGTCAGGCGGGTGACGAGCGAGGCCAGAACCTTTTTACGAAACGTCCTCAAGTTTATACCCCACACCCCAGACCGTGGCGATGATGCCGGGCTTGCCGCCGGCCGCTTCAATTTTCTCGCGCAGATGCTGCACGTGGACGTCGACGGTGCGGCTAAAACCCTCGAAGTCGTAGCCCCAGACATTGTTGAGCAGTTGTTCGCGCGTGAACACCTGGCCGGGCGCGCGCGCCAGCGCCGCCAGCAGGTCGAATTCTTTGGGGCGCAACTCCACGGGCCGGCCCTCAATCGAGACGCTGCGGCGGCCTGGATCGACGGTCAGGGCGCCCGCGCGCAGCACCGTCGGTGCGGTAGACGCGGCAGCCGGCGCGCTCGGGATGCTTGAGCGCGCGCCGCGCCGCTGCAGCGCCTTGACGCGGGCGACGAGTTCTTTGGGCTGGAAAGGCTTGGTCAAGTAATCGTCCGCGCCCAACTCGAAGCCGACGACCTTGTCCACGATGTCGTCGCGCGCCGTCAACATCAAGATAGGCACCTCGCTGACCTTGCGTATCTCGCGGCAGACCTCCGTGCCGGGCAGACCCGGCAGCATAAGGTCGAGGATGACGACCGAGGGCGCCTCTTGATGGAAAGCGGCGAGGCCGCTCGGTCCGTCGTAGGCGGCGCGCGTGGTGAAACCGTCCTGCTTTAAGTAGTGAGCGACGAGTTCGACGATGTTCTCTTCGTCGTCTACGATCAGCACGTCGCTCATCTTTAGAGTCCTTTTCACCGCTCTCGCGTGCATACATTCGCGACATAGGCGCCGCGCGCACTCGTTGCCAAAAGTTTACAAAGATTTCATGAATGTTTACATCATGACGACATCACGGCAACAGATGCGTCCTATGATTGTAAGTGTACAGCGTGTCCGGAGCGCGTACGGCGGAATCACTTGAAACGCCCATCGTTTCCCAACAATTCATCAACCCGATCGTTTTTAGAGGAGTCGTACATCATGCGGAAACACGTACTGGGAGCCAGCATCCTTGTCGCGGCGCTGGCAGGCACATCTCTCGCCGGGCCGGCCGCGGCCTTCGCCGCGCCGGTAGCCCCTGGGTCCACCATCACCATCGGCAGCGGCGTCGTCGAGTCCATCACGAACAACGGACCCACCGAGACCTTGAACGTCTCCGCCCCGCGCGGCCATTACGGCGTCACCATCGCCGCGACCACGACCGTGGCCCTGCGCGGCGGCGAGGCGACGACCTTCGACGCCATCATCGTCGGCGACCACCTGCGCGTCAGCGGCGTCGTGAACACCGCTCCCGCCGCCGGGGCGCCCGGCACGCTGAGCGCTGCCGCCATCACCGATTTGAGCCTGGCCGAGAAGACGGCCATCGAAGGCGCGGTCATCTCCATCCCTAACCCCACGCAGCTGATCTTGCGCGTCGGACGCCGCGACAAAGGCCGCTTCGTCCCAGTCAACCAGATCCTGACCGTCGACGTCACCGCGTCCACGCCGATCTCCTTCTCCGCTGGCGTCTCGGGCACGGCCACCTTGGCCTCGATCACACCCGGCAAGGTGCTGCGCGTGGCCGGAACCTACGACAGCGACGCCCATACCGTCGTCTCCACCGAGTCGATCACGATCCTGGTCGCGCCCGTGCGCCTCTCCTACCCTGAACTGCGCGAGAAGCATCAACTCAACGTGCGCCTGTTGACTGAGCCGTTGACGACGACGCTGCCCCAGACGGTGACCGTACGCATCGACGGCGGCCCCGTGGCCCGGCTCGTCATCGCGTCTACGACCTCGATCGTGCGCCGTTACGACGGCAAGTCTGACGTGAGCCAGCTCGAGCGCGGCGATGCACTCACCCTCGCCGGTTCGTTCGAGCAGCGCCCCGCCCTCGTCTTCGACGCCACGTCGATCGAGGACAACTCGCAGCAGGACGCCTTCACCGGCGCCCTCGTCAAGCTGGACGCCTTCTCCTACGACGCGACGACGACGACCGCCACGGGACGGGCGACCATCCTCATCAACGGCGCCCATGCTCCGTACCATCGCGGTCAGGTCGTCAAGGTTGTGTTCTCGGCAACCACGGTCGTGACCAAGCGCGGCGCCCAGCCGGGCGCCCTGTCCGACCTCACCGGCCTCTCCTACCTCTCCGTGTCGGGCCGCTACGACCGCTACACTCACGTCCTCTACGTGAGCAAAGCGCAAGAGTAATCCACCACACCGTCGTCGAGGCGCGGCGCCGGCCGCGAACGTCGGGCCACGAAGGGCCGGGGAGCATCGTGCTCCCCGGCCCTTCGCCGTGTTGTAGACTATAGACGACCCACGAGGAAGGATGAGTGTTGACGCCGATGCCCCTAGACCCCACGCAAGCCGCTGTCGAGGTGCGCGGAGTGTGCAAGGCGTTCGGCGACCTCAAGGCCGTGGACGACGTCAGTTTCACGGCGGCGCCCGGCGAGGTGTTCGGCGTGCTGGGACCCAACGGAGCAGGCAAGACCACGCTGCTGCGCCTGCTGGCCACGACTATCCGGCCTGACCGGGGCACGGCCTCGATCGCCGGACACGACATCCGCGCGAACCCCATCGCCGCGCGCCGGTCGCTCGGCGTGCTCACCGCCAACATCGGCCTGTATCCGCGCTTCAGCGCGCGCGAGAACGTGGCCTACTTCGCGCACCTCAACGGGCTCGACCGCAAGACGACCGCCGCGCGCATCGAGCACCTGTTCTCCTTGCTCGGCGTCGACGAGTACGCCGACCGCCGCGCCGACGCTTTCTCCACTGGCATGAGACAGAAGGTCGCCATCGCCCGCGCCGTGGTCCACGATCCGCCCATCATGATCTTCGACGAGCCGACCAATGGCCTCGACGTGCTGGGAGCGCGCACGGTGGTCGAGTTCATCCGCGCCGCGCGCGCCGAGGGCAAGTGCGTCCTGTTCTCGACGCACGGGATGATCGACGCGGCCAAGCTCTGCGACCGCGTCGTGATTATCCACCAGGGCCGCGTGCGCGCGGTGGGGCCCGTGGACGAGTTGCTGTCCTCGACCGGCGCGGCAGACCTCGAAGACGCCTTCCTCGCCCTTATCGCCGCCGGACCGCGCGCGGCGGAGCGCTCCATCGCGTCCGTTCAGTCGTAAGGGAGCAACAGGTCATGCACACGATCGTGACGATCTGGCTGAAAGAACTGCGCGACACCATCCGCGACCGCCGCACGCTCGTCGTCATGGTGCTCGTGCCCGCGCTGCTCACACCCGCCCTCATCGTCGGCATCTCCAAAATCACCGCCTCGTCGACCACGGCGCCCCTGCATATCGCCGTGGCCGGAGGGCCGAACGCACGGGATCTGTTGACCCAACTACGCCAGCAGCCCTTCGTCGTCATCGCCACGACGACGACCGGCGCCGACGCGACCGCGCGCGTCCGTGCGGGCCAGGACGACGCCGCGCTGATCGTCGACCCCTCTTACACAACGCGCATCGGAGATGGTGGAGTGGGCTCCATCATCGTCGTCTCCGACTCGACGCAGGTCGGCTCGTCGCGCGCCGTGGACGCTCTGAACAAAGCGATAGGGGCCGCGCGCCTGGCCATCGTCTCGCAACGTTTGCAGGTGCGCCACGTCGACGCCCAGATCCTCTACCCTATCAAGACGACCGAGCGCGACGTCGCCACCAAGCAGGCGCTCGCCGGCGTCATCCTTTCCTCGATCGTGCCCATGTTCCTGGTCATCTACGCGCTGGTAGGCGGCATGTACACGGCCATGGACATTTCCGCCGGAGAGAAAGAGCGCTTCACCCTGGAGGCGCTGCTGCTCTCGCCCGCGACGACCTTGCAGATCACGTTGGGCAAGCTGCTGGCCGTCTCCACGGTGGCGCTCGCCACCGTCGCGCTGGCGCTGGTCGCTTTGTTCATCGCGTTGGCCAACGCGCCTCTGGGGACGGGTGCGGCCTCCGTGCCCTTGACCTTGCCTCCTGGCACGATCGCCATAGCAGCGCTGCTGGGCGCCCTGCTCGCAGTGGCCTTCTCCTCACTGGAACTGGCGCTCGGCGTGTTCGCGCGCTCGTTCAAGGAGGCGCAGAACTACATCACGCCGCTCTACCTGCTCGCCGTCGTCCCGGTGGTGCTCCTGACCTCCATCCCCGGCTTCAAAGCTACGACGCCCCTATTCGTCGTGCCCGCGCTCAACGCCGTGCTCCTGTTCAAGGAGGCCCTAGTGGACACGCCCGCGGTCGCCCACGTCGTGCTCACCGTCGTCTCCATGCTGGTGTTCTGCGTCCTCTGCATCGCGGTCACCATCCGCATCTTCGCCAACGAGAAAGTACTCCTGCGCACTTAAGACGATTCCTGCCCTTAGACTTGGGAGCTTTGTCAGTAGGGCTAGTTTTACTGGCGAGCATCACCTGTGCTACGATGCCCGCATGCTATAGATGCCCGTGAGGTCTGTGACGCTTTCTGTTAATCGTTGCACGCGATCGGTCTGCTGCGCCATCTTTTCAGTCAGCTTCTCGACACGTTCACTCTGCCAGGCCATCGTCTCGGTTAGTGCTTCTATGCAGGCTCCTTGTGCCTCTGCGTCGCGTCGCGCTAGTTCCCGAAGGGACAGGTTCGGCGTCGCCGTAGTATGGCCCACATGCTGATCGTGCGGCGTCACGAGTTCGTCGTAATGGCTCGTCAACTCCGTCTTTCGTCGAAACATCTTGCCGATCTCGTGCGCTGTACGCTCAGCCGTGAACAGGCGCTTGAGATTATGAACAACAACCCTCCGCACCAAAGGCGCATGCAACCATAAAGTGTGATCAGCGCACATACCCTCCAGCGACGCAGCCCGCTTCTTCCTCGATCTCTACGAGGCGGAAACGATCACGCTGGCGAGATAGGAGAACGACGAGCTACAGCGTGGGTTAGTCAATCGCGACGGTAGGCTGAAGATAGGCCGCGTGGAGGGCCGCAACGTCCCGCGAGATGGTCGAAAGATGGACGCCCAACTGCCGCGCGATGGCGGCGACCTGGCCGTGCTTGCCCAAGGACCCCTTATATCCTCCGGCCGTCTCGTGCAGCAAGCGGGCGCCTTCGCGATGGCGCACTGTTGCCAACCGTTGTACAATTGCCGGCCACCCGCGCGGCGGCAGATTTGGTCCCAGCTCAGACCTATCGTGTTTCCTCCTTACTAGCTCATCAGCTCGCCAGCGTTATCAGGCTGCATCGCACACGGATGGCGCCCAGCGCCGGCGGCAGCATGTCCACGACAGGCCGGCCCACGCGTGTGCAGCCGGCATAGAGGTGGCGACACGGGCCGTGCTTCTTCACGACGCCAGCGGCGACCGCGGCGATGTGCTCGGCCCCGGCCGGGCAGCCTATACCAAGGGCCAGACACTCCAGATGCCGGATGCGGTAGATCGTCTCCGCGCGACCGTCCACGGCCTGCGTCTCGGCCTCCGCCATGACAACCGTCGTAGGGTCCACGCGCTGCCCGATGTCTACTCCAAGGGAGCGCGTTTTAGCTGTAACGCTGATGCGACTGGCGGCATAGGCCAGGAGGGACGGGACCATCCGTGACGACGAAGACGCGAGCACGCTTTGTACGCCATCGCTGACGCATCCGTCCTGTTTGCCTTGGCAGGATGCCCAGCGTAACGACGTCGTTCGTCATATGTGCAATTCATGATTGCCACTGGGTTTGTAGGACTGATTACCGACGGGGTTATCTTCGAGTTCTGGAAGGTTCAGCCTTCCGCGCCTGACATGCTCCCAAGGCCCAGAGTGTAGCGCGACTAGGCGTTGTTGGACGCGGCAACGCGGGGAGCGGTCCGGCAAGGAAGGCAGGCAGCGGAGAAAGTCCACACCCTTTTGTATAACCGGTTAACGGGTGCGACCTCCCGTGTCTCCACTGCGGAGAATTACACCTATGACAACTCCGTGCGCGTAGAAAAAGAAGGGCTGGTCGCCGTCATGGCGACCAATCCCTCTCTCTGGCTTGAAACCGGGCGGCAGTACGTTTTAGCTGTGGCGCTGGCGTGACTGGCGGCGCAAGTACGACTGGTAGTGCAGTTCCTTTTCTTGCTCGCCGGAGAGGCCCGCGTCCGCCTGCGCGGCCAGCGCATCGAGGGCGTTGGCTTCGTGTAAGAACGCGGCCGGCGCGGCTGGCGCCGCGCGCAGCGACTGACTGGCCACGCGCAACTGCGCCCCCGCTCCCGCCGCGTCGCCCTCATGGCTGAGGCGCGCGGCTTCCTCGCGCGCTTTGGCCGCCATTAAGAGGGCGACTTCAGCGGATACGTCCTTGTCCACGGTCTGCGCCGCCACGACCTCGCGGAGCGCCGCGCGCAGCGTCACGAGCGGGAACGCCTCCTCGCGGCCCTGGCCATCCGCCGTGTAGTAGGCGACCAGCGCGATCTCGACGGCGTCCTCCGCGTCGAACGCGGCGGGATCGATGCGCAGCGAGAGCACGGCCCGCCGCGTGTCGCCCGCCAGCACGTCGCCCAGGAAGACGCGCACGCCGCGCGGCGTCTTCTCGATCGCGTCGTCGTTGAGCGACGAGGCCACGCGCACGCCCGTCGGAAGGGGTAGGTCCACGGCGAGGTTGCGCGCGTAGACGCGCACGATCTCGCCCAACTCTCCCCCTACGCAGTCGGGAATGTGCCTGGCCGTCTCCACGTACTGGAAACGACCGCCGCCGTAGCGCGCCATCGCCTCCAGCAGTTCCGCGTTGAAGTCCGCGCCGAGGCCCATGGTCGAGGTCGTGATGCCGCGCGCCTTCAACTGCCGCGCGTGTTCGCTCAATGCGTCGATCGCCGTGATGCCGGCATTAGCCTGACCGTCGGTCAGCACGATCGCGCGGTCTACCTGCGTGCCCACGCCTTGGTGGGCGGCGACCGCCGCGCAGCCGGCCAGCCAGCCACCGCTCAGGTTCGTCGATCCGCCCGTCTCGATGGACGCGATCAGGCGCAACAACTCGGCCTTGGCCGCGGCAGTCAGCAAGGCGCCCGGCGCCACGACCTTCACCTCGTCGTCGTAGGAGATGATGGCCACACGGTCGGCGCCCGTCAGATGGCGCACCGCGAAGGCGGCGGCGTCTTTGGCATGCCTGAGCTTCTCGCCGCTCATCGAGCCGCTGGCGTCGAGCACCAGCGCCAGGTTCAGCGGCGGGCGCGTGACGGCGCCGGCAGGTGTGGTCACGCTCACCATGAGGTTCCGCTCGGACACCATATCGTCCTGCACCAGCGGACGGTCGATCGAGCCGTTCAGAGTCAGCGTCGCGGTCATCAGAGTTCTCCTTCTCTATCTTGCTTGTGGACGAGGATTCGTCCTACAAGGATGTTTCCACTGGCCACGCAGCATCGATCTACTACGTGAGATGCGATAAAAGGTCTTGAGCCAGCCGGATGATGCGGCCTAGAACCGCGTCGCGCCGCTCGTCCGAGGTCTCCTGGTAGTGCAGTTCGACGCCGGGACCGAGCGCCACACGCTGCCACGTTGTCGCGGCCATCGCTGGCGCCGGCCGCACCATGGAGCTGGCAGGCGCCGCCGCGTCGCCCTGCCCCTCGCCGCGCGACCCCTTCTCGCGCGCCGCGCGGCGTTCTTTGATAAAGGAACTGATCGCCGGCAGAATCACGCCCGGCGACCCGGAAGATCCTGGAGACCCAGACGGAGTGGGGGCGGCTAGGGGCGGAGCCGCTCCGTGGGTGAAAGACGAGCGCGCCGCGGGCGGAGCCATGGACGGCGTCTCAGGCGCGGGAGAAGACCGCGCGACCGGGGAGGCAGCTGTGGGCGGGGCTAAGACATCCTCCGGGGCGGCCCGCCGTGCCACATCAGGCGCCCCCGCGCCAAGCAGGGCGGCGATGTAGTCGGACGCACTCTCTGGCAGCGGTTCCGGCTCGGCGACTAAGATCTCGTCGAGAGCCCGCGCGTCGAGACCGTCGAGCCGGCGGCGGATCTCGTCGAGAGGCAGATAAGCGTCTTTGAGCCGCTTGATCGCGCGCAGACGCAGCAGATGCTCCCGCGTGTAGGTGCGCTGTTGCCCGCCGCCTCCGGGAGAAGGCAGCAGCCCCTCGGCCACGTAGTAACGCACCGTGCGCCGTGTAACCTCCGTCAGCGCAGCCAATTCGCCGATATCGTAGGTCTCCATCGGCTCGTCGTGCATGGTCATAAAACCTCCTTGGCCCTATTGTACACCTTTACGTCAAAGTGTCAATACCATGCGAGGGACGACGCGCCATCATAGCAGGCGTGGATGGGAGCGCCTCATACGTCTCTCTCGTCCAATTTAGAAGGGAGGATGCTCTCGTGGCGTGTTTCTGCTCACGACGGTGTCTGGGGTGGGCCTTCCCCGGCCTTGAAACAGCACTTGGCCTCGTCCCTAGCTGCCTCTTTGACATAGAATGGAAGGTGTGGAGAGGTCCTTCCCGTCAGTCACGGACCTCTCCAATTCTCTGAGATTTTGGCGGCTCCTTCCCCTGACGTACGCCGAGTCCGACGAAAAGAGGCGCGTCGTGAAGTCCGAAGACGCCGTTTCCCCGCCTAATCCCGCTGTCACGTCGTCGGGTCGTGCGCCGCGCGGACGCCCTGCGCAACCGCGAGAAGCTGCTCGCCGTGGCTGCGCGGGGTTTTGCCCTCAAAGGAGTCGACGTCTCGCTGGACGATGTCGCGCGTGGGGCTGGAGTGGGAGCCGGCACGTTGTACCGGCACTTCCCCACGCGCGAGGCGCTGGTGGAGGCGGTCTACCGGCGCGAAGTCGAGGTGCTCTGCGAGGCCGCCGCAAGCTTGGCCCGCGCATACGCTCCCGAGGAGGCGCTCTGGGAGTAGATTTAGCGCTTCGTCGAGTACGTCGCTTAGCACGGCGGCAAGAGGTTGTCCTACGAGGTCGGAGCCACGGTGAATCAATGCGCGCGACATCACACGCACGGAACCCGTCCTGGTCGGCTAGGACGGGTTCCGTGCGTGTGATGTCACGTGATGTACGAGGAAGGCCGAGATCGTTTTAGACCGCGACGGCCTCCGCCTCGGGGGCGTCGACCGTGCTCTCGACGACGTCGAGCGGGTAGACGCTGATGCGCTGCTTCTTGTTCGGCAGGGGCTTCTCGAACTTCACGTAGCCGTCGATCATGGCGTAGATCGTGTAGTCGCGGCCCATGCCCACGTTGAGGCCTGGAGCCCACTTGGTGCCGCACTGGCGGACGATGATGCTGCCCGCCGTCAGAGCCTCGCCGCCGTACTTCTTGACGCCGCGGCGCTGGCCCTGGCTGTCACGCCCGTTGCGCGTCGAGCCCATTCCTTTTTTGTGTGCCATGTTTCTTTACCTGCTCCTCACACGCGTCGGCACGGAGCCGAGCGTCTCTCAGCGCTTATTCCGTTGGGAACTGCTCACTGCCCGGCGTCGGCAGCGTCGCGTCTCCGTCGATCTCCGGCGTCGTGGCGACGCCGGGGTGTGGGTCGATCTGAGCGATCGGGCCCGCCGGCGTCAGCACGTCGTCCGCCGGGGAAGACGAGCCGAGCGCCGCCGTGGCGATCCGCGTGGGCTCACCGGGCGTCGTCTTGATCGGCGTGGTCTCGATCGGCGTGGTCTCGACAGGCGTGGTCTCGACGGACATCGCCTCGATCGGCGTGGTCTCAACGGCGGTCGCCTCGACCGGCCTGGTCTCGATCGGCGCAGCCTCAACGGCGGTCGTCTCGATCGGCACGTACTCGACCTGCTCCGGGGCGACCACGGTGTCGAAGCCGGGCGCGGCGATGCTCTGGATCTGGAGCATGGTCAGCGACTGGCGGTGGCCGGTGCGGCGGCGATAACGGGCCTTGCTCTTATATTTGAAAACGACAAGCTTGGGACCGCGATGCTGGCTGACTACGCGCGCCGTCACCGTCGCGCCATCGATTAGCGGGCGACCGTACGACACGTGTGCTCCGTCGGCGGCGAGCAACACGTCGTCGATGCGGATCTCCGTTCCTTCTTCGGCGTCGAGCTTCTCGACGTCGATGGTCTGGCCGACCTGCACTTTGAACTGCTTGCCACCGGTCTTAATGACTGCAAACACGTGGCGATTATCCTCTAAAACAACAGGGGCGGCGTGCGCGAGGGCGCACGAAAGACGACTCTAGGGAGCGTCAGATACACCCACGGACTATAGCAAGTAAGAGGAACTTCTGTCAAGCCGCGCGCGTGAAAAAATCGTGGCGCCGTCGTCCGCTTTACCCGCCGCCTCGCGCGCCCTATAATTGGAGCGATGGGTATCTCCCTTCGCCGCGTCAACACAGTCGCATCTTGAAATCAGGAGAGTATGACGAGCAGCGACACGTCGGGCAACCAGCTTATCTATGTCGTCGACGACGACAACGCTATCCGCTCGTTGCTCTCAACCTTCTTGCAAGAAGAGGGGTTCCAGGTCATGGAGGGCAAGACCGGCGCTGAAGTCGTGCCCGCCGTACAGAAAAGCAGCCCTGACATCGTCTTGATGGACCTGCGCCTGCCCGACATCAGCGGTATGGAGGTGCTTGAAGACCTCGCCGCCAAGGAGCGCGACATTCCCGTGCTCATTATGACGGCCTACGACTCGTCGAGCGCGGCCATTCAGGCGACGCAGCAGGGAGCGTACGACTTCATCACCAAACCCTTCAACCTCGACGAGTTGTTGCACGCGGTGCGACGCGCCCTCGAGCACCGCGACCTCACGCGCCGTGTGCGCGAGATCGAGCAGCCCAACGCCTCCGCCGCCTCGCGGGACAAGTTCATCGGCCGCACGCCTGTCATGCAAGACATCTTCAAGACGATTGGGCGCATCGCGGGCAGCGACGCCACGGTGATGATCTACGGCGAGAGCGGCACGGGTAAGGAAGTGGCCGCGAGCGCCCTGCACTACAACTCGCCGCGCCGCGCCGGCCCCTTCATCAAGGTTAGCTGCGCGTCGTTCGTGGAGACGCTGCTGGAGAGCGAGTTGTTCGGCCACGAGAAGGGGGCCTTTACCCACGCCATCACGCAGCGCAAAGGCCGTTTCGAGCTGGCCAACAAAGGCACGATCTTTCTCGACGAGATCGGCGAGATCTCGCGGAACACGCAGACCAAACTGTTGCGCGTCTTGCAGGAGCGCGAGTTCGAGCGCGTAGGCTCGTCCATCACCATTAAGACCGACGTGCGCGTGCTCTGCGCCACTAACCGCGACCTCCAGCAAGAGGTCGCGGCAGGCCGCTTCCGCGAAGACCTCTACTTCCGCCTCAACGTCATCTCCATGACTATGCCGCCGCTGCGCGACCGCCGCGCCGATATCCCGTTCCTCGTCGAGCACTTTCTGGACAAGCATCGCTTCGGCCAATCGTCGTCCAAGGCCCGCGTGAGCGCTGGGGCCATGGAGATGCTGATCGGCTATCATTGGCCGGGCAACGTGCGCGATCTCGAGAACACCATCGAGCGCGCCGTGGTGCTCTCGCGCGGCGACATCATCACGACGCAGCACCTCTCGTTCGTGCCCACCGTGGGCTCCTCGCAGATCGATGTGACGCAGCGCATCACCGTGGGGACGTCTCTTGCCTCGATGGTCGCGGAACTAGAACAGATGGCGATCGAGGAGACGTTGCGCCAGACGCAGGGCGACCGCACGCAGGCCGCCGCGCGCCTGGGGCTAGACCGGCGCGATCTTGTGGCTAAAATGCACGGGTACGGGCTCTCCGACGACGGAGACGCTCCCCCGAGCAGCGACGAAAAAGAGTAGTGAAGGAAACAGGACGCTAATGGAACGAGTACAGGACCAGAGTTGGATGCGCAACGCAATCATCCTGGGAAGCGTCGTGGCCGGCGCGGTATATGCCGTCAACCGCTCGAATAACGCTGAGACTCAAGAGATAGCGGGGAGCGCGGGCGACGCCGCGAACAACCTCGTGCAGACCCTCGGCTCCAGTCAGGTCGTGCGCTCGGGAGAACGCATCGCCCAGCTTTTCATCGGCAACCTCGCCGACGACGCCATGCTGAACCTCAAGACGACGCTGAAAGACCTGCTGCATCAGGCCGAGGCCATCGTCGACCAACTCTAAAGCCAGCCCACCCCCCTGACGCCGGACACGACGGGTAGAACGTCGCGTCTGGCGTCTTTCAGGCGTCACGCTAAACCTACTTTGATTTGTGCGTGACGCGGATCTCCCCCAGCACCATCTCCTTGTCCACCGCCTTGCACATGTCGTAGACCGTCAGCGCGGCGATCGTCACCGCCGTCAGCGCCTCCATCTCTACGCCGGTCCGCGCGCTCGTGCGTACGGACGCCCGGATGCGTACCGCTCCCTCTTCCTCGTCGATCGTGAAATCGAGGTCGATGCCGGTTAGCGGCAGCGGATGGCAGAGCGGCACGATCGTCGCCGTGGCCTTGGCCCCCATGATGCCGGCCACCTGCGCCACGGCCAGCACATCGCCCTTGGCCGCGCGCCCCTCACGGATCATCGTGGCCGTGGCCTGCTTCATATGCACGACGCCCTCGGCGCCCGCCTCGCGCGCGCTCACGTCTTTCGCGCTCACGTCCACCATGCGGGCGCGCCCCTGTAGGTTGAGGTGCGTAAAATCTTGCTCCGTCTCGGCCATCAGTCAGCGCTCCAGACCGTCGTCGGGCGACTCGATGGTCAGACCGTCGTAGGCGAACTCCACGCCATCGGGCAGGTTAGGATTGTCGCGCGCGTGCAGCACGTCATGGGTCAGGTGCGTGAGGTAGGCGCGGCGCGGCTTGAGCGTCGCGATCACGTCGAGCGCCTGCGGGATGTTGAAGTGCGTGGGGTGTTCGCGGAAGCGCAGCGCGTCGACGATCAGCACGTCCAGGTTCTTCAGCTTCGCCATCGACTCCGGCGCGATCGACGAGCAGTCCGTCACGTAGGCCATAGCGGCGAAGCGATAGCCGAATACAGGCAGGTAGCCGTGCAGGATTTCCACGGGCGTGATGGTGTGGCCGAGCAGGGTGAAGGGGCCATCGACGGGGTGCAACTCCAGCAGGGGCAGACCGCCGCCCTTCCAGGTCGGGTGGAAGATATAGCCGAAGCGGGCCTCGATGTCCTCCATCGACGCTTTCGAGCCGTAGAGGGGGATAGAAGCGCCCTGACGCATGTTGAAGGCGCGCAGGTCATCGACGCCATGGACATGGTCGGCGTGCGTGTGCGTGTAGAGGACGGCGTCCACATGCATGATGTTCCGCGCGACGGCTTGAAGGCGCAGCTCCGGGCCGGTATCGACTAGGATGGTTCCTTCAGGGTACTCCACGGTGATGGAGGGGCGGGTGCGCGCGTCTCGCGGGTCGGTCGAGGTGCAGACCATGCACCCGCACCCGATCATGGGCACGCCGTGGCTCGTGCCCGAACCCAGAACGGTGATCTTCATAGGTTCATGGTAGCAAAAAGCATCATGCGCCCCTTACATAGTCCTTGGTCCATCCGTTTAGATGTGGCCGAGCGCATCTCGTGACGCCGGGGACGCAGCTCCAACCTTGCTCCAGGCAAGAGAAACCCTACTATGCCGGATGGCGGTCGGGGTTTGCGCGGCATGTCGTCAATAGCAACGGCCCGAAGGACTAGCCCGCGGGCCTCTGTCCAAGGTGTGCGAACAGGCCGCCGATCCATGGCGAAGTTCCGGACGGCGTGGCAGGGCTAGACCAAGCGGTCTTCGTCGGCGGTGGCGACGCGCGGCAGGACGACGATGATGCAGGCGCCCTTGCCCGGCGGCTGCCGCTCCACCGTGATCGTGCCGCCATGCGCCGTCACGATGGCGCGGCAAATGGCCAGGCCCAGCCCGCTGCCGGTCGCGCGGCGCGACACGACGCCGTGAGGACCGCGGTGAAAACGCTCGAACACGCGCTCTTCTTCGCCCCACGCGATGCCCTCGCCCGTATCCTCGAACGTCAAGACGACCTCCGGCGCCGCGCCCGCGCGCTCGGCCAGCCTGACGGCGATCGAGCCTCCCGGCGGCGTGTGGCGCAGCGCGTTGTCTAGCACGTTGCGGACGACCTGCCCCAGACGCACCTCATCGCCCCACACCAGCACCGGCGTGACCAACTGCGGCGCGTGCAGCGTGACGTTCTTCTCTTCGGCCAGGGCGGCGAACGCGACGCAGGCTTGCGTGCAGACCTCGTCGATCTCGATCAACTCGCACCTGATGACGAGGTCGCCAGCGTCAGCGCTGGCTAGCAGCACGAGATCCTCGACGATGCGCGCCATGTGCCGGCTCTCGCCAGCGATCCGCGTGAGCGTGGCCTCATAAGAGGCGCTGTCGCGCGGACGACGCAAGGCAATCTCAGCCGAGGCCGCGATCGTCGTGATCGGCGTCCCCAGCTCGTGCGCGGCGTCAGCCGTCAAGCGCCGCCGATGGACGTCGGCCTCTTGAAGGCGCGCCAGCATGTCGTCGAACGTCTGGGCGAGGCGTCCGACCTCGTCGAGCCGCCGCGGCTTCCGCACGTGCGCCCACGCGATGTCGCCGACGCGCTGCTGCAGGTCGCCGGCCCCGATGCCGGCGGCGAGCCGCGTGATGCGGTCGATGGGGCGCAGCGCCCTTTCGGCCAACAAGAAACCGCCCAGCGCGGCGCCGGCGACGATGAGAAGTCCCGCGCCGGCCATCGCCTCGAACAGGTGCGTCTGTGTTTCGACGAGGATATGCGTCGTCGTGGCTGCCTGAACCGTGGCCACGCGCTTTCCACCTGCTTTCACCACGATCGTGGCGACGCGCACCTGCACGCCGCCCGTCGCGACATACGTGCTCAAGCCACCGGGCCGGTCGAGCGGCGGGGAAGGCCCCCCAGCGGGCAGAGCGGGCCCTTCGCGCACGACGACGCGCCCACGCGCGTCAAATACACGAATAGAAAAAGAGGCTTCGCCTAGTTGGCGCGAGCTCTCGTCCGGCGAACCGGGAACCAGATGCACGGACGGGGTCGTGCGTAGGTCGGCGACGACCCCCGTGGCGCGTTGGCGCAGCGAGTCATCGAGAGAGGTGCTGCTCAGCGACTGCACCTGGAGCACGACTAGACCGGCAAATAAACCGAGACCCAGGCAGAGCAACGCGACATACCAGAGGGTCAGGCGGACACGGATGCTCATCGTAGAGCGTGGGTCACGGACGCGGGGGCCGCCTCTCGATCGACGCGCAGGGTGTAGCCAACGCCGCGCACCGTGTGCAGCAACCTGCTGTCGCCTTCTTCGTCGATCTTGCGCCGTATGTTTTTGACGAAAACATCCACGACGTTCGAGGCGTGCTCCGTACCAAGCTCCCATGCGTGCGCGGCGATCTGTCCACGTGTGAAGACCTGGCCTTGATGGCGCAGCATCAACTCAAGAATGGCGTACTCCCGCGCGGTCAATTCGATGCGCCTACCCGCGCGCTCGACCCGGTGCGTCAAAGGGTCGAGCCGCAGGTCCCCCGCCGTGAGAGGTCCGACGCGCACCGTCGTCTCCCGGCGCCCCAACGCGCGCAGACGGGCGAGCAACTCGGCGAAGGCGAACGGCTTGGTCAAGTAGTCATCAGCCCCGGCATCGAGTCCATAGACGCGATCTTCGACCGTCTGGAGCGCCGTCAACATCAAGACGGGGGTGCGCAGGCCTCGACGCCGCCAGTGCGTACAGACATCGAGTCCGTTGACGCCCGGCAACTTAACGTCGAGCACCGCGACATCGTAGCGGTTGTCGTGAAACAACGGGGGCCAATTGCGCGCCATCGCTCCATCCGTCACGAGGTCGACGACGTGATAGTCGTCGCGCAGTCCCACCACGATCTCAGCGCCCAACGCATCGTCGTCTTCGACTACCAGGATATGCACCCCTCACCCTACCCTTGCTCTCCTCCATCTCCGACACGAGCAACGTCAGTTGCATACTTCATGCCGAACGTTAATTGATGAGGAGGCGATAGGGGGCGGACTGTAGGGCCGACGCCCTTCTCTAATGAAGAGAGCGCCGGCCCATGCAAGGGCTCGGCTAGGGTCATGGGGCCACGGTCGAGGAGCCATCCTGCCGCGCCCCCTTCCCGCGCGAACCTAACCGCCCAGGACCACGCGACGACGGGCCGCCGACGGAAAGCGTAATGGCCCCATCACGTCTCGCCCAGCCGTGAGGTACGGCGCCAACACCGCCGCCAGATCGGACGCCTCGACACCGACCGGCGTCGTGTGCTCATAAGGCAACCCGGCAAGATGGCCGATGAGGGAGAGATGCTGAGCCGTGTTCGCGCCGTGCCGTGCGGCCATCGCCGCCAGCAACGGCTGACCGAGGACGGCGAAGCGGTGCGCCGCCGCTACGTAAGCCCCGGCGATGGCCCCTTCGATAGTTAGGCTCGTCTGGACAAAAACGCCCGCGTCCGACAACAGGCTCCCCGGTAAGTAGAATTGCCGCGCCTGCGTCCGTCCACCAAGAGACTCGAGAACGTCGTGGTGATGCAGGTCGGCCGCCAGCATATGCTGGAGAGAGACGCGGGCCGGCTCATCGATGTGAAACGTCGCCCTCGTTACGACGGCGTGATGGAGGGTCGCGGCCAATGCCTCCCCGGTCGTAGCCGCGTTCAGAATGGTGGGGACATCTTGCGCGTGCGCCTCTAGTAGTCCGAGGCTATACGGTCCCCCCAGGCCGGCGCCCGCCAGGCCGCCGCTTGCAACGACAACGCCGGCGCCCACGGCGTTCTGTAAAAAGCCGCGCCGCGTGCGCGGCTTTCGTATGCTCTCTTTTTGTTCCATGCTGTCTCCCTTTTGGCTTACGCTATGCCGGATAGTGGGCCGCGCCGCGCACCCCTATCGTGCGCTCCCTCGCGCGGGCGCCGGAATGCTTCTCCGGCGCCAGGGAGGTTCTCCATCAGGCGGAGAACCTCCGCTTCACGCTTACGCGGGCGTCTGCTCTAGGTTCGGACGTCCCCAGAAGCGATGGTGCGCGATCGCCTTGAGGAACCGCTCGGTGATCCCGGTGAGACCGGCGCTCTGCCCGACGATGATGCCGTACGCGGCCAGTGAGGCTCCGCCCGCCGTCGTCACGTCCGCGCTCCAGACGCGGCCGACCTCCGAGAGGCTCTGCACGGCGGCCGGCGCCGCCGTGCCTTGCCCCGCCTCGACGCCCCCGGTCTCCGCGGCCAGACGCTGGGCAAGCACCTGTCCGATCGTCGACATCGTCACCAACTCCACGCCCTCGGCTACCGCCGCGATCGGCTTGCCATGCTTGTAAGCTTCTTCGACAAAGACGCGCGCATCGCCCGAGCGCAACAGCGTCTTGACGCTGGCCGCGCCGCCCGGTACGTACACCGCGTCAAAGAGGACCGAGGCGGTGTTGGCGAAGGTCATCGTCGCTTCGACGCCCGCCCCGAGCGCTCCCAGGTGGGGGGCGACGACGACGCCCTGCGCGCCGCCCTTTTTGAGGGCCTGCATCAGCGTCTCCACCTCAACGGCGGCAACCCCGTCGGCAGCCAGAATCGCCACCTTGCGCCCCTTCGTCGTCCCCGGCTGTCCCTCCACCAAGCTCAAGCCCTTGGCCCGCTGCAGGCCGCCAGAGGCGCTTGTCTTCGAGGTCGCGCCGGCCAGTAAAGCCGTCTCGGCGGCCGAATCGGCCGTGCCGGGCGGCGTGACCGCTTGGCTGATATGCGTCGGTTCCCCTAACTCACGGGCGACCTGCCCGGCCAGCACCTCGTTGATCCGTTGCAAGTGGCCCAGCATACGGACGCGGACGTCCCGCGTGTTGCACTTGCTCAGCTCGAATTGCAACGCCTTCGTGATATGCTCGCGTTCGATCGGAGTCATGCTGTTCCAGAAAAGCTTGGCCTGCCCGTAGTGGTCGCCGAAGGTCGCGCTGCGCTCTCGCACTTTGGGGCCGGAGACACGCTCCGGGTACGTGACGTACCCGCCCTGGGACGGCGGCGCCTGATTGGGGATGTCGCCTTGCAGCCCGTTCGGCTCGTACGCGATCTTCCCGGGGTTGATCTCCATGCGCATATGGCCGTCGCGCTGATTGTTCGAGACGGGAGCCAGCGGCCGGTTGATCGGCAGTTGCGGCCAATTGGGGCTGCCGAGGCGGCTGATCTGCGTGTCCAGGTAGGAGAAGTTGCGGCCTTGCAGCAACGGGTCGTCGCTGAAGTCGATGCCAGGCACGACGTTGGTGGTCATGAACGCGACCTGCTCGGTCTCGGAGAAATAGTTGGCCGGGTTACGGTTGAGCGTCAGGCGCCCGATGCGCTTCACCGGGACAAGGTCTTCTGGAATAAGTTTGGTGGCGTCGAGGATGTCGAAGTCGAACGTGGCTTCCTCGGCCGCAGTAAGGACCTGCACGCCCAGTTCCCACTCCGGATAGACGCCTTGATCGATGGCCTCGGCCAGGGAGCGGCGGTGGAAGTCGGGATCCTTGCCCGCGATCTTCTGCGCCTCGTCCCACACCAGAGAGTGCGCTCCGAGTAGGGGCTTCCAATGGAACTTGACGAAGTGCGACGCGCCCTGTGCATTGACCAGGCGGAAAGAGTGGACGCCGAAGCCTTCCATCATGGGGAAAGCCCGCGGCAGGGAGCGATCGCTCATGACCCACATAATCATGTGCATCGCCTCGGGCGTCCCCGCGATAAAGTCCCAGAAGGTGTCGTGCGCGGTCGCCGCCTGTGGGATCTCGACGTCAGGCTCGGGCTTGGCGGCGTGGATCAGGTCGGGGAATTTGATGGCGTCCTGGATGAAGAAGACGGGGATGTTGTTGCCGACGAGGTCCCAGTTGCCTTCCGGCGTGTAGAACTTGACCGCGAAGCCGCGCACATCGCGCGCCGTGTCCGCCGATCCACGTGACCCTGCCACGGTCGAGAAGCGCGTGAAGACCGGCGTGCGCAGAGAGGGGTCGGTGAGCACGCGCGCCATCGTGTACGGGGCCATGGAATTGTCGTAAACCTGGAAATAGCCGTGCGCACCCGCGCCCCGCGCATGCACAACACGCTCTGGAATACGCTCGTGGTCGAAGTGGTGGATCTTCTCGCGAAGAAAGGCGTCCTCCAACAGCGTTGGCCCCCGGCTGCCCGCGCGCAGCGAGTTCTGGTCGTCGCTGATACGATGGCCGAGGTTGTCCGTTAGTTCCTTTTGGGGAGGAACGGTCGCCCGCGCCAGATCCGCGTCTTTGCTGTGCTCGTTGATGTTGATTTGATCAGCCATAGTGCATCCTCCATCATCTGTAGTACGTAACGAGTGGCCGCGGGCATCTCTACCGCACCTGCCTCCTCCCCTGCGTCAAACGAGGTGGGCCTCCTTTTTCTCTTTGTTGAGATGGAGGCAGAAGACGTTTCGCGCGGCACGATGTTCCTTTTTACCTCCTTTTTTTCACTGTATCCGCCGAAAATGAAGATTGGCTGAAGATTGCACCGAAATGAAGGGGGGCTCGACGAACGCGAGGGCTGCGTCGCGGCGATCGGAATTGGGAGCGTCGCCCCGGCGAGAGCGGCGCACGGCGGTTGAGAAAGCACGAGGCGTCCTCTTGGCCTCTAAGAGCGACAAGGCCGCAGCGCGTTAAACGCCGTCCCTCGCCTCGTGCGCCCCCAGGCTCGGCAACGTCACCACGAACTCCGCCCCCCGCGTCGCGTCCTCTTGGCCCTCTTGGCCTTCTTGGCCCTCGACGCGGATGCGGCCTCCGTGGGCCGCCACGAGCGCCTTGCAGATGGCTAAGCCCAGTCCGGCTCCCGCTGTCGATGAGGAGCCGTCTCGCGTCGTCGCGCCCGCGTCGCCGCGGTGAAAGCGCTCGAATATACGTTCCCACTCCCCCGGCGCGACGCCCGGCCCCGTGTCCCGCACCCGCAGGACCACCGTCTCCGCTCCTCCATCGTGGCTTGGGCCGCCGTCCGCGCTGAGCGTCACGCTCCCGCCCGCTGGGGTATAGCGGAGGGCGTTGTCGAGCAGATTGCGGACGACCTGGCTCAACCGCCCCTCGTCGCCTCGCACGAGCAGGGCGCGCGGCGGGAGTTGCGCCCGCAGCGCGACAGCGCGCTCGTCCGCGAGAGGAGTTAGCGCGCGTACGGCCTGCCGGCACACCTCGTCGATCTCGACGATCTCCTTCTCCAGCGGCAGGCGTCCCGCGTCCGCGCGCGCCAGGAGCAGGAGATCGTCGATGATGCGCCCGAGGTGACGGCCCTCGTCCAGGTTGTGTGCGAGGGCCGCGCGATACTCGCCGGCGTCGCGCGGCCGGCGCAGCACGATCTCGGCGCCGCTGACGATCGTGGCGACCGGCGTGGCCAGTTCGTGCGCGGCGTCGGCCGTCAGACGGCGACGCCGCTCGTCCGCTTCTTCCAGCCGCGCCAGCATGGCGTCGAAGGTGCGCGCCAGCCGCCCGAGTTCGTCGTCGCGTTCCGGCGTCACCTCGCCCACGCGGCGGTGCAGGTCGCCCGCGCCGATGCGCGCGGCAAGACGGGTGATGCGATCGACCGGACGCAAGGCGCGGTCGGCTAGGATCAGGCCCCCGCCGCCGGCGCCCAACACGATGAGGGCGCCCGCGATGGCCATGGCGATAAGGAGTTGCCGGCGCTGCGCGTCGATCTGCGTCGTCGCCGCGAAGACCTGTACCGTGGCCACGCGCCGGGCGCCCAGGGTCACAGGCTGAACGACAAGACGGATGCGCCGTTCGCCGCTGAGTTCCCTATCGTACAGCCCGATGCGCGCGGCGCCGAGCAGGTCGCCCGGAACGTCCGGGAACGGCGGACCCTGGCGCACGGCGACGCCCCCTCGTGGGTCGAGCACGCGGATCCACAGCGTCTCCTCGCCCAGGCGGCGGGCGCTCTCGTCGGGCGCATCGGGGCGTAGGATGATCCTAGGGCCGAACTGGAGGTCGGCGACGACGTCGGCGGCGCGCTGGCGCAGGGTCGTATTGAGAGTCGCGTCCGCGGCTCGCGTGGTCTGCCACACCACGGCGGCGGCGAAGAAGCCCAGGCCAACGCACAGGGCGGCGACGTACCACAGCGTCAGGCGCAAGCGCACGCTCATGGCGCGTCCTCGCGACGGTTCACATCCTTCAGAGCGAACGGCGCGGACGGTTCGTCAGGAACGCGCAGGGTGTAGCCCACGCCGCGCACGGTCTGCACCAGCTTGACCTCGTAGGGATCGTCGATCTTACGACGCAGGTTGCGCACGAACACGTCGATGATGTTGGAGGCGTGCTCCGCGCCGAGGTCCCAGACGCGGTCGGCGATCTGGTCGCGCGTGAGCACCTGGCCAGGGTGGCGCGCGAGCATCTCCAGAATGTCGTACTCGCGCGCCGTGAGGTAGATGAAGCGGTCGGCCCGCTCCACGCGTCGCGTCGTGGGATCGAGCGTGAGGTCGGCGATGCGCAGCGGGCCCACGCGCACCCGCGGCTCACGGCGGCTCAGCGCGCGCAGGCGGGCTAGCAGCTCGGCAAAGGCAAAGGGTTTGGCGAGGTAGTCGTCGGCCCCCGCGTCGAGCCCCGCGACACGGTCTTCTATAGACCCCCGCGCCGTCAACAGCAGGATCGGCGTGTACACGTGCGCCGCGCGGACCTGCCTGCACACGGTCAACCCATCGCGGACGGGCAGCAGCACGTCGAGCACCACCAGATCGTAGCGGTCTTCGCCCGGCGCGACAAGGTGGTCGAGCGCGGTCTGGCCGTCGCCGACTAGATCGACGGCGTAGCCTTCTTCGCGCAGACCACCCGTGATGTGCAGGCCCAATGGGCGCTCGTCTTCGACCACCAGGATACGCATGGCGTCCTCTCGTTCTCTCCATCGTCGTTGTCGTCAGCGTAGCGCATCCCGCCGCATCTTCATGCCAGCTTCATCTCGCGCTCCTATGCTGCCGAGAGATGGGTAGAGCACGACGCTAAAACGGAGAGATGAGAGCATGGGTCTGGCAAGCGGACGAGCGGAGAGAACGATGGACGCGGCAAGCGATCGAGGAGCGCGAACGGGAGCGATCGAGGCGGCGACGCGCTTCCTGGGGGTAGCCCATGAGCCAGCGCGGCTCCCCGTCGCGGCGATCTTGCCGCTGCGCCTCTTCTTCGGCGCTACGTTCGTCTACGCGGGACTGCAAAAGCTGACCGATCCGCAGTTCTTCAGCCCCACGGCGCCTGGCTTCATCGGCCACCAGATGAGCGGCTTCGTGCGTAGCGGTTCGCCGCTCACGCCCCTCTTGACCCATCTGGGCGTCCCACACGCGGCGCAGTTCGGCGCGCTGATCGCGCTCTGCGAGCTTTGGGTAGGGATGTCCGTGCTTTTGGGTCTGCTGACCCGACTGGGCGCGCTGGGCGGCCTCGCCATCAGCCTGACTTTCTACCTCACCGCCACGTGGACGATCCACCCCTACTTCCTGGGCGCGGACCTGCCCTACGCGGCCGGCTGGCTCACGCTATTGCTAGCAGGACCCGGCCCGTACAGCCTCGACGAGGTCGTCTTCGGGCGGCCCCTACGGTCGCGCGCCAGCACGCTGGCTAGGCCCTCCCATAAAGGTCGCGCCGCGCTGGCGCCCGTCCCCCTGGCCCAGGATCAAGTAGCGCGCGCGGCCTTCATGCGCGGATTGGGCACGACGGCGGCCGTCATAACCGGGGGAGGCATCGTCGGCGCCATCGCCAAGCTGCTGACGCCCAATCAGGTCTTCGCGCATCCAGGGGTCGCGTTGCCCAGCGCGGGGGCAAGCGGCGCGCCCCCTGCGGCGGGGACCGGCGCGGCGTCCGCGCCGCCTGCTCCCGCCGGCATGACCTTCCTGGGCAACGTCAAGCAACTGCCCGTGAACAGCGCGGGCCAGTACACCGACCCCACCTCGGGCGATCCCGCTCTGCTCGTGCATCTGCCCGACGGACGTTTCGTAGCCTACGACGCCGTCTGCACCCACGCCGGGTGTACCGTCCAGTACGACCCGGCGCAGCACCAACTCTCCTGCCCGTGCCACGGCGCCGCGTTCGATCCCGCGCAGGGCGCGCAGGTGCTCGCGGGACCGGCGTCGCAACCCCTGGCCACGTTGGCGGTGCAGGTCGACGCGAGAGGCAACGCCTTTACCAAGAGCGCCGCGACCAGCGTCGGGGCTAATCCTACCCCCTAGCGGTCTGGAGGCCGGTCAGCAGCGTTTTCTTGTTCTTTTCTGGGCTTGTTCTTAGTTGGTTCTTAAGCTTTTAGCGCGGTCGCTCCTTATCCTTGAGGAGAAGGAAGGTAATAACGATGGATGTTGGCATGAGCGGCGGTAGGCGAGGGGCGCTCGCGGTCGCGCCGGTCGACCCGCAGCCGCGGGGGCGCGGTCGACCGGCGCTGGCCACCGCGCTCGGGTTGGTCGTCGCCGCCAACGCGGCGGTCATCGTGTGGCTCTGGCTGAGCGGCGGCGGCATCAAAGGGGTACATGGGCTCGGCGACCTCAGCACGAGCGTCGGACGGGTCACAGGGCTGCTCAGCGCCTACCTCGCGCTGCTGCAAGTCCTGCTGCTGGCGCGCCTGCCCCCGCTGGAGCGGATCGCCGGCTTCGATCGGCTCACCGTCTGGCACCGCCTCAACGGCAAGGTCTGCCTCACGCTCGTGCTCGCGCACGTCGTGTTCATCACCGCGGGCTACGCGGCCACGGACCGGCTCGCGTTCCCCGCCGAGGCGACGCAACTGCTCACCACCTACACCGGTATGGTCGCGGCCACGGTAGGCACGGTGTTCCTGATCGTGGTCGTGGTTAGTTCCCTCGTCGTGGCGCGGCGGCGCCCGCCCTACGAAGCCTGGTACGCCGTCCACCTCACCGCCTACGCCGGCATCGCGCTGGCCTGGGTCCACCAAATCCCCACGGGCGCCGACCTCACGGCCAACGCCGCGGCGGCGGCCTACTGGACGGCGCTCTACGTAGCGACGCTGGCGCTGCTGGTCGTCTTCCGCCTCGCCGCGCCCCTCGCGCAAGCCTTCCGGCATCGCCTGCGCGTGGCGGAGGTGACGGTGGAGGGGCCGGGAGTGGTCTCGCTCCATATCAGCGGGCGCCGCCTCGACAAACTGAACGCGCGGGCGGGCCAGTTCTTCCTATGGCGCTTTCTCGACGGCGGGCGCTGGTGGCAGGCGCACCCGTTCTCGCTCTCGGCGGCGCCCGACGGACGCACGCTGCGCCTCACGGCCAAAGCGGTAGGCGGTTTTACCGCGCGCCTCGGAGAGATCGCTCCTGGCACGCGCGTGGTCGCCGAGGGTCCCTTCGGCGTCTTTACCGCCGCGGCGCGCCAGCGCACACGGGTCGCGCTCATCGCGGGCGGCATCGGCATCACGCCGCTGCGCGCGTTGGTCGAGGAGATGTGGGGCGATCCGGGCGATCTCGTGCTCATCTACCGCGCGGTCCACGAAGACGATCTCGTCTTCCGGGCCGAACTCGACGCACTGGCCAACCAGCGCGGCCTCGTCGTGCATTACGTCGTCGGGGATCACCGCGATCCGGCCAGCGCCAGCCTGCTCTCACCAGAGCATCTGCGCCAGTTGGCGCCCGACTTCCCCACGCGCGAGGTCTACATCTGCGGACCGCCCGCGATGATGCGCCTGGCCACGGAGAACGTCCGCCGCGCCGGCGTGCCGTCCCGCTACATCCATAGCGAGAGCTTCGCTCTCTAGCCTGACATCACGACAAAACTAGTGCAAAACACGAAAGAAAACGAAAGGACCAGACCATCATGAAACGTTCGCTGCCCGCTCTCCTCATCGCCGCCGCGGCCATCCTCCCGGCCAGTCACGCCGGGGCCGCCTCTAAAAAGACCACCCCGACCGTCCCTACGGCGAAAGCGAAACCGCCCGTCACCCGCACCTTTGCCGGCCCCAGCGCAGACATGGAGTGGGGGCCAGTGCAGGTGACGCTCATCGTGAAAAACAAGAAGGTCATCGACATACGCGCCTCCGCGCCAACCGAGCGCGAACGCTCGGCCTTCATCAACCAGCAGGCGCTCCCCCTTCTCAAGCAAGAGGTGTTGCACGCCCAGAGCGCCAACATCTACGCCATCAGCGGCGCAACGATGACCAGCGACGCCTACTACCAATCGCTGCAAGTCGCGCTCGCCGCCGCGCACAAGGCCCATGCTCTCTAGGGAGCCAGGGCTGGGCGGATCTACGGTGGAGCAGGGCTGGCCAGGCCGCGTCGAGCAGATCATGGGCATGCCGATCGCCATCGACGTGCGTGATCCGCGGGTTTCCCCGGAGGTGCTCGACGCGGCCTTCGCCTGGCTGCGCCTCGTCGACGCGACGTTCAGCACCTACCGCTCCGACAGCGTCATCTCCAAGCTCAACCGCGGGGAACTGCGGCGGACTGACGCGCCGCCTGACGTGCGCGCCGTGCTCGATCGCTGCGACGAGTTGCGCGCGGACACCGATGGCTACTTCGACGTCGAATCCGCCGCGCTGGCGCAGTGGGAACGCCTCGGAAACGTCGCGCTGCGGCTGGGGGCGCTCGAACCCGCGGGCCTAGTCAAGGGCTGGGCGGTGGACCGAGCCGCCGCGCTCCTGGAAGCCGCGGGGGTGCGCTGCTACTGCCTTAACGCGGGCGGCGACATTCGCGTGCGGGGACGTCCCGCGCCCGAGCCGCACTGGCGCATCGGCATCCAGCACCCGTTCGAGCGCGACAAAACAGCAGCGGTCATACGAGCGACGGACCTCGCTATCGCTACCTCGGGGGCGTACGAGCGCGGCGCCCACATCGTCGATCCGCATACGGGACGCCCCCCCGAAGGCGTGCTCTCCGTGACCGTGGTCGGGCAGGATCTGGCCACGGCCGATGCCTACGCCACCGCTGCCTACGCCATGGGCCGCGCGGGACCAGCCTGGACCGCCAGGCTCGTCGCGCGCGGCTACGAGGCCCTGACCATTCTCTCCGACGAGACCGTCCTCTCTACGCCCGCATTCCCTCAAGCGCCGATGGATGCATAGCGCTGGCGCCGGAAAGCCTCCGACAGTTGTCGGGATAGAGACGTCATGAAACGAACGGGCGGCCCTGGACATCCAGGGCCGCCCGTCGTCGAGCCCAGAGGAAAGCGCTATGAGCGCCTTCCTCTACTATGAGCCGCTGCTCCATTCACGAGGAGCGAACGGCGACGCCGCTACGAGCGCGGCAGAGCGTTCGAGCCCAGGTTGGCGCAAGCGACCGCCTGGAGGTTGGCGCCGTGGATCTGCACGTAGGAGTTGCCGAGGTTGATGTGGCCGTCGAAGAACGTGCCCGAGACGCCCTCGCCGTTCGCATCGGTCTCCATGTAGTAGAGGTCGTAGCGCACCTGCTTGGCCTGGTCGGGGATGCACTGCGCGTCGTGGATATGCACCTCGTGCGTCGTGCCTGGCTCCAGCCCCTGCCCGAAGACGACCACGCTCGTGCCCGTGGCGTTCGGCGTGCGGTAGAGCACTTCGTTGCCGCGGATGCCGAAAGTGAAGTAGGCGATGCCGCCCGCGTTGGCGACCACGTTCGTCTTGACCGAGTGCAGGTGCAAGATGATGTTGGCCTTTAAGATGTTGCCGCAGGCCACGACGGGCGAGCCGGGCATGGCCGAAGACACGTCGACGTGCAGCGTGCTCGACTGCGCGAGGACGCTCGGGTTGATCGTGGTGACCAAATTGAGGGAGCCGTCCCCGTCGGTCTGATTCAAACCCAGCGTGATGACCGAGCGGCCGCCGCTGAGGCAGGCGCCGGTGCGCACGTCCTCGTTGTAGATCTCTCCGGGCTTAAGATAGCCGACGTAGAACTTGACCTTCAAGCCGTTGATGTCGGGCAGCGTGGCCATCGACCCGTGAGCGATCGACGTGCCTTGCGGGTAGATGACGCTCGAATAGTACTGGGCGGGCGCCGCGCTCAGGTGCGCACTGGCGTGCAACACGGGAGCAGCCAGCAAGGCCGTGGACGAGGCGAACAGCGCGACGACCGCGCCAGCGGAAAAACGGTTCATGCGTATGCATCCTTTGCTCTATAAGAAAATGCCTTCGATACTGTGTGGCCGCGCGGATCGGGGCAATGACGAACTATGCGATGACCTTTGCCTACGGGTGTTGCCCGGCGCGACGGTCTTTGTGCGTCACGCAATGTGACCGCCCTCCCTCCTTTCACTAAGCTGATAGTTCAAGGTAGAGGGGTTGTATGAAGATCTCGTGAAGAGGGAACGGCGGCCAAGCCGATTTTTGACGACCCTCCGGCGAACGTCAATCGCCCCGCGCGGTTGGCGTCTGGTGGACTCAGCACATACACTACAAAAGGGAAAGCGCCTCGGATGCCTTAGCGTGGCGCGAAAGTAGATTGGCCCCTGCAACGGCAGGGCCAGGGAGCAACAGCGGTTATGAGTCAAACGCAGACACCCGGCGGCGCGCCGGCAGAGCAACACCCCCCCCGTCAGCGCGGCGCGGGCCGCACGCTCCTCTTCAACGGCATCGGCCTCCTCGTCCTCCTGATTGTCGCCTTCGCCATCTATTCGGTCTGGCACCAGGGCTACTACTTCTACGCCACGGACGACGCGAGCGTGAGCAGCGCACCGGTCAGCCTGGCCACAACCGCTTCAGGAACGCTCTTGAGCGTGTCGAGTAGGCAGGGCTCCACGGTGAGCGCGGGCCAGACCGTGGCTTTGATCCGCACCACGACCGGCGCGACCGGCAAGATCGTCTCGCCCATCGCCGGCGTCATCACCAACATCACGGCGGCGCCCGCATCAGCCCTTGCGCCGGGGCAGCCCATCGGTCAGGTCTCCAACCTCAATCAAAGCTTCATCACTGCGTACGTCGAAGAGGCGCATATCCCCGACATCACCGTAGGTCAGGGCGTCGACGTCAAGATCGACACCACGAGCAGCATGACCTTTCACGGCACGGTCCGCTCGATCCTCCCGGTGACGGGCGGCGCGCTGAGCCCCACGGGCGCGAACGCCTACGCAAACGGCAACTACACCAAGGTGGCGCAGCGCATCCCCGTGCTCATCTCCCTCAACGATACGGTTGGGCAGACGCTCTACCCTGGCACATCGGCCGAGGTGACGATCCACATCCACCAGTAGGTGCGGACGTGGGGACAGTCCCCTTGCACGACGCTGGCGAGTCATAGCGCGTCAACATATGAACGATGAGGGCCGGGAGGACAGAGCGTCTTCCCGGCCCTCGGCTTTTGCCTCCGCCCAACAGGACGACGTTTCTCGGCGCGTCAAGACACGGTCGGAGCACACATCGACTATAGCGAGACGCGAGGCCGCTTTTCGTCACGCCTCGCGGCGTGGCCCGCGCCGTCTGGCGCAACGCTGTTTCTCAGGACCAGTCGTGGTCCGTTGCGCCGCTCTAGAGGTCGTATCGATCTGCCTGCTCTCATCTTATCCGTCCCGTGGAGAGCGACGTTCCGAGCGCGGACTTTGGGTCGCGGCATCCGAACGAGCGTGGGGTCGCTAGAGTACACTAGGACAGATACGGCCATGTATCGACGGGGGAGTACGTCCTGCCCGGTGGTGGGTGCGGTCTTCAAAATCGTTGGGCGGCGTCTAGCGGCGTCGCCGGTGGGTTCGACTCCCATGTACTCCCGCCATGAAGGGGCAAACGCTTGTGCCGTCCACCATAACTCTGGAAAAAACGGTGCGTCCACCATGACTCTGGAAAAAGTCTCATCGTTGACATTGAAATCGTCCACCGTAACTCTGGAAAAAATAGTGTGTCAACCGTAAACGAGCCTCCTCCTGTCGGATGAAAAGTGAGGGGCCACATCAGATATTGCAGGGGGAGTAAACACGGATGGCAAGGGCTCCGCAGGGGGCGTTTGCGCTCTTCTTCCGGGTCTCGCACATGGCTACCAGATCATAGTAGCCTTGTCATGCATCCCATGGCTAGCGGATGTACCTCTGCGGGAGCCGTGACACCTCTATGAATCTATCTAGCACACTAGGTGAGTAGGTAAAACGATGAACACACGCAGGATTTATTATCTCGTCCCGCTCCTCGCGCTCATTTTGCTTGCAGGAGTCTTGACGACGCTTAGGGACGCAGCGCTACCCCTCGCCGTGGCGCATCAGTACCAACAGGCTGTCACCGATACAATCAATCAATGTGCTCAAACGTACGAATGCGCCCCAGACACATTCGAGAGTTTCGCTGCCAAAGTCGAACAGATACCTTTCCCTCGTCGGCTGCGCGTTCCCGTGGCCGCCGTTCATGCGGCAGCGCTACAAGTTGGTGAAGATGCGAAGGCCTTGACCGATTGTCAGGGCTGCATAGCCACCACAAAATCGTTACGCTATCAGATGGCAGTGAAACGTCTCGTCCAAGCTGATGCTCTCTTACGCCACGATTTGCACCTTCCGCCACCTGGCCGCCCTGGTACGTAGGCCAATATGGAGCGCGTACCAGAACATCTACTACCACCGATCCCACCGCACTCGCTCGCTTTCTCTATAGGGTGGTGTGAAGTTGTGTTGCGATCGAGCGGGCGCCTGTTTTGCATCGCGCTGACTGCCGGTCTTGATGCTGTTTTTCTGCCGCGCCTTACGTTCGGGGGAGTGCGCACTCTCCACATCCTTATTCTTATAGTAGTACTACCTCTTCTTATCGTGACGCTTTTGCTGCACGAGGCTGGTCATGCTGTGGTGCTGTACCGATAAGGCAATCAACCGATATGCATTACATTACAAGGTGGAGGAGCTGTATGCGACGCCGTCATAGTGCATTCAACAGCGGGAACATCCCTACTATGCGCCCTTGCAGGGCCGGCAATCACCGTTATTATCACCGCCGTGCTCATGCTCATGTGGCTCGTTCTACCCGTGCCGTTGTCCTGGCGCCTCGCTGTGAAGCCCGTCGCTATTGTCGGTCTCGTGGAAAGAACCTTTAATACTTTGCCACTGTATGCTGAGCAAGTAGGTCGTTGTGCATCTATTACGTTGGGTAAAACGATTGTTTCAGTCGGATTCCCTTGGGTTCATCTACTTTGGACCACGGCAGCGACCTCGTCCCTCACAGGAGCAATTACTTCGCCACGCCGTAATAGCCGTCGGCTCGATGATGTTCGCGGGCGCGCTCATCGTTGCCTCAATGAAGGTTTCTCGCCTTCAGGATGGGCTGATGCTCCTCGGCATAGTCATTATTTATCTCTGTGCCGGCTTTGCGCTGCATCCAGAGCCTGATGACGATGACTTGGGATGGTGGGGGGGGTTAGTCGACAACCCATTTCGCTACTCGGACAACGCCAATCGTCTCTTGTTGTTGCTCTACTTGGCGCTCTTGCCTGCAAGGTTCGTGGCGGAAGCACTGGTCGATCTTATCGTGACGATGCGAGGACATTGAGAAAAGTGGGGGGAATTACTAATGATATCGTTGAGGCGCCACTACAAGCGGCGCTCTGCTAGACGCGTCATAGTCCTGGCCGTGATCGCCGTGCTGTTGACGACCACCATCGTATCCACGTACGCTGTCACGTCTAGTTCGGCGGAGCAAGGACAGCTCTATACGGTCGAGCAGGTCGAGACTGGGCTTCGCGTTCATCCCACCACATGGGTCGGGCAGACGATACGGGTTCGAGGAAGACTCGTGCAGGACACGTTAGGGATGACGTGGCACGGGACGGTCTTAGTATCGTCCGTGCCACGCGCCCCCCTCGCGCGTTGGCTTCCACCACTAAGGTGGCAATTCGACGCACCCACGAGTCCTCCGTCGCTTCTTCTGCTTGGTAACGTGCCTACCTCCTCCATCTCATGGACGTACGTCGTGACCTCTGTGCTCGCACGCATCCCCCTCATTAGCCACTTTGTCGCCCCGCCGCGGTCTGACTCATGGTCGGATCGAAGTTATCGTATTCGACTTTTGCCACCATCTCATTGCCCCACCTCGATCGTTGTCCCCTGTCCGGCAGGTATCGTCGTTTCTTGACGGCATGGCTCACCATGCGGCAGACCGTGCGTTAGCGAGAAGAAAGGAGATGGCGCGCCAATCCCCCAATTTTATGGCGTACGTACTGTTGAGTTAAGACTGCGCTCTGTGCGTGGACCCTGCGCACATCTGGTCGAAGTCGGATTGAACCTGCAACGACACGTGCTCTTCACCTTCCTCCCTCACCTTGCGGTGGTGTGTGGTGCGCCTCGACGCTTCTTATTGGGGACGCACCTTGATTACCTGAATTCATACCCACCTGGAGGCGCAGGCCATAATCTCTTTCAATCCCAAGGCGACGAAAGACCGCTCCTCCTTCCCCCCGTGTCCTTGCTCACTTCTGGGAGGGTTTTCTATGAGTTAGGAAACGCCCTCAGACATCTTACGCCGGTAGCCGGTACCCCTTGTCCCCTTGCCTCCTCTCTACCCTAGCGACAGCGGTATGCCCAACGACTGCCACAGGTGCATCGTACCCGCGGCGCGATCGCGCAGCATCATGCCCAAGACGCAACAGTCTCGGACGAGGTCCAGCGCGAGGTGCAGGGCAATGAGCAGGTCGGTCCGCACCACTTTGCCGACCGCCAGCATGCCCTTGAACCGGAATTGCTCGACCATCCGCCCGAACTGATCCGCCGCCACCGGCCTGAACGCGGGAGGCAGGACGGCCTGCCCGAGCGCCGCATCGGCAACCGTCGACCGGGATAGGAGCGCCCGTACCCCCGCCCCCAAGGGGGTGCTCGCCCACGTGTCCGCTACGGGGAAGGAGGACTCCGCGATGAAGATGAGGTCGAAGCGCCTGAAATCGGCGAAGCAGACCCGCGTGACGCCGCCCCAGGGGGCGGGCGACTGGTCGAGCCCGTAGACGTCGCCGAGGGCGGAGAGCCATGACGTGCCGGGGAAGAAGTGCTCCATCATCCCATCGGCTAGGACGACAACCAGATCGACATCGCTCCACGCGTCGAGGACGCCCTGCTCCCGCGCCAATGAGCCTACTACGAGCACAGCGCGCACGTCATCGCCGGCCTCGAAAAAAGCCGTCATCTCCTGCAACGCCCGTTCCTGCCATCGCCCGCGGCGCATCACGCTGCCCCCTCAGCCGTCCTCGTATCGTCGGTGCATCGGAGAAGGTGGACGATAGATGCACCCTGTCGCCAGGCACGACCGAGACGCCCGGCCAGGACGAGCGCGAGGAGCGGCAGGCATCCAGGTGCGAGCCCGGTCATCGCCCGGCCAAGGATCCACACAATACGTGCTCCTTCTACCCCTGCCGGATTGCTGTCGTCTATGTCCACCACCCTATGTCCCACCTCGCTCAGACGGGCTCCTCGTCGCGGATGCGCGCCTTCATCCACTCGTTGCTGTTATGGAAGTCGCTTACCGCGTTGCCCGGACCGTTGAGCGCGTCCAGCCGCGCCGCGTCCCCGGCGCCCAGATCCTGGTCCAGCACGGCTAGCGCGTCGTGCAGTTGGTCCAGCGTACGCGGTCCGATAATCGGCGCCGTGATCCCTGGTTGGTCCTTGCACCACAGCAGCGCCAACCGACTCGCGCTTAGTCCGCGCTCGCGCGCGATCTCGCCCACCCGCTGCGCCACGGCGATGCCCCGCTCTGTGACGCGCTCCCCAAAGAGGCTCTCGCGCCCGTTGCGCTCCAGGCGCGAGCCCGAGGGGACCGACGCGGCGGCGTCGTACCGCCCGGCCAGGATGCCGCCCGCCAGCGGCGACCAGGGCAACAGGGCGATCCCGTAGCGCTCCGCCAGGGGGACCACCTCGTTTTCGATGCGCCGGTCGAGCAGATTATAGGGGGGCTGCTCGGAGACGAAGCGGGCCAGACTCTGCCGCTCGCTGATCATCAGCGCCTCCATCACCATCCAGGCGGGAAAGGTCGAGGAGCCCACATAGCGGACCTTCCCGGCACGGACCAGATCGTCGAGTGCGCGCAGGGTCTCATCCTGAGGAATATCCAGGGAGGGTCGGTGCAACTGGTAGAGGTCGATGTGGTCGGTCTGAAGGCGGCGCAGCGAGTCCTCGCACGCCTTCATGATGTGGTAGCGGCTGATCCCCCGGTCGTTGGGTCCCGGCCCCATCGCGCCGTTGACTTTGGTCGCCAACACAACCTCATCGCGGCGACCGTTGCGCTGCAGGGCGCGGCCCACAATGCGTTCGCTCTCGCCCGCGTTATAGACGTTGGCGGTATCGATGAAGTTGATCCCGCCGTCGAGCGCGGCGTCGATGATGCGCAACGCGTCGTCTTCCGGGGTCGGGTGGCCAAAGTTCATGGCCCCCAGACAGAGGGGCGACACCTGCACTCCAGTGCGACCCAGGCTGCGATACGGCATACCGCCCTCCTCACGTTGAAACCCACTCCTCAACGTAGCACAAGCGCGACAGTGGGACGTCCAGGTGAGCATCGTGGCCAGGGCTCGTGAAAAGTCGTCCTGGGAGCGCGGGCGTCCCGCCCGTCCCTGACCAGAAGCGGGGACGGGCCAGAGGCCCGCGCTCCCAGGGCGCTCGTCTTTCCTCCCCTCGTCCTGACTTTTCACAAACCCTGCATCGTGGCACGCGTCAGCCTCGTCGTGAGCTGCCTCCTCATCGACGCTGGCGCCGCACCGTGTACGGCCTTCGTCAAATGGCCTTTGAGAGCTGCAAGCAGCCCAATCCTGACCTGGTTCATGAAATAGTGTTGAACGTCAAACCCTTTGTCAGGCGACGAGAATTACGATGACTGGTCATCTTCACATCAACATAAGAATCGGGCAATGATTACCCTGGTACCTTGAACGCGTGAGGTCCTACGTCCGTACATTCCTCGGTTTCAGCCGCAACGGCAAGTTGATCCTGAGCTATACCTTCTTCAAAGGGCTGCAGCTCGCCATTCAGGCGCTCGTGTACAACGTGTTCCTGCTGAGCCTGCACTTCAACTCGACGTTGATCGGCGTGCTGGACGCCATGCCGGCAGTGACCGTTCTACTGGTCAGCGTCCCGCTCGGCCTGCTGGCCGACCGCGTGGGGCGCAAGCGCCTGCTGCTGGTGTGCGCCTTCCTCAACCCTTTTACCTTGCTAGGCCTGGCCCTATTCACGGACGCCTCCTGGCAGGTCGTCTTCGGACTGGCCAACGGCCTCGTGTCCTCGTTCTACTGGGTCGCCTACCCCGCCATCATCGTGGAGAACTCCACCGACGACGATCGCCAACACCTCTTCTCGGTCAATTCGCTGCTGCTGATCGGCCTCGGCTCACTGGGCTACCTGCTCGGCGGCGCCGTGACGGCGTTCGCGGCGAACGTGCTGCACGAGGGGGCCAATACGACCGGGCCGTTGCGCTGGGCCATGATCAGCGTGTTCGTCGTGGGGTTCGTGGGCGCAATCCCGCTGTTGTGGCTGCGGGAGCGGCCGCGTGATCCGCGACAGGGGCGCGTCGCGCGCGCCTACGACGTGGGGCTGTTCGCGCGCCTCCTGGCTCCCGACCTGTTGCTGGCGTTCGGGGCGGGTGCAGTGCTTTCGTTCAATCAGCTCTACTTCGTGACAGGGTTCGGCCTCTCGGCTGGTGCGCTCGGCGTGCTCCTGGCCGTGGCCGGCACGATAGGCGCCGTCGGGGCGCTGGCGTCTCCCGCGCTGACGGGACGGCTCGGCCCGGCACGCGCCGCCATCCTGCTGCAGAGCAGCGCTGTGCCGCTGATCGCCGCGCTGGCTCTGGCGCCCTCTCTCGTCGTGGCCGTGCTCGTCTATGCCGCGTGGAACGTCGTGCGCTCGGCCAGCGATCCCACCTACACCGGCTTCGCGATGTCGCGCGTGCAGGAGGGTCAGCGCTCGACTCTGAGCGGCTTCTACTCCGTGACCTGGGCACTTGGCTTCTCGTCGGGTCCCATCGCCACCGGCTGGTTGCGCGGAGCAACGCACGGCTACACCGTGCCTTTCCTCCTCGCGGCGGGAAGCTACGCCGTGGCCACACTAGCCCTCTATACCTTCTTTGGGACCAGGGGCGCCGCCACGGCGACCGACGGCGCCGCGGAAGCAACGGCCGCACGCTAGTGCGGCGCCCGCGACAACAGCGCCGCTTCCGCGACCATGGCGCGAGGGAGCAGGGAGACGACCGAGGGAACCGCTTTGCACTATGTCGAAAATGACGCCGGAATCCCGCGCTTTTTCGAGAGTTACGCCAGACATTTCCAGCGAATTAGGAGAGGCGTTAGGGAGCTTCCGCACCTAATTCTACTAGGGAGTTACAGGAGAAACTACCTCAGACGGCGGTTGAGGCCTTAAGATCGTCGGGGCCGTTAGCGGCCTCCTTGTCGGAGGCCTTGTCCTCGGTCGCGGCGTCCACGACGGCCTGCTTGGCCTCGTCGGCCTCGAACTGCTCGATCAACTGCGTACGCACCTCGGCGATCTCGGCCAGTCGCTCGTTCTGGAGCGGCGGGGCTGCCGTCAGCACGTTGACGTCGGCGGCCACGACTGGAATTTTGCCGCTTCTCGCCCGCCGCCTATCTATCACGCGCTGCGCCATCGAGACGTAGGCCGGCGAGCGGCGGCGGCGCACTAGCAACTCGCTCTGCGAGGAGACATCGGCGTGGACCGCCATGATAATGACCCAGCAGACGCCGGCCAACGGCACCGCCAGCAAGGCGCCCCCGAGGCCGCCGATCTCTACTCCGCCGAGCAGGGCCACGAGCGCGCCGAGCGGATGCAGTCCCACGGCGTGGCCGCTGACGCGCGGCACGAGCAGGTTCGATTCGACCTGCTGCAAAACGATGAAGAAGACGACGACCCAGAGCACGAGCGGGAACGGCTGGAACAAGGCGATGATGACCGCTGGGACCATGCCTAACACCGGCCCGATCAAAGGGATGAACTCGAACAAGAAGGCCAGCAGTCCGATGACGATGGGGTATTGCACGCCGAGGAAAACGCAGCCCACGCCAGCGGCGAGGCCGACGCTGGTGGCCACGATGACCTGACCGCGAATATACCCGCCGACGACGGAGGCCAGCGTCGCCTCGATAAAGAACCAGCGTTCGCGCTGCGCCGATGGCAACAGGCGCACCGCTCTGTTGTGCATGGCGCGTCCGTCGAGCAAGAAGTAGAAGGTGATCACCAGGATAAGGGCGATGTTCGTGGCCAACCCGACCAGACTAAGCACCACCGAGAGCGTCGAGTTGAGCAAGGTCGTGCCCGCATCGGCGATCGTCGAGCCGAGTCGAGCCCGCAGGCTGGCCACGTTGAGGCCGATGTGGTGCGCGGTGAAAAAGCGGTCGAGCCCTGTTGTCGTGGAGTTGTGGCTGCTGAGCAAGGAGGGCAGCGACTTGCTCAAGCCCTGGAACTGCAGCGTGAGCGGGCCGGTCAGCAACGTGATGCCGACGCCGATGCCGCCGAGCACGACGATGTAGATGAGCAAGATGGAGACGATGCGCGGAACCTTCGCTTTCTCGAGCCGCGAGACGAGCGGCCCTAACAGAAAGGCGATGAGCAGGCCCGTGAGCAGCAAGATGATGATGCTCAAGAAGCGCTCGGCGACCGTCCAGACCAGGACGGCGACAGCAGCGCCGCTTAGGAGAGCGACGAACAGCAGTATCCAGGGGATGACGCCGAAGCGGTCGAGCGCGGCGGCGCGCTCCGCCCGCGATGGCGGGGCCGCCGGCGCCGGCGGTGAAGAGAGGTGCTCTAACATAAGAAAAAACGTCCTTCCCGACGGGAACGTCGACGCTCGTTCGAGGGTGAACGTTGCGCGACAGCGCGGTACGTCGGGCAACCGCGACCATACGATGATGCATGATCGGCGCCATTGTAAAGGAGAATGCAGCCAGCCTGGCGAGGGGGGACGTCTCTGGGGGATAGGACGTGCCTAGGCGCCACGTGCGCGACGCCTACAAAAAGGTGGAGGCCGCCGCGGGGACACAGCCCAAACCCCCGCGGCGACCTCTCGTTTACTATCATCGTCTTCATGATCGTGGCTCCATAGACCCCAAAACGGGTGGGGCGTCCCTACCTCTTTTGGTGGGGGCGGAAACGCGGATCTCGCCCTACTACATAGGCGCCTGAATAAACGCTCTAGGCCGTGCGCCGCGTGGCGACGGTCTCCGCGGCGTCCAAAACCGTGTTGAGGAACGAGCGCAACTCGCCGTTGAAGCGCGGTGCGTCTTCGTAGAAGGGCGCGTGGCCGGTCGCGGGATACCATGACGTGCGCGCCCGAGGCATGAGCGTGGCGCGGTGCTCCGACGCGTGGGGCAAGATGATCTGGTCGTCTTGCCCGTGGACCATCAGCACTGGCAGGTCGAGCGTCCGCAGCAGGTCGTCGTTGTCGACTACGCGCGTCAGCATAGCATAGCGCGCGTGGGGCGGGACGATCACGGAGTAGCCCAGCGAGGCGTAGTAGACCTCTGGCGGCAGCGGCCGGTGCGTGGTGAGGTGCGCAAGCATCTCCAGGCTGGCCACGCAGGTCTCCACGGCGTCGGAGCAGAGACCCGGCGCGACCTCCAGGAAGCGCGGCCCCACATCGTGCAGCGAACTTGGCGTGCCCGTGCGCGTGGCCGCGCCGACCATGACCACGCCAGCCAGGCGGTCCGGGCCGTAGTGGCGCAGGTAGTCGGAGATCACCAGGCCGCCGTAGGACCAGGCGACGACGACGGGCTTGACCAGTTCGAGGTCTTCGATGACGGCCTGCACGTCGTCGGCCCAGAGCGCGCCATCGGCATAGGCAGCGTAGGGACGTTCAGAGAGTCCATGTCCCCGCAGGTCCATCGCCGCCAATCTGTAGTCTCCCGCCAGATCCGAGGTAAACTGCGCCTCCCAACTCAAGCGACACTGCGAGATGCCGTGGATAAAGAGGACGGATTGGCTTTCGCGGGGGCCTGTCTCCTCTACATAAATCTTCGTCCCGCCGCCGCCGGTCACATGGCGCCCTTGCCTCTCCGTCATCATCGTCGTCTCCTCAGCTCTGGGCCATCGTCTACTCGTGGATATACGATAACACACGGTCCAACGCACTGTCCGTGGGCGGCACATCTCTAGCAGGGCTCGTGAAAAGTCGTACTGGGAGCGCGGGCGTCCCGCCCGTCCCCGCGTCCGGTCAGGGACGGGCCAGAGGCCCGCGCTCCCAGAGCGCTCGCCTTTCCTCCCCTCGTCCTGACTTTTCACGAGCCCTGGCGTCTCTAGACCTGTAGCCCCTCAGCGCGGTGTGGAAAGGGGGAGACTCCTGACCGGAGCCGCCGCCCGTCCCCACGTTCGCCGCGCCGCCTTCAGCGACGGGCAAGCGATCGCCGTGCTGCCTCGGGCTGGCTTTTCACGGTCCCTCGTCGCGTGAGGGCCTATCCGTCCGACCACGCGAACGAGAGAACACCCTGGCTTCATCGAGGCGAGACATTCGTGCCCGCGGGTCGCCAAGGCGAGGAGCCGGAGCGTGTTTTACACGGATTCCTTGGTGAGGGTGGCCAAGAAATCGTGGTTGCTGGCCGTTTTAGACATGCGCGTGAGCAAGATCTCCGTCGCCTGGTTCGGCGTGTCGAGCGCTCCGAGCATGCGACGCATCAGGTAGACGCGGTTCAGCGTGGGCTCGTCCATCAACAACTCCTCATGGCGCGTAGACGAGCGCTGGATGTTGATGGCCGGGAAGATGCGCTTCTCGGCGAGGCCGCGCTCCAGATGCACCTCCATGTTGCCCGTGCCCTTGAACTCCTCGTAGATCAACTCGTCCATGCGCGACCCGGTGTCGATAAGACACGTGGCTAGAATGGTGAGAGACCCGCCGAACTCGATGTTGCGCGCCGCGCCGATAAAGCGCTTGGGAGGATAGAGCGCGGCTGGATCGACGCCCCCGGAGAGCGTGCGACCCGAGGGCGGCACGTCCAGATTGTAGGCGCGCGTCAGGCGCGTGATCGAGTCGAGCAAGATCACGACGTCTTTCCCGCCCTCGACGAGCCGCTTGGCGCGCTCCAGAGCCATCTCGGCCACGCGTGTGTGGTGCTGCACCGGTTCGTCGAAGGTGGCGCTCACGACCTCGGCGCCCTTAACCGAGCGCTCCAAGTCCGTGACCTCTTCGGGGCGCTCACCCACGAGCACGAGCATCAGGTGGACGTCGGGGTAGTTCTGCTGGATGCCGTTGGCGATGTGCTTGAGCATCATCGTCTTGCCGGCCTTGGGCGGCGCGACGATCAACCCACGCTGGCCCTTGCCTATCGGGGCTATGAGGTCCACCAGGCGGGTAGGCAGGACGGTGGATTTGGTTTCCAGCATGAACTGCTGGTTAGGATAGATCGGAACGAGCTTATCGAAGTTGGGGCGGCGCTTGGCCACCTCGGGGTCGAGGCCGTTGATAGCCTCGACGCGCAGAAGACCATGGTACTTCTCCGACTCCTTGGGCGTGCGCACCTGACCCGAGACCATATCGCCGGTGCGCAGACCAAAGCGGCGGATCTGCGAGAGCGAGACGTAGACGTCGTCGGGTCCGGGCAAGAAGCGCGCCCGTCGCAGGAAGCCAAAGCCCTCATCCACGACGTCGAGCACGCCCACGCGGAAGATGTTGCCTTGCTGCTCGGCCTGCGCCTGCAGCACACGGAAAATGAGTTCCTGCTTCTTGAGGCCGGTGACGCCCGTCACGTCCAGAGTCTTCGCTATGTCGCGCAGCTCGGTCAGCGTCTTGACTTCGAGTTCGGAGAGGGCGGGACCACGGCCTGCCTCGCGTTCGCGCTCACGCTCGCGGCGCTGCTCTTCGCGGTCGCGGCGGTCGCGGTCACGCTCCACGCGGTCCCCACCGAAGTAGGGACGGCGTTCGACGCGGCCATTCGTGTCCGCCGCGCCGTTGGGCTGCGCGCCGACGCCATTGAAGCGGGCGCCGTTGGGTTGCGCGCCATCGAGGTGAGCGCCGTTCGCCGCCGTGCCGTTCGATGGCAGGTCGGCTGCTGGCCCGCGATCGCCCATCACATCGAGGTCTTCCAGATCGGCGACCGCGACGGGCAGGGAGGAAGGAGCGGCAGGCAACTGTGTCGTCTCGTCTTCATCGGACGTCGACGTTGTGGTGCGGGGTCTTCGAGTACGTGGCATCTGTGTTTGTCCTAAATGATGTTTAGTGGTGAGCGGGGCGAGCGCGGGTGCGATCGCGCCACAACTCTTTATCGTAGGGGGCGCCGGGAAGGTTCATCAACCGCTCCCAGCGGTGTTGCGCCTCGATCCAGCGCGCGGTGCCCGAGCGGGACCGCGTCATAAGGGAGTGGGTGCGCGCTCCGCGTCCAGAGTACTGGACGCCGCGCAGCAGTTCGCCGTTGGTGACGCCGGTAGCGGCGAAGAAGATGTTGTCGCTGGCGCAGAGATCGTCGATCCCCAATACGCGATCGAACTCAGAGGGCGCCAGTCCGTTAGCGATCGCCGCCGCTTTCTCGGCCGCGCTGCGCGGCCAGAGCTTGCACTGCATATCGCCGTCGACGCACTTAAGAGCGCACGCCGCCAGCACGGCCTCCGGGGAGCCGCCGATGCCCATGAGCATATCGACGCCCGTGTGCTCCTCCATCGCCGCGATCAACGCGCCGGCCACATCGCCGTCCGTGATCAGCTTAATGCGCGCGCCAGCAGCGCGGATCTCGGCGATCATCTCGTCGTGACGCGGGCGGTCCAGAATGATGACCGTGAGGTCGTCGACGCCGCAATCCTTGGCCTTGGCCAACGCCTTGAGGTTTTCTTCGGGCGTGGCGTCGATCGAGATGCGCCCGCGCCCGAGGGGGCCGACAGCGATCTTGTTCATGTACATGATGTGGGGGGGATAGTACATCGACCCGCGCTCGGCCAGCGCTACGACCGTGAGCGCGTTGGGCAGGCCCTTGGAAAGGACGGTCGTTCCGTCGATAGGGTCGACGGCGATGTCGGTCTGGGGAGGCTGGCCGTTGCCGATCTGTTCGCCGATGTAGAGCATCGGCGCCTCATCTTTCTCGCCTTCGCCGATGACCACGACGCCGTCCATATCCACGCTGCCCAGCGCGAAGCGCATGGCGTCGACGGCCGCCTGGTCCGCGCCTTCTTTGTCGCCTTTACCCATCCAGCGGCCAGCGGCCAGAGCGGCGGCCTCGGTCACGCGCACGAGCTCGAGCCCGAGGTTACGATCCAGATTGTCGGTCATCTCTTCCCTTCTCACGTGAATGCATCGCCTCGCATCGCTCCTCTCGGCGGAAACCAACGTTCCTATGCACCTACCCCTACATACGAGAGCAGCCCTGATGCCGGCCCGACCTTACGACGACGACGCCCATGCGGTCTCTCCCGTGCAGGGAGAGGAACACTGAACTAACCGCGTTGGTAGATGCGCGCTGACGAAGAGGACAGGATGAGACGCTGTCAACCGTGGATAGTGTTTATCCTATAAGGTACAATCAACCATAATGCAGCGAAAGGCGACTGAACGCGAGCGAGGAAGCGGCTGTCGCAACAACCGTGCTGCATCCCAGCTCAACGTATTTTGGAGTGGGCGGCAACATGCGTCTCGCGCTAGCGGCACGTTTTGGATAAAGTGGGTCGCGGCACAGGGGTTCCCCACTACACGTAAGCATACTCATCCACATCCATCTTGTCAAGCCTTGTTACACGAATTCCGCGGATTTTAGGGCGTTGAGTCTCGACCTCCTGCCGCCCACTCAAGATTCACCACCTATCGCCCTTTATCCGCGGGGCAAACGTCATGTTTTGCACGATTCACCTACGAACGCGGTTCCACGTGGGGAGCGATACTCCGTTCTAGCGTAGAGCGTCGTCGATAAAGTGGACGATCGCGGTCAATGGCGGCGCGTAGCTCCGTGTTGTGTCGATGCGCAGCAAAGGGATGTCTAGATCGAGCGGATCGAAGATGCCGGCTTCGACGTTGGCCTGTACTTCTTTGGGCATGACGCCGTCGTGGTGTCCGGGGTGCCTGTCGCCGCGCACGGCGCGGTCTATATGTCGGCTGGCGCGCTCTTCCTGCGTGGTCTCGCAATGCAGCAGGACGGTGCGCGACCGCGCGATCAGCGGCGCTAACGACTCCTCCGACGAGCCGCGATGGAAGTTGCTGTCCACTACGACGCCGACGCCGGCGTCGAGCAGCCAGCCAATCGAGGCGTAGAGGAGTGCGTAGGCGGCCACGCCCAAGGTGTGCGACGCCGCACGGTCCGGCGATCCTAGGGCGTCGAACAACAACTCCTTATAGGCGTCGCGGGCCAACAACGGCAGCGTGTACGCCGCGGAGAGGCGGCGCGACAATCTGGTTTTACCGCTGGCCGGCGCTCCGCTGACGAGAAGGAGGGGAGGGAAGCTCTCAGTCATCGTGATCGTCTTTCCTGGCGACGCCTTTTCTTTTATACGGGCGGAAGCAGTTAGTTCTAGCCGCCTCGACGGAACAAGCCGCGCAAAAGGCCGCCGCGCGACGCCGCGTCTCGCGCGGCTTTCCCGACCTCTTCGCCGCGTGCGCTGGCCTTCTTCACGACCGGAGCGACGCTCTCCAAGGCGGCCTGAACGGTCTCGGGACCAAAGGGGCTGGCCACGCACACGATGCCGTGCTCTTCCAACTCGGCGACGATGGCGTCGCGGTAGGGCCCCTCAATGTGCGTGATCATTTTCACCGTGCCCATGTCTTTTATCTCGTCCCAGAGAGCCAGTGCGCCCTTGTAGCGGCGTGGGTCGTCTTCCTTGCCTATTTCGTAGATGGCGAGAGTGTAGCCACGTAGGATGGCGTCTGGCGATTGCGGCAGCCCGCTCATGCGCGAGACGCCCCAACCCGGAAAGGAGTCGCGCATCACCATGTTATAGAGTTCTTGCGCGGCCATATTGGCGTTGTCGATGATCAGTAAGACGCGCATGACGCCAACTCCTCGCGTAGACGCTGTAACGCTAGATCCTTTGCCTTGCACTCCAGCATCACGTCGTACTCTCGCAGGGCGATGCCTTGCTGGAAGCGGCGAAAAGACGCGGCGTCGACGTAGGCTCCGTGGGCGCCGGGTTGCTTGGCCGGGTCTTGCTCCGAGTAGTGCAGCTTGGGAAGACGCCCGCTGGCGGTCCAGGTCGCGCCGATGCGTCCCCACGGCAGTTTATCGAACGGGACGCCGCCTTCCCCACCGCCGTTGAGCCGGTGATGAAGGACATCCACTATCAGTTTAACGCCCGTTTCCTCGCACAAGGGTAAAAGATCGAGCACGCTCCAGGAGCGCTCGTCGTTTTCCAGGCAGAGACGCCGATGCACGGCGGGCGGGAGTTCTTTAATGTGCGCCGCGATGCGCCGGGCCGTGCCCACCGGGTCGCCGTAGACGCCTCCGCCGTGGATCAAGATGTCGCCGTCGAGGCCGAGCGTGTCCATAATGTAGTTTTGGTAGGATAGTTCGCGTTGGCAGTGGTCCCAGACGGCGCCCTCCGCCGAGATGACCGTGAACTGGCCGGGATGCACCGACATGCGCTGCCCGGCGGCCAGCGTGGGCAGCGCCGCGGCGGCGGAGAAGTCGATCTCCGCGAGGTCGACGCTCGCATGTGAGCCGAAGGGAATGATGTCGGCGCCGTAGCGGAACATCTCGACGCCGTTCTCCGCGTTCCAGCGCAGCACGTCGCCGAGCAACGCGAGGTTGTCGTCGATCAGTGTCTGAAGGTAGGGCATGCCCTTTTGTTGCAGCGTAGCGAGACGCAGCGTGCGCTGCTTCCGCCCCAAGGTGAGATTAACGCAGACATATCCAAGCCGCACGTGTTTTCCTTATCACTCTGTGTCTTTAATAACGTCGTACCAGTTTGGATGCACGCAGCGTACCGCTCGATCCCTCGACGTGGACCGTACACAGTCGCCAGCCCGGCGTACATGACGCTCCGCAAGCGGATAGCCCCCTGCTGAAGGCGCGAGAACGGGCATACTGGCGGAGGCGGCGTCGCTGTTCGGAGGATCCGGCGCCAGGCGCGGGCCGTGCGGTCGCCGCCCCGTTGCACGCTCGAAACGGCGGCGGACGCGGACGCGCCGACCGGCGTTTTCTAAGACGACGTAGTAAGGATTGCATAGTACATGGCTGTCGCTAAACCGTTCGACCTGCGCCGCGCCGTCGTGGCCGGCCTTGCCGGCTCCGCCGCCTATCTTGCCGAGCAGTTCGTAGACCTCAAGCTCATCGCGTTTCCCGGCGACGATCTCAAGATGCTCGGCATGGTCACGACGCGGGCGGACCCGGCCTGGCGCGTGGCCGGCGTGGTCACGCACTTTGCCAACGGCACGGCGCTCGGCGTGGCCTACGCCCTCGTGGCGCGCAACCGGTTGCCCGGTTCGCCCCTGGTGAAGGGCTTGCTGCTCGGCCAGATCGAGAACGGCCTGCTCTGGCCGATCGTAGGACTGGTGATCGACCGCTACCACCCCGCCATGCGCGAGGGGCTGCTGCCGCCCTTCAACACACGGGCTTATTTCGCGCAGGCCGCGCTGCGCCACCTGGCCTATGGCACGGTGCTGGGCAGCATCTACGGGTAGGTCTGACTCAAACGCTATGCGGCTTAGACGTCTTCGCCGCCGAACTCGTTCTCCACGACGTCCCACTCGTCGCCGCCGGACGACGCCTCCTGAGCGCCGGGCGACTCGCTCCAGAGGCGCTCGGCGGCGGCGCGGGCGGTCTCGTAGCTAAAGCCGCGCCGCTGCAGAAAACCGTACATGCGGCGGCGAAACTCGTCTTTATCCGCGCGTGAGAGCAGGCGCATGCGCTTGAGTCCCGCCTGATAGGCGCGGGCGCCGTCGTCGCCGTCGGTCTCGGCCAGCACGGCGTCGACCTGCGCCCTATCTACGCCTTTGGCGCGCAGTTCGGCCTGGAGCGCGCGTGTCCCGCGCGGGCTGAAGGCGTCGCGGTTCTCGATCCAGAAGCGCGTGAACGCCGCGTCGTCGACAAAGCCCGCGCGCCGCAGCTTCTCCAGCGTGGCGGCGGTCGTGGGCTCGTCGGCCCCGCGCCCGCGCATGTAGCGCTCGACCTCGAGAAGGGAGCGCGGGCGGAACGAGAGATAGCGCAGGGCGTCGTTGAGGTAGCTGATGGCCTCGTCGCGCGCGCGCAGCGCGTCGATGTCAGGCTGCTCCAGCGTCATGCCGGCGTGCAGCCCCGCGCGCGAGACCTCTTCCTCGGATAACCCAAAGGCAAAGTCGTCGTCGATAAAGACGTTTACGCGGCCGCGCCGCCCCTTTTGCCGCGTCAGTTTGGTGATCTGGCCCATGAACCCCTTTACAAAGGACGATGTCGCGGCCCTACCGTCCATCGTGTCCCCCGTCATTATCATGCACTCACCCGTCCCATGTTCCAACCGGTAAACCGGACGGTCTGTAAAAACGTGTAGCCGCAATAACCCAAACTAAAGCCACGGTCTGTCGCTTGTCGATGACCCCTCGAAGAATAGGGATGCTCAGGGGGAGCGCGGGCGCACGCTCCGCCCTTCGTAACGAGGGTCTCCCTCCATCTGACGGGACGCTATGCTACACTTTCCTTAGCCGGCGCTACACGGGTTGGAAGCCTCGTCCGTCTCCTGTGCTGGCGCCCTCTGCAAACACGCGCGCTAGTCGCGCATCGTACTATTGGTCGTGCATCCGCGTGTGTTCCCGGATGCGTGGGATGGTAAGGGGAGTGCCGTGGCAGAAGTGAACGCACGAGAATTCGCGCAGACGCCGCGACGAGGCGGGTCGGACAGCAGGCATCTGCTGATTATGGGTCTCTGGGTCATCGTGCTGACTACGCTGTGGAGCGTGGCCGTCTACGCGGTGAATATCAACGCATGGTTCCCCGAGGGAAGTCGAGAAGCCGTCAGCGTCGACAACCTTTTCAAGTTCATGCTGGCCGCCGGCGGCGGCATCTTCATTCTGGTGCAGGTGCTCATCGTCGCCTTTGTGGTGCGTTACCGCTCTCAGAACGCCAATCCGGAGGCGGGCTACGGCCCTCAGGTGCATGGCAACACACGCATCGAACTCGCCTGGACGCTTGCTCCCGTCTTGCTGCTGGTCGTCTTGTTAGCTGGTTCGCTGGCCGTCTGGGGGCAAGAGCATCCAGGGCGCAACGCCTCGCAGTTGAACCTGGTCGTCCACGGTGCGCAGTACGCCTGGAGCTACGACCTGCCCGCCTACGGCATCAAAGGCGTAAGCGAAGTAGCGCTGCCTCTCGGCAAGCAGGTCTACGTCGACGAATACTCCAACGACGTGATCCACTCGTTCTGGATTCCTGAGTTCCGCATCAAGCAAGACGACGTGCCCGCTGGCGACGGCAAGGGGAACTCGATCTCAATCAGCCACGAGACGTTCACCCCTTCCCAGACGGGAACGTTCCGCGTAATCTGCACGGAGTTCTGCGGCACGGGTCACTCAGCGATGCACGGGAACATCCGAGTGCTCTCGCCCGCCGACTGGGTAGCCTGGCTGCGCAAAAGCGGCGCCAACCCCAAGTCGATCCCGGCGGTCAATCAGGTTGCGGCCCTCATCCGTTAAGTAAGTACAACCGAGGCGCGCCCCGCCACGCACGAAGGAGAGCAGGAGGACAGGTCATGGTCGCAGTCGCCGAACCAGATATCTATGCGCCCGGTCACGGGCACGACGAGCACGAGGAGCACCACGCCCCTAAAAACCAGTCTTTGTTCGCCAAGTACATCTTGAGCACCGACCACAAGCAGGTCGGCATCAACTATATGGTGACGGCGTTTATCTTCTTCATCGTCGGCGGCTTCATGGCCGAGTTGATGCGCGTGAATCTGGCGCAACCGGGGAGCAAGTTCGTCTCGTCTGATGCGTACAACTCGCTCTTCACCATGCACGGCACCACGATGATCTTCTTGTTTACAATCCCCATGATGATCGGTGGCTTCACCAACTTCGTCATGCCGCTGATGATCGGCGCGCGCGACGTGGCCTTCCCTAAGCTCAACACGCTGAGCTACCTGCTCTTCCCGCCGGGCGGTATCCTCTTGATGCTCTCGTTTCTCTATGGCGCGCCGCAGGCCGGGTGGACCTCGTACCCGCCCATCTCGCTGCAAGGGCCGGTCGGCCAGAGCATGTGGTGCATCGCGCTGATTATCCTGGGCACGTCGTCCACTATGGGCGCGATCAACTTCCTCGTCACGATCGTGAACATGCGTACGCGCGGCATGAGATTGACGCGCATGCCCCTTTTCGTCTGGGCCGTGCTCGCCACCTCGTCGCTCGTGCTGGTGGCCACGCCCGCGCTGGCCGGCGGCCTGGGGTCGCTGTTCATCGCCCGCACGTTCAACGTGCCGTTCTTTAACCCCAAGCTCGGCGGCAACGTCGTCTTGTGGCAACACATGTTCTGGTTCTACAGCCACCCCGCCGTCTACATCATGATCTTGCCTGGCTTCGGGATTATCTCGGAGATCATCCCGGTGTTCTCGCGCAAGCCCATCTTCGGCTACAAGGCTATCGCCTACTCGTCGGTGGCCATCGCCCTCCTGGGCCTGCTCGTCTGGGCGCACCACATGTTCACCTCACCAGTGCAGTCGTGGTTGCAAGTCTACTTTATGATCGCCACGATGATCATCGCCGTGCCCACGGGCATTAAGATCTTCTCGTGGATCGCCACGATGTATCAGGGCCGCGTGATCTTGAACACGCCGATCCTTTTTGCGCTCGGCTTCATCTCCACTTTCGTCGTCGGCGGCATCACGGGCATCATGCTCGGTTCGGTCCCAGTCGACCTTCAGGAGCACGCCACGTACTTCCTCGTGGCGCACCTTCACTACGTGCTCTTCGGCGGCTCGGTCTTCACGATCTTCGCCGGCCTGTACTACTGGTGGCCCAAGTTCACCGGGCGCATGCTCAACGAGAGCCTTGGCAAGTGGCACTTCTGGCTCATGTACGTCTCGTTCAACGCCACGTTCATGCCGATGCACGTGATCGGTCTGCTGGGCATGTCCCGCCGCATCAACGACTACGCGCCGGAGTACGCGGGCACGAACCTGTTCATCTCGATCGCCTCGTTCGTGCTGGCGGCGTCGTTCTTGATCTTCATCTACAACGCGGTGCAGAGCCTGCGCCACGGCGCTAAAGCTCCGGCCAACCCGTGGGGCGCCCGTACGCTCGACTGGTCGACACAGTCGCCGCCGCCGCTGCACGGCAACTTCTATCGCCAGCCCGTGGTGACCTCCGGCCCCTACGACTTCACCGCGCCCGCGCCGTACTTTGGCGTGCCGCAAGACGAGCAGCAGGTCGACCTGCCTAAGCTCGACGCGCCCGCGCTGCGTCGCAAGGGCTTCCGCAAAGTCAGCTAAGGGCAATCAAGGAGAGGGGAGAGCCGCGGCGCGCACTCTCCTCTCGCATCATCTTCAAGGAGAGCAGCATGAGTTCGATCCCGGCGCCGACAGGCCGCGGCGCCCAGCCCGCGCCCGCCCGTCCCCAGCGCATCAGCAATGCTTTGCTGGGCGTCATCTTCTTCCTTTGCACCGAGGTCGCCCTTTTCGGCTCCCTCTTCTTCTCCTACCTTTACCTACGCCGTCTGCAGCCCGTGTGGCCGCCGCACGGCTTCGACGACCTCGACAAGGTGCTTGGCACCGCCAACACCTTGATTCTGGTTATTAGCGGCTTTTTCTGCCACTACGCGGACACGGCGATCGCCAAGGGCAGGCAGGGACGCTTCATCGCGCTCCTCACGCTGACGATCGTTTTTGGCATGACCTTTCTCGGCATCCAGGCCCATGAGTACATCGACCTGCGCACCGGCATCAACAAGGACATCTTTGGCGCGGCGTTCTTCACCTTAACCGGCCTGCACGGAGCGCACGTGACGCTCGGCGTGTTGGCCCTAATCGTCATCTACGTGCGCGGCCTCCAACGCTACTGGAGCCCCACCCACCACTTCGCGGTGCATGGCGTCACGCTGTATTGGCACTTCGTCGACGTCGTCTGGGTGCTTCTTTTCGCGCTTTTCTACCTCGTGTAGCCGGCCAACGCACACGACGCAGTCACCAAGGGGCGGAACCTGCGATGAGTTCCGCCCCTTGGTGTATCCGCCGGAACGTTTCTTCTACGCGACGAACTCGTGGTCGACCTCGCCTTGCAGCGAGGTCGTGCGCAGCTTGCCCAGCGCCTCCGACTCGATCTGGCGCACGCGTTCGCGCGTGAGTTGCAGTTGCGCGCCGATCTCGCCGAGCGTGTGCGCGCGGCTGCCCTGCAAGCCGAAACGCAACTGCAAGACGACGCGCTCGCGTTCGCTCAACTCTTCGAGAGCGTCTTGTACGCGCCCACGCAAGATGCTCTTCTGCGCTTCCTCGTCGAGCGAGGGCAGCCCGTCGTCGGGAAGAACGTCTCCAAGCGTTCCGCCGTCTTCCGTGACCGGCGTCTCCAAGGAGGCTGGCTGGCGGACGGAGGCGAGCGCGAGCACGACCTTCTCTTCGGAAACGCCGAGGGCGGCCGCGATATCGGCGGTGTCGAGTTCGCGCCCGAGATGCTGCTCCATTTCACCGGCCACTTTGGCCACGTGCGCGGCGAAATCGACCATGTGGACGGGCACGCGCACGGTGCGGCCAAAATCGGCGAGCGCGCGCGTGATGGCCTGTCTGATCCACCAGTAGGCGTAGGTTGAGAAACGGTAGCCTTTGAGGTAGTCGAACTTATCGACGGCGCGGAAAAGGCCAAGGTTTCCCTCTTGAATCAGGTCGGGAAGAGGCAGCCCACGGCGCAGGTAGCGCCGAGCGATCGAGACGACCAGGCGTAGGTTCGCCTCGATCATGCGCCGGCGCGCGTCTTCGCCGTACGCGATGAGGGACGCGGCCTGTTCGTACTCATGGGCGGCGATCTCGCCGGCGGCAAGACGCCGACGCGCGTCTTTACCGCGCGCCAATACCTGCGCCAACGCTTTTTCCTCGTCGGCGGTCAGCAGCGTGACCGTCCCGATCTCGCGAAGATAGATCGGCAAACCATCGTCTGGAGGCGGTAGGTCTGGCTCAGTTGTTTTACGTGGAGGGGGGGCCGCGCGTTCTTCCTCGGAAGTCATCGCCGACGACGTCGGTGTCGCCGGCTGCATTTTTACCATTCCCTCTTCATCAGGGGCCTCGGCGCTGCTTTGCACCATGCTGTCCTTCGTGGTGTCCCACATATCCTGATCTTGAGATGTACCTACCGTGGTCGACATATCGCCTCCTCGCTCCGAACACTGCCGCGCGCGACAGATGACAGTGCTATGTCGAACTCTCTAGGCTGTAGAGAGAGAGACGCCAAGGGTCAAAAAAAGACGGTGATGACACTCTTGCGCCATAACCGCCCGTCGTCCGGTCCCCTCTCCTGGAGCCGCATCGTATTAACTGTGGCTATAGTACGTCCATCGGCTCCCATTTGTCAAGCGACGTCCCTTTTGTCCTTTTGTTAGCATGCGCGAGACGTGACAGGAGACGGTAGCGCCGGTATATTGGGGAACCGACGACGATGGCCGCCCTCCCTTAAAGGGATCGAAAAAGGGAATAAGCGCGGCCAAAGGCGACCGTGTGCGTGCCGCCGATCGGGTGCTTGGCAAGCGATGGACAGAACTGATCGTCCGTGCATTGCTCCACGGCCCCGCCGTTTCCCAGAGATTGCCGCGTCGATAGGCACGTTGAGCGATCGAACCTTCTTGGAGCGCCTCGACGAACTGGAGGAACACGGCGTCGCCAAGCGGCACAGCGACTCAGAAACCAAATCCGCACGCATTGAGTATGATCTCGCGCCGAAAGGACGCGCCCTGGAGCCTGTCACGAGGGAAATAGACCGTTGGGCCACTTGCTGGGTACGCTCTGAGAAGAAGAATCGCCTTGCTAAAGGTCTTCGATCCGTGGAACGGTTGCGGCGCGCACGGTCAATGCGTCGAGGTCGGCGCTCTCGGCCACGTCGATACGCTGGGTTACGCTAGGCGGAACCTCGCCGAAACGTGTCTTGACCAGCAAAGCCAGCAAAGTACGTTTACCCACTAGCTCTCCCTGTTCGATCCCTTGCTCTCGGCCCTGCTCCCGGCCCTGCTCCCGGCCCTGTTCCCGGCCCTGCTCCCGGCCCTGCTCTAACCCCTGTTCTCGGCCCTGCTCCAGCCCCTCGGTCAGGCGGTGCGCGATGTATTGCTCTAACACGCTCTGCATTCTGTACTCCTCCAGGACGGCCTTTATCGTCCTGATGTCTACCCTATTGTACGCCAAGCCTAGCAGCGCTCCTAGAGCGATCTCGCGCGCCGCCGCAGGCAGGGCTTTGGCCAGACGCGCTGCCCGCGGTAAGAGCTCTTCCAAAGGCTGCTTTTGCGCCATCAACGGCAGCAAGATCAGCAGCACTTGATCCTCCGCCGTCAAATCTTCGCCAAGATCGATCTTATTCTGCAAGTCATTCAAAGTCTTCTCGCCGTCCTCGTTTCCCAAGAGTACGATACGTGGGGTAAACATGTTCTGCGACGTGTTGAGTTTGGTAGGCACGCTGGTGATGCCCGCACCGTAGAAAACGATCGTCGTCACGGGCTGGGTATAACGGTCGTAGGCAGCGAGGTGGTAGCCGAGAAAACGCAGTAGATCTTTAGGATGCTGCGTCGTCTGGAACTCTAGATGAAGGATGGAACCGTCTTGCAGCCGAAAGAGTAGATCGGTTTCTTCCATGCTGATCTGGATTTGAGGCAGTTCAGAGGGCAATGTGGCGACAATGGGCGGCAGGTCAGGCTGAAAGCGACTGAGGAGGGCGCCGCGAAAGGCGTCGCCCACCACTTTAAGGGCAATGTCCTTGCTCTGATAAGCGATATCGAGAAGGTGGGCGCCCTCTTCCTCGTTCCGATACTCACGTTTTTTCTGGCGAGAGTCGTCGCCTGCCTTTTTCTCTAGAGACCGGCGCGGCGGCTTAGCGGCTGGCGGAGTTGCATCCGAGGGCGGCATTAACGGGATGCTCGATGCTACTCGGTCGTCGTGGAGAGGTCGGCGTCAGGGGTGAGGTCGACCGCCGTGGACGGCGCGAGCGTCTCTAGATAGTCGTGCTCGTCGAGGCGCTCCAGCGTGAGGCGTCCTGGCCCGTACCACGTGAACTCGCTCAGGCCGCAGTTAGTCGCGTGCAGGTTCCAGAGCTTGCTCCAGTTCTCTTCGGTCGCGTAGGTCGCCAGCACGCGGATCACGCCGCCATGGGTGATGACGGCGACGGTCTGACCGGGGTGCAGAGAGCCAATGCGATCGAGCACATGCATCACGCGCTCGAGCACCCCGCGCAGCGACTCGCCCTCCGGGGGCGCCCAATCGGCTTCAGCGCCCTGTCGCTGCTCCATCTCCGCGGGGAAGCGCGCGTTCAGCTCGTCCAGCATCAGCCCGGAGAACAGGCCAGCGTCGCGTTCGCGCAGTCCGGGATCGGCAATAGGCAGGAGTCTCTGGCCCTCGCCGCTGGCTAGTACGGACGTGCGCAGCGTGCGGCCGAGATCGGAACTGTACAGCGCGGCTAACGGTTCACGCGCTAACCGCCGCCCTAGAGCGACGGCCTGCGCCTCTCCGCGCGCGGTCAGATTCGAATCATTCCAGCCCTGCCAGCGATGGGCGGCGTTGTCCTCCGTCTCGCCATGACGCGCTACGAGCAGGCGCGTCGGCGCGCTATGTAGTTCGCGTATCACACAGGCACAGCTTCGGCTGGCAACGGCTCGGCCTCGACCGTTCGCACGCGACGAGCGCGCGGCGCGGGCGTCGTGCTTTTGGTCGCCGTCTCAGTGGCGGCGCGCCGAGAACGGGTCGTGGCCGTCTCGCTCTTAGCCGCGGCCGCGCCGGCAGCGGCACGACGGGGGCGCGACGCCGTGGCCGCCGTGGCTGCAGCGACCTGACCCGCGGCAGGTTGATCCGCCGGGGCGTCGGTGGCGCCATCGATCTGCTGCGTGTGCCGACACTTGGGGTAGCCACTGCACCCTAGGAACGGCTTGCCCGCGCCCTTGCCACGCCGCGCCACGCGCTCCACCAACATCTTGCCGCAGACGGGGCACGGGATGTCCGTGACCTTGGCCGGCTCTTTCTGTTCGCGTTGGATGTACTTGCAGGTCGGATAGTCGGAGCAGCCCACGAACGGACCAAACCGGCCTATACGCGTCACCAGCGGCTCACCACAATCGGGACAGTGCTCTCCGGTCGGGATCGGGTCGGGGCGATCGACCTTGACGCGGGGCGCGTCGGCCATCTTCTGATCGACGAGAAGCTGGAAGGGATCGGCGAAGCCCTTAAGCATAGCGCGCCAATCTTTCCCCGCATCGGCTACCTCGTCGAGGCGGTCCTCCATGCCGGCGGTAAAGCCGGTGTCCACGATGTCGGGGAAATGCTCGACCAGCAGGGAGGTCGTTGCGAAGCCAAGCGGCGTGGGCACGAAGGCCTTGCCGTCTTTCTCCACGTACTTGCGGTCCTGGATGGTAGAGATGATGGCGGCGTAGGTGCTGGGCCGTCCTATCCCTTGCTCCTCCAGATACTTCACCAACGACGCCTCGTTAAAGCGCGCGGGCGGCTTGGTGAAGTGCTGCTCGGGCATGAGATCGAGCAGACGCAGCGTCTGCTCTTTAACCAGTGGCGGTAGGCTCTTGTTCACCACGCCGTCCTCGCTCTCGCCCTGCCCATCGGCGGGACGCTCGGCCTTCTCCTCCTCGTCCACGGGAGCGCTGACCGTGACGCCGTAGGCCGCCAGATAGCCGGCAAAGACGAGGGGAGAGGCCGTGGCGCGGAACATGGCGCGCGGCGCGGCGCCAGCCGATACACGGCCCGCGACATCGGCGCTGGTGCGCTCGTACTCCGCTGGAGTCATCTGACAGGCCACGAAGCGCTGCCAGATAAGGCGGTAGAGGCCGAGTTGTTCGCGCGTAAGCGACCGCGCGATCTTGTCCGGCGTGAGGGTCGGGTCGGTCGGGCGGACGGCCTCGTGCGCTTCCTGAGCGCCCTTGGCCTTGGTCTTATAGCGGTTGGCCTTGGCTGGCACGTACCCTGGGCCGAAAGACCCAGCGATAAAGGTGCGCGCGGCCTCGACAGCGTCGTCGGAGAGGTTGACCGAGTCGGTACGCATGTAGGTAATGAGGCCGACCTGGCCTTCTTCGCCGAGCGCGATGCCCTCGTACAACTCCTGCGCGATCTTCATCGTCTTCTTGGCGCCGTAGTTGAGGCGGCTCGACGCGGCTTGCTGCAGCGTGGAGGTGGTGAAGGGCGGCGGCGCGGACTTCTTGACGCGCTTGGTCTCGATCGAGGCCACGCCGTAGGAAAGCGGCTTGAGCGCCGCCGCGACCTCTTCGGCCTGGGCGGTCGAGACGATCTCGGCGCGCTTGCCCTCCCAGTGCGTCAACATTGCGTTGAAAGCAGGTTCCTTGCCCGCTGTCGAGGGCGTAAAGGCGCCGGCGATGCTCCAGTATTCGAGGGGATCGAACGCCTGGATCTCACGCTCACGATCGCAGATGACGCGCACGGCCACGCTCTGTACGCGTCCGGCCGACGTGCCGCGCTGCACCTTGCGGATCAACACGGGCGAGAGCTTGTAGCCCACGATGCGGTCGAGCAGACGCCGCGCTTGCTGCGAGTTCACCAGGTTCATGTCGATGCGGCGAGGAGAGGCCAGGGCGGCGTCGATGGCGCGCTGCGTGATCTCGTGGAACTCCAGGCGCTTGATGTCGCCCTTGAGCCCCAGAATTTCGGCCACGTGCCAGCCGATGGCCTCACCCTCGCGGTCGGGGTCGGTCGCGATCAACACTTCGTCGACGCCCCGCGCGGCGTCTTTCAAGGTTTTGATGGCGGTCTTTTTCTTCTCGATGACTTCGTACGTCGGCTCGAAGGTCACGGCATCGTAGCCGATGCCTTTTTCAGGAAGATCGCGGACGTGGCCGGACGAGGCGACCACGCGATAGGTGGAGCCGAGGAAACGGCTGATAGTCTTCGCCTTTGTAGGCGACTCGACGACGATGAGCTTGGGCATACAGGTAGGTCTCCAGAAGTAAGGTGGTTATGAATGAGTGCGCGCTGGCGACGCGAAGGACGCTCTATAAAAGGAACGGTTATGAAGAAAGGTGCGTGTTAGACCACGCTGGTGGCCGCCGTGACGCGCCCCGAATCGGACCGTGGTGCATATGCACTCCTGTATAACGCATACCGTGACGCCGCGCAAGGGGCAAATGAACAAGCCAATTATTTTTAGCCCGCGCTTCAGGACAGGAGAGCAGCCAAAAAGCGGTCCACGAAGCGCGGCGCGTCGACGGCCAGCGGCGTCAGGATAGGGCGGCGCGGCGGCGCGTAGCCCGGACCGAGCAGGGGCCTCCGGTCGGCGACGGTCATACCTAGGGTGAGCGGGCTGACTATCTCGATCTGGATGTCGAGGTGCGCCATCGTCGTCACGAGCGAGGGGTCGAGGGCGATGCCCAGGGCCAATGGATCGTGCAGGGCGCACCCCATCCCCGGACCGAGCAACCCTTCGTAGCGGCGTACGTAGAAAGGTGCGATCGCGGCGACGAGACGCGCTGCCGGCACCGCCGATGTCCGTAGGCGCTCCAGGTCGGCGCCCGTGAGCCGCGTGGCCATCGTCACGTCGAGCCCCACCATGGTCAACGAGGCCCATCCGGCCTCGAGCACGCGTCCCGCTGCCTCGGGATCGTTGAAGATGTTGGCCTCGGCCACGGGCGAGACGTTGCCAGGGACGCCCACGGCGCCGCCCATCATGACGAGGCGCTTGTACAGTCGGGGCAGCTCCGGCTCTTTCATCAGAGCGGCGGCCACGTTGCTCAAAGGACCGCTCGTGAAGAGCGTCAGTTCGCCGGGATGCTCCCGCGCCAGCCGGATAATCTGATCGACGCCGTGCTCTCCGGTGGGGACGCCCTTGGGCTCCGGCAGCCTGGCGTCGCCCATACCATCTTCGCCGTGGACGGCCGGAGCCGCACGAAAGGCGCGCAGCAACGGTCCCGTCAGGCCGATCGCCACCGGAACAGTCGCCCCCAGGGCGTCGAGCACCTTTAACGTATTAGTCGCCGCCTGCGCCGCGCCGATGTTGCCGGCCACCGTGGAGATGGCCACGACCTCGACGCCAGGCGACCGCAGCGCGAGGGCCAGGGCCAGCGCGTCGTCGATGCCGGTGTCGACGTCCATGACGAGAGACAGCGGAGCAGCATCCTTTAGCGGACCGTTCGCGGGGTCCATCTTAGCGTTGGGCGCGCATCAACAAGGCGTTGACGGCCGCTTCCTCAGCCGAGCCGCCCTCGGCCAACGGAACGAGATTCGTGACGCTCATGCCCATGATGGCGCCGCTGAACCACCAGGCGCGCCCGTTGAACGACGAGGTGAAGCAGCCCGTGGTGGAGAACGCCTCCAGCATCATCGAGCGCAACTGGTCGAGCGTGGGCAGCCAGATCAGGTCCGCGCCGGCCTCTTGATACTGTGCCTCGCCCGTCACGGGTGCAACATCGCACGAGAGACCGTTCACGCGCACGACGACGCCCAGCCCCTCGCCGGGACGGCGCGCTACCCAGTCGCCGATGCGTGGCTCCCACGACTCACCTGGCGGCATCGTCTTGAAAAAACCGCAGAGGTCTTGATAGCGCGCATCGCTCAAGGCCGGTCCGGGCGGCGTAGACGCATCGCTCATCGTCGGTACTCCTTAATGCTCAAATCCATTGCGGCGATCCAGCGGCGACACAGGAAGCGGGCCGGATGCGCTCTCTTTGGTCAGTGTGCCTGACACGCGGTGGAGAGGCGTCGGGACGGCCAGATGGCGCGACGAACGTAGGCGTTCGTGGCCCGGCTTCCACTAGCTTCGCTCTCCGCTCATAACGATTCAGCGCTATCCTCTACAATGAGGCGTTGAGAAGGAGAGACTCGTAAGGAGTGGAGGGACACATGGACGCGAACACGCAAGACACGATGCCAGCGGGCGGCCTCGATCCTATCGTCGCGACGATCGAGGCCAACACCAACACCTACCTTCTTTCCTTTGGTCTCCTTCCCGGCGCCGTCGTCCACGACGATGGCCGCGGCGCCTGGCTCTCCACCGATCAAGGAGACGGCGCCTTCAACGCCGTGGTCTCCGCACGATTCGACCAGACCGATCTCGACGACCAGATCGAACGCGTCGTCGCCACTTTCCGTACGGTCAGACGTCCGTTTACCTGGCACATCGGTCCCTCGACCACGCCGCGCGACCTCGGCGCCGCGCTGCTCCGGCATGGTCTACGCCACGACGAAGACGAACCGGGTATGGCCGTCGAGCTCGCCGTCATGCACGACGAGGGGGAGACCACGCCCGGCCTCACTATCGAGACGGTGTGCGATGCGCGCGGACTGACCGAATGGACGAAGCTCTGGCTCTTCGCCCTTCCTACCGTCTTTCGAGATGAGATGGGTGGCGCCCTACTGGCCCATGGCCTGGGCGACGACCTGCCCTGGCGCTACTACATAGGACGTCTCGACGGCAGGCCAGTCGCCTGTTCCCACCTGTTTCTCGGAGCCGGGGCGGCCGGCGTCCACCACGTCGTCACCCTCCCCGACGTACGACGCCAGGGCATCGGTCGGGCCATGACGCTGGCGCCGTTGCGCGATGCCTATGCCCAGGGCTACGGCGTCGGCGTCCTCACCTCATCGCCTGAGAGCCTCGGGCTGTACCGGAGCATCGGCTTCAAGGAACGGTGCTGGTTCCACCGCTACGTCTGGTCGCCGGACGCGGCGCCATCCGCCTAGCGGCCCTTGTTCGCGCCCTAACATCGGCACGCTTTTTGCCTCGCGCTAGCTAAACGTGAGACCATGAGACATCCAACAGGGGATGTTGCTAAAGGAGAGTACTGATGGACGACGTCGTCGTCAAGACAGAACGGGGGTCGGTGCGCGGCCGCATCGCCGATGGGATTGCGATATTCAAGGGCGTGCCCTACGCTGCCCCGCCCTTCGGCGCGCTGCGCTTCAAGGCCCCGGCGCCGCACGAGCCGTGGGAGGGCGTACGCGACGCCCTGGAGTACGGGCCGACCGTGCCCAAGGCGCCGTACTTCTCGCCGTTCGACCAGATATTGCCCGAGCCTGCTTTCCCTGGCGAGGACTGCCTGAACCTCAACATCTGGTCGCCTTCCGTCACGGAAGGCGGCAAGCCCGTCCTCGTCTGGATCCACGGTGGCGCCTTCGCCAACGGCTCGGGCGCCGTCCCGCAATACGAGGGCAGTCGCTTCGCCCGCGATGGCGTGGTCTGCGTCACCATCAACTATCGCCTCGGAGCCGACGGCTTCCTCTACTTCGCCGAGGGCGACGCCAACCGTGGGCTGCTCGATCAGGTCGCCGCGTTGACCTGGGTGCGCGACAACATCGCGGCATTCGGCGGCGACCCGGCCAACGTGACCATCGCGGGCGAGTCCGCCGGCGGTATGAGCGTTACCACGCTGCTCTCGATGCCGCGCGCGGCCGGCCTGTTCCACCGTGTCATCGCCCAGAGCGGCGCCGGCCACCACACCATCTCGACCGAGACCGCGACTATGATGGCTGGGCATCTGGTCAAGAAACTCGGCGTCGAGCCAACGCCGGAGGGAGTCGCCGCCGCACCTCTGGAGAAGCTCTTGAGCGCCCAGGTCGAGCTAAGCGTGGAGACGTTCCTCAACCGCGATCCCGCCCTCTACGGTGAGGTCGCCTTCAACAGTATGCCGTTCGAGCCGGTCGTCGACGGCAAGGTTCTACCCGACCGCCCCTATCGCCTTCTTGAGGAGGGCGGCGCACCAGGCGTCGACGTGCTGGTGGGAACGAATGCCGAGGAGCAGCGCCTGTTCGCGGTGCCGACCGGCGCGATCGACATGGTCACCGACGAGGCGCTGCGCGCGACCATCGCCTCCTTCGGGTTGCCGGTCGAGGACGCGTTGGCCGCCTACGGGGCTCCGCGACCCGGCGCCTCTGCCGGCGACATTCACGCCGCGCTGATCACCGACTGGTTCTTGCGCGTGCCGGCCATCCGTCTGGCCGAGGCGCGCGCCAGGAACGGCGAGCGGGTGTACGCGTACCAGTTCGACTGGAAATCGCCCCTGTTCGACGGACGCCTCGGCGCCTGTCACGCTCTGGAGATCCCCTTTACCTTCGACACGCTCGACACGGAGGGAACGGACCACATCACCGGGGCGACGGGCGAGGAGACGCAGAAGATCGCCGACGTGATGCACAAAGCCTGGGTGGACTTCATCGCCATAGGCGATCCTGGCTGGCTGCGCTTCGACCCGGCGCGCCGGGCCGTCATGCTGTTCGACACGACCTCGGAGATAGCGGAAGATCCGCACGGCGCCGAGCGCGTGCTCTGGGAGGGCAAACGCTGAGCCCCGCGCGCCCACTTTCTCGTAGCCACTACGACGCGGTCGTGATCGGCGGCGGCCACAACGGACTGGTCGCCGCCGCCTACCTGGCGCGCGCGGGCCAGAGCGTGCTGGTGCTGGAGCGCGGCGCGGAGTTGGGCGGAGCTACGGCCTCGCGCCGCGTCTTTCCCGGCGTCGACGCGCGCCTCTCGCGCTACTCCTATCTCGTCAGCCTGCTGCCGCGCCGCATCGTCTCCGACCTGGCCCTGAGCTTTACGACGAGACGGAGGGCCATCGCCTCCTGCACGCCCTACGAGCGCGACGGGTCGGCCAGGGCGTTGCTCCTCTCTCATATGGATGAAGAGGGTTCGCGCACCTCGTTCTCCGCCCTGGCTTCCGAGGCCGATTGGCGCGGCTACCAGCATCTGCTGGCGTTGGAGGACGCCTTTGCCTCCAAGGTCTGGCCGAGCTTGCTTCAACCGCTGCGTCCGCGCGAGACCTGGTCGGCGGCGTTCACGACGGACCTGGAGCGCGAGGCCTGGCACGCCTTCGTGGAGCGCCCGCTCGGCGAGACGCTGGAAAAGCACATCCAGAACGACCTGCTGCGCGGCCTGCTCTTCACCGACGCCAAGATCGGCGTCTTCACCCATCCCCACGATCCGTCACTATTGCAAAACCGCTGCTTCATCACGCACACCATCGGCGACGGGACGGGGGAGTGGCGCGTGCCCGTGGGCGGCATGGGTGCGCTCGTGGACGCCCTCTGGGTCAGCGCGCGGACGGCGGGGGCAGAGGCGCTGACCTCCGCCGAGGCGCTGCGCCTCGTGGAGGGGACGCCGCGCCACAGCGTCGTCTTCCGGCACGAGGGCAGGGACCACGAGGTCGGGGCCACGCGCGTGCTGGTCAACGCCAGCCCGCGGGTCTTCGCTTCGCTGCTCGGCCTGCCATCCCTACCACGTCCTGAAGACGAAGGCTCGGTGCTCAAGATCAACATGCTGCTGCGCCGCCTGCCACGCTTCCGCGCTAATGAACTCGACCCGCGCGACGCCTTCGGCGGCACGCTGCACGTCGACGAAGGCTACGCCGAGATGGACGAGAGCTACGCTCAAGCGGCGCGCGGAGCCGTACCCGACCGCATCCCCTTCGAGGTCTATTGCCACACCCTGACGGACGACTCGATCCTCTCGCCCGCCCTGCGCGAGGAAGGGCGCCACACGCTTACCCTGTTCGGCCTCGACCTGCCTTACAGCCTGTTCGCGGACGACCACGATGGCCGGGTGAGAGAGACCGTGGTGCGTCGCGCGCTCGACGGCTTGAATCGTGTGTTGGCCGAGCCGATCGAAGAGTGCCTCGCGCTCGACGCGCACGGCGCCCCCTGTATCGAGGCCAAGACGCCGCTGGACCTAGAGCGCGACCTGGCCTTGCCGCGAGGCTCCATCTTCCATGGCGCCCTCTCCTGGTTCTTCGCCGAGGGCGCCGACGACGGCGCCTGGGGCGTGGAGACGCCCTTCGCGCGCGTCTACCGCTGTGGCTCATCGGCCAAGCGCGGTGGAGGCGTCAGCGGCATCCCTGGCCACAACGCCGCCCGCCGCATCTTTGCCGAAAGGAGCGCCTCCACGCTCGAGGGATGACCGTGGCTCGCCCCCGAACCACTAAGGATGCCCGCCTAGGGGTCTCTGTCTTCACAAGTCTAGATCTCACTACTTTGTTCTGACGCTCACCGCGACGGCCTGGCGTTTACCCTTGCGTGTCACGTCGATAGGGCGCCGTCGCTGTGCGTCCAGGGGAGACTGGCACGTGTCGTGCATACAAGTAAACGTAGCGTCATTACAGATGCGGCAAAGGAGTCGCGGCGTCGCGACCGTTTTGTAGAGTATAAGGAGACAACGAACGTGGCACGAGCAGTTGCCGGACTATTTCCTACGCGCCCCGCGGCGGAGGGCGCCATCGTCGCGCTGAAGAACGCCGGATTCGACGAGAGCAAGATCAGCGTAGTCATGCAGGACCAAAAGGAGCAAGGCGAGGTCACGCACGAGCACGGTACGCACACGGTTGACGCCGCGGTTGGCGGCGGCCTCGTCGGCGGCACGGCGGGCGCTCTGCTAGCCGCGACCGGCGCTATCGCCATCTCCAGCGTCGTCCTCCCCGGCATCGGCGGCATCCTCGCCGGCGGCATCATCGCCTCGGTCCTGGGCGGCACGGCAGGATGGCTCGTCGGCGGGCTGCTTGGCTTGGGCATCCCCAAGGAAGAAGCGGAATACTATCAGACGCGCGTGCAGGGCGGCGACGCTCTCGTGACCGTCGACGCGGGTGGTCGCGACGCCGAGGCGCGCCAGATCTTGCTCGCGTCGGGCGCCGAGGATCTGCAGGGCCGCGGCTACGGCGGCGGCTACGAGGCCGTCGGCACAACGGTCGCGACAGGGACGGGCATGGTCGAGTCGACCACCACGAATACGATCGCGACCGCGCCGGTTCAACCAGTGAACACGACTCCGGTCACCCCGAGCACCACCGCGACGACGATGCCAGCGGGCGGGCAGGTCCAGGGCGGACGCACAGGCGACGAGAACGTCACGGTCGACACGACAGGAGCTGGCGGCTTTCTGGTCGACCACACGGGAGAGCACTCCTCTAACTAACGACGGCGCATCACGGTCGTATGCGAGGGAAGGCCGGCGGCAGGACATCCTGCCGCCGGCTTTCCCTCTTCATCCACGCGAGTACCGGAGCACGAATGAACTAGTCTCGCCTGCGTCACTCCTGCCGCGGCCGTATCTGCTCTGGTCACGTTGCTTGTCGAGAGGTCGTGCCGCAACCGCTTCATGCTCGGTCACACTACGGCCGCATCCGTTCTAGCTACGTTGCTTGGGTGGATTATAAGCACGACAGCAGGGCTGCCTTGTATTTTTATACTCATATACAGTATATTAGTTTTAAAGAAAGAGACAAGGAGCGTTGGTGATGACCAGACACGACTGCAGTCCCCTTCCAGCGGCACTGCCGCTGCCTCCGCGCGTCGACCTTGACCGCGCCGCTCAGTGGGACTACCGGCCCGACGAGCAAGCATTGTTCACCGACGCCCTCGTCTGGCGACGCGCTCAGGGCATCGTGCCGGCGACAGCAGCTTCGTTCGACCTGCATCTGCTGGTGATCGACGCGCAAAAAGACTTTTGTTTTCCTGAAGGCGCTCTCTACGTCGGCGGACGCTCGGGCCGGGGCGCGGTCGAAGACAACAAGCGTCTGTCCTCCTGGATCTACCGCCACCTCGTCGCCGTCAACACCATGACTACGACGCTGGACACGCACCTGCCCTACCAGATCTTCTTCGCGCCGTTCTGGGTGGACGGCGACGGCCAGCCGCTGCACGCCCACACCGTCTTGACCACGAGCGACGTGGTCGAGGGCCGTGCCTTGCCCAATCCCGACCTGGCCTGGCAGTTCCACGGCGGCGACTACGAATGGCTCAAGCGCCAGTGCGCGTTCTACTGTGCCTCGCTGGAGAAAGGCGGCCTTTACGACCTGTACCTGTGGCCACCGCACTGCCTGCTTGGCTCGGACGGCCATGCCTTGGCTGGTGTGATTCACGAGGCACACCTGTTTCACGCTTACACGCGCGGCGCGCAGGCCTGGACGGAGATCAAGGGCGACAATCCGCTGACCGAGAACTACTCGATCCTGCGCCCCGAGGTGCTGGACACGTTCGACGGCGGCGTGCTGGCGCACAAGAATACGCGCTTTATCGAGCGCCTGTTGGCCGCCGACGCCATCGTGGTGGCGGGACAGGCTTCGAGTCACTGCGTGCGCTCGTCCGTGGACGATCTGCGGCGCGAGATCGAGGCGCGCGACCCCGCTCTGGCCGCTAAGGTCTACCTGCTGGCCGACTGCATGTCCGCCGTGACCGTGCCCGATGGGCAAGGCGGGTTCCTGGCCGACTTCACCGTGCAGGCCGCCGAGGCCGAAGAACGCTTCGCCGCGGCGGGCATGCACGTGGTGCGCTCTACGGACCCCCTGGAGTCGTGGCCAGGACTCGCAGAGCGCTGGCGACGGCACACGGCAAAGACCGCGTATGCTGAGCGGTAAAGACACGAACGACGGCGGCGCGCCGCCGCCGACCAGAGGAGTAGAATGATGAGCGTTTTCACCGGACAACGGCTCGCGCCGGAGGTCTTTCAACTCGATGGCGAACGCCTGCCGCGCGGCTGGTACTCCGACCAGTATTTTCTCAACATCGCGCACCTGCTCTCCGCCCTGGCCGCGTCGGGCTACCGCTTCGAGGGAACGGCCCCGCGCGGTCTGGACGCCCACGATGTGGACACGGGAAACCTCGTGGTGGAGATGCAGGTCTTTACTCGCCGCAAGCCGCACAGCCTGATCGCCGGCGTGGACGAAGCCCTGGCCATTCTGCAAACGGCCACGGGGCATCACGACGACAGCGGGGTCTTTACCAACACCTACGACCGCCTGGAGGTCGAGGCGGTGCAAGACGGCGTCATCTTGCCCTACGACGGCGACCCGCGCAACGTCTTGCCCGTCCTGCGCATCCGCGGCCGCTACCGTGACTTCGCCGTGCTGGAGACGCCTATCCTGGGCGCCCTGACCGAGGCCACGCGCGTGGCCACCAACGTTTACGAGGTGCTGGAAGCCGCGAACGGCAAGGACGTATCGTTCTTCCCCGCGCGCTTCGCCCACTACAAGATGCAGGCCCTCCACGGCTACGCCTACCAACTGGCCGTCAACGCCTACGAGGCCGCGCACGGGCGCGGCTCGGGCATGCACGTCTCGACCGACGAGCAGGGGGCCTGGTGGGGCGGACACGGCGGCGGCACCATCGCGCACGCGGCCATCGCCTGCTTCCTCGGAGACACGACGGAGACGATGGTGCAGTTCTGCCGCTACCACGACCCCGCCGTGCCGCGCACTGCCTTGATCGACTTCCATAACGACTGCGTGGGCACGACCCTGGCTGTGATGGAGCGCCTCTTCACCCTCTATCTGGAGGCTAAGCGCGGAGGGCGCCACGACGAGGCGCGGCGCTACCGCCTCGACGCCGTGCGCCCGGACACCTCCGGCTCCCTACGCGACGTGAGCGTCCCACCGCTGGGAGACAAAGCTCTCGATTGCGGCGTCAACCCGCGCCTCGTCTACGCACTGCGCGAGGCCATCGACGGAGCTTGGGCCGCTTGGCAGGTCCCTTTCGAGTTCCTCGACGAGGCGCGCGCGTGGTGCGCTAGGGTCAAGATCACGGTGACGGGCGGCTTCAGCCCGGCCAAGATCCGCTCCTTCGAGGCGCTTGGCGTGCCCGTCGACACCTACGGCGTGGGCAGTTGGCTGCTCTCCAACTCAGACGACAACGGCACCAACAACGACTACACGGCGGATGTCGTGCGCGTGCTCGTCGACGGCGCGTGGGTCGACATGGCCAAGGTAGGCCGGCGGCCCCGCGACAACGCGCTGCTGGAACCGGTCTCGACTCCGCGAACGTAAAGAAGGAGCGATCACGATGAAGGAGACGCGAACCGCCGCGCGCACGGCCGCAGGCGACCTCAAGACGCTGCACGTGGCCGTGGCGCAGGTAGCACCGCGCAAACGCGCCTTCGCGGCCAACGTGGAGCGCCTAGGCGACCTGTTGAGACAGATCCTCGCCGACAAGACGCGTGAGGTGGACGTGCTCGTGCTGCCGGAAACGGCGCTCACGGGCTACTTTCTCGAAGGCGGCGTGCTCGACGTGGCCATGACGGCGGACGACCTCGCGGCGCGGGTCGACGGCCTCTACCGCGACGTAGCCGGCTCTGAGGCGAGGGAGATGGATATCGTGATCGGCTTTATCGAGCGCCGGCGCGACCGTCTGTTCAATGCCGTGCTCTACGCCGTGCTCGGCGGCCCGGACGGTCCCCGCGTGGTCCACGTCCACCGCAAGTTCTTCTTGCCCACCTACGGTGTGTTCGACGAGGCGCGTTACGTTAACCGCGGTCGCACCATCGAGGCCTTCCCCACGCGAGCGGGCGCGGCGGGCATGTTGATCTGCGAAGACGCCTGGCACGGCGTCACCGCCTCCATCCTGGCCCTGCGCGGCGCGCGCGTCATCTACATCCCGGTGGCCTCGCCCGCGCGCGGCTTCAGCCAGAACGCCATCGGCAATGCCAGCCGCTGGACGCGCATCGCACAGAGCACGGCGGAGGAGCACGGCGTCTTCGTGGTCACCGCCAACCTGGTGGGCTTCGAGGGCGGCAAGGGCTTCATCGGCGCCTCGACCGTAGTCGACCCCTTTGGTGAGATCGTGCTGTGTGGCCCCGCTGCCGAGGAGTGCGTCTTGTACGCCGCGCTCGACCTCGGACAGATCGAGATCGCGCGGGCGGGCCAACCGCTCATCGGAGACCTCGACGCGCACCTGCCCGACCTGCTGCGCGAACTCACCGCCGCCGGCCAGCCTCACGACTAAACCGCTCCAACCATAGACCGCCAACGGCTCGATCGAGCCGTTTTGACCGGCGACCGCTGCCAGCACGGCCACCCGATCCTGACTCCACTTGACCACTCCAGCACGAAAAGAGAACCGCTATGACCGACACGCTCGACCGGCGCGCCGACGACCGTCCCGCCGAATCCGCCGTCCCCGCCCTGGAGCCGCCGCGCCTCTTGCCCGTCTACGACGCACCCCTGCCCGGTCCCGACGACGACGCGGCGCTCGCCCTGAACGCTCCGCTCGTGGCCGATTGGCTGGTGCGCTTTCTGCGCTACGAAGTCCACACTCGGCGCGGCTTCGGCAAAGCCGTGGTCGGCTTATCCGGCGGCGTCGACTCCGCCCTCGCCGCCGCGCTCTGCGCCAAAGCGCTCGGTCCTGAGAACGTGCTAGGCGTGCGCATGCCCTACCGCACGTCAGCCCGCGAGAGCCTGGACCACGCGGCTCTCGTGGCCAACGCCCTCGGCATCGCCACCGAGACGATCGAGATCACGACGGCGGCGGACGGCTATCTGGCCACCCAGCCCGAGGCGGACGGACGCCGCCGCGGCAACGTCTTCGCCCGCATGCGCATGATCGTGATCTTCGACGTCGGCGCGCGCGACGGCTCCTTGCCCATAGGCACGGGCAATAAGACCGAGCGCCTCTTCGGCTACTACACCTGGCACGCCGACGACGCGCCGCCGGTCAACCCGCTGGGCGACCTGTTCAAGACGCAGGTCTGGCAGCTCGCGCGCTACCTTGGCGTGCCCGAGGAAGTGGTGGGCAAGCCAGCCTCCGCCGACCTCATCGTAGGACAGACCGACGAGATCGACTTCGGCATCACCTACGCCAAGGCCGACCGCATCCTGCACTACCTGTTGCAAGGCTACCCCGACGACGACCTGATCGCGCGCGGCTTCGACCCCGCCGAGGTGGCCCTGGTGCGTTCTAAGGTCGAGGGCACGCACTGGAAGCGCCACCTCCCGACCTTCGCCATGATCTCCGGCGCCTCGATCAACGACTCCTACCTGCGCCCCGTCGACTACTAGCCGCACATGGACTAAAGGAGGAGCTAGAGATGAACTTTTTAACGACTCTGCTGACGAGCGTGGAGGTGTGGGGCAACATCTTTGGTCTCATCTCCGTCGCCCTAACCGTGCGCGAGAGCATCTGGTCGATGCCGACCGGGCTGGTCAACGTCGTGTTGTTCGCGATCTTGTTCTACAACATCAAGCTCTACCCCGACATGACCTTGCAGGGCGTCTTCTTCGTGCTAAACGCCTACGGTTGGTACAAGTGGACGCGCACGAGCGGGAACGAGAAGGTGATCCCCACCACACGCCTACCCCTGCCCACGGGCCTCATGCTTGGCGCGCTCGGCTTGGCGGCCTACGGCTTCTCTGTTTGGTTCTACACCCGCGAAGGGTCGAGCGTGCCGGCCATCGACTCGCTCATCCTAATGCTCAGCGTTATCGCACAGTACCTGCTCTCGCGCAAAGTGCTGGAGAACTGGTATCTCTGGATCGTGGTCGACCTTATTGCCGCGCCGCTTTATGTCTACAAGGGCATTGTCCTCACCGCCGGACTCTACGTCGTGTTCTTCGCTATGTCCATCGCCGGCCTCGTCTCCTGGCGCCGCGTCCTGGCTCAGCAGGCGACGACGACGACGGTCCCCGAGACAGCGGCCACGCGCTTCACGGCGCCTGGCGCCGTCGCCTCGCGCGTTGCTCCCGAGATGCTGCCCGCGCATCCCGGCGACGTGTCGAGCGTCGGGGCATAGATCATGGCCACTTCCACCGGCCTCATCCTCGGCAAGTTCATGCCCGTCCACGCCGGCCATCGCTATCTGATAGACGCGGCGCGGGCGCGGGTCGATCGTCTGACCGTGGTCGTCTGCACGCTCGAGCGCGAACCGATCCCCGGCGACCTACGCTACGGGTGGATGAAGTCGCTGTACCCAGACGTCAACGTGGTGCATCTGACCGACGAGCTGCCGCAAGAGCCGCACGAGCACCCCGACTTCTGGGCGCTCTGGACGGCGGCGCTCAAACACGTTCACCCTGAGCCGATCTCAACGGTGTTCGGCTCCGAGGACTACGTTCTACCCCTGGCTTCATGCCTCGACGCCGCGCCCATAGTGGTGGACCGCGACCGCGAACACGTGCCCATCTCCGCGACCATGATCCGCGCCGACCCCATGGTCAACTGGGACTACATCCCTCCGCCCGTGCGCCCTTACTTCGTGCGGCGCGTCTGCATCCTGGGGACGGAATCTACCGGCAAGACGACCCTCGCGGCGACGCTCGCCGCGCACTACAACACCGTCTGGGCGCCCGAGTACGCCCGCGCTTATATCGACGAGGAAGTCGGCGCGGTGGCTAGTCTCTCGGTCGAAAACTTCGAGCAGATCGTGCGCGGACAGTGGGCCGGCGAGGAACGCCTAGCCCGCGAAGCTAATCGCGTGCTCATCTCGGACACGGACATCATCACCACCATGGTCTACGCCTACGCCTTCCTGGGCACGTGTCCCGACTGGATCGTGCAGGCAGCGGCCATGCCGCGCTACGACCTCTACCTGCTGACGACCCCCGATGTGCCCTGGGTCTGGGAAGACCAGCGCACCTTTGGCCATCGCCGCGCGGAGATGCAGGCACGCTTCGCCGCCGCCCTGGACGAGCGCGCCATCCCCTACACCCTTATCTCAGGAGACTGGGCCGTCCGCGAACGAACCGCCATCGCCGCTATCGAAGGACTGCTCTCCGGCCACGTTCCGGGCGCACGGACACGCCACTAGCCTCCGTTCCTCGTCAAGCCCTCCGGCCGTGGCGCACTGCCCTCTCGTCGTTCGGACAGCGAAGGAATGCACCGCCGCGTGCGCCTTCCACTTCCAGAGCGCCGACCTCTTTATAAAGAGCGCCGGAGCGCCGTCTCACGCCCCACTCGAAGGGAGATGCCCCGTATAGGCGACGACCAACGCGAGGACAAGCAGCCCACAACGCCCTTATCCGCGGCGCCGGTCGTCGCCGTTCTCTGACGCCAACGCGCCCTAGCGCGGCACGGCATTCGTTCAGGAGAGTAGGGCAGCCTCGTCCGGCGCTACGACAGCACGGTCGATAAAGGCGTTCAGATCGTCCGCCCGCGTCAGCGCGGCCAGCACGGCCTCCATCGCCGGGGTCACGCGCCCGAAGCGCGCTTGCACGACCCTTTGCGCCGTCTCGCGCAGCGTTTGCAGCCGGCCCTGCTCCATTCCTTCGCGTCGCCCCTCTTGCAGGATCTGCTCGGCCCAGGTCAGTTCGGTCGCTTCAATCATCACATCTCCTCCTTGCTCTAATTGTACGCGCACCGCCTCCCACTCGTCCGTGCTCAGGGGCAGATAGGTCTTGATCAGATTGGTCAGCAAGAACGCTTGCGCCTCGTCTATCGCGCCCGCTCCACCCGTCGCCGCGCCGCCAGGTACAGCGCCGCCCGCTCCTCCCGCTGGCGCGACCGGTGCATCACGGCGGACAGCGCCGCCCCCAGCACGCTTTCTCCGTCCGCGTAGTCCGCTGCTTCGAGCGCCGGCAGGCTGATCTGCCAGTACTCGAAGTGATCGACCAACCTGTCGTAAACCATCCTGTCGTAGTGCGCGGTCATGATCCCCTCCGCCTCCGGGTAGAGCACGAGGGCGATGGGCAGCACGGGCAGCCCCCTACGCAGGCTCAGCATCTGATAGTACTCCCACATGCGGTAGGGAAACTCCGGCTGACGTGCGCGCTGGACCGCGACATGCACGAGGATCAGTTCAGGGTCGCCCTCGCGCGTCCGCACGGCGGCGACGAGGTCGGCGGTGCGGCGCTGACCCTGGGGGAAGTCGGTGAAGGACTCCGCGTCCCGGAAGGCGACCGTGCTCAAGTCGAGGTGCGCGGCCATCCCCGCGTCGAACAACCGCATGAAGTCCGCGAAGAACGTCTGCAGCGCCTGCTTGAAGAGTTGGTCGTGCCCCATGCGCTCCGTCCCTCCGCTGTGCGTCATCGACCCTCTTCCCGCTTCCTCGCGATCACTATATCACGCACTAGAGGGCGGATCGGCGCCGCTGCCGTGATGAGCGCGCACGGCCCTATCTCTTTGGATGCGCGAGGGCGGCCCAGGCGGCGGCGGCGACGACCTCGTCGTGGCGCGTGTCGTGGAGCAGGTCGAGCGCGCCAGGCGGGGCCAACCGCGACACGATGAGGGGACGCAGCAGGCAGCCGAGAAAGATGGCCGCGAGGAGGTTGGGCTGGCCCTCGCGGATCACGCCGTCCCGCTGCCCGTCGCGCACGACCTCTTCAATAAGATCGAGCGGGTAGGCGACGTCCTCTTCCGAAAGCCCCGCCATGAAGGTCGGCTGCTGGAGGAGGATAAAGCCGATTGCGTCGGGATTAGCGCGGTAGTCCTCCAGCGAGAGGCGTAGCGCGGCACGCAGACGATCTTCGGCTGAGCCTCCAGCGTCGATCACCGCGCGGAGTTTAGCGGCATACTCCCCTAGATGCTGGCGATAAAGCGCCTGGGCCACGGCCTCTTTTGACGGGTAGTGCTTGTAGAGCGCACCCTCGCTGACCCCGGCGCGCGCGGCAATGTGCTTGACGCGCGTGGCATCGTAGCCCAACGCGGCGAAGCACGAGAGGGCGGCGGCGAGGATCTTGTTTTCCTGGCTCGCGCGCGGCATTACATCTTCTTTCCTTATACCCGCACCGGGACGCGACGACCACATTCCGGGTCGGGTCCAGAGTGACTATCCACTTACGTAGAGTCAAGCAGGCGGCGCCGTGGTCTGTCAACGGACCGCATGGCGCCGCGCTTATCTATCCCCACACGCACTCGAGCCAGCGCGGGCGAGTCGCGTCATCGTCTTCTTGACAGACGAGACGAAAGGCCCTATACTTTTAATGTAAATAAATATTTACTACCGAAGGGAGGGGGCGGTGAAGATTCACGCGTTGCGGACGGGGACGGTCGCGGTCAAGCGACGCCAGCCACGGGGCGCCGGCCATGGCCTGGTGCGGCGGCTCAACACGCTGCTCGACCCGGTATGGACGGAGCCTTTACCCATCTACGCCTGGGCTATCGAGCACCCCGAGGGGCTCATCGTAGTTGATACGGGTGAGACGGCCCGTGCGCTGCGGGCCGGTTATTTCCCACGCTGGAATCCCTACTTCCGCTTCGGCGTGCGCGAAGACCTGCATCCCACCGACGAGGTCGGGCCTCGCCTACGCGCTCTCGGTCTGCCTCCGGAAGAGGTGCGCTGGCTGGTGTTGACCCACCTGCACACGGACCACGCTGGGGGACTCGCGCACTTCCCACGGGCGGAAGTCTTGCTGTCACGGACGGAGTACGACGCGGCCACCGGCCTTCGAGGGGCGCTGGAGGGCTATCTACCGCAACATTGGCCCTCCTGGTTCGCGCCTCGCCTGATCGGCTTCTCCCACGGCCCAGCCGGTCCGTTTCCCCAAAGCCAAAGACTTACGCGCACCGGCGATGTTGTGCTCGTGCCCACGCCGGGACACACGAACGGCCATCTCTCGGTGCTCGTACAGGACGGAGAGACGACGTTCTTCCTCGCTGGAGACGCCTCCTACTCCGAAGACCTCATGCGGGAGGGCGTCGTCGACGGCGTCGCGCCACGCGAGGCGACGTACCGCGCGACGCTGCGCCGCATTCAGGACTATACGCGCGCGGTCCCGACGGTCTACCTCCCGAGCCACGATCCGGCCGCGGCGCGGCGCCTCGCCGCGCGCCAGATAGTACGTTATGGAGCGCGACCTATAACCACGATTGGTTGCACGCGCCAACACGTCAGCAGATGAGCGTGCCTGCCGAGAGGCGGCAACCCTGGCGGACGTGCGGACGGCCATACACGGTGGAGAGAACGCCGTTGACGCGCAAGTCCACCTGGCTGCGCGTCGCGTCGACGGTTCCGTTCAAGAACACCGTGACCGCCTGCGCCTGCACAGCGACCGAGCCGTTTCCCAGGTTGAGATAGGCCGTCCCCTGCAAGCAGACGCGCTGGCCTACGCCTTGCGGGAAGACGTGCGCCACGCCGAAGTAGCGGCGCCCACCCGGCAGCGTGAGGGACCACGTCGCCACAGCATCGCCTGGCGGGAGCGTGATGCCAAAAAAGTGTTGGACCATCGCGTCCAGACCTTGCGGCCCGTACTGATTGAGGTTAAAGACATAGCCGCCGCCGCCCAGCGTCGTGTAGGTTTGGATGCCGCCCTCCGTTGGCAACACGCGGTTCGTCGGCAGCGGGGCGGCACAAGCGGCGGAGGGCGCCGTCCTCGCGGCACGACCGGCGCCCCCTGCTGTCGTCGCGGCCTGAGCAGTAGTTCTCCACTCTCCCCGCGCTAGTCCCATTATGCTTACCAGGGCAAGGCCGGCCGCCACTTTAGTCGATCGATTCATCGTCTGTACCTCTTTCATCCTTGGGCTCTTTTTCCGAGGTTTGTCGTCGCGCCTCTTGAGGGGATAACGGGCCGCGGTCAAAAAAGGTAACGCTTTTGAATCTTAACTCACCCTAGCGGCTTTAGCGCGTGGTGGTGCGGCGGTAGCGGCGCACGGAGAGCGGGACGAAGACGATGAGGATGGCGACACACCACACGAAGGCCAGCCAGCTATGGGAGTCGCCGGGCAGCCCGAGAAAGAAGTTGCGGACGGCGTCCACCACGACGGTGACCGGTTGGTTCTTGGCGAAGACCTGGAGCCAGTCGGGCATGGAAGTGATGGGCACGAAGGCGGACGAGGCGAAGGTCAGCGGGAAGAGCCAGATGAAGCCTGCGGACTGCGCCGCCTCGACCGAGCGCACGAGCAGGCCGATCGTGGCCGCGACCCAGGACATGGCGAAGCTGAACAGCAGCAGCAAGGCGATGCCCGCTACGATGCCGAAGACGCCGCCCGCCGGACGGAAGCCGACGAGCAAGCCGATCACGAACATCACCAGCACGACGAAAAGGTTGCGCACGAGGTCGGCAAGGGTGCGCCCGGTTAAGACGGCGGAGCGCGACATGGGCAGCGAACGGAAGCGGTCGATAAGGCCGCGTTGCAGGTCCTCGGCTAGACCAACGCCTGTCGTTACCGAACCGAAGGCCACCGTCTGCACGAAGATGCCGGCCATCAAGTAGTTGACGTAGTCGGCGCTGCCGGTGCCCGCCACGCTGATGGCCCCGCCGAAGACGTAGCGGAAGAGCAAGACGAACATAACGGGCTGGATCGTCGAGAAGATAAGGAGTTCGGGCGAACGCGGGATCTGAATAAGGTTGCGCTTGGCCAGCACGAGCGCGTCGGCGACCTCCCAGTAGAGCCAGGGGCGCTGCAACGGCTGGGCTTCGTCCACTTTCCGCGTGAGTGGAGCGGGTGTGTCTATCGTCGTCATAAGGGTTCCTTTTTCTAGCTGCGTGGTCCGCGTCGCGATGGCGCGGGAGCGGCGGCGGACTCGTCCTCGGCCGCGCGCCCCGTGAGGGCTAAGAAAACGTCGTCGAGCGTGGGCCGGCGCAGGCCGAGGTCGTCGAGCGGGACGTGCGCGGCGTCGAGGTTGCGCACGACCTCGATAAGCCGACTGGCGCCATCGGTAATGGGCAGGATCACGCGGCGGCGCTCGTCGTCCACGCGCGCCTCGCCGTCGCCGTAAGGGGCGAGGGCCTGGAGCGCCGCGCGGAGGTCGCCGCCGCGGCTGACCGTGATCTCCAGGCGTTCACCGCCCACCTGCGCCTTGAGGTCGTCGGACGTGCCCTGGGCAATGACTTTGCCGTGGTCCACCACGACGATCTTGTCGGCCAACTGGTCGGCCTCGTCGAGGTACTGCGTGGTCAGCAGCACCGTCGTGCCGCCCTCCACGAGATTAGAGATGACGTCCCACATACCGAGCCTGCTGCGCGGGTCGAGGCCCGTGGTCGGCTCGTCGAGAAAGAGAACTGGCGGCGAAGCCACAAGCGAGGCGGCGAGGTCGAGGCGGCGGCGCATACCGCCCGAGTACGTTTTCACGGTGCGCGAGGCGGCCTCGACCAGATCGAACTGCTCCAGCAACTCATCGCCGCGTTTTTTCACGTAGGAGCCCGCCAGATGGTAGAGCCTGCCGACCATGTCGATGTTCTCGCGGCCGGTCAGGTTCTCGTCCACGGCGGCGTTCTGGCCGGTCAAGCCGATGCGCGAACGCAACTGGTCGGCTTGCCTCACCACGTCGAAGCCCGCCACGACGGCGCGGCCGCCATCGGGCTTTAAGAGCGAGGTCAGGATACGCACGGCCGTGGTCTTACCCGCTCCATTAGGACCGAGCACGCCGAGGACCGTACCTTCGGCGGCGGAGAGGTCGAGACCGGAAAGGGCCTGTGTCTCGCCAAAGCGCTTGACCAGCCCTTCGGCCAGGATCGCGGGCGCGCTGCTTGACATCGTTTATCTCCCTGTATAGGACGTGGCGCCCCACCTCGCGGGGATGGGATGGGTCCTATCGAAGACCGCGCCGTTCCTAAAGGGACTTTACCGTATCGCGGCGGGGGTGGCCAAAAAGTGCAGGGCCGCCAGCGATGGTTGGAACAAGTAGTCGTCGTGTATGGCAGCAGCGGGCATCGAGGGGGCCAGCGTCTCGCGGCCTCTCGCGCCGCCACGTGGACGGGCGTCGTCTACCAGGACAGTGCGCCGATAACGCAGCATCAGCAGCGACTCATCCTCGGTTCCAGTGGAATCGGGCGACGACGTTTGCGCGACGAACGACGGATGACGCCGCCAGACCGCGTGGTCTGTTTCGTCTTTAGACTCCCCCTCGAAACCGCGGCGCACCCCGTTCATCATCGTCTCCGCATCGGCGGGCGCTTTAGCGCGACTGGATGTGCTGGGAGACAGCGAACGGTGAGCGACCTCGAATATCGTGGCGCGGTCTTGCTGTGCTTGACTGATCAGGGTCTCGACGAGCGCCGTGGTAGGGCTTCTTTCTTGCGCGGTGTCCGTCGCCATGTTCTCGCGCGCCTGACGCACGAGGAGGAACGCTCCGTCCGTGGCCCAGAGCGGCAGCGGCGACGGCGTCGCGGCGACCATGCTATCGTAGCCGAGGACGTACTCCATAGCATGGACCATCTCTCTACTACCGTGGCCGTAACGCTCTCTTGTGGTGGCAGGAGCGCGACGTGGGCGTCGAGCGTGCCAGCGTTGTCGCCCCACCAGCAGCATGCCCTCGCGTGGGAGGCCGCGTGCGTAGTGCTCGATCTCGTGCTCGAGGTCCAGCAACGTCTCCGCGCCGACGATCAGCACCACATGCACATCCGCGGCGTCGAGGGAACCTCGCCAGGCTAGCGCACCCTCGCGCCGACCGTGCGTAAACTCGGTGGGGAATGACGACAGGTCCGCGGCAGGGAGACCAAGCGCGAACAGGCCGCCGCAGGTAAACGCTATGTTCGTCCACATGGCCCTGAGGACGTTGGCGCGCTGTCGTCGCGCGCGAACGTGTTCGGCCAGGGCGTTGAACTGCTCCACCTCACTCGTCGTCGCGATCTGTTCGACAACCGTGGCTAGCCACGCCGCCGCCGCCGAGCGCTCCGTCACGCGCAGCAGCACGAAGCCCTGATAGGCTGTGTTGAAGCCTGCCAGAATGGAGCCTTGTATGTTGTCGAGATCCATGTCGAGCGCGGGTTGAATAGCATGCACGAGATGAATCTCCCCCCTGTCATCTCTCCATCTACCATGGCGCCGGCTAAATACCGACGACCATGAAGGAGTTGTCCCCACCAGAGACCCAATAGTGCCTAATTTACGCCGCGTCACGTTTTCGTTTTGGCGTCTATAGCAGCATCACGTGAACACAGGTAGAGGGCGTAAGCCAAGATGAAAATCCCAGGCGACAGCGCTATTGGCTCTATTATAGTCTGTATAAGCCACCGCTGTTATAGCGCGGGGGAGCGTTTCCCTGACGGACGCCTGGAAGTCACATAGATCGATTAGCAAAAAGCGTGCCGTCAAACTCGACTTGCCTCTCCAACACCGACACGACCAGCTCGACGGTCGTCGCCGCGGCGTACCCCCACGATTCCTCTAAAACAGGCGCGACGCCTATGAAAGACGCTTCGCCCTCACCTGTCCTTGCACGCGTCAGTCATTGCCTGCTTTGACGCCAGCACTACACCACGCAACCGCGCACATTCTGCGCCCTGTGCCATGGCTAACGAATAGACGTTTTAGACCACTGCGGCGCCATCTTTAGCAATGTGCTTCACGCTGGCCTTAGAGAGGGTAGGGCTGTTTGACGGCGAGGAGCCGCGTTCAGATCGCGACGCGCTTTTAGTGGACGGCGTCCGCGGACTCGTCGTCCTGGTCGTCGTCGGTCTTCTCGGCCCAACGGCCGCGCGCCTTGATAAGATCGACGAGGCGGTCGGCGGCCTCGTCCTCGGGGACGTTGCGCTCGACCGTCTGCTTGCCCACGTAGAGATTGACCTTGCCCGGCGCGCCGCCCACGTAGCCGAAGTCGGCGTCGGCCATCTCGCCGGGACCGTTGACCACGCAGCCCATAATGGCGATCTTGACGCCGACGAGATGGGCCGTCTTCTCTTTGATCTTCTCCGTCGTGCTCTGAAGGTCGAAGAGCGTGCGTCCACACGAGGGGCAGGCCACGTAGTCGGTCTTGGTGATGCGGCGGCCCGTGGCCTGGAGCAGGTTGAAGGTCAGGCTCACAAGGGCGCGGCCCGTCTCGTCTTGCAGGCCGGCCATATCGCCTATACCGTCGCAGAGGAGCGCGCCGAGCGCGGCGGACGCCTCGATCAAGACGCGCGAGACCATGGCGCCTTCGTCGGGACCGGCGTAGCGCAGGTGCAGAGGAAAATCGAGCCCGTCTTCCTGCGCCAGGCGCGAGGCCAGCAGGCGGTAAAGCTGGAGCGTATCGAGCGCCCCTTCCACGCGCAGCGCCAGGACAAGTCCGGCGAAAGCAGCGTCCCGCGCCATGCACGCGGCCTCCAGCAGCACATCGACCGACTCCGCCTCCACCACGAGAGTCTTACCTTGTGCTCCAGCTTTCTCGATCAGCGCGGCCACGATCCCACCCGCATCGTCGTGCGCGTCGAGCGCGAGATAGGCGCCCTCGGCGTCCTCTAGAGCACGCACGAGCAGCGCGGGGTCGCCGCCGCGTGCGACGTAGGCCGTGCGGGCGCGGCCTTGCCCCTTCCAGGCCAGACCGCGTAAATGCGTCAGGTCGTCTGCGGTCGCGATGTCGAGGGTCACGGCGTCCGGACGCGGCCCACGACGCGGTGGAGGCGGCGCCGCGCCCGGTGCGGCGCCGGCGATGGGCAACGTGAGCGGCGCGGACAACGGCTGACCCACCGCGCCCGAGGGAGCGGGCGCGAGCACGAGGGCAGGCTCGGCGCCGCCCAGGAGGGAGGCGCCGAGTTGGACGGTGTGGGTGGACCGCCGGCGGTAGGAGAGCGCATCCCACGAAGGCGGCGGCGTGGGACCGACAACGCCGTAGGAGCCTCCTTCGGAGAGCAGGTGGGGCGGCAACATGCGCGCGAGGGCGAAGGCCACGGGGATCTCTTCTTCCGGCTCCTCGGTCAGCGAGACGCGGATGGTGTCGCCGACGCCGTCGAGCAACAGCGCGCCGATGCCGACGGCCGATTTGATGCGTCCGTCCTCGCCGTTGCCGGCCTCGGTCACGCCAAGGTGGAAGGGGTAGGCCATGTTCTCGCTTGCCATGTAGGCCGCGAGCAGACGGTAGGCAGCGATCATCACGGTGGGGTTCGACGCCTTCATGGAGAGGATGATGTCCTGGTACCCGTTTTTCTCGCAGATGCGCACGAACTCCATAGCCGACTCGACCATGCCGCGCGGCGTGTCGCCGTAGCGGTTGGTGATGCGGTCAGAGAGCGACCCATGGTTCGTGCCGATACGCAGGGCGACGCCGCGCTCTTTGAGCTTCAGGATGAGCGGCGTCACGCGCTCTTCGATGCGCTCGAGTTCCGCGTCATACTCCGTGTTGGTGTACTCGCGTACGGCGAACTTACGCGAGTCGGCGTAGTTGCCGGGATTGATGCGCACCTTTTCCACGTAGTCGGCGGCGGTCATGGCCGATTCAGGGTTGAAGTGGATGTCCGCGACGAGGGGGACGTAGATGCCGCGCACGGCCAGGAGCTTTTTGATATCCCCGAGGGCGCGCGCGTCGCGCGGGGTGGGCGCGGTGATGCGCACGATCTCGCAGCCGGCCTTCACCAGGCGCTCGGCCTGCGCCGCCGTGGCCTCGACGTCCGAGGTCAGCGTGGTGGTCATCGACTGCACACGGATGGGGTTGTCGCCGCCCACGGCCACGTCGCCCACCATCACGACGCGCGTAACGCGTCTCTTATAGATGAACGGATGGTTTGTCGCGGCGATCGCGGCGTTCGTCGTGTCCGTGCTCATGGTCATACCCTGGCATCCTCCCCTTCCCTCCAGTGTACCGTGCTGCCCCACCATGTCCGACGAACGGTCCGGTTGGCGCGCCCTCACGAGTTGCGCTGGCGTCTGCCCGGTCAACCGCTCAAGCGATCTGGTCAAGTGCGGTTGGTCCGCGTAGCCAGCCCCGTCGACGGCGTCGAGGATCGAGACGCCCCGCGCTAAGAGCGCTGCTGCTTGCTGGGCGCGGTCGATCTGCACGACGGCGCCGCGCGTCAACCCGGCGGCGCGTAAGAAGCGGCGCTGCACCGAGCGCGGCGATTGATGCGTGGGGCGCCCGTGCAGCACATCGTCTACGAGAGGGTCGCGCACGAGCAGGCCCTCGCGCACGAGTTTTTTGACGAACACATCCGCGTTGTCGAAGTCAGGGCATTGCCAGGCCGAGCCGTGCAGCCAGAAAGAGGTCTGGGTCGCATCGGGCAGGATCACCCCCCCGTCGATGAGGGCGCTGTGAGGTAGATGCGGCATGAAAACGCCGAGCTTGAACCTGATGCCGACGAACTCAGCGTCTTCAGGGATAGGCGCCGCCCGCGCTTTCGTCTCCGGGCCGCGCGCGGTGAGGGTCGCCACCCCGTTCTGTCGCGTCACAACCATCTCCCACGGGCTCCCCGCGGGCGGAATAAACGAGCTCGCCTCCTCGCTGCGCGTCCGCCAAACCATGTCGACGCTCCCGCATCCCCCAACGCGTATCGACGATGTACTCGCGGAGAGAAAGCTCTACCAAGAAGCGAGGCGGACAGCGTCTACTCCTCTGATGCACCGACGCTGACGACGATAGAGCGAGCGAACTGACGGGGACGGTGCATCAGAGAACGCTTTCGTTGCCGGGGTCACAGCGCTCAGGGGCGCGGGTACAGGGTGCGCCAAGCTGCACTCAGGCGGGCGGCGGCGGCGGGAGCCGCCGCCGCCCAGAAGGCGGCAAGGCGGGCATTGGCCGAGGGGACGAACACGATCCAGAGACCAGCCAGGATGGCCGCCCAGGGGAGGAGCAACAAGGGGGTCGCCCATGAGCCGTGGTCGTCCGCGCCAACAGTATAGAGCGGCAGGAGCGCGGTAAGGGGTATGTGCAGCACGTCGCCCAGCGCTTGCATCGGGCCGCTCGTCCCTTCGGGCAGCGGCCAACCCGCGCGTGCAGTCCAGGGCAGCAGCAGCGTGAGCACGAGAGAAAGCAGCCCTAACCCCGCCGTCACGGCGCGCATGCGCGCACCGCGCAGGTCGTCCAGCAGCACGGCCGTACCAACCGTCCAGAACGGCAACATCTCGAGAAGATAGCGCAACGGCGGAGAGTCTCCTCCCCACCAGTCGTGGTAGCTCAAGGTGATGGCCCAAAACGGATAGGTCGCGGCGACGACTAGGATGGCCAGCGCGCGCTCACGCCGCCACAGGGCGACGAGGCCGGGGAAGCCGAGCAGCAGAAACGGTGCGGCGCCCAACATGCCCTGTCCCTGCGCGAAGATCTGGCCCAGCGCGCCGGTAAGGGGATTGCCGGAGAAGAGGGTCTCCCCGCGCAAGGAGAACTGCGCCGTGAGGGTTGGCGTTCCGTAGACGACGCCGTTGAACGCCAGCAGCGCCAAGACGGAGAGGACGGGCAGGCCGATGATATAGGCGGCGCCGCGCGGCGCCAGGTTCGTCTCGGGCCGGTTGCGCGGCGCCCTCTGGGCGTAGGAAGGCAAGGTGTCGATGCCGGCGCGACGTCGGCGACGGCGTGGGAGCGCGGCCTCGGCTCTTTGGTAGCGCGAGGCTTCGTCCCACAACCGATAGAGCGTCCAGAGAATCAAGAAGGCCATGGGCACGAGCAGCTTGACATGCACCCACGGCGTCATGGCCAGCGCGACCCCGCTCCAGAGCACGCGCCGCGCCGTGAGCGCGCCGTGCGACGTGAGTTCCACCACGATGAGCAGGAACAAGGCGCCCAGCATATCGGGATAGATCGTCGCCGCGTTTAAGACGAACGGCGCGGACAGGCCCATACCGAGAACGGCCAGCGCGGCGGGGGTCCGCTTGGCCACACGCGCGGCCAACCGCAGCGTCAGCCAACAGACGCCTAGAGCCGCTGTTGCCATCGTGGCCAGGGCTCCGCCCGCCCCGGCAAAGGCGAATCCGGGCAAAACGACGAGTGGAAGGCCGATGTAGTGCAGGGGATACAGATGTCCGTCGAGGTGCAGCGCGTGGCTGCTCATGCGCTGCGGGAAGTAGGCGTAGTAGTCGTGATGGTAGAGCACGAGGTGCTGATCGAGCGTACCGTAGAGCGAGAGGCTCTGAGCGACGGCGAGATAGTGAGGCTCGTCGCCGCTCAGTGCCAGCGGCGCGCGCAGACCGAAGGCGCTCCAGAGAAAAGCGACCGCTAGCGGGAGCATGACGGCCGCCTGCCACTGCCACGCAGGCAGCGCAGCCCAGCGTCGCGAGAGGGAGGCGACCGCGGGACGGCGCGACCCTTCCACGCGCCAGGAGAGGGAGCGCGGGCCGTTCATCGCGGGAATGCCTGCTCCCCTTGGAGCGCGGCGACACCATCCCCACCGCCCTCACGCATAGCCTTAGCCCAGATCGGAGAGCGCGGCGACAACGTCCTTGCGCCGGCCTAAGAAGATGGGCGTGTCGTTGGCCGTGTAGATGCGTACCTCGGCTCCGCGCAGGTCTTCCACCATGGCCTCGAGCGCGGCGGGATCGTCGGACTCGAAGGCCACGACGAACTCTTGATCGCCCAGACCGAACGAGTGGATCGTGTTGGCCATGACCTTGCCGCCCGGCGCGGCCTTGACCGCCTCGGCCACCACGGCCTCGGCCACGGCCAACGATCCGCCCGCGCCCGCGGTCGGCTCTTCCACCTCGATGACGACCTCGGGAAGGGCGCTGTGCTTCTGGCCCATGCGCCCGTGCTGCGCCATAAGCGAACGCCTCTGCTCGAAGGGCAACTGATACCAGTCGTGCGTCTTGGTGAAGGGGTAGACGCTGAGGTACTCGCGCGGGGCCATGCCCTTGGCGAAGGCCGGGCGGTGCTCGGGCGAGTAGCGCGATTGCGGCACGAGGCCGCTGTAGGTGTAGACGGCGTCGAGGTAGGAGCCGAGGCCCGTCTTGCGCAGCGTCACCGCCAGGTCCTGCATCGCGCCGAGGCTCGGACCGATCAGCCAGAGCAGCAGGTCGGCGTCGTGGCGCAGGCCCACCAGCGAGTAGGCGCCCCGCAGCGCGATCGTCGTACTCGACGCTTCTAACGCCCGCGCGAACTCCTCGCGCAAGCGCGCCTGCGCCTGCTCGTCGAGCCAGCGCCACTCCGGCAGGGCCTTATAGAGCCAGAACATCGCATACATCGTCTCACCAGCCTCATCGCTCACCGTGGTCGCTCCTTCATATAGGTCGTTTGCAGCGGGGCTCTCTCCTAGCAGTGTACTCCAGCGCCCCTCACACCCCCGCGTATCAGAACGGCCGTTTGTAGATGTGTAGACGGATAGGCTTTCTCCACGATCGGAGATGTTCATTGGGGAACAACGTCAGGCAACCGCTTTCCTCAGTGCGTAGGCATCGACGATACTGAGGGTGAACGATAATGTTGTGATGGGATAGAGACGTATGAGCGACCGCGCCCTAGCCACCTCGACGGGTTATGGAGAGGCCGATCACCTCCTGAGCACGGTGATCGATACCTTCGAAGAGAAGCTTCCCGGCCTCTTTCGCGGCTACTACATCGTGGGCAGCTATGCTGCCGGGACTGCTCTGGAAACGAGTGATCTCGATCTCGTGCTTGAGGGGCGGGACGCGAACAGATTAGAGCGAGAGCAAGCCAAAAATCTGCTCGAGACGTGCCGCCGGACGACGACGCTCGACCTCGGAGCGTTCCCCCTGTGGGGAGCCGCGCTGCACGGCATCTATAATCCTGTATTTAAGCTGCGGAGCCTCTTCCTCTATGGGCAGGACGTCCGGGATGCCATCCCCTTAACGCCCGTGGAGGTGTGGGCGCGGCAGTGCATGCACGGCATCTACCGGGTGATGGGGCGCGCCGACGAACCATCCGGCATCACGCTGCCTCGCGCGCACCCTGATCTTCAAGGCGAGTTTTACGGCTACGACAAAGATACGGTGCGTTTACCTGATGGATCGGAGGTTAACGGCACGCGAGGTCTCGTGACAGGGGCGGGGTGGATAGCGACAGCGCTCGTCGGCCTCCAGGCGCGCAGTTATGTCCTCGGCAAAACCGAATTCGCCACATCGTACCGACAGCACATCAACGACACATGGGCATCCTTCCTTGAAGACCTCTACCTCTTCTGTCGACAGACGTGGGGCTACCTCGTGCCGGAAAACGTCGAGGACCGCGGCAAACTGCGCGCGTTGTGCCAGCAATACCTACGATTCGAGGAACACTTCCTGATCGTCTACAAGCATTTCGTCCTCGCGCGGCTACGCGAAAAAGATGTTGAGGTGCTTCTAGAAACCCTACGCGCTTTGGAACATCTACCATTTCAAGATACGGACATTGAGGCTGCCGTACATGTATTGCGAAGTCATAGTGACGAGCGTATCAGACACGCGATGGATGCTACGATACGCGCATTTGGTCGTCAATGAGCACGATCGCGTTCATACCAGCCAAGGGCGGCGCCGTCTCCACGATGCTGGTCTACCATCTCGCTTACATGTACGCCGACCTTGGGTTGAAGGTCGTCGCCGCCGATCTCGATCCCCAGGCCCACCTTTCCGCCATGTTCCTTGACGAAGACGATTTAGCGAGAATCTGGCTTGACAGTGATCATCGACAGACGATTATGGGCGCGATCAAGCCATTACTCGAAGGGACAGGAGACATTGCGCCAGCACATGTGCAAGAGATAGACGACAACATCGGTCTTATCGTGGGCGACCTTAATTTGTCGCAGTCCGAGGACGAGCTTAGCGCTCAATGGCCGCAAAGCCTCGACGGAAACGTTCGTGCGTTCCGCGTGATGTCGGCTTTTTACCGCGTGCTCCTGGACGCGGCGCAACGACGCGAGGCCGATATCGTCTTGATCGATGTCGGGCCGCCCCTCGGCGCAATCAACCGGGCGGCGCTGCTCGCGGCTCGCCATGTCGTTATTCCGCTTGCGCCCGATCTATTTTCGCTGCAAGGTCTCAGGAATCTCGGCCCAGCCCTTCGTCGATGGCGCGTTGGTTGGGAGCAACGTCTGGCGAGCAATCCTGACCCCACGCTCGCCTTGCCCGCCGTGGAGATGGCTCCGGCAGGGTATGTGGTGCTCCAGCATGCGGTGCGCCTAGACAGGCCAGTGAAAGCCTACAGCAACTGGATGGAGCAGATTCCCGGCGTTTACCACAAATATGTCCTGAACGATACAGACTGGCAGCCGCTGGAGCTTGACGACGCCGAGCGTCTGGGCTTGATAAAAAATTTCCGCAGTCTAATGCCTCTAGCGATGGAAGCCCGAAAACCAATGTTCTTTCTCAAGCCCGCTGATGGCGCGATCGGCGCGCACAGTTCCGCCGTCCAGAGTTGTTACATGGACTTCAAGGCGCTGGCGCTGGCTATCGCGAAGCGCTGCGACATCAAAGGACTGTAGATCACGCTGTCAGCAGCGGCGCCGCCTGTCGCCGCCATACGCACTAGATCACGATCTTCGTCGCCGCGCCTGAGGCGAACATGACAGGCCGCCCTTTTTGACAACGCTCAAAAAAAGCATACGACGTATGTATACATGAACATGTATTGAGGGGGAGAGGAAAGGACGATGGACGTACGGAGCCGCGACGCCAGTCATGCCTGTGGGACGCCCACGGAGGAACTGCGGGCGACGGTGCTCGACGGCCTCGCCGTTGGTCGGGTCGCCGATCTCTTCAAGATGGTCTCCCCTATGGTGAGGGGTGTCGGCTCACGCGAGAACAGCAGCACCGCCTCGGTCTGCGCCGCCTCTAACTCTGCCTGTGTCGCCTCCATGAGAGGGGGCAGCACCAGATCCATGGAGGGGTCAGGGCCGGGCTTAAGCACGAGGGAGTAGTCACCCGCGCCGAGATCGTAGACGCCGGCCCACTCGAAGGGATACTCCGGCTCCATGAACGCAGGGTCAATCTCTATCGCCCGCCGCAGGTTGAAGCCGCCCACATCGAGCACGCGGTCGATGGGGAGCGCGGCGTCCGTGGTGCGGTAGATCTTGGCGGCGGCGTTCATAACGTGCCCAGGATACGGATCAGGTCGCCGCGCACGGTGCAGCAGATGCAGCCGTTGTTCATCTCGAAGAGTTCCTCCTCGGCGTTGATGACCAACGCCCTGCAGCCGCGCCACGCGTTCCCCCTCGGCCACGCTCTGAACCGCCTGCAGAGGGCCGAGATCCCACGGGTCCGTGGCGACCCAGGGCGGCAACGCATCAGCCCTCAGCCATGGCCTGAAGGAGCTTCGCGGAAGGAAGAGACTGCCCAGAGCGGCCACTCCATATTGAAGAGGCCGAAGCCCCAGAGCACCGCGACCTCGTCGGCGGTGATCCGCAGCGTGTAGGCTGTGGACCCACGCACGCCGAACGACGGTCGGTGGCGGCTAAAGCCGTAGGCCGTCAGCAAGGCGCCTTCCAGGCAGCGTCTATCCTGCCCCCAACACCAGAACTGCTGGTCCAGCAGTGCATCGGCTCGCTGCCGGAGCGCCTGCAGGCGGCCCAAGACTGTCCCGCCGCCCTCCCTGGCCTTTCGCGGTACGGTGGACGTCTCGACCATTGGTCTCAGTCTCCCCTTCTCCGCGTAACTACCGTGGGTGAAATGTAATATCAATAAGTAATGGTTCTCATAATAGGGTCGTTGCGCGCCGTTGTCAAGGTGTCGCGCGTGCGAGATGACGTGCTTGGAGGAAGATGTTCGCTCCTGCAGCGGGGAAGACTATCTCCTCAGCCGCGTCTTTGACAAAGACGGCGTGCTGCTTGCTTCGTCCATCTCCTCTCGCCGTGAACCATGTTCTCTTGACAATCGATCTCATGCCTCACTACAATGAAAACCGTTGTCACTAATAGCGGGGCGTGAGACGGTTTGCCGCTATATGCAACGGGGGAGGACGGTGACAAGAGACAGCATAGAGCCGAAGGCGGGAAAGAGGCCCTGTTGAGCACGCGTAAGATCGTGCGTGTCCCCCATTCCCAGCGCCCTCGGTGTGCCGCCGTTTAAAACAGCAGTACCATGACGATAGTTGTAAGGAGAATTCAATGTCGTTTCTACCACGTCTGACCACGGCCGCGTCGCGGACGCCCCGCCTTCTGGCCGCGCTCTGCCTAGGCGGAGCCCTGACCCTGAGCGCCGCTCCTCGCACGACACAGGCCGCCGCCGGGGCCTCGGTCGTCGTCCAGACCGTCGCCGCCGAGAACGAGTACGCCAACGTGATCAAGCAGATCGGCGGGAGCTACGTTTCGGTCCTGGGCATTATGAGCAACCCCACGGTCGACCCGCACACCTACGAGTCGAGCACCACGGACGCCAGCGCCATCGCCCGCGCGCAGCTGGTCATCCAGAACGGCGTCGGCTACGACGATTTCATGGGCCACCTCGAAGCGGCCTCGCCGGGCCCCCACCGTACGATTGTCGACGTGGGATCGTTGCTCGGCCTGAAGAGCGGCGTCAATCCGCACCTCTGGTACAACCCTCCCACCATGCCGCGGGTCGCGGCCCGCATCGCGGATGTGCTCTCCGCCGATGACCCGGCGGATAAAGCCACGTTCCATGCCAACCTGACCACGTTCGTCGCCGCGCTGAAGCCCTGGACGGCGGCGCTGAACGCGCTACGCCAGCACTACAAAGGCACGCCGGTCGCCGTGACCGAGCCAGTCTTCGACTATACCTTGCGCGCGGCTGGCCTCACCATCCTGACGCCGCCGCGCTTCGAGCTGACCATCCAGGAAGGCAACGATCCCTCGCCGCAGGATGCGCAGACCGAGGCGACCTTGCTCTCCCAGAAGAAAGTGAAAGCGTTCTTCTATAATCAGCAGGCTGTCGAGCCGGTGACGAGTAAGCTGCTGGGCATCGCGCGCGCGCGGCACATCCCCATCGTCGGCGTGTATGAGACGATGCCGCTGTCCAAAACCTACCAGAGTTGGATGTTGGCCGAGGTGATGTCCATCGACCGCGCGCTGGGCCGCGGCGTCTCCACCGAGCGCCTCCAGTAGCCGTGCCCCCTTCTCTCGACATTGTTCCGCCGCCTGAGCAGACGGCGGTCCTCATCCTGGACCACGTCGCCGTCGCGCTGGGAGGGCGCCCGGTACTGCGCGAGGTTAGCGCGCGGATCGCGCCGGGTGAGTTCGTGGGCCTGATCGGGGCCAACGGCGCCGGCAAGACCACGTTGCTCAAGGTGATCCTGGGCCTCCTGCGCGCCGACAGCGGACAGGTTGAAGTGATGGGACAGCCCCTCCATCGCCGTCGCGGCGCGCGCGCGATCGGTTACGTGCCGCAGAAGCAGAGCATCGACCCGGACACGCCGCTGCGCGGACGCGACCTCGTTGCCCTGGGCATCGACGGCGAACGCTGGGGCATCCCTTTTCCTAGCAAGGCTCGGCGCGCGCGGATCGACGAGGCGTTGCGTGCTGTCGACGCCCTCGCCTACGCCGACGCCCCCGTCGGCCGGCTCTCCGGCGGGGAACAGCAGCGCCTCTTAATCGCGCAGGCGCTGCTGGCCGATCCGCGCCTCCTGTTGCTCGACGAGCCCCTCTCCAACCTGGACTTGCGCAGCGCCGGCGAGGTCGTGCGCCTCGTCGCGCGCCTGGGCCGGGAGCGCGGCATCGCTGTGCTGCTCGTGGCCCACGACATGAATCCGCTCATGGCGGTGATGGACCGCGTGCTCTACTTGGCTGAGGGGCGCGCGGTCATCGGCGTGGTCGACGAGGTCGTGCGGGGGGACGTGTTGACGCGCCTGTACGGCTACCCGGTCGAGGTGCTGAACGTGCAGGGGCGCGTGCTCGTGGTGGCTGGTGGCCAGGTGCTCGGCGGTCCAGAGGTTGGGCACGCGCCGGAGGCAGCGGAGGCCGAAACGCGCCGTCCTCGCGGACACGACGACTAAGAGAAGTGAGATGAACACTCTTTTCTCCCCCGACATGTTCGGGAACGACACGGTCGTCAATGCGCTGGTCGCCGGGACCATCGTGGCCGCCGTGACAGCGGTGCTCGGCTTTTTCGTCGTACTGCGCGGACTCTCCTTCGCCGGCCACGCCATCACCGACATCGGCTTTACGGGCGGGTCAGCAGCGCTGCTCATCGATGTGAACGAACTCTGGGGCCTGCTGGTGTTCTGCACGCTGGCCGCGGTCGGCATCGCCTTGTTGGGGGAGCGCGCGCGCGACCGCGACGTGGCCACGGGCGTGATCCTGGCCCTCGCCTTCGGCCTCGGAGCGCTCTTTATCTACGCCAGCGGCCACCTCTCCCTGGGGTCGCACAACGCCAACGCCACGTTCACCCTGCTTTTCGGCTCGATCTTCGACGCCGATCCGTCCCTTACCCCGGTGATGGCTGACATCGGGTTGGCCTGCCTGGCGGTGCTGGGAGTGCTCTATCGCCCGCTGCTCTTCGCCTCAGTGAGCCCGGAGACGGCGGCGGCGCGCGGCGTCCCCGTCCGTCTGATCGGGGTCGTCTTCCTCGTGGTGATGGCGCTAGCCGTGGCCGAGACGGCGCAGGTGGTCGGCGTCCTGCTTTCCACGGCGCTCCTGATCGGGCCGGCCGCCACCGCCAACTACTTAACGGCGCACACGGGCCGCGCCATCGCCCTCGCCGTCGTCCTGGGCGTCGTGGAGGTCTGGGTCGGCATCGTGCTGGCCTACGATAGTTATTCCTGGGGCAATGGAACGGGCTGGCCAGTGAGCGCGTTCATCACGGTGCTAGCCCTGGCCGCCTACCTACTGGCGCGGCTGATGCGCCCCGCCGCACGCCGCCGTACACGTGCGAGGGAAGAGGCGCGCTCCTTATAGGTCGCTCGCAAGGAGAGATCGCGGCATCCCAAACCCGTAGGAGCTTCCCAGACCCTGTCGCTACGAGCGCACCGGACGGACTCCAGGCTACGCGCTCGACCTAGGCGGCCCCGCCCGGAAGCACCTGTTCCGCCGCGTCCACGGAGGCGAGAGGCCACAACCGCGCGGCGCCGTCCTGTCCCGCGCTGGTCAGCATCGCGCCGTCAGGACGCCAGTCGAGGGCGAGCGTGCCGCCCCCGTGGCCGCTGAGGACGCGGGTGAGCCGTCCCGTCGCCCCCTCGAACAAAAAGATCGGTCCGCCGGCCGCCGCGGCGGCGGGCAGGCGGCCGTTCGGCGACCAGGCCAGGGCGACCGTCGTCTCGCGGGTGCGCGCGAAGTGGTCGTCAAGCAGCGAACGCCAATCGTCGGCCAGGGCGAAGCGCGGGTCGGGCGTCGCGTTGTGATCGTGCAGCGCCTCGAAAAGGACGGCGACCGCCACGCCGTCCGCGGGACCCGCCGGTGCAAGCCGGACGCGCCCTCTGGTCCGCGCCGCTCCCTCACGCGGGGGACGGGTGAGCAGGTCAGTCATCGTCTGTCTCCCTACGCCAAGGCGCGGCGCCGTTTTTGAGATAGAGTATCGATCAGTATCGATTCTCATTCTATGGTCGGCCTGCGTCTCTGTCAAGGTAAGCAGGAGGGGAACGCCGTTTTCAGCGGCTGGCCCAGGCTGCTTCCCTGTCTCTTGACGTCCACAGGGAGGCATCCTATACTAGATATAGTAATGAATATCGTTATCAACGTGAAGGAGAGAATAGGAGATGCCTGAAGAAGCCTTGACGGAGGCCACGAACCGTCTGGAGGCGCGTGGACACCGGGCCACGCCGCAGCGCGCCGCCGTGATCGCCGCCCTCCTGGCGCAGCGCCGCTACGTGACGGCGCAGGATCTGCACACCGCGTTGCGGCGCGTGCAGCCGCACCTGGGACTGGCCACCGTGTATCGCACCCTTGAGTTACTGATCGAGTCCGGTCTAGCTGAGTCGTTCCCACAGCCGAACAATGAGATGCGCTACGCCTTCTGCTCGGCGCGCCATCACCACCACCTCGTCTGCCGCCGCTGTGGGCTCGTGGCCGAGGCGCCGGGCTGCTCACTGAAGGCGATCGAGGAGGAACTGGGCAGACAGAACCAGTTCGCCATCACCGATCATGCCCTGACTTTCTTCGGCGTCTGCCGGGAGTGTGCCGCGACGGAGGGAGAGCCTACCGCGTCCGCGGCGTCCTAACGCTGCAAAGGCCCGTTGTCGTTCGCGCTGCTATGATACTATGTGCGCTGATGCCCATGTAGGTCGGCGACATGGTTATCGTGCGTGAGGGGAGGGACGTCAATGTTTGGGACGCTGCTGGATCCCGCGATGTTCACCGAGCCCTATATGCAGAATGCGCTGGTCACCGGCGCCGTGGTTGCGGTCCTGGCCGGTCTGGTGGGCTTCTTCGTCGTGCTGCGCGGCGTCTCCTTCGCCGCGCATTCACTAGCGCAGATCGGCTTTGCCGGGGCGGCTGGAGCTGTGCTCATCGGCGTCGATCCCCTCTTTGGACTCGTCCTCTTCGCGGTCGGCGGCGGTGTCGGCATGGGGGTGCTCGGCGCGCACGACCACGACCGCGACGTGACCACGGCGCTGATCCTCGTCGCGTCCCTCGGGATCGGCGCGCTCTTCCTCACTCTTAACACGAGTTACGCCACGGCCGCGTTCAGTCTGCTCTTCGGCACGATCGTGGGCATCAGCAGGGCTCAAGTCGGGGAGACCCTCGTGCTCGCGTTGATCTGCCTCGCGGGACTCTGCCTGTTATACCGTCCCTTGTTGCTCGCCTCGGTCAACACGGAACTCGCGGCGGCGCGTGGGGCGCCGGTACGCCTGCTCAACGTGCTCTTCCTCGTGGTCGTCGGGCTGGCGGCGGCGGTCACTGTGCCGGTCGCCGGGACGCTGCTCATCTTCAGCTTGATGGTCGGGCCGGCGGCGTCGGCCGTGCGCCTCACCAGCCGGCCCGGCGTGGCGCTGTTCCTCTCGGTCGTCATTGGCGTCGGCGCGACGTGGCTGGGCATCACGCTGGCGTACGACAGCGGCTGGCCGGTCGGCTTCTTCATCACCGCTATCGTTACGGTCTGCTACGTAGCGACGCGCTTCCTGCGGCCGCGTCGGGGGCGCTCTGTCGTGGCGCAAATCTCGTGGATCGACGATTCCCGCACGGTGAAGCGCGATGGCGTGCAGCTGTGAGCGGCGTCATTCCAAGGCGCCCCTACGTCAGAGCAGCCACGACGACGCATCTTTGCAGCCGCCACGCCTGGTGTTCCAGCATGCCCGTGGAGGCGACCGGAACAGGAAGGCCGAGAGGCACGACAACGCCGTGACGCCTCTCACGTCGGAGGCGGCGATCAATCCAACGGCCGTGGCGACAGCGCGCAGCGACGCGCCCTCGGAGAACCTCTTGTCCCGAGTCGTGGACATGTTCGAGGCGCTCGCCGATCCCACGCGAGCGCGCATCCTCTACGCACTGCGGGGAGGCGAACTCTGCGGGCGCGACCTCGCCATCGTCGTGGGCGTCTCCAAGTCGGCCGCTTCGCATCAACTCCGTCTGCTGCGCGATCGACGCCTCGTCAAACCTCGACGTGCGGGCAACATCATTTACTACGCGGCGGACGATGTGCATGTATCCGCGCTGTTTCGTGAGGCGGAGTACCACGTCGACCATGTTCGCCCAGGTTTACCGGGCCATCCGTACCCGCAACCGTAGCCGTCGCACCCGCTCAGGTAGTGTGGGATGGTATGCAACTTGCGTCGAGACACGGCTTAAGCCGGCAGCTGACCGAGAACGACGATGACAGGGGGATCAACGTGGTGATGGACGCGCAAGAAACGGGTCAGGCGCAGCAGGACGGGCTGAAGAAGCTGCGCGAGGAGATTAAGGGCATCAGGATCGCCATGCTCACCACCGCCGAGCAGGACGGCACGCTGCGCGCGCGCCCGATGGGTACGCAGGAGATGGACGCGAACGGCGCCCTCTGGTTCTTCACTAGCGCCGACTCGCCCAAGGTCGACGAGGTGCAGCAGGACCGCAACGTCAACATCACCTACGCCAAGCCCGACGACCATCGCTGGGTCTCCATCTCTGGCACGGCCGCGCTCGTGCGCGATCATGCTAAGATCGAGGAACTCTGGAATCCGCTGCTTAAAGCCTGGTTTCCCAAGGGACTCGACGACCCGGAGTTGGCGCTGCTGAAGGTAGACATCCGCGAAGCGGAGTATTGGGACTCGAACAACGGTGCGACGGTCTACGCTTTCAATCTCGCTAGATCGATCGTGACCGGACAGCAACCCAAAACGGGCGATCATCAGAAACTAGACCTGGCGTAAAATTCCCCGATCTTTACTCGAGAGCGGCACGATCTAAGTCGGGCGGCGACGATTAGGATAACTCCTTACCGTCGCCGCTTTCTTTGTGCTGTACTAACCTCATGCGCCCTTCCTTCGATCGCTGTCCCCTCGTGTCGCCACGCCCACGCCGCCGGCCAACGGCTGCATCCGCGATCGTCCCCCGCAACATGGTGGGCCTCTCGGGAGAGACGGACGCGCCGTCACGCCGCGCCTCATCCGAGGCGTGGCGTACGCAAGATGTGGGCGGCGCTATGACCTCCGGCGTGGGAGACGGGGCATGAGTACGCTCGTCGTCGCGCTCGTCGTTCTGGTGTTGCTGTCGACCCTCGTGCTCAACATCGCCTTGACCGGCTGGAGAAATAGGCCAGCCCACGAGGCTGTCGAGAAAGACGCGGGCCTGCCCAAAGGCGCCGTCATCTATAGCGATGCGGACGGCGCCGGGGCGCCGCTTTATGCGACGCGCTACCCACTCCTGGGCAAGCCCGACTACATCGTCTTGACGCCGTCCGGCGTCCACATCCCCGTGGACGTGAAATCGGGACGCGCGGGTCGCGGCCCACGCCACGAAGATGTCTTGCAGGTCGTGGTCTACCTCATGATCCTGGACGATCTGTATCCCCGCGATCCCGCCCCGCGCTGGGGAGAACTGCGCTACGCCAACGCGACCTATGAGGTGATGGACGACCCGGCGCTGCGCGACGAGGTGCTGGCTATCGTCGTCGCGATGCAACAGATCGACGCCGCGTTCGGCCAGGACGACCCGGAGCCTCCAGCAGGCGTCGCCCGCGCCAACGCTTGCCGAACCTGCGCTTTTAGAACAGTTTGCGAGGATGCCGCGCCGCCGCCCCGCGCCGATCGCACTTTGTCGCGACGCTCGTAGGCCGGCAAGGGTGGGCGCTTTTCCGCCACGTCAAGGCCACGGATGGGCTGCCTAGAACGCTGCCCGCGCCGACCGATCAGGGCGCGGGACGCCGACGAACTCTAGGGCGCCCCTGTTTGCCCATGGACGGACCTCAGCGAGAGGCGAGCTCGAACACGGTGGCGGAGTACGCCGGCAGCGTGTAGGCGAACGACGCGCCGGAGACGCGCCCGATGATGCGTGGTCCCGGCAGTCTCCGCGTGGGATTCGGCGTCTTGGCGCCGTCGTAGAGCGCGTCGAGGCTGGTGACGCCGTTTCCTTTGAGAGGTCGTAGGTCGTAGACGCGCACGATCTTGCCACGCGGGTTATATCCTTTGAACGTGACCTGTATGGTGCGCGGCGCCTTGAGTTTATTGATCGCCAGCAGCGTGACGCGGCCATCGAGATAGCGCGAGGCGTAGACGCTCGTAACCGACGCGGGGTCGTCGGTCGCGCTGACGCCGAGCATTTGCCGGCCCATGTGCTGCCAAAGAGCCATGGCGAAGTAGGTCGGCGTGGGGCTGTCGAGCGGACGCGGCTCCTTGTCTCCATAGAACAGGCCCCAGCCCGCGGAGCCGTGGATGTCGAAATACTGCTCGGAAGCCACGCCCGACTGCGCGAAGGCCCCGACCATATCGGCGGTGAGCAGGGCGTGGCCGAGGGTCGGCGTGAAGGCGTTGTGGAAATCGGAGTTCCCCAGGTTCCACTCGCTGATGTCCACGGGCAAGGCGCGCGTGTCGTAGAAGCTGATGGTCTGTTGGATGTGGGCGTAGAGGCCATTGGGACCGAGCCAGCCCTGCGCGGCGCCCAGGGCGTCGTTCCAGTCGTGACCGGTGTAGTAGTGCAGCGAGACGCCGTCGACCTGATGGCTGCCGTAGCGGTTGCCCGTCGCCTCGAGAAACATGCCGAGCGAGTCGAGATGAAGCCAATAGTAGGAGTTGGTCGAGGCCGGTCCGTAGACCTTGACCCCCGGCGACGCCTTGTGCATGGCAGCAGCCTGGATATCGAACGTCTTGATGTAGGACGCGAAAACAGGGTCATGCACCGAATGCATCAGTTTATCTTCTTCGTTGCCCACTTCCATGGCGGCGGCGATGCCCTGCGCTTTGTTCTGTCGCACCCATCCGGCCACGCTGGCCGCCGAGTTGACGGCCGGTATGCCCTTGTGGGCGGCCGGCGTGTGGCCCTGGACGTTGGTCTGGAACAAGACGTGGGCGTTCCGGCCCAGCTTCCTGGCGTAGTTCCAGAGGTTGAGCGGCGACGTGGTGCTCCAACCACGATCGTAGGGGTAGCGCCAATCGTAGTAGTCTCCTGGCGCGCCGCCAGGAAAACGCACCAGGCGGATAGGCGTCTGCGTGAGGGCGAGGGCGCTCCCGGCGCTGTCCTGGTGAGCGTCGTAGTAGCCGACGGAATCGATGCCGAAGAAGTCCGGCCCGAGAGAGTGGGTCGACCGAGAGACGTCGATGGTAACCACTCCAACCGGCGACAGCACGGCCGCGCGCGGCGAAACCAGACCGGCGGTGACGCCGAGTCCGGCCACGACGACGGTTAAGCCAAGGGCGGCGAGGGTACGCGATCGGCGGGCAAGGCGCATGCGGTTCTCCAGAATGGGGGCGTCTCGGTCTACCCATAGGATAGCAAGGCGTCGTCTATCAGCCAGGACGATCGCATCTAAAGAGGGCCGGCTAGGATCGCCGCTACGTACTCAGGCTGTTTGCCAGGCAGCGTAGATGCGCTTGCCCTAACGCCCGACGCGGGAAGATAACGTAAAGCAGCGTACCGATCGCGGCTGCTTTATCAGGCTACACGGCCTCGATCGTGCTCGTCAGACCGTAGGCGTGCTCGAAGCGGTCGCGGTAGTGCTCGGCCTGCTCCTTGGGGCAGATCGCGGCGATGCCTTGGCCGGTCGTATCGACGAGGGTCGCGACCTCCCAGCCCTCGGCGTAGCTCTTGCCGGGGACGGTGCGATGCACGGCGAGGGCGACCTGATGGTAGGTATGGATTGGGTCGTCGTGGATGACGACGCGGTACGGCCGCAGCGCCTTGGGCAGCGTGCGCTCTACAAGCTCTGGGTCTCGAACGGGTGCTGCCATGACCTTCCTCCATGCGCCCTACGTCGATCTCTGCCGACAGCATACACAAGCGGGGCGCGCCGCCGCCACGCGGTCGTCGCCGGACGCTTTCGTTGGCCCCACGCCTCGTGGGCGCGGAGGCTTTGACTCAGGTTATAGAAAGGCCGAGACGCCAGGCCACGAAGGTCCAGAGGTCGGCTTGTTCGTCGATCTGCTTGTACACGGGCTTGCCCGCGCCGTGGCCTGCGCGCGCCTCGACGCGCAATAAGACGGGGCGCGCTCCACCGGCCGCGTCGTCGAGCGTTTCTTGCAGCAGCGCGGCCATCTTGCGCGCGTGCAGCGGGTCCACGCGCGAGTCTTCTTCGGCCGTGGTGAAGAGCACGGCGGGATAGGCCGTGTCCGGCGCGACATGGTGGTAAGGCGAGTACGCACGGAGCCAGCGAAACGCCTCCGGGTTTTCGCTGTCCCCATACTCAGGGCTCCAGAGTTTGGCGATGAGAAACAGGTGGTAGCGCAGCATGTCGAGCAACGGTACGGCGCAGACAGCCGCCGCGAACAGCTCGGGATGCTGCGTGATCGCGGCGCCCACGAGCAGACCGCCGTTGGACCCGCCCCAACAGGCCAGTTTCGACGGGGCGGTGTAGCCCTCGTCGATCAACCGGCGCGCCGCGGCGGCGAAGTCGTCGAAAACGTTCTGCTTGCGCTCCCGCATCCCGGCGTGATGCCACTCCTGGCCATACTCGCCCCCGCCGCGGAGGTTGGGCAGCGCGTAGACGCCGCCGTTCTCGATCCAGGCGTGCAAGGCCCCCGAGCCGAACTCGGGCGTTCTGCTGACGTTGAAGCCGCCGTAGCCCGTGAGCACGGTCGGGCGCACGCCGTCAAGCGTCAGGCCCGCGCGATGGACGACGAACATGGAGATGGGCGTCCCGTCGAGAGAGTCGTACCAGAGTTGGCGCACGGCGACCGACACGGGATCGACGCCGGGCAGGCCAGCGGGGCGACAAAAGACGGACGGCGCCGGCGACCCCTCTGGGCAGGAGTAGGCGGTGAGCGGATAGGCGAACGAGGTGAAGGAGAACAGGATCTCGCCGTCCTCGTTCGGAGTTGGACCATAGACTGTACCCAGGGCCGGCAAGGCAACCTCGCCGAGTGCCGCGCCATCGTGGTCGTAACGCTGCAGGCGCGACGCGGCGTTCTCCAATGTCGCGACGACGAGCGTGGGGCCGACGGGCGTGACGCTCTGGATGGCGTGGGCGCCCTCGGGGATCAGCGTGCGCCAGGCCGCGCGAAAAGGCGCCGCTAGTGGGACGTGCAGCACGCGTCCTCGCGGCGCTCCCCAGTCGGTAAGGAGATAAAGGGCGTCGCCGCTCAAAGCAACCTCGAAGCGGTTGTCGAGCCCGCCGGTCAGCAGGTTGAAGTCCGCGCCGCCGTCCTGAAGGTCGCGCCAGTACAGGTGAACTTTGTCCCAGCCATGCATACAGGACACTACGAGAAAGCGTCCGTCACGCGAGAGGTCGACGCCAGGCCAGGCGCGGGGATCGGCGTCCGCGTAGACGAGGGGATCTTGGCTAGGGTCGGCGCCCCGCGGGTGGAGATAGACCGAACGATGGTACATCTCTTCACCGTCCGGGACGGTTCCTGGCGTGGGGTAGCGCGTGTAGTAAAAGCCGGATGCATCGGGAAGCCAGGCCAGGCTGCACGCACGCGTCCACGGGATCACATCGTCGCGGTCCTGGCCCGTGGCCACGTCGCGGATGCGGAGGATGCTCTGTTCGTCCCCGCCGTTGGAAAGACCATAGGCCAGCAGCGACCCATCCGGCGAGGGGTACGTCCAGTCGATAGCCGTCGTCGCGTCGCCGGAGGCCGCCGGGTCGAGCAGCACGCGGTCGCGGCCCTGGAGACCACCCTCGCGCACAAAGAGCACCGCCTGTTCCTGATCGCCGCTCCGGCTAGAGAAGAAATAGCGGTCGCCCGCGCGGGTGGCCGGCTCCACGTACCCTGCCTGCACGAGCGCGGTCAGGCGACGGTGCAAGGCCGCGCGCTCTGGCCGCGCATCGAGGATGCCGCGCGTGAAGGCGTTCTGCGCCGTCGTCCAGTCTTTGACCGCCGCGGCCTCGCCGTCTTCGAGCCAGCGGTAGGGGTCCACGATCGTCTCGCCGTGCAGCGTCTCGACGACGGGGATGCGCCGGGTCGCCGGCGGACGTCCGCTGTCGTCGCCGCTCACCGCCTGTGTGTCTTGTGTCAAAGCAACCTCCCAAGAAAGTGATAAAGATGATGCAATAAAGGGACCTATGGCAGGGAATGAGGGGCCCCGCTGGATGCGGGCGCCATCTAAAATCGCGTCTTCGTGCTCTATAGCGATGGGTTTAGGAATACGCCGCGACGTGACCACACGTTCTCAAGAAGGCGATCGTTTAGGACTGGACCCGTTGGGCGAGATCGAGCACGATGCCGCCTGTCGCCTTCACAAGCGCGGCGGGCGCGATCGCGAACACGGCATGGGGCGTGCCAGCTGCCGCGTAGACGAGGTCATAGCCCAGAAGGTCGTCGTCGACGTAGACCGGGAGCGCGCGAGGATGGCCGAGGGGCGGGACGCCGCCGATGGCGAAGCCGCTCGCGGCCTGAGCTTCGTCGGCCGAGGCGCGACGCACCTTCTGGCCGACGAAGGAGGAAAGCTTTTTCACGTCGAGGCGATTGTCTCCCGAAACGAGCACGAGGATCGGCGCCTCTCCGGCGACGAACACGAGCGATTTGACGATGGAGCCGGCCGTCGTACCGACGGCCCGCGCGGCGTCGTCCGCCGTACGCGTGCTCTCGGCAAACTCGACGATCTGGACGGACTGACCCGCCGCGGCCAAGGCGTCGCGCACCCGCTGAACGGCCTCTGTCGCACTCATATACGTTGCATCCTCCTTCCTGCTGGTCTATAGACGTGGCGGCAGGGCCGCGAGGGCGTCCCACTCACTAGGCGTGGCGTGCGCCCACTCGAAGAAGCTGACGCCAAGGGCGCCTCCATCGTGCGCTGCCGCGCCAGCGGCGGCAATCTCTGGCGTGGTGGGGCTGTCGCGCCCGCTGTTCTGGAGGTCGAACATCTGGCCGAGCACAGCGATCGGTTCGGTGGGTGAGGTAGCCGCGCGGATCAGGCGGATGCTCTCGGCCACGAACGAGTAAACCGTCGCCGCTTTGTACGGGCCGGGTCGCAGATGCCAGTAGTCCATGGGGATGATGACGTTCCAGGTCAGCGCGACCGTGGCGAAGGGGTAGGTCGTACCCGCCGCCCACTGCGGTGGGTACGTAGCGATGGCCAGGGGCCTGTTGGGCCCGAGCATGGCGCGCAGCAGTTGCCCGTAGGCGCGCACCGCGCTCTCACCCCTGTTCTCCTCGACATCGGCCACGACGCCGTCCGGTCTATCGCCTCCCGGCGCCATCTCGCGGGAAGCAGCCAGGGTCATGGCCACGTCGGACGGTAGGTTGCGCAGAAAGGGATAGACCCAGGCGATCACGCGGATGCCAGCGCGGTGGGCCGCGGGCAGCAGCGCGCGCAGGCCGGCGCCGCCGTAGTAGCCTTTGTTGGAGCGCGCGACCTCGACGTAGAGGTGGCTCAATCCAGCGGCACGCGCCGCCGCCACGATAGCCGTGACGGGCGAGGTGGCCAGCAGCCCGTAGGTAAACCACATGCCCTTGCCGCGAAACGGGTCGAGCAGGCGCGCGGGCCGGCTGGGAGCGGGCTCGTCCAACGTGAGGGCGTCGCCGTAGAGCCAACCCAGGCCCGCCGGGATATGGACATGGAACCAAGCCGCTCCCGTGGAGTCGGTAGCCCAGGCGTCCGTCGAAAAGGCGATGCGGCTGTGCAGGGCAAGCAGGCACCGCGCCGCGAAGGAAGGCGCGGTGCGCAGGTAGGCGGCGGTGCGCAGGTGCATGGGGGCGACGAACGGCATGGAAGGCGACGCCAAGGGGGGTACGGGGATGGGCGTCGGCGCGACGACTGGAGGCGGGTGGGTGGGGGATGCGGCGCCGCCCGGATATGTGTGGAGGTCCACGCGGGGAACCCAGGCCTGCAGCGCCCCCCAGAGCGTGATGGGCGTCCAGCCCGGCGTGCCCCCACTCGTGGCGCGCACGGGCAGGTCGCCCGGCAGGAGGGCTAATACGACGGCGCTGGCAAGGGGCGCGGCGTAGGCTGTCGCGCCGCGAGGGGCGGTCCACAACGGCGTCGAGTCCAGGGACGCAGACCGGGTAGGGCCGGAGGTTCGTCCGAGAAAGACGCTGGAATGGAGGCAGACGATCATCAACGCGCCGGCCGCGACCCAATGAGATACGTGAGCGGGGCGCATCGTGGCCTCCAGTCATCCAGGCTCGAACGGGGGCGCTCGTCTCTCGAAAGTATAGCGTGCATTGCGTATGACGGGACGCAGCCCTATAATGAACGACAGCGCCCGGCGCGACCCGCCGGGCATCTTGTTGTGCATGAGGCTTTATTACCGCCGGCCCGCGATGCTGGCGTCAATCGACGAGAAAAGGGACGACGACTATGAAACACGCGCGCTTCACGGCTGAGCCACGCACGGTTCTGGGCAAAAAGGTGGCTCGCCTACGCCGCGACGGCAAGTTGCCGGCCAATATCTACGGCCACAACGTCGCCTCGACGGCGATCACGCTCGACGCCCACGAGTTCGACCTGCTGTACCGCCACCTCCTGCCTACCACCATCATCGACATGCAGGTGGGGACGCAGCGCCGCCCCGTGCTCCTGGCCAAGGCCGTCAGTTCGCCGCGCTCGGGCAAGTTGATCCACGTGGAGTTCAAGCAGGTCAACCTGCGCGAGAAGGTGACGGCGACGGTCTCCATCGTCGCGACCGGCACGGCCCCGCTGATCGAGAACGGCGAGGGCATCTTGTTGCAATCGCTCGACGCGGTGCAGGTCAGCGCGTTGCCCGACGACCTCCCTGCCTCCATCGAGGTGGATCTGGCCGTGCTCGTGGACTACGAGGCGGCGGTCCACGTCAGCGATCTGGGCGTCGATAAGCGCAAGGTCGAGATCCTCACGGCCGGCGACGACCTCGTGTTCAAGCTGACGCAGCCGCAACTGGCCGACCTTGACGCGGAAGCCGAGACCATGGCGGAGGAAGCAGCGGGTGAGTCGGAGTCCGTCGAGGGCGGCGAGAGCAAGGATGCACGCGCGGAGACCGGGCACGAGTAGTCTGAGCACGCCACGCGCCCATCAAGGCGGACGCGCTCGGGGACCGGCGAGGAGGAGGGCGGCATTGGCCATCCTCTTCTTTGCCCTGTTGCTCGCCAGCGCACGGTCGTCAAGCGGTTTCTTGCACGTGACGGGGACAACAAGGGCGGCGGCGCAAGGCCGGCCTGGAAGCGTAGGCGCCTTCCTGGACGTCCCTAGCGGGACGTTCGCACGGGTGGATGGTGGAGCGAAGGCCCGTTCTCCCCACGCTCCAGCCGTGCGAGACCTTGCCTCCATCGCACGGACCCGCGCGCGGTCGAGCGCCGGATCATTTACGTTGATAGGACACAGCGCGCTGCTGAGTCGCGGCATGAACGCGGCTCTGGCGGTCGAGGGCGCCACGGCCTACGTGGGGTCGCGCACGGATGGGTCGCACGCCCACGCTGGCGTGCTGGTGGTCGATGTCAGTCGCCCCTCCGTTCCCCGCGTCGCCGGCGAGATCGGGCCGCCTAACGAGGGCGCTAGCGGAGAGTCGACGCGCGAACTGCGCGTGTGGCCGGCCGCGCACCTGCTCATAGTGCTCGACTTCGCCTGCAACGCGGCGCTGCATGCCTGCTCCCAGCGCGCCGTCCCTCCCTCTACGCTGCGCTTCTACGATATCGCGGGGCCGTTCGCGCGGGCGCCGCGCCTCGTCGCGACCTATTATCCCTCACGCACGCCGCACGAGTTTTTTCTCTGGATCGACCCGGTCCACCACGGGCGGGCCTTGCTCTACCTCTCGACGCCGTACGGCTCAGACGACAACCTGCTCGTCACGGACATCTCCGGCGCCCGCGCCAGCCACTTCAGCGAGGTCGCCTCTTGGAGCGCGCCCGGCGTGGGCGGAGCATACGTCTGGCTGCACTCGCTCAGCATCTCGCCGGACGGACGCCGCGCCTACCTGGCGTACCTCGCGGGCGGGGTGATGGAAGCGGATACGACGGACCTGGCGAACGGGCTGCCCAGCCCGCGCATCCGTCTGCTCACGCCGGCTGGCGCGGCCCCAAGGTGGGGCGCGCCAGGGACGCACAGCGCCGTGGCGCTGCCAGGCCAGCCCTACCTGCTCACGACGGACGAGGTCTATGGCCTGTATGCGGGCGAGCCGCTGGGCAGGGGTTGCCCGTGGGGTTGGGTGCGGCTGATCGACGACCGCAACCCAGCCACGCTCAAGATCGTGGGGACGTACAAGCTCGCGCCCTACAACGACCCCGCGTACTGCCGCCTGGTCAGCCAGGATAAGGAGATCGATGCGAGCTACTCGTCGCACAATCCCACGGTCACGGCGCACCTCGCCTTGGTTAGCTGGCACGCGGGCGGCCTGCAAGCCGTCGACCTCGGCGACCCGGCGCATCCACGCGCGGCGGCGTCTTTCGTACCGGCTCCCCTGCCGGCCGTAGCTACGGAAGACCCCGCGCTGACCTCGGGGAGCGAGAAGATCGCCTTCTGGAGTTACCCTATCATCCAGAACGGGCTGATCTACGTCGTAGACATCCGCAATGGCCTGTACATCCTGCGCTATCACGGTCCCTGGCTTCAAGAGATCGCGACAACACGATTTCTCGAGGGAAATTCGAACGCCGGTCGGTGAGCGCCTGTTGCTCGTCGCCCCTCTCTAAGTTCTGTGCATTGCGGGGGCCGCCCTGTCGTCGCTTCACGCCAGGCTGCTCTCGTTTCCCCGGCCTCCGGCTTCCCCTCGCAGGGACACCGCACGATCACGCTTCCCTATAGCTATACCGCGGGGTATACGTTTCTTGACAGACGCGGAGGGCGTGCTAGACTGGCCCTGTTATGGAACGCCTGTTCTTGAGAAGGAGGGTGGGATGAGCACGACGCGGCGGACGAGGATGCGCAGAGCGGCGAGGGAGGTCGGCGCGGTGGGACGGTCGCGCGGGCCGGGGGACGGCGGAGAGACAGGTCAGTCGAAGGGGGCTGGACTAGTCGAGGGGGCGGGAAGCGTGAGCGGGATACACGACGCGGGCCGGATGGATAGAGCGCGTCGGGAGGACGCGAACGGGGGCGTGAAGCTTGACCGGGAACAGGAGCGCGAGGGCGCAACCGCAGGCGTGGGGGCCGGCAAGGAGCGCGGGGACGAGGGTAAGACCAGGATCGGCGGCGGAGAACACTGGGGCGAGGGCGCGGACATGCCCGTACTAGGCGTAGACGCGGGCGGGTGGGCGCGGGCCGGCGTGGAGGAAGACTACTACTGGCGACGGCTGGGCGACGCGCCGCTGCAAAAGGACGTGCTGCCCGCCACCTACTTCGAGCTGCACCAGGCCTGTTACGAGGCGTACAACGCCAACCCGCTGGCCAACCACATCGTGGAGATGACCACCAACTTCGTGCTCGGCAACGGCGTGAGCGTCGCGGCGGTGGACGCGGGCGTGCAGGCCGCGATCGACGCCTTCTGGAACGATCCCGACAACCACATGGCCACGAGGGCGTACGCCCTCTGCACCGAACTGAGCTTGTACGGGGAGCAATTCATCCGTTTTTTCGTCAACCCCTACGATGGCCGCGTCAAGATCGCGCAGCTCGACCCCGGCCAGATCGACGCTGTGGAGACGGACCCGGAGAACGTGGAGCGCGTGCTGCGCGTCCACCGGCGGGCGCTGCCCCCGGCGAGCGTGTGGGCCACGGCGGCGGGGGCGACGCCCTCCCCGCTCGGCGCCGCCCTCGAGCAAGACGAGGGGCGCTGGTTCGCGGCGCCCGCTGAGGTGCTGCCCTTTGCCATCAACAAAGTGAGCAACGCCGTGCGCGGCAAAAGCGATCTGGCCACGCTGCTGCCCTGGCTGCGCCGCTACAAGGACTGGTTGACCGACCGCGTGCGCATCAACAAGTACAAGGGCGCGTTTCTCTGGACGGTCAAGCTTACAGGCGCGGACCGTAAGACGGTGGACCGCAAGCGCATGGAGTACGCCTATCCTCCCGAGCCCGGCTCCATCGTGGTGCATAACGAGAGCGAGGAATGGAGCGCCGTACAGCCGCACATCAACGCGGACGACGCGGCGGCGGACGGGCGGGCGCTCAAGCTGATGGTGGCGCTGGGCGCTGGCCTGCCCGAACACTATCTGGCCGAGGGCGGGCAGGTTAACTACGCCACGGCGGCGGAGATGGGCCTGCCGACCTTCCGCAAGTTCCAGCGGCGGCAAGACTACTTCGCGCTGCTCTTGCGCGCCATCGTGGACCGCGTGCTCGACGAGGCCGTCGCCGCCGGGACGCTGCCCGCGACGGTGGATCGCTCGTACACGGTGGAGATGCCGCCGCTGGCGCCAGAGGACGAGATGGGCCGGGGGGCGGACGCGGCAGCCACGGCCACGGCTCTGGCCACGGCGCAAGACCGCGGCTGGATCGGCGCCGAGACGGCACGGCGCGTGTTCCACGCGGCGGTCGGCGCGCACCTCGACCCACGGCATACATAAAGGAGGGGGGACGGGATGGACGGAGAGACCGGCGTTCGAGAGCGCGGGAACGGCGCGAACGGTAAGGACGGAGGGAACGGCGGAGACGGCAGTTACGGGGGGACGGGCAGCCGGGACTATGGCGCGGCAGCGGGCATGCCAGCCGGAGAGATAGGACAGATCCCCGGTGCGGCGACGCTGAACCCGAGCGCGGCGACGCCTCCGGGCAGCGCCGCCGTGAACGCCTTCATCGGGACGATCGTCTCGTACGACGAGGCCGCGGGGACGGCACTGGCCACGCTGACGGGGTCGCCTGACCGCTTCGTGGGGCCGCTGGCGGTGACGGCGGGCCTCCCGCGCGACGCGCGGGTCGTGGGCGCGACTTGTCTGGTGGTGGAGATCGACCCGTATAACCCGGCGGACGGCGTGGTGGCCGCGCTGTGGGGAACGGGCGACGGCGCGGGCGGCCCGACCCTGGGCGCGGCGCTGACGCAGGCGGGCCGGGCGGCGGCGGCGATCCCAGCTGGCGCGACGGGGACGGCGGTCACGGTGGTCTTCGCGCGGCCCTACGCGGTCGCGCCGGTCGTGGTGGCCTCGACCGACTCCCCCGGCTGGACGGCGGCCGTGACGGCGACGACGCCAGCGGGATGCACCCTGAGCGTGTCCGGCGGGGCGAGCGGGGATGGCGCTACGGTCGCGGTCTCCTGGATCGCGGTTGGCTAACCTCTCTAATAGAGCCCCTCACGTTTTAGAGAGCGTCGGCGGCCGTGACATGGAGCGCGCGCGCGAGAAGATCGCCGAGCACGGCCTCGTCCGCCGCCGTGATGCGGCCTTCGAGGTCCGGCGGCACGGCGCCGAACCGCACGGTCACGATCTGGCGCAGCGCCTCGCGCCGTCCCTCCAGTCTTCCTTCCTCCTTGCCCTCTTCCTTGCCCTCTTCCTTGCCAAGGGCGTGGCCCTCTGCCAGGCCGTCTTCGCGTCCGATCCGCTCCGCACTCGATATGTAGCGCATCCGTGCCTCCTCCTCGATCACCGCGACGTCCCGTAAAAACAGCCGCTCCTCCACCGCCGACAAGGCCAGCAACCAGTCGATCAACCGGTAGAGCTCCAGTAGATCCTCTTTCGTGTAGCCCGCCCCGTACAACCTCCGCACCAGGCCCAGCTTGGCCCCCCGCCGCGCGGGCGCCCGCCCCGCCGTGTCTTGCGCGCTCAAGTGCGCCTCCACCACCAACGCGAATGGGTTGCCGCTCTCCGTCAATGACTCTCGTCGCTTCCGATAGTCGTAGAGTTTGACCATCGGAAAGCGCATCGTCACCTCGTGCCCCAGCAGGCTCCGCGCGTAGATGGCGGGACGCCAGTTCTTCACCGTGTCCGCCAGCACGGCCAGCGAGACCACGGGGTCCTCGAAGCGGTCGGTCAGCCGCCGGTAGTAGACGAACATGCGCTCGGCGAAGTCGGCGTCGACCTGGCTCTGCACCTCGATATGGATAAGCAGGCGTAGAACGCCGCCCGCGCGCCGCTGGACTCGCACGAGCTTGTCGGTGTGCAGACGCCCCGTCGCAGCATCGCGGACCACGTGCTGAAGCTCTCCGTCCATGAAGTCCGGCGCGACCGTCCAGTCCACTTCCTCGTGGATGGCGGGAAAGAAAAAGGCCAGGAAGTCCGGGAAGAAGCGCTCGACGGCTTCTTTCCAGGGGCTGTCGTAATCGGCGTCCGGCGTATCCAGCACCCTGCTTCTTCCCCCTCTCTCACACCCACCACGCTTCCGCTTATAGTGTACGACGGAACCCACCGCCAACACGACCCGTCTTCCTAGCCGCCGTCGCGGACCTCTGGCCCGATCGCGTGCTCCCAGCGGGCGGGAAAAGCCGATATGTTATTATGAGTGGGCTTCGCGGTAAGGAGAAGGGCGAGCGAGAGGCCATGAGAGAGATGGAAAAAGGCCGCACGGGAGCGGCGGCGACCGCGCTCCACCACAATAAGCAGCTTTTCTCCGACCACTATCTCGACGCCGTGCTGCCTGCGCGCCCTGAGTGGCAAGCGCTGCGCGACGGCGACCGCGCGGGCCGCGATCGCGGCGCTGTTCGCGGGGCACAAAGAGAGCGAGAACGAGGCGCAGGTCGAACGCGAGATCGTGCGCCCGATTTTAGAGGTGCTGGGCCACGTGTTCGAGGTGCAGGCGACGCTCGATACGCCCGACGGCCTCAAGCGGCCGGACTACGTGTTCTACAACGACGCCGCGGCGCTCAGCGCGCACAAGAACAAGACGCTGAGCAATGACCTTTTGCGCGGTCGATCCTACGCGGTGGGCGACGCCAAGGCGTGGGACCGCGCCCTCGACAAGACGCAGCGCAAGGGCGGCAAAAGCGCGGGCACGCTGGCCGACAATCCTTCCCTGCAAATATCCTACTACATGCTCCACAGCTCCGTGGCTTGGGGCATCCTCACCAACGGCAGGCACTGGAGGCTCTACCACAAAGACTCGGCGCACAAGCTCGACGTGTACTACGACGTCGATCTGCCCGCCCTGCTCGCGCGCGGCGACGTGGAGAGCTTCCTGTATTTCTACGCTTTCTTCCGCCGCGCGGCCTTCGCGGGCGGCCCGCTCGGCCTCGACGCACTGCTGCGCGAGAGCACGGACGACGCCCGCGCCATAGGCGACTCGCTCAAACGCCAGGTCTACGACGCGCTGCGCCACCTGGCGCAAGGCTTTCTGGATTACGCGCCTAACGACCTGGAGCCCGACGAGGCGACGCTGAGCGCCATCTACGACAACGCCTTGATCGTGCTCTACCGGCTCTTATTCATCCTCTACGCCGAGGCGCGCGGCCTGCTGCCGGTCAACGAGAACGCGCTGTACCGCGACGAATACAGTCTGCAAGCGCTCAAGGACGGCGTGGCGCGCGACCTCGACGCGGGCAGAACCTTGCTGCCATCCACGGCGCGCCTCTGGCCCACGCTGCTCGATCTATTCAACATCGTCGATAAAGGGTCTCCGCCGCTGCACGTGGCCACGTTCAACGGCGGTTTGTTCGACCCCGCGCGCCATCCTTTTCTAGCGCGGAACGTCGTGGGCGACGCGCACGTGCAGCAAGCCCTCGATAAGTTGGCGCGCGTGGGCGGCGAGGCCGTCGACTACCGCGATCTGGCCGAGCGCCACCTCGGCACGATCTACGAAGGGCTGCTCGAATACCACCTGACGATAGACGAGCCGGAACGAAAGGACGGCCGGGAAGCGGGGTGGACCGTGGTCCTGGAGAACGACAAGGGCCAGCGCCACGTCACGGGGAGCTACTACACGCCCGACGACATCGTGAAGTATATGATCGACGATACGCTCGGACCGGTGCTTCAGCGCATCGGGGACGAGGGCGACGAGGGGTTGGCGTCCAGGGTGTTGGCGCTCAAGGTGCTCGACCCCGCCATGGGCAGCGGCCACTTCCTGGTCGAAGCAACCGACTACATCGCGCGCTTTCTGGTCAGGCGGGACGTCCATGAAGGAAACGAGGATGGCGAGAACGATCTGGCCTACTGGCGTCGCCGCGTGGCGCAGTCGTGCATCTACGGCGTCGATCTCAACCCGCTGGCCGTCGACCTGGCCAAGCTCTCGCTCTGGCTCATCACCGTGGCCCGCGACCGCCCGCTCTCCTTTCTCGACCACCACCTGCGCGCGGGCAACGCCCTGGTGGGGCTACGCACGGACGAACTGCGACGCGCGCCAAAGACAGTCAGGCCGAAAAAGGCTCCGGCGAGAAAGGCGTCGCGTCCTGTCTCGGCGGAGCAACTGCTGATGTTCGGCGACGACGCCTTCGCGCGCGAGATGAGCGGCGCGGTCGGCTCGATGGAGCGCATCGAACGTTCTCCCAACAAGACCATCGCCGACGTGAAAGAGCAGGAGGCCCTCTACACGGCGCTGCGGGAGCACGTGCGCGCGGCCTACGGCGTGACGGCGAACCTGGAGACGGCAGTTTCTTTCGACCTCGTGGTCGAGCCGCCCGCGCTCTGGCCCTCACTCGTCGACTATGCCTCCGGCCGCTCGCTGGTGGGGCCGTCGCCGCGTTTGAAGACGGACCTCGACCGTATTCTGGGCGCGGCGACGGCCATCGCCGAGGCGCAGCGCTTCTTTTTCTGGGACCTCGAATTCCCGGAAGTGTTTTTCGACGAGGACGGCCAGAGTAAGGGCGACGGCGCGGGCTTCGACGTCGTGGTGGGCAATCCGCCCTACGTGCGGCAGGAGGCTTTGGGCGGGGCCAAGCAGTATTTCCAGCGCGCCTACCCCGAGACCTACGACGGCGCTGCCGACCTCTACGTCTACTTCTACCAGCGCGGCTTGCAGGTGACGCGGGCGGGAGGACGGCTCTCCTACATCGTGACCAACAAGTGGCTGCGGTCGGGCTACGGTGAGAGCTTGCGCGGCTACTTCGCCCAGGAACGAGCCCTGGTGAGCATCGTGGACTTCGGCCACGCGCCCATCTTCGCCGACGCCGACGTCTTCCCCTGCATCGTGGTGCTGGAGAAACAAACACGCGCCGCCGTGATAGAGGGTAAGCAGAATATAACGGCACAAGATGCGGATGGGCTGGAGCGGCACGTCGCGACGGTCTCGTTTCGACGCGAGGCGTACGGCAAGGTCGCCATCGAGGACTACGTGCAAGACCACAGCCATGACCTGCCGCTAAGTCGCTTCGGCGCGGTGCCATGGAGTTTGGAGACCGACAATGTCGAGGCGCTAATGGCCAAGGTCCGCGGCGCAGGCGTTCCGTTGGCTACGTTCGCCGGAGCCAGGCCCTACTATGGGGTCAAGACCGGCTTCAATGAGGCTTTCTTAATCGACACGCCAACGCGTGATCGGCTGACTGCGCTCGATCCGCACCCGGAGAAGCCCTCGGCAGACATCATTAAGCCCTACTTACGCGGACGCGACATTAAGCGCTGGACGCCGGAACCGCAAGGCGAATGGATAATCTTCACGCGACGCGGCATCGACATTGAGGCGTTCCCAGCGATTAAAGAGCACCTATCGCGGTTTCGAGAGCGGCTTGAGCCGAAACCAAGATCATGGCCTACTGGCTCACCGTGGCTAGGCAGACAGGCAGGGTCGCAGAAGTGGTACGAGGTAGAAGCCTCAATAGACTACTGGCGCTTGTTCGAGCAGCCTAAAATCATCTATCCCGACATCACTTGGCGCTCTCAGTTCGCGTACTCGGATGGCTCGACGCTGTTGGGAGACACTGCCTTCTTGTTGCCTACAATGGACCTTTATGTCCTGGCCGTGCTCAACTCGCCGCTGCTGTGGGCCTACCTATGGAGAAACGTCGCCCATGGAAAAGACGAAGCATTACGAATGAAGTCGTTTTATATGGAGACCGTTCCTATCGCCGAGCCGACGGCGGCAGTGCGCCGAGAGATCGAGGAAGCCACGGCAGAGCTGATCGTGCTCTCGGAGAAAGATCGAGCGACTCAGACTCTGGCGGCGGACTGGTTGAGGACGGAGTTCTCGATCAACACGTTGGGCCAGGTACTGGCCGACATCGCCACGCTCGACGCCGATGCATTCGTAGCGGCGGTGCGCAAACGGCAGGCCAAAGGCGCGCCAACGCTCGGACCGCTCAAGCTCAAGCAACTGCGCGACGGCTACCACGAGTTGACTCAGCCCGCACTGCACCTAAGAGTCGAAGCCGACGTGCTGGAGCAGCGCATCTCCGATCTCGTCAATCAGGCGTACGGGCTCGACCCGGCCGAGGTCGCGCTGCTGTGGGAGACCGCGCCGCCGCGTATGCCGTCGCGGCGTGTCCACGGCGCTGGTGAGGACACGGCGCGGGTCGAGTGAGCGCCGCGTCCTGCTGCCACGCACGTTGGAGCGACGACCCTGCTTAGATGCACGGGCTGTATATCGTCTTCACACCGCGCTACGAGAACCTTCGGCGCTTAGGTGCGGTCGGAGGTTGGGACGGGCGAGCAGCGAAGCGAGCGCCCGCGCTCCCAGGCGGCTTCCCTTTATCAGCACGTCGCCGACAATTCACGAAGGGGACCTCGCACCCGCACGTGCTGTATCAGGTACACCAGAGCGAACCGGCGACAGTGTAGAAGGTCACGGTAGAAAGAAGGGGATGTGGACGATCTAGCGGCGAACAAGAAGGTGATCGAGGAGTTTATCAGGACGGTGTGGGGCGCCCAGGACCTCGCGGCGCTGTCCGATTTCTGGACGGACGACTGCGTCAACCACGCTATGCCGGGGGAGGAGAACCGCGGGATTGAGGCGCTGCACGCCTACCATGAGGGCTCTTTCGCCGCCTTCACGGCCTTCACCGACGTGCATATTACGATAGAGCAACAGATCGCGGAAGGCGACCGCGTGGCCTCGTCCATCGTGACGCTGGGGACGCACACGGGACCGTTCTTCGGGCTGCCCGCCACGGGCAAGGCCGTGACGCTGGCCACCATGCGCATCGACCGCCTGGAGGACGGCAAGATCGCCGAGCACTGGTCCACGGCGGACGTGGCCAGCCTGATGGCCCAGATCCAGGGCTGACACAGGGCGAGAAGACCACGCGGCCACACGCTCCACGGACGCTCAGAGAGGGACTGTCCGCGTTGGACGGTCCCTCTCCGTGCGACACGTCTAACAAGAGGGGACCTGTGGGTGATGGACGCCCTGTCCTCTCTTGTGGGACTCTAGGCCTGAGGTGTCGTGACCGCGGTTATGATGCGCGCAGCATCCGACTTGAAGAGCCACGCCGGGACCCACGCAGCCTCGTGTTCGACCGACTGTGATACGGCTTAGAAAAGTGAGTCGCCCAATGTCCACCGTTCGCCCCTTCTCCGTTCGCCTCCGCGTCCTGACGCTGTTGGGGGCGCTGCTCCTGGCCCTGGTCCTGCCCACCGCGAGCGTCTCCTCTCCGGCCTTCGCCGCGAGCACGACCTACTACGTCGATTCCTCGAAGGGCAGCGCCAGCGACGCGGGGACCTGCGACAGCACGGCGGCGCCCTGCCGGACCATCCAGGGCGCCGTGAACAAGACAGCGGATGGGGATACGGTGCTGGTGGCGCCGGGCACATACACCGAGACGCTGACGATCACCACCAGCGTGACCCTCAGCGGCGGCGCGACCTTTGACGGCGGCAGCGGGCCGACGGTGGTGGACGCCAACAGCCTCGGCTCCGTGGCCACGATCACGGTGATGGGTGCGGTCACGCTGACCACCCTCACGCTCCAGCACGGCGTAACCAAAGGTAACGGTGGCGGCGTGGACGATGTCGGCGGACCGCTGACGGTCATGGACACGCGGGTGCTCAGCAACACCGCGAGCGGGAACGGCGGCGGGGTCTACGCGGCATCCGCGCTGACCGTCACTTCCTCCACGCTCTCAAGCAACCAGACCAGCGCGGGCGGCTCCAGCGGCAATGGCGGCTCCAGCGGCAATGGCGGCGGCGGCGGCGGCGCTGATGGCGCGAGCGGCGCCGGCGGCGCCCTGACTATGGGATCGTCTTTCACGGATGCATCCTCCGTCTGGGACAGCACCTTGGCGGGCAACAGCGCGGGTTCCGGCGGCGCCGTCGCCGTCATCTCCGGCACGCTGGCCCTGACCAACTCCACCCTCTATAGCAACACCGCGACGGTGGGCGGCGGCGGCGCCATCACCACCACCGGCGCCCTCTCCGCGACCAACGTCACCTTCGCCTCCAACAGCGCGGCGACTACCGGCGGCGCCCTGGCCACCGACGGCGTGAGCGGGGTTCTGTCCCTCACCAATACGCTGTTCGCGGCCAATACGGCGGGCGGCGCGGCCAACGCCTGCGACAGTGCCGCCTTCGTCGTTGACGGCGGCACGAACCTGGAGTATCCCTCGGCCTCCTGCGGCTTTAGCCCGGCCAACGGCGACCAGAGCGGCGACCCGCGCCTCGCGGCGGCCCTCGCCGATAACGGTGGACCGACGCAGACCCTGGGCGTCGGTCCCGGCTCCGCCGCCATCGGGCACGCCAACCCGGTGGTCTGCGCGGCTATCGGAGGCGTCGACCAGCGCGGCTTCCCTCGCTCCGCCGCGTCCTGCACTATCGGCGCCTTGGAGCCGCAGTCCTCGACCACGAGCGTGACGGGCGCGCCGAACCCGTCCACCACGGGCCAGTCCGTGGCGCTCACGGCCACGATCAGCGCGCCTCTGGCCGGCGCCCCGCTCACCGGCACGGTGACCTTTACCGCGACCGACGCGAGCGGCACAGCCACGGCGCTGGGCACGGCGTCCGTGACGAACGGGGCGGCCGTCACGAGCACGACGTTTACGAGCGCGGGCGTCTACACGCTCACAGCGGTCTACAGCGGCGACGACACGGTGATCGGCTCCAGCGGGACCGCGATCCAGACGGTCGCAGCTCCCGCGACGAGCACGCCCACACCTGCCAATACGGCCACGTCGACCGCCACCAGCACGAGCACCGCAACGGCCACGTCGACCGCGACGCCGACCGGGACCGCGACCAGCACAAGCACCCCCGTAGCCACGGGGACGCCAACGACCAGCGCGACGAGCACTCCCGTTTCCACGCCCACGGCGACGACCGGTCCTGCCTGTCCCGCGACGACGGGCGCCGTCCCGCGCGTGAGCGTGCTCGTGCCTGCCGCGCTGGTCTTCCAGGGCTCGATCATCTACGTCTCGGTGCTCAGCGCCCCTACCTCGCCCGTCTCCGTCACCGTGACCGTGCAGGATCTGCGCTCCGGCGCTACCCTGGCCACCTTCACCGCCAGCGGCCAGACGGACAGCACAGGCCTGGCGCGTCTGAGCGTGCCGGCCACGGCCAACTACGACCGCGTCAAGTTCGGCGTGCTCCTGACGGGGGCTGCTCGTCCCCGAGCACTAACGTCTCCACGGCGTACGGGCCTGGCGCCGGACACGGGGAGGGGGCGCGCTCATGATGAGCGCGCCCCCTCCCCATCTCTGGTGAAGGACGCCCTCAGCGGTAGAGACGACGTTTGTAGCGTTCGACGGCCACGGCGGTGAGGGATGCATAGAGGCGCGTGCCCGGAATCTCGCCCGTCATTCCTTGCACTAACTTTTCACGAACCCTGCCCCCGTGGGGCTGCTTACGGACAAAGTGAAAACATCGCGCAAGGTTTTTCCTGAACGCACTGGGGAGCCAAACGCTACATATCATCCTGGAGGCGAGCAACCGTGAGCGGGATGTGCTGAGCCAGGGTCTGAAGAACTTCAGCGACGCTCAGTGGAGGAGAGCGTAGGGCCTCCGATTGAGCACGGATGAGCATGCGCACGGTGTCTTTATGTTCATCGAGCAGTTGCAGCAGGAACACGTCTGGGTGTACAGCCGTTACGCCGTGGGTGGAAAGAGCATCAGGGGGGAAATCGCGTAGGTTGAAGGTCACGATTATCGTGGATCCGGCCGTGATCGCAGTCGCCAAGACATGCCGATCTTTTGGATGATTGGTGAGCATCGGCAGATGCTTCTCATAACCTGTCACAAGGGCGTCGTGCCCGACGAGAAAGGCAAGGATTTGTGTGTCGAGGTGTGCGGCGCCTTTGGGCGTCATACGTCCCTTCCGCACTAGGTTTCGCGATGCTTCATTCCATATCTCGCTGCTGATAGCCAGACGATAGAGGTCGTACTCGACGGCGCGCAGCAACAAGTCGCGCAACGACGCGGGAAAGAGGACGTTGGCGTCAAGCGTGACGATAGGAACGCTTGGCGGCACGAAAATCAGTCGTAGACGCCGTGCTCTTGCACCGTGGAGAGGGCGTCGTCCAATACGCGCACGCCCGCACTATGCCGCCGCTCTTTGTAGGCGAGGATGTCGCGCACGAGTACACGTCGGTGGGAACCCGTCCTCGTCGAGGGTATGGCTCCCTTATCGAGGAGCGTCACGAGAAAGGGCCTCGAAACGTTCAGGAGCGCGGCGGCCTCGAACGTGGTGAGATGCTGATGCAGCGGCACTATCGCGACATCATCGCCTTGCGCGAGCACCGCGGCAGCGACGTCGAGGGCGCGAACGAGCGAGGGAGGGAGAGGACGACTATCATCGTGGTTAGGTCCGTGCATACGCAGAGTTGCCTGCTCATCTGGCGTGCGATCCGACAAAAAGTCCGACACCGCGGCGACGAGCGCCAACTCTCGCGCACTCAGGACGAGCGGAGATCCCTCGATCTTTTCCATTGCCGTTACCCATCGCCTTTCACATAGCGACTAAAGCTCTGCATGTAGGGTACAATGCCAGGAAAATAGATGCAATAAGTGCAACGCGGCGCAACGGTATGTTGTTCTTATGGCGCCGACGCCACACGGTGGGACATCCGCGTTACGCTGCACGCTTACCATGAGGGCTCTTTCGCCGCCTTCACGGCCTTCACCGACGTGCATATTACGATAGAGCAACAGATCGCGGAAGGCGACCGCGTGGCCTCGTCCATCGTGACGCGCGGGACGCACACGGGGCCGTTCTTCGGGCTGCCCGCCACGGGCAAGGCCGTGACGCTGGCCACCATGCGCATCGAACGCCTAGAGGGCGGCAAGATCGCCGAGCACTGGTCCACGGCGGACGTGGCCGGCCTGATGGCCCAGATCCAGGGCTAAGCGCGGATGCGGAAGGAGACGCGCATCCTTGATAACGTCCGCGCCACGGACAACGACGACCGCGTCACGTTCGGTGTGCTCCTAACGGGTGTGGACACCGTCCGCGGGCCGGACACATGTCCCACGCTCGTGCTGCTGGCCACCGAACGCTGACGGTCATGGCCACGCGGGTCCTAGTAGTCCATCAAACGGACTTGTAGACAAAAGAACGCCCACTACGCGGCTTGACGGCACGTCCGCCAATGTTCAGATATCGACGTGATGGTCTACTAGGAAAGACGAGGGTCGCACGGTCAAGTATAGGGGACAGTAGGTAAGGGGGACGCTCACGGCGAGCATCCCCCCCTTCTTGTCTCCGACACGGGCGCGCTCAGTGATAGAGGCGGCGCTTGTAGCGCTCGACGGCCCCGGCCGTGAGGGAGGGATAGAGACGCGCGACCTCGCGGACGATAGCCTCTTCGTCCGCGACGGACAGTTCCAGCACGCCCGTCGCGGCTCCGACCGGCGCGGAGCGGACGGCGCGGAGGGCGCCGAGCCGGTAGGCGGTCGGCGGATGCGTGGAGGAGAGGCTGGACTCTTCAAGCTCTTCGGCGCGGCGCAGCCGCTCGCGTTCGCGCTCGGGGATGGCGGCGACGACCTTCTTGTCCAGGTGCTTTCGCGCGCTGGGGTCGGAGACGAGGCCATAAAGCTTCTTACCCTGTCGTGCGCCCAACCGCGCATAGAGGCGGGCGAGCCGTGTGCCAGGAAGGTCAGGCACGTAGGGCTTGACGTTCCAGCCGCATGTGCATCACGACGTGTAGCGCATCCCATAGGGGATGCTAGCGCCGCAGTCCGGGCAGGGCTGGGTAAAGGGATAGGGGTCGTCGTGATCGGACTGGACCATAGCGCGTCTCACTTTACGACGGTGGACAAGGACGCCCCTAGTATAGCGGCTGCTTGTAGGGCTATTGCGGGCGGAGCATCGTTGATGACCAAGCGCTATCGCCCCCGCGTCGACACGGGCAAGGGTGTGTGGGAACCCACGGGCGAGCGGTTTATCGATCCGACGACAGGCCAGCTGGCGGAGACGGCTTGACACGCTTTCACCAGCCCACGATACTGTCACTGTCCTCCGCATCGGGGCGAAGACGCTCCGCCCACACAAACGTTACTCCTAAGCTGCCTCCATCGAAAGGGACGCCCCATGCCCACGTCGTGGCACGGCCTCGCCGCTCTTCTTTTTCCGGCAACCGTCCTCTGTGCTCTTGCCCTGCCTCCGGCCGCCATGGATGGCGCGTCGCGGCCTGCATCTACGGCGCAGCCGCCCCTCGTGCAACTGCTGTCGAATGGGTCGTTTACGGACGGCACGCTGCGTCCGTGGTCCACGGCAGGGTCTCCTCCTCCTATCGTCCTGACCGGCGCCGGGGATCACACGCCGAACGCCGCGCTCGTGGGCCGGCTGAGCGGCGGTCGCGCCAGCGTCTCCACGCTCTCCGTCGCCGTTTCCGTTCCGACCGGCGCGACCACCCTGGCCGTCCGTTTTACCGCGCGCCGGCGCTGCACGGCGGCGCGGCCTCGCAGCGCGCTCACGGCAGGATTGACCTTCGCGACATCCTCACCGATCTCGTCGTCCACGCCGCTCATGACCGCGCACGTCCTGGCTTCTCGCCACGTGGTCAAGCCACGAGTCGCGCAGACCCTGGCATTAGGCTGTGCGCTCGATACGCGCTGGCGCATCGTAAAGATGACGATGCCGCTCCCACTCACGCTCGGACGGACGATAGTCGTAACCCTGACGATACAAGCGACGCTGGCGGCGAGGGAGACGGCCGGGCTGCTGCTCGACGACGTGGAGATCACCGCGACCATTCCCAGCGCCAACCTGAAGGCGACGGCGACGGCGACGGCGACGAACACGCCCACATCCACGCTGACGCCGACGGTCACGTTCACGCCCACCATCACCCCTGGCCCCAGCCCCACACCCACGCTTGTCCCCGACATCTGCGCCACCGCGGCAATCTCGGCGCAGTACCAAGCGGCGGTGCGGACGGTGGTCGCCGCGTACACTCCCACACGGGAGCCGGCCACGGCCACGGCGACCCCCAACGCCGCGCAGGCCGCGCGGCAAACCGTGGTCGCCGCGTACACGCCCACATCGACGCCGACCCATCAGTTCAACAACCACAACAGCAACCTGCCGACCCCGATTCCGCCGCGAACGGACACGCCGGGACCAACGCCCGGCTTCACACCGACGGCCGGCCCATCGCCGACCGTGGGACCTTCGTGCCACGGCGTCGTCAAGGGCTTGTCCTCAACCTTCCTCACGCGAGACGGAGACACGGCGCCGACCGGGGTCGTCGGCGCCACGGATCTTGGGTCGCTGCAAGCAGCGGGGGCACGGACCGTGCGCGTCGATTTCCATCTCGTGCGCGACTCGTCGTGGACGCCGGGCGAGTTCGCGGCCTACGATGGCGCACTCGCTCCCCTGTGCGCCGCGAACATCGATATCGAAGGACTGCTCGGCGCCGCGTCCGTCTCACCGGTCACTACTCCAAACTCCTGGGTTGCCAACAGCATGGAGCGCAGTGGAGGCGCCGGCGACAACGCCTTTATTCACCTCTACGCGCAACACGCGCTCGACGTCGTGACGCACTATCACGCCTGCATCCACACCTGGGAGCTCTGGAACGAACCAAATGTCTCCAACACCTATCTTTACCCCAGCAACTTTGCCGCGCTGCTCGCCGAGACCTACGCCCTGGTGAAGGGCGCGTATCCCGACGTGACTATCGTCTCCGGCGGCCTGTTCTCCAGCGACGCCGGTGGACGCTCTAACCCGCGCAACGCCGGAGCCGACTACCTGCGCCAGACCTACGCCATGGGTTTGTCGATCGCGCACTCGTGGGACGCGGTTAAAGGGCGATTCAGCGGCGCCAATCCGCTCGACGCTGTCGGACAGCACCTCTACCTCGATCAAGGCGGCTTGGTTGTGTCCCAACATATCGTCGACGCGTACCGCTGGGTACACGATGCATACGCCGCGTTCGGCGACGGCGACAAGCCGATCTACGTGACCGAAGCCGCGTGGTCCACGCCATCCGTGTCTCCCGACACGCAGGCGCTCAACCTAGACATCCTCTACACGATGTCTCAGAATCCGGTCGTGCCTTATGTCGCCCGTGTGTACTGGTTCCTGTTGCGCGACGACGCCGTCGCTAACCTCGACTACGGTCTAGAAGGAGCGGATGGGACGCCGAAGCCGTCGTACGCCCGCTACCTCGCTTACTAAGCGCCCTTTGCACCCGTAAAAAGTGAGGGCGACGCCCTGGACGAAGGGATGCGCTTGATCCCCCGTCTACTCCCCCGGCATATGCGGCTTCAACGCGTTCGGATCGCGCGTGACGGTCAGATACGGGATGTTGTCGTTCTCAAAGATCTGACCGAAGCCAACCTCGATGCCCAAGCTCTCCGCCGCCTGCCTGAAGTTCCGCTCTTCCGTCGACGCCGCGTCTTCCCCGTTCAGCATCAGACGCAACATATGCCCCTGCTCCAAAGCGCTTAGCAGACGGGCGTAGCCAGCGATGTCGGGTGAGCCGTCTCCGCGCAAGCGCGCCGCTTCTTCCGCCGTCACGAAAACACCGGCCATGTAACACTCCTTGAAATCTGGTTTTATTTGAACTGCCTCTGGCCCTTAGAGCAGGATGGAGACCAAGGGCATGTACGTGGGAGATAGGGCGTCCAGCACCAAGAAACCGTTTAACGCAAAAAAGGAGCGCGGCGATGGAAAATATCTTCCATCGCCGCGCTCCCTGGCAGGAACGTCTTCGCGTTCGTATAGCCGGAGTGGAGACAACTAGTTGCTTATGCGGCGCCGGGGACGGAGACCGGGATGTCGTTGAAGCCGGCGCCCTTGGAACCCGCCATCTGCTGGAACGACGTAGCCTGAGAGTTGAGGTTGTTGAAGTCGCTCGCGGTGGCCGACTTGCCCTGGAGCTTAGTCAAGAGACTGCCAAATCCGGCGCTCAAGGAGTTGAGCGGCGAGACCAGCTTCCCCAGGATGGCGCTGTTGCCGTTGTTGGCGATGCCGAGAGCAACCCTTACTTCGTGGTAGGCGAAGGCTCCGGCGAGGGCAGCCTTGACGAAGTTGCCGATGCGGCCCTTGGCGCCCGACTGGAAGCCGCCGTTCTTGAAGCGCAGGTAGATGAAGTGGTGGAAGGCGTAGTACGCCACGCCGATGTGCGCGATGAACTTCGTCTTGTCGAGGAACGCGCCGTGGGTCTGCGTCGCGCTGGCCACGGGGGCGACGTGGACGGCGGCGCTGGCACGGCCGCCGAACGACGGCGCGAGGGCGCTCACCATGAGGACGGTAAGAAGGCTGAGAACGACGATTCTACTTTTCATTAGTGCTTGTGTACTCCATATGTGATAGACGACGATCAGACCCACCTCTTGGGCCTCATATAGTCTGGGGTTTTCCACTCCGCTGACGACTTGCCTTCTCTACTCTACAGGACAGCCTATCTCATTACAACGTCAGGAGCGATCGGGGCAAGTTCCCTAGCGTGGGGGGCTCCAGCGCCGTCACAGCGCATGTACCGTGCCACGTCCCCGCGGGCGTGTCGAGCCCTCCAAGCCCACGACGCCCTCCGTCTCGAAGCCGTGCCGCCTCTTGGCGATCTGACGGGCGGAGGCCGTACATCCGTTAGTCGATAAGGCCGAGCGTGCGGACGTGGTCGACGATGATGACGCGGTTAGGACTGCTCAAGCGCAATTTGCCTTTCACCGTGCGGAAATAGTGCGAGACGGTATTGCCGCTGACGCCGAGCCGCGCGCCGATCTCCGCGCTGCTCAAGCCGGTCGCCGCGAGGCGCACGATCTCTAATTCGCGTACGCTCAGCGGGATGTGCGGCGGCGCCTCCACCTGAGCGGCCGCCTCCACGACCGCATCCGGCGACTCGTCCCCGCCAACATCTATTTGAGCGAGATAGTATCCTCCGGCGGGCCGGCGGGTGCGCAGATACGAGGGACGTAGCGGGTCCGGTTCGAGTTTACGTCGTAGACGGAAGATGGCGAGGGCGATGAACGCGGGATCGTCGGTATAGCCAGGCCCCCACACGAGGTCGGTCAGGGCCATCGGCGTAAGTGGATGGCCGATCTGGCGGGCGAGGTGCGTGAGCAAGCTGCCCTCGCGCTCGGTGAGCGGCAGCGGGCGGCCGTTGAGGAGGGCCTCGTTTCGCAGGAGATCGACGGCCAGACGACCCGTGTAGACCCACGCTTCAGGTGGAGGAGCGTTCAGACGCACCCGTCTCAAGCCGGCCTGAACGCGCGCCAGGAGTTCGCGCACGGAAAAGGGTTTGCGCAAATAATCGTCGGCGCCTGCCGAGAAACCTTTGACCACGTCTTCTTCATCACCGCGCGCGGTCAGCATCATGATCGGAACGTTTGTGAAGGCGCGCGCGCGGCGGCACGTTTCGATGCCGTTGAGGCGCGGCATGGTCACGTCGAGGACGATGAGATCGTAGGGGTCGGTTCTGATCGCATCGAGAGCGTCTTGCCCATCGACAGCGACAGCGACGCTGTACCCCTCGCGCTCAAGCGCATGGCCCACCAGCAAGCGCATCGACGCATCGTCGTCGGCAAAAAGAATGCGGGAGTGGGTCTCGGACGTCACGTTTTTCTCACTGCAACGGTAGGGCTGTCCAAAAGCTGAGACGCCTGTCGCTGCCAGCGTAGGGGCGGAGGCCTCTTAGCGGCGCGCTCTAAGGGGGATCGAGACACCACGGTCACAGGGCGTCGCTCTCGCTCAAGCATTCTCTCCTTCATGGTAGACGACGGGCGCGGGAACGTTCAATGCACGGGCGCACGCGCCTGCATCTCCGGCATCGCGGCCCTCTCGGTTGCGGATGCGCCCCTCGACAACGGCGAACGGCCGACGATCAACGCGGCGACCCGCTCCGTGAAGTGGTCGAGGCTCATGGTCTCCCGAAGGAGCTGACGCCCGTTGCGGCCCATCGCGCGGGCCGTCTCTGGATGAGCGACGAGAAAAGCGATGGCGCGCTGCAGCTCACCGGGATCACCCGGACGGACATAGATGCCGGTCGGCTCTTGCGCTGTCGCGCCCAGGATGTGCGCCCATTCAGGCTGCGTGGGCCGGTCGGGGTCGGCCCTACTGGCATGGCGACGGTCGCGCACCACGTCGGTTTGACCCCGCGTGTGCGAGACGACGACGGCCTTACCCATGGCCATGGCTTCGAGGATAGTGGTGATGCCGGACTGGTTCTCCACCTCTTTCAAGGGGACAACGATAAAGAGCGACTCCGCGTAGAGGTCGCGGAGCCCCGCGTAGTCGAAAGAGGCGATGGCGACGTTCGGCGGCAGCATCTTCGAGTCAGCGACGCCGTCGTGCGTCGACCAGAGACTGGCCGCGGCCACCACGACCTGGACGTCCAGATCGCGCACTGCCGCGATCAGCGTGTCGTAGTCGCGGTTCTCCAGTCCCACCGCGCAGATCTGCTTCTTGACCGCCGCCGTGCGCGGAGACCAGAAGCGGTCGTCCGTCTGGTAGGGCACGAGGGCGGTCTGAGTGGGACGCAGGCCCAGAGCGCGCTCGGCCTGGCGCTGCTGGAGCGTCGAGTGGACGATCATACAATCGATCTTGCGCTGCAGGCCCAGGGCCCGGCTAAGCAAGCTCTTGCGCGGCGTGAGCAGGTGCGCGATCATGACCAGACGCGGCCGGCGTCGCCCTAATAGGGCGGCGAGAGCAAATCCTGTTGTTTCCTGATCGACGAAGACGGCGTCGTAGCGAGAGACGCGCGTGCGCGCCAAGACGACCTGAGCCAGGGAGGCGCCGACGACGCGGCGCAAGATGCGCGTCCACCCACGCTTGTCCAGGGCGCCGAGGTCGAGGATGTCGGCGTCGAGCGCCTCTCGCAATTCGTAATAGTCTTTGCGCGGATACGTTCCCGCCGCGATGGCGTGAAACTTCTTATCGTCGAGCACGGCGTTGACGACAAGAAGCACGCGCGACGGACTGTCTTCGTTTCGCATCATCGGCGCGCAACTCTTCTCATACCGTTGATGTGGTGCGTTGACTATACTGGCAGCAGCACGGCCTGCAGAATGGGCGCGACTCATGCCCTTTTTCATTCTACAGTACCTACGACGCGTGAAGATGACGAATTATAAGGGTAAGAGAGTTCAGCACTTTGATGTCCCCCTTATCAGAACGACGTTGGGCGGCGCACCCGTAGTGATCATATCGTGCGGCAGGTCTAGCACGCGCCGCGCCTCTGGATCCGTGACCCCGCTCAGATCTACCTCTGTCCTATAACACGACTGTAAAGATCGAGCGTTTGGTCTACCATACGGTCAAGACTGAATTCGCGCACTGCCCTCTGACGGCCGCGTTCGCCCATTGCGCGGGCTTCATCTGGCGCACGCAGTAAGCGGATAATCGCCTGGGCCAACGCATCGCTGTCTTCCGGTGGAACGAGTACACCAGTTTCGCCATCAATCACAATCTCTGGTGTAGCAGCGACTCGACAGGCTACGACGGGCTTTATGACCACGCCCCTTAACCCTCCAGCGTGTCTACAAAAAGGCATCGCTGCCGATCAACCCCCAACCGACGACCGGCTCCAAGTCCACGCACATACATGACTATCCACGCCAGCCTATTAGGCCTGCGGCCCAACACAAGATTACGCACATCGACTTTCATTAAATACGCGCAGCTGTGTACAACAAGGAGGATGAGGCCAGCAGCTCCGCGACAACGCAGCACTTTCATATCCAGCGCTCCACTGGCGTAAGCGTGGTCGCGGATAAGCTGCGCAAAGGCGCCGCTCTGAAAATCGCGTGCCCCATAATGATGTACTTGCACCATCGGAGTTTCAACGATCTCCTTACCCAAAGCTAAGGTACGGTAGGCGTAATCCGTTTCCTCAGTGCTTTTGAACAATGAGCTTCCCGCACCCAAACACACGTCAAAAGAACCCACCCGCTGAGCGATCGCACGACGAAGGTACATACTTGCGCCCATACCTGTGACGCGGAAGCTCGACCATTGTCCTCGCAAGACCCGTTCTTTGCGCGGCGTATATGCGGAGATAAACGTCGTCTGTTGATCGTGCGCTGACGCTTCAACCGCACCAAAGGCAATCGCCGCATGTGGATAGCGGTCGAACAGGCCCGCAACATCCTCCAGCCAGGTTGGTTCTACCGTGCAATCGTCGTCCAAAAAAGCGAATATATCGCCTTGGCTAACATTCATACCCTCATTGCGCGCGCGCGATAATCCCTTTTCACTTGAGTGTCTATACATCAGGGGCGGTAGTATGTCCGTGAGCTTTTCTACAGCATCGTGTGTACGCTTATCGTCGCTCTGATCTATTAGTGTGATGTCCCAGCGCGCATACATGACACGACTCAAGCTGACCAGACACCGTTCCACGTCACGTGGACGATTACGCGTCGAGATAATGACAGAGATATGACGAGCGGTCATGATTCGTATACCCGTTTGTAGCGATCCACCATATGCGCCTCCGTAAACTCGGCGTAGGCGCGTGCGCGCGCGGCATCACCCAATCGTTGGCGCAAGCCGGCGTCGCCGCGAAGCCGTTCAATAGCCCCTGTTATCGCTGGGATATCACCTGGCGGAATAAGCACCCCGGTCTTATCGTCGACGACCGCGTCGGGGATCCCACCCGCGGTAGTGCCGATACTAGGTATGCCGTGGAACGCGGCTTCGATAAAGACTAAGCCGAAGCCTTCCAGATATGAGGGCAATGCGAAGACATCGGCCGCAGCGTAGATATCGGCCGTGTCGGGGACGCGACCAAGGAAAACTGCCCGATGACCCAGGCGGGAAGCGGCTAACTCTTCCAGCATTTGACGGTCTGGACCATCCCCGGCGATAATGATCCGCAACATGCCCTGTGGATCGTAAACCTCGGCTGCCGCCGCAATGAGATCGGCGATGCCTTTGTCCGATATTAAGCGCCCTAGACAACTGATGACAAAGGTGTCAAGAGGCACGCCAAGACGTGCTCGTGCGTCCGCGCGAATAGGTTGACTTTGTGGTATGCGTACCCCGTTCGGAATGATGTGAATCTTCTGGGGAGGGACTTTCGCCTGCAAGAGGATGTCGCGTGTGGCGCGGGACACGACGACAACGGCGTCGCATAAGTACGCCGCGAGACGAGTCACGGCGGCCTTACGACTGCTCATGTTGCTCCACGATGCTGGATGGTGGACTGTGACCACGCAACGGCGTCGCCCGGAAAGGCGTACGGCTAGTACGTCTTTTAGTGAGATGAAGCTGCTGCCATATTGGAGGTGAACGATGGTAGGGCTACTTCTCCGAATGAAACTGCATAGGGAAAGTAGGTCGCGGAGTGTGTGAAGCGCTGTTACGGGCAGCACGGCTGCATCCACTTCGGCCTGTACACCCTGAGCATTACACCAGGTAAGCAGAGCCTCACTTCCTGGTATCCGTGGGAATACTGCCCGCACGCGCCAGCCCTCTGCTCTTAGCACGCGGGTCAGACTGATAGCAACGCGCTCCGTTCCCCCGATTTCCGCTGTAGTTGTCAGTAACAAAACTTTAGGGGCATGTGCGCTTGTATTAGGCTGTGCCAGTATTGCGCTGCTACCTTCTGTTGCCTGCTGTGGCGTCATGTTGATAATCTCCTGTTATACGGCATATACGTTCAATGTTAGGGGTCAATACGGCGACGCTATATCACGTCTTTGAGGTAGTCGTGGAAAAGCCTTGGGTAGTATAAGTCAGCGTCAACGCGGTAGGAATAGCCGTTTAAGGAGATACAAGCGCGCTGCCTTTTCTAGTAGTCCATCTTCATGGTGACAGGACGAGCTGCTACAAGGCATTTTAAGGCCTAAGGTCCTTTCGAGGTTAAATCTGTTCGAATCTGCCGCTACGGCACAGCCTGTACACCATTCGAATGCGCTTAATAAGATGAAAAAACAACTTTGGTCCGACTTGTCGTTAGACTGTGAGAGAAAAGAGTTCTGAGCGATGTCGGACGATATAATCAGAGATCGAACTATCCGCGCGCCACGATCGGATGCTTGACCATGAGTAGTAAGCGACGCGTCGCCTCCAACCTCGTGCTGATGGGCACGGTGCAGATAGGCACGTGGGGCCTGAGCTTCGCCTATACTTTCCTCACTACTCGCTGGTTAGGGGCGACCCGCGTCGGCGCTCTTACGTACATTGGCAGCGTCCTATCGCTCCTGGGCCTCGTCGCCGGCCTGGGGCTCGACACCTACATCACGCGCGCGGTGGCGCGCGTGCCCCAGCGTGGGTCCGCCCTAGCCAGCGCCTCGCTCGTCGTGCGCGCGGCGTTGATCGCGCCCGCGCTCGTCGCTCTGGTCGTCTGGGTGCATGTCGACAACAAGTTTAGTCCAGACATGCGCGTCGCCGGCTACATCTCCGTGGTAGGTCTGGCGCTCGGCCTTCTGGCCGGCGTGCTGCTGGCCACGTTTCAAGGGCACGAGAAGATGTCCTACGGCGCCGCCTGGACCCTCAGCCAGAACGTCCTTAGCCTGGGTCTGGCCGCCGTCATCATTATTGTATTTCGCCAGAAGAGCATCATCGCTTTCGCCGCCGTCGGTACGCTGCTCGACGTCATTCTGCTCGCGCTCAATCTCTACCTTATCCGGCGATACGCGCGCTTGACGCTGCGCGTGTCGCGCGCCGATATCGTCGAGGTGCTCAAGGGCGGCCTCTCTTTCTGGGCCAAAAACATCGTATTGCAGGTCTATATCGTCGTCGACACGATCATCCTCGGCAAGCTGATCGACACGCACGCGGTCGGAATTTACAAGCCCGCCACGGTGCTTTTCTCTGTGACGCTGTTTCTGCCGGGCGTCATCTCGGTGGCGACGCTGCCGCTGCTCTCGCGCCTGGGAACGGACGTGCAGCACGACTTCGAGCGCGTGGGCCGTAAGTCGCTCGAACTCTTGATCGCCACGGGCGTTCCCGTCACCATCGGCCTTGCTACGTTCGCGGGGCCGCTCGTCGCCGTGCTCTTCGGCCCTGAATTCAGCGCGGCCGTTCCCGTGGTGGTCACGATCAGCTTCTGCGTCATTCCCACCTACATCAACGTCCAGTTGGCCCAGATGCTCATCGCGCGCGACAAGGAGCTGCTCTGGACGGGCGTCATGGTCGTCGGCGGCGCCATCAATATCGCGCTGAACTACGCCCTTATTCCCGTGGCGCAGACGCGCCTGCACAACGGCGCCCTCGGCGCCGCCGGGGTCCTCTTCGTTACCGAGACGTTCATGGCGCTCTGCGCCATGGTATTGATGCGCCGTGTCGTCTTCCACCGCGCCCTTGCCGTTACCGCGCTAGGCGCCTGCGCCGCTGGGGCGGCGCAGTTCGTCGCCTGGGATCTCACGCTGACGATGTGGGCGCCGCTGGGTCAGGCCATCAGCGTCGGCGTCTACGCCTGCGTGGGCATTCTGCTTGGCGTGCTGCCGTACGACGAAATCATGTTGATCTGGGACATCGTGTCACGACAAGCGCGCCGCTTGCTCAATCCCGCCACGCTGGCGCGCCCACCCGCGCCGGAGATTACGCCTGCTCCACGCGAGGATATAGTGTCTTCTGGCACTGCTTAGGCGTGGAATATATTGAAGTCGAGCGCCTAATCAACCTTAGTCGAGGCATGGTTGCATCGTTAGGCTGCACCGAAGTAGAATTTGAAACGTAAGATAAGTCCTTGCAATAATAGGCGTAAAGCGTTACGTCTACGTGTGCTATTAAAACTATCCCAGGCCCATTGCATGCAGAAATAGCTTTCGACTAGCATTCTGAACCGGCGGCTGTGCTGCACAACTGTGCGCCGCTCAAGCGGTAAAGAGTTGCATTTATCGTAAACTCGGTTCGTTGCATGGGCCATAGCCTGTCTTTGATGCGACGCGTTGTGTGCATGCTGCCGCCATCCTATGACAACCTCATTACGATACGCAATCGTACCGTTCGCACTAAGACGGAGCCACAGATCCCAGTCGTCAGCAGGCGTCATAGCCTGATCAAATTGACCAAAACGATCCCATGCTTGACGCCTTATGAGTACTTGTCCCGGTGTGGGAATGACATTTCCAATGGCCAGAGTCCCTAATGTTGTCGGTTGCGTCGCCACTAATTCGATGAGCGATTGGCCACGCGCTATCCAGCGCCTCCGATAAATAGGACTGGTCGTCATTGGCCGCCCCTGCGCATCAATAAATTGCATGTTTCCATGCACCGCTACGCATTTTGGGCAGGCATCTAGAGCCGCTGCCAGTGTTTCTAGCGCCTGCGGTCTCCACACGTCGTCCTGATCCAGGAAAATGAGATAGAATGATGAAGGATTACTGCTTTCAGCACCACAATTTCGCGCTGCACCGACGCCTTGATTTGATTGCGTGATAACTTTGATGCGCCCGTCCCTCTGTGCATACGCATAGGCTACGGAGGACGACAAATCGGAAGATCCATCATCTACAATGATTAATTCCCAGTCGGATATTGTTTGACCCAAGACGCTCTCGATGCTGTGATGCAAAAATTTTTCTCCGTTGTACACTGGCATAATCACGCTGATCCGCGGCATTTATACTCTCCTCTAGTGGTTAACGTCAGCATGCATTAAGAGGGCGTTTCGTACCTGGAATAAGGTCAGCTAGGCTTATGGGGCGCAACTGTCCTCGTACGTGAGAAATCAGCCCATAGTTCCATGGTCGTGCATGCTTGGGGCGTCGGTTTCGCCCTCAGCATACCAACGCCTAATTAGTCGGTGCGATGCCGCGTTGCGTGACAACGTCCTTGCCCTAGTCACGTACCCCTCACTATTCCTGCTCCTTTGCTACCTCACTGTCCGTCAGGTCAAGCAGTCCTGTTCGCTAATCCTACTTAAAGCCTAATTACATCATGGTATGGATTAGGTTGCCTAGGCGTCGACTGATAGTCGACTTGTCCGTCTCTATGCCACATCTATCTGTGCTATGCGCCTGCTCATTCTCTACGAGGCTTGTAGGTCCTCAATGTCCTTACTAACTATAAGAGGTCGTTCGCCGATCGCAGAATACGCTACAGCCTCAAGCCGATAACTAGAATGCAGAGGGCGCCGAGCGCCGGGAATAAACAACCATGCCCACTCGCCGTGTCGCGCACGCGCGCGGCGTGCGCGTGGTGAGCGGCCCGCCCCCGGCTCAGGCGATCGTCGCGCGCGGCCAAATCGGTGAGCAACTTGTAGAGGGGCAGCGTCGCAGCGTCGCGACCGTGGCGACGACGCAGCGCGGCCAAACGGCGCGTGATCTCGGCCGGCGAGAGCGTCGCCAACTCGTCGTCGCGCGACTCATACCACCACTGGCGCGCGCAGCGGGCGTAGCTCCGCACCTCGCTGGCCGCGTAGCGACGCTCTTTCAAGGGCGCCGACCCCCTGTCATACGTCTACGCCTATGGCCGCGGCGAAGCGACCTGTCTTGCCGTGGTCGCCGCGATGCGAGAAAAAGAGGTCGCGCCTGCAGACCGTGCAGACCCCCGCCACGGCCACGCGGTCGTCGCGCAGACCCGCTCCGCGCGCTTGCGCCACGTTCATAGCCCAGAGATCGACGTGATGGCCGTGGATATACGGTTCGCACCAGGGAGGCAGTTCGTCGTGAGGATTGCTGAAACGGGCGCAGCAGGGACCGAGCGAGGGGCCGACGGCCAGGCGCAGGTCGGCGGGGTCGCTGCCGAACTCCGCCGTCATCGCGGCCACGATCTTTGTGGTCATGCCCGCCGCCGTGCCACGCCAGCCCGCGTGGGCGATGCCCACGGCCCTGCGCCGTGGATCAGCCACCAGGATTTGGGCGCAATCGGCGGCCGTAATCAGCAGCGTCACGCGGGGATCGTTCGTGACCAGCGCGTCGACATCGTGGATGACGCGTCCGCGCGCGGCGTCCGGCACGCCCGTCGCGTCGTGAAGATAATCCCACGCGGGACACCCCGCCTCATCCACGGTCACGCGCGCGGTTGTGGTTCCATGGATCAGGCCGCCCATGACGAGGCCGGCGCGCGGGCGCCCCAGCATCGTCAGCACCTTGTCGCGGTTCGCGGCGACGGACGCCGGGGCGTCGCCGACTGACGTGCTGACGTTGAGCGTCCCGAACGGCCCCGCGCTCACGCCGCCCTGACGCGTAAACAGGGCATGGACGACGGGCGCCGCCGCGTCGAGGCCGCGCCCGGGCGTCAGCAGATCGAACAGGAGCCGCGGCGTCGCGTCGCCGGAGGAGACGAGAGACAAACCACGACCCTGTACCTGGAGAGTATGCATACCTATAGCCTACCGCACGCCCAGCGCGCGACGGGCGCCGTACGATGCTAAGAGTCCAGTCCACGACGGTCTTCCGCTCGTCCGAGCGGCGTAGCGCGCCCTATACTACTAAGACAAGAGATGACGCGGGCAAAGGCGCCGGCGATGAGTAGAGTCAGAGGTGGGAGCAGCGCGTGATCATTATTATGCGGCATGGAGCGACTGAGGAAGAGAAGACCCATATCATCGACCGGCTCTCGGCCCTCGGCTATGGGGCCAACGTGTCGGGCGTCGAGCAGACCGTGATCGGCGCCATCGGCGTCCAGGATCGCGATCGCGACAACATGATGGAAGGACTCTCGTCCCTACCGTATGTCGAGCGCATCGTGCCCGTGCTCAAACGCTACAAACTAGCCTCTATCGAACTCCACCCACAGCGGTCCGTGGTCATGGTGGGCGACACGCCGATCGGCGGCCCCGACATCGCCGTGATGGCCGGGCCGTGTTCCGTGGAGAGCCGCGACCAACTATTCACCACCGCCCGCGCCGTGCGCGACGCCGGGGCGACGATCCTGCGCGGCGGGGCGTTTAAGCCGCGCACGAGCCCCTACGAGTTCCAGGGCGGCGGCGAGGAAGCGCTGCGCCTGCTCGCCGCGGCGCGCGACGAGTTCGGCCTGTCCATCGTCACCGAGGTGCTCGACACGCACGACATCGAGTTGGTGGCGCGCTACACCGATATGTTCCAGATAGGAGCGCGCAACATGCAGAACTACGCCTTGCTGCGCGAGATCGGACGCACCAAGATGCCCGTGCTGCTCAAGCGCGGCGGCATGTACCCGACGATCGAGAACTGGCTGCTCTGCGCCGAGTACATCCTGGCCGAGGGCAACGATCGGGTCGTGCTCTGCGAACGCGGCCTGCCGCCCTACGGCGATAACGCGCTGCGGCGCAACATCCTCGATCTGACCGCCGTGCCCATCGCCAAGAGCCTCAGCCACCTGCCGATCGTAGTCGATCCCAGCCACGGCACGGGCAAGGCGTCTTTGGTGCCGCCGCTCTCGCTGGCGGCCGTGGCCGTGGGGGCGGACGGGCTGATGATCGAGGTGCATCCCAACCCGGAGATGGCGCTCTCCGACGGCCCTCAGAGCCTGGACATCCCGACCTTCGCCACGCTCATGGCCGCCCTACCCACCATCGCCGCCGCGGGCGGACGGGCGCTCGTCGCCCGTTAGGGCGCTTCCGCCCGGTCCTCTCCCCAGCGCCGCCTCGTCGAGCCGGGGGAAGACCGGCGCGGGCGCAGCCGTGCGCGCGCCGGGGACGAGGCCGCCCCAGCGCACGCGCTCGTCGTACGGCAAGGCCGCGTGGGGCGCGGCGGCCCCGAGTTGCGTGGCGATGCGTCTCACGGCGGCAGGCAGAAACGGCTCCAGGTAGACGGCTATGAGCCTCACCGTCTCCAGCAGCGCGTAGAGAACGTCGTCGAGCAGCTCCCCCGCGCCGGCATCGCCTTCCCTGGCCTGACGGTGCAGCGACCACGGCGCGGCCTCGTCGACCAGAGCGTTACCGGCGTCGATAAAGCCCCACACAGCATCGAGCGCGGCGCGTGGGTCGAACGCCTCGAACGCGGCCGCGACATGGGCGGGCGCCTTTAACGCGAGGGCGGACAGCGCGTCCAGCGCTGCTGGAATACCGGGTATGTCGTTGAGATCGCGCGGGGCCGGCACGACGCCATCGCGATAGCGGTGCAGCATGGCGTTCGCGCGGTTGAGCAGGTTCCCGAGGCCATTGGCGAGGTCGGTGTTGTAGCGGGCGACGAGACGGGTCACGGAGACATCGCCATCGGCGAAGGGATGGAGGTCGCGTAGGACATACCAGCGCAGCGCATCTACCCCGTAACGAGCGATCAGGTCTAGAGGATCGATGGCGTTGCCCAACGACTTGCCGATCTTGCGTCCCTCCACGGTGAGGTAGCCGTGAACGACGACCGTGGTCGGCAAAGGCTCCCCCGCCGCCAGCAGCATGGCTGGCCAGTAGACGGCGTGGAAGTGCAAGATGCCTTTGCCGATCACATGCACCCTCTCGTTCGCATTGAGCCAGTAGCGTTCACACAGATCGCTCGACGGATCGCCGTAGCCAAGCGCGGTAATGTAGTTCACCAGAGCGTCGAACCAGACGTAGACGACCTGTGTGGGGTCGCCGGGGACCGCGATGCCCCAGCCACGAGCGCGTGCGGCGGAGCGCGAGATGCTGAAGTCTTGCAGCCCTCGCGCGATGAAGGCGAGGGCCTCGTTGCGCCGGGTCTCGGGAACAATGCGCAACGCGCCCGTGGCGATGAGATCGTGAAGAGGTTCGGCGTAGCGGGATAAGCGAAAAAAATAATTGTCTTCTTCGATCGTCTCAGGAGCGACTAGATGCTCGGCGCACAGGCCCTCGGGCGTCAGGTCGTCGGGGCTATAGAACGTCTCGCAGCCTACGCAGTACAGCCCCTGATAGCGTCGCTTGTAAATCGCCCCCGCGTTTAGGCAAGCACGCCAGAACATCTCCACGCCGCGACGATGCGCCGGATCGACGCCTGTTCTGATAAACCCGTCGTAGGACACGTCGAGCGTCGCGGCGAGCGCCTCAAACAACGCAGCATTGCGCTCGACAAGCACGGTCGTCGGTAGGCCCTCGCGCTCGGCGGCGAGGACGTTCTTCAAGCTGTTGTCGTCTGAGCCAGTCTGGAGCCGCGTGTCGACGCCGATCTGGCGGCGGCGGCGCGCGTACAGATCGGCCTGCACGTCCTCGAAGGCATGACCGACGTGCGGCGCGCCGTTGACGTATGGGATAGATGTCGTCACGTAAGAATAAGAGGTTGGCGCTAGTGGTTGGTCGTCGTGCGGCATCGCGTATATCTCCTTAGGGGTGCAGCTTCAGGATGGGGAGGACGCAAAAAAAGACGCCTCGATCGAGGCGCCTTGTGTGCGAAGAGAGCTTTAGGAAAGTCTGTCGTGACCGGTTGTCTAGCGGATCGTTTCTATCTTCCCGGTAGACCTGTCGCCATTCCCCACGCGCGTCGACGCACACAAGGCCCATGCATGAGCATGGACTGGCGCATCAGTCTAGAGACGCGAGGAGGGAGGGCGTGTTGGATCGACATGATACGAGCATATCATAGCTGTCGCCCATCAGGGGTCGCGGCGCTCGTAGCGGTCGCGGTCGCGGGTCTCCACCTTGCGCATGACGCGCTCGAAGGCCTCCGTGAGGTCGATGCCCCGTGCATTGGCGATGCAGATCACGGTGTAGAGGATGTCGGCGAGTTCGAGCGCAATATCCTGCTCCGCCTCGTCCGCCTTCTTGGGCTTGTAGCCCGCCTCGTGGTTGAGCAGGCGAGCCAACTCACCCGTCTCTTCGATCAGGCGCGCCAGGTTGGCCAGCGGCGGCCAGTACCCCGCTTTATACCGTGCGATCCAGTCGTCGACCCGCTGCTGCGCCTCGCGCAGCGTCAGCGCGCCGTCGGCTGACGGCGTCGTCTCACGCCTCTCGTCGCTCACTTGCACACCCTCCACGGCAAAGAATCCTCCACGCAATGAAACGCGAAGCGTTCGCTTCAAAAGATGATGGCGTCCCTCTCATCATCCCTCGTCGCGCCCGCTCCGCGTCACATCTCCCATCTTAGCGTGCAACTATTACCGCCCGATGATAAAGGTGCAAACAAACTGTAAACTTGGCGCCTAATCCAGCCTCACTCCAAAGACGGCGCCGTAACCGTCGCCGACCTCGCTCTTCGGGGCCTGCTTGTAGATGTTGACCACGGTGAAAGCGTAGAACTGCTTGTTCTTGTTCGTGACGAGAGCGATGGCGATAGAGGAACGTCCGCCGATCAGCACGACAGCCTGGATGGCAAAGACATCGTGGCCGTCGATCTGCCCCATCACTGTCAATTGCTTGACCGACTTCACGTTGCCAGCGCCGAACTCCTGGTCCAGGACGACGGGAGGAAAGCTCCGCAGTTCGGCGCTCGTGGGGAGGCGCGAGAGAGCGACGCTGACCAGCGTCACCGCGGCCCTCCGCGAGGGCGAGAACATGATGAGCGAGTCCGGCCCCGTCGCGGGTCGTCCGTTGGAGCCCGTCTCGAAATCGAGCAGCCAGCCTTCAGGCACCGTCAACCGCAGGTGTCCATAGTGGACGCGCTGCCGCGGCGTCGGCGCGACCTGGCTGCTGACGTGCAGGATCGTGGTGGCCGTCTGCGCGTGCGCGAGAGGCAGCGCCCCTTTGTACGCGACCATACCCGTGTAGTAGTAAGCGCCAGCCAAGAAGTCGCGGCGTGGGATGACGGCGTCGTAGTAGAGCCCTGTCTTCCCACTGTGCAACGTGAAGTTTTGTTGATAGTCCACGAAATGCTTCGCGCGGCTTGCATCGTCGAGCCGCCAGACTGCTGTCACGGGGATGCCGTTTAGCGGGGCATTTTGGACATCGACCACGATCTTGAGGCGGATGCGCTGGCCGAGCGAGACGGTGCGCGCCCTGGTCTCACGCGTGCCGGACCCTATTTTGAAGACGCCGACGGAAACAAGAGCGACGCGCGGCACGACCGGCGTGGCCGTCGCCGTTGGCCGCGGCGTGGAGGTCGCCGTGGATGTGGCCGTCGCGGTTGGACGGGGCGTGCGCGTGGGCCTAGGTCGCGGCGTCTGGGTTGGACGCGGCTTCGGCGTCCGCGTAGCAGGCGCGGTCGGCGTATCCGTCGGCGTCCGCGTGGCCGTCGGCGTCCGCGTGGCAGGCGTGGTCGGCGTGGCCGTCGCCGTTGGTGGAGAGGTTTTTGTCGGCTGACTCGTCGCGGTCGGCGGCGTGGTCGGCGTCGTCAAAACCGTAGGGAAGGGAATCGGCGTGGCGGCAGGCGCCAGCGTGGGCGGCGATGATGCCGCAGCGGCCGTCGGCGTCACGGTGGATGTTGCATCGAGCGATGCTCGTACACGCACGACGACGATGCGCCCTATCTGATGCAGAGCAGCGCCAGCCCGCTCCTCGGAGAACGTGACGGCGTGCCTCGTCCCATCGCTATGAACGATGGACGACGCATCGACGCCCACCACGGGGCGTGCGAACGGCGTCCCCAGCGTCAGCAGCAATAAAGACGTGAGAACAGCCGCGGCGGCGCCGCGTCTTCGTACACCCATGACGACGTATTCCCCTTCCACGGCCTTCCGGCGCGCACTTGAGTGATGGTGCGCGTTTGCCTACGCATGCGTCGCACTGTCTAGGGTTAGGGTACAGGGTCCGGCGACGCGGCGCCAGAGGGGCAGATCCCTTTGACCCCTGAGAGCGACGCGAGAACGGTTGCGGAAAGGTTACTGCGATAGCAGGGCAGCGCATGATTCGGTGCTGGCCGTGCGAGGCTGCTGCTTAAAGCTCCCTGAGGAAGGAAGATGACCACGAACGCGGACATCGACACGATAGGCCCCAGCGAGACGGAGGAAGCGCCGGATAAAACATACACCAATCAATTGGCTTACCCCAGGCCCCAATGACTGTACGGAAGCCGCTGTGCTGGGCTACTAGAACCTACTCCGAATCTCCTATCCTAGCCTTCTTCACGTCCTATTGCGGCCACCCACTCCCACTGCCTATCGTGGGTCTGACCGGCTAACCGTTCGGACCGGCTAACCGTGCCACTATTAGGATAGGAAGGGCTCATATCCGCATGTTCGTGCTCCCCCGGCGCCCGGCTCTCCGCCTCACCGCTCTCGCCGCCCTCGTGTCCGCCACGCTCGTCCCCTCTTCCGCTCACCAATCGGCGCGCGCTGCCGCGCCATCGCCACTGTCCCTACGTCCGCGCACCTCCACCCCGCTGCCCACCAACTCCGCCCGCTTCGCCGCGGGCGTAGACCGTGCGCTTACGAGCGGGGCGACGAGATCCGCTGCCCCAGCCCTCTTTATCGCCTCCCTGGACACGATGAAGGAGAGCATGGATAGTCTCAATAACCGGCTCACCCCGGCGCAGATAGCAAACGACGTGAATCTGTCCGCCTCGCTCAACACAACACATATCACCGTCGACACGCCGTACGACTATCCGGACTACGCCCAGCAGTGGGTCGACGCGATCCGTGCCGCCGGCAAGCACGTGTGGTTCCGCATGAGCTACGACTCCTGGTTGGGCATCTACGGCGCGGCGCCGACGATGACCCCCACCGGGTACGAGAACGCGATGCGGGCCTTTATCCTGGCGCATCCAGGGCTCTTCCAGCCCGGCGATATCTTCGATCCGTGCCCCGAGCCGGAGCAGGGCGCCTATTGGGCAGCCACCTACGGCCCTAGCTGGAATTGGAGCCCGGCGCCGCCGAACGCCGCCACGCGTGAGTACAACGCTTTCGTGCGCGACACCTCGAGCATCGCCGCCGCCGCTTTTGGGCAGATCGGCGTCGGCGGCGTCTCCACCACGGTGCGCTCCATGAATCCCTTTATCGTCGAGCACGATCTGGAGCCGTCGACCGTGGCCCAGCTCGGCCAGCTGACGATCGACAGCTACCCCGATGCGAACACAACAGACCCTGCCGTGGCGGCGCGAAATCGCCTCGACGAGATGAACCTGATCGAGAACCAGTGGCACGTGCCGCTCGTGGTGGGTGAGATGGGCTACAGTACGCAGGCGTTGGTGAGCGACGCCGTTCAGGAGCCCGTCCTGGCGGCCGAGTTCCGTGCTCTGCAAAGTTTGCCCTACCTGGCCGGCGTGAACTATTGGACCGGCGCGGGGTACGCCGCCCCGGACCGTTACAACGGCGCGCGCGTCTTCACCGGCACCGTCGGAGCCTGGACGCTGCGCCCCGCCGCGCTCGACCTCTCCGCGTTCTTCGCCGCGGAGAGTCAAACCTCCCCACTTTTCGCCGCGGCGACGCAAGCCTCCCCGTCGACTCTGGTGAGCACCCCGCCGCCCGCCACCGATTTACCCGCCCCGACAGCCGCCGCGCCCCCAACCATGACGAGCACCGTGGCGATCGCCGCGACCCCGTTTCCATCACCCGCGGCGACAGCCACACCAAGCACGACAACAACACTCATGGGGATAGGTACTCCGACCGGAACGGCGACGCCCATAGCGTCGCCCACGGCGACCCTCCCGGCGCCGCGCCGCGCCACGGCCACGCCGACGGCGCGACGAGCCACGCCGACAGCGCGACGAGCCACGCCGACGCTGACCGCGCGCGCTGCCTCCCGGCCCACGCGCACGCCAACTCCATTGGCGACGCCGACGCGAACGCCCCAACTTTACGGCGGGAGACGCTGACCTACCTTGTCGTTCGTCAAGCATCGGTTGGGCTGTGGCCTGCCCAACCGATGTCCGCGTTATGCCCTCTTCAAAACCGATTCGTAGGGAGGAGCCGCCGGTCGGGCAGAGCCGTTGACCTCATGCGCGACGCGTTGGCCGAGCTCGACGGCGAAGTTGGTCCCGCGATCCCACGGATAGACCTGGCTCATGCTGGCCCAGAACAGGCCGGGCAGCGGCGTCGCCAACGGCGGGATAGCCTGAGAGTGGTTGACCGGCACGATCGGCTGGGCATACGTCTCGCGGTGTAGCCAGGAGGCCCGCACCCACGAGGGCTCGAAGGCAGGATTGATGCGTTTGAGGGCGGGCAGAAAGCGGGCAAGCAGTTCATCCTGGCTCAGGTGGAAATACTCGTGCGAGGGGTCGAGGTAGTCGCCGCAGTAAATCAGGTGGTCGCCTCCGTAGTGTTCCGGCCCCACGAAGTTCGTGTGCTCGACCAGGGCGAGGAAGGGAAACTGATCCTTGGGCAGGTTGACCCAGTACAGCCCCTGGGTGAGCGGTCGCTTGAGGGCGATCGTCAGCACCACCGCGCCCATGGAGCGCAAGCCTTGCAACTGTCCTAGATAGCTGGCTGGGAGGTGCGGCGCGAGCCGGCCCAGCAGCCCCGGCGCGCCTGTGACGATCACGGCGTCGACATCCTCGCCGTCCTCCATGGTCGCGCCGGCGCGCGGTACGACCCGCCATCCGCCGCTCGGGCGCGGATCCAGCGCCTCGATTCCGGCGCCCAGCATCACCCGCACCCCCCGGCCTCGTACTGCGGCCAGCAGCGCATCGACGAAACCCTGAAAGCCGCCCTCGATGTAGCCAAGCCGGATGCTGCGCGCCTTGAACCGCGACCACAGCCAGGCCATGTTGACCTCACCGCTGTACGCGCCGAACTTTCCCTCGAGCAGCGGCAAGAAGAAGTCCCGATGGAGGGTGTCGCCCGCGAAGCGGCGCGTCCATTGACCGGCCGTGGCCCGCTCGAGCGGCCGCCAATCGCGCACCCCATATTTAAGGTAAGCCAGGACGGCGACCAGGCGCAGGCGGTCCACCATCGGGAGGGCGGGGAAGCGCAGCAACGACCATACGCCTGCCACGGCGTCGGGTAGAGGGACGGAGAGTTCGGCGGCCATACCCGGCAGGTGCAGCGCGGGCCGGGCGCCCGTCAGCGCGTACCCGCGATCCCGCCACCACTGCGCGGTCACGCGACGACGGAAGAACAGCTTGTCCGCGCAACCGATCTCCGCCGCCAAGCCGCGTATAGCGGTGTCGGTGGTAAAGATATGGTGGTAGAAGCGCTCGAGCGGCCACTCCCACCGCTCGTCACGGAAGCCGGAGGCCAGGCCGCCAGCCTGCATGGCGGCTTCATAGACCGTGACCGTATGCCCCGCTTTCGCCAACTCGTGCGCGGCGGTCAATCCCGCGATCCCCGCCCCGACAATCGCAATCCTCATGTCCTTTGTCCTCTCTTTTCTATCGTCGAACGCTTTGATGGGGGAACGAGGGGATGAAGATAAAGAGAGCTTATCGTCGGGCTCCATTCTCCACGGAGACTCACCTCCCCGCGGCCTCGTTCGCGTCCGTTGTACCCTACGCGGTCCGCCGCGGCGCCGTCGGCGCGACGGCTCGCGTCGGAGCTGGCCGCGCCTTGTCGCCCACTATATAAAGCACGAAACCGAACACGGCGATGCTCAGATAACTGACGATGCGCTCCAGGACAGCCACCGCCGCGCCCGTCGTGACGCCGCCGGGCACGGCGAGCAGCGCGAGGACGGTGAAGATGAACGGCTCCACCAGCCCCAGCCCCGCCGGCGTCAGCGGCAGCGTGGTCAACACCGTCGAGCCCAGGGCCAGGAACAGCGCGGCGGCCAGACTAACTCCATGACCGTCGTTGAGGGGCGCCAACAGGCCCAGCGCCGCCAGGATACAGGCGAAGCGCGCGCCTTCCATCAGCCAGATGACCAACGTCTGGCCGCCCAGCAGCGGTGTGTCGTGACCGAACGAGCGCACCGCGCCCTGGCGGAAGTGCGCGTAGGCATCGTGGAAACGATGCGGCAGCAGGCGTAGGACGCTTTTATCAGCCTTCCAGACGATCAGCAGAACGGCGGACGCGGCTACGGCCAACCCCAGGCCAACCAACAGCGCGAGCCGGATCGTGGAGTCGTGGGTCGAGAACAGCCGGCCTTGAAAGGTCAGCAGCGCCGCCAGGGCCAGCAGCGGGAACAGCACCACTAGATCCAGGATGCGCTCCGCTAGGATGGTGCCTACCGTGCGCGAGAGCGAGACGCCTAGTTCGCGGCGCGCCAGATAGGCGCGGTAGATATCTCCTAGCTTGGCCGGCGCCACCGCGTTGGCGAAGTAGGAGAGGTAGATGATGCGCGTGAGGCCCCATGGTGAGACGGCCTCGATCTCGCCCCGCGCGGCCGGTTGGTCGGCGTTGGCGTTGCGCAGCAGGATGCGCCAGCGCACCCCGCGCAGCGGGAAGGTTGCGTAGTAGACGAGGAAAGCCAGCCCGAACCAGACAGGGCTGGCGTGCCCCATCGTCCGCAACGCGCTATCCCAGCGGATGCCGGCTTTAGTGACGGCCAGGACGAGGATAGTCAGGGCGACGGCGAAGGAGAGCCAGGTGCGCCAGTCGCCGAAGCGCTTGCCGAGGGCGACCGGCGCCTCCTGCCCGGATTGGCGCTCCTCCGCGGTTGTGTATAACGGCGGCGCGTCGCCGGAACGCGGCCTGGCGTCGTACGTCGCGCTCACGGGGGAAGCGATAGCTCCCCGGACGCGCGCACCCGGTTTGTCGGTTGTAGACACCGGTAACATGACCTTTCATCTTAATCACTTGTTTTGTAAGGGCCGCGAGGGATAACCGTGAGGACCAGGGAGTTACTTCTCACCCAACACGGCGCGCACGATGTAGAGGGGCCGCGCCCGCACCTCATCATAGATGCGGCCCAGGTACTCCCCGATGATCCCTAGAAAGATCAGCTGAATGCCCCCCAGCAAGAGCACGATGATGAGCGTGGTGGCCTGCCCGATGATGGCGCCCGGCACGAGCAGGCGCACGATGGCGGCGACCAGGATGCCGACCAGGCTGATCCCGGCCAGCAGGAAACCCACGCTGGTGGCCAGCTGCAGGGGCAGGTGACTGAAGCTGGTGATGGCGTCGAGCGAGAAGCGGATCATCTTGGAGAGGGGGTACTTCGTCGTTCCCGCGAACCGCTCGTGACGCTCGTATTGCACTGCCTCCTGGCGGAAACCAACCCAGACGGAGAGTCCGCGCATAAAGCGATGGTGTTCGCGCATCGCCACCAGGGCGTCGACCACGCGGCGGTCGAGCAGCCGGAAGTCTCCCGTGTCGCGCGGGATATTGACCGAGGTAATGCCGGCGATAAGGCGATAGAAGACCGCCGCGGTCAGCAGCTTGAAGCGCGTCTCGCCGCGCCGCGTGGCGCGCTGGGCGTAGACCACCTCGGCGCCGTCATGCCAGCGCGCGATCAACTCGAGAATGACCTCGGGCGGGTCCTGCAGGTCCGAGTCGATGATGATCACGGCCTGGCCGCAAGCATGGTCAAGCCCGGCGGAGATGGCGATCTGGTGGCCGAAGTTGCGTGAGAAGTCGACCACGCGCACGCGCGGGTCCCGCTGGTGCAGCTCCTGCATAGCATTGAAGGAGCCGTCGCGGCTGCCATCGTTGATCAGCACCAGCTCGAAAGGCTCACCCAACTGTTCCATCACCGCTATCACACGGTCGTAGAAATGCGGCAGGGTTTCTTCCTCGTTGAACACCGGGGCTACGATCGAGTAGACGGGTTGCACGCTGGGCTGGAACCGCTGGCGCGGCGCCTCGTCGACGGCCTGTCGTTGGGTGGGTTGGGCGACCATGTCTTTTCTCCTTCCACGGATATCCCCAGGGGTTACCCATGTCCCCTCTTTGCGTGCATGGCTGGCGTGCCCGCCGGCCACGTACCGTTGCTGGACTCGACCGCGAAGACTTTCCACGACTCGATAGCGTTCGTCGTATGCGACACCTCGCGTGTCCAGGGCAGCTTACCGTCATACAATAGGGGGTGTGCTTCACCGCCAAAGTGCTGGTTGACGATGTCACGCTCCTTGCCGATGCGTGGGTCGGTGACGAAAATATAGCGTAGGTAGCGCCGCGGGTTGGCCAGGATAGCACGAAAGTCGCGGTCGGAACTGATGGCCAGACGCTCGGGGTGATGTGTGAACAGGATGGCCGAGAAGCCGGTCTCCGTGTCGATCATGGTGAGGCCATGAGCGCTGTAGCGGTCCAACAAAGGCGCCAGGATCTCGCCGTCGTGGTGCTTTTGGTAGTTGAAATCGGCTTGCAGCAGACCGTGAGGGCCGTTGTCAGCCTGAACATTGCCGATTAGGTGGTTGCCCAGCCGGTGCTCGTCTCCGCTGTTGAGGCCTTCTCCCGCCAGGGCGACGACGTTGACGCCCGCGGATAGAAAGAGCAAGGCCGCGACAGCGTAGCGCGCCAGCGGCGCCCAGCGGCGCCCCATCGTCGCCAGGAAAGCAATTAGAGCCCCGGCCACGACCACCGCGAACGGCGTGGTCAACGACCAGTAGCGCATGTATCCCGGCAGCGTGCCCTTGTACACCTCGTAGGTGGGCAAGGCAAAGGTGCCGAAGACGATGATAAGCAGGCCTAGCACCCTTCTATCGCCCTTTCTCACGGCCAGCAGGAACACCGGCACGGCCACGACGAGCAGCGTCAGATTCACCTCAAACAACCGCCACAGCGCATAACCCAAGCTCAGCAGCGGTGAGTGGATTTGAGCGTGCAAGGCATAGGTCGGGCCGTTGTTGAGGGGGACGTCGGGCGCCTTAGCCAGACTATAGGCGCTGTCGGCAAAGAATAACGGGGTCCCCATGATCATCCAGTTGGCCAGCAGCCACAGCCCGATGGCGTAGCAGATCGGCGCCAGCGCGGTCAACAGCAACCCTTCCAGCACTGCCCAATCCTGCCTGACCAGCCGTGACAGCCGGCCCGACAGGCCAGCGCCGCGCGCCGATCGGGCCTCGGGCAGAGCCCAACGCTGCACGAGCAGCGCCAGCGCGACGGCGGCCGTGGTGGAGAGCACCTCGTAACGCACGAAGAAGGCGCCCGCGAGGCTCAGGCCCAGCGCCGCCGGCGCCAGCACTTCCGTGGTCACGCTCAGGAAGAAGAGCACGGCCAGCATCAGGAACAGCGTAGAAAGAGGCTCGGCCATGCCATTGCTCGCCAGGTACCAGAACTGGGGATGGAACTGGACCGGGACGAGCCACAGCAGCCGCGTCCATCCGGTGACGCCGAAGCGGCCCAGGATGGCGCACAGCGTCGCCATGACGCCCGCGTTGGCCAGGGAACTGACGAGTGGTCCGGCGAACTCGGGGTGACCGAGAGTATGCAGTAGGGGAAGGAAAGGGAGTTGGAGCGTGCTGGGCAACACCGGCCACACGAAACCGATGGCGGCCAGGTGTGGATCGCGCGAGAACAGGACGTACGAGGCGTTGGTAGTGCGCGAGAGCGCGTCGGCGTTGCCGATGCCCCAGACGTAGCTCAGGAGCCAAGCCGCTATCAGGTTCAGCGTCGCGCTGACGACGAAGACCTTGGCCTCGACGTGGCTATTAGCCCAGGCGGCGGCGCCTCCCCGCGTGGGCGCGTCGCCTGCCGAACGCAGGCTCCGCGCTCCCCGCGCCGAGCGGTGCTCCGGGATAGAGATGGACAGGCTCATGCGGCGCCTTCCTGTTCCGCCGACTGCTCGGCCAGCACGCGTTCCGCCGCCCCGTGGCCGGAGAGGCCATGGGTCGTCTTCTCCCAGTAGCTGGGTGCGTAGAACAGTTGCAGGAAGCCTTTCCAGGCCGCCACGGACATCAGCACCCAGTAGAGGGGGCTCAGCAGCCCGTAGCGGACCATACCGTGATACCCGCGCTTGAGGCAGCCGGCCATGTTGAGGTAGGCGAAGGTGAAGTTGCCGAAGAAGAGGGCGATGGCGCCGACGTAGAAGACGGGCGCCGGGAAGATTTGCTCGATCACTATCCAGTGCGTGATAAACCACAGCGCGGTCAGCAGCCAGAACAACGGGTTGGCCAGCAGCACGAAGAATGTCCCTCCGACCACGAGCTGGAAGCTCAGAAACCCGCGCGTCCCTAACTTTCGCCATAACGTGAGGGGATGGCGCATATGCACGAGGTAGGTCTGGATATAGCCCTTGATCCAGCGCGAGCGTTGGCGAATCCAGTTGTAGACCTGCGAGTTGGCCTCCTCGTAGGTCGTGGAGTCGATCACGGTGGTGCGCCAGCCAGCCTTGTGCATGCGGATGCCCAGGTCGGCGTCTTCGGTCACGTTGTAGGGGTCCCAGGCGCCGAGCTGGCGCAGCCGTTCCGTCTTGAAGTGGTTGCTGGTGCCGCCCAAGGGGATAGGCGCGCCGCTGGCGGCGAGGCCAGGCAAGAAGAGGTCGAACCACATGCTGTACTCGTTGGTGAACCAGCGCGTCAGCAGATTGTGGTCGCGGTTAAAGAAATTGAGCTTGGCCTGGACGCAGGCCAGGCGCGAGTCGCTCTTCCGAAAGGCGACGATGGCCTTTTTGAGTTGGTCGGGCTCGGGGATATCCTCGGCGTCGTAGATGACGACGTACTCGCCCTGAGCTCCGATCAACCCATAGTTGCATGCTTTGGGCTTACCCTTAGGCAGCCCATGCGGGACCACGACCAAGCGGAAATGGCTCGGTAAGTTGCTTGCCTGCGCCACCCGGATCGTCTCCACATCATCTTCTTCCAGCAGGATTTTCACGTCCAGCTTGGTCTTGGGATAGTCGAGCCCGGCGATCGCCTTGACCAGGATAGGGAAGACCTCGCTTTCGTGGTAGACCGGCACCAGGATGGTATAGATCGGCAGGTCGCGGTCAGAGAGCGCCGCCACCTCCTCGTCTGTCGTCGTCACGGCGAGGTGATGTGTGAGAGCGCGGTAAACCAGATAGAACTTGTAGAAGCAGAAGCTCACGTAGAATAACGTCATGACGCCCGCGAGGGCGGTCAACGTCGGGATGGGCGCCAGCGCAAGACCGCCTAGCGCGGCCGTGAGCAAGACGATCAGCACGACCTTCTGGCCGGTGCTGAGCACCCAACGAGCGGAGTCCCGCGGCGAGCGCGTCAGCAGGTGCGCCGTGGATTGCCGCAGGTACTCGTCGCGGTACAGCACGCCCAGCGTCTGCTCTAGCGCCACGTCAGTGACGATGACCGGGCGTACAGGACGCGCGAGGTGACCGCGCACCTCCGCGATCAACGGCGGGTCGGGCGCCTCGACGCAGGCCACCACCACGGCGTCGCCGTCGTCGTACAGCGGCAGGACGCGCCGCTCACGCGCAAGCTCCTCGGGCAGGCGGCGCGCCACTACGTCCTGGACGTCCACCGCCCGCAAGTCGACATAGGGCAGGGCGGCCTGTCCTGCCAACGCGTCCGCGAGTTGCTCCTCGTTCACGAAGTCGAGGTTAACCAGCACCTGGCCGACCCGCACGCCTTCCCTCTGGTGCAGGTCGAGCGCGTGGTGCAACTGCTCATGGGTCAGGGCGGAGGTCTTCAGCAGCATCTCTCCGATGCGCTCTTTCGTTGGATGAAGGCGTAAGGGGTGCATGCGATTCAGCATGTCCATATCTATGTTTGCTCCTGCTCAAAGGGACGAGGCGAGGTATGGGGAGGCTATATCCGTCGCGCGGAGGGTATGGTGATGGTGAAACACGCGGACATGGGTCTTCCACGACGCATGTACGAGAAAAGAACTCTGTATTAAGAGAAAGTTATGAGGAGGCGCATGCGACGCTACATGCTCGGTGGGAGAGGACTGTACGGAAAGACGATGGAGGAGACGCTGCATCCCTCGGTGGATCGAGCAACGTCTATCCCTACTCGTACTATATACATCGCGCCTTTAAGAGCGCGTTAACGAATGTTTAACATCTTGTAAAAACATCCGCTTGATCTTAGTGGCAGGGCGCCCCGTGGGCTGAGGAGATGCAACGATGCATAAGCACGAATGACTGAGACACACTCAGTGGGAGGATGCGCTGTTCGGCGTCATCGTGCTGAAGAGAGGAGGCAACCTCTTCCTGCCCTGTGGATTATCTACCACGTTCCTACAGTCACCATCAATCGGCGCCCATGAGGAGGGAAAAGGTCGCGTGGGAAACGATGGAAACGCCGCTTATGTTTTGCCTTTCTTTACCATGGATGATAGGAAGGAGAGCCGCTGTTGTTTAGATGGGAACGGGACGCCCGTTGTCCCGCTATCTCAGGCGGCGGCCAGGTCATCGTCGCCGACTGGCACTACCCTAATCACCAATATAGGCTACCGTACCGGCCAAGAAAATGGTGACGATCAACGATAGAATAGTCGTTTTTCCGGTATTTTCGCCCTGATACAGGGCAGGACCGTAAAGACATCTTTAATGATTGAAATAAAAGGCCCATACGTCACGTCAATAATAGCATTATTGTGTTATAATTGTAACGTGCGAAAACGGTCTGACCTATCTATGTAGACCGACAACCTGTGTACGCTTTAAGGAGACTTGTAGCTCGTCGATCGTCCTTCTCTAGGGTTGAGCGTGTTCGCGCCTCTTGAGAGCGTCAACGTCTCATTCCACGGGCGACATGCGGCTAGCTGAGGAGTTGCGTACGCCGTCGAAAGAGGAGTCACGTTCGGATGAAGCTAATCCATCACGGCGCCCCTCGGCGCTGGAGCTGCCGGATACGGAGCCACCAACACCTGATCGTGGCCATCGCCGGCGTCGGCCTGCTGGCGGCGGTCCTTCTCCGGCCCGCGCTCGTGTCCTGGGCGCCTGGTCAGGCGGACGACCCTCCTGTACGCGCCGCCGACATCGTCGTCGATACGCGGGCGGTCCGCGGCGTCATATCGCCCATCGCCTTCGGGGTCAACACCGCCGTGTGGGACTCGCACCTCCTGGACGACCCTGTTCCACTACTGCTTCGCCAGGGCGGCGTCTCTTTGCTGCGCTTTCCCGGCGGTTCGAGCGCCGACGGCTACCACTGGGCGACCCATACGTTCACCGGCGGCGGCCGTCCCTACCCCGCCGACACCTTCGACGCTTTCATGAGCGTGGTGCGCCGGGCGGGCGCGCAGCCGCTGATCACGATCAACTACGGCTCCAACCTGGCGGGCACAGGGGGAGGCGACCCGGCGGAGGCGGCGGCGTGGGTGCGCTACGCCAACAAGGTTAGGGGCTATGGCGCGACGTATTGGGAGATCGGCAACGAGGTCTACAGCAACGGCAGCTACGGCCCGTATGTCCCTGGTCTGTCCGAACTCGACCTACACCCTCGCAAAGGCCCCGCCGCCTACGCCCGCAATGCGCTGGCCTATATCGACGCTATGAAGGCGGTCGACCCGTCGATCCGAGTCGGCGTAGCCGTCACCACACCTGGCTACTGGCCAGAGGGGCGGACACCGGACTGGGATACTACGATGCTGCCGCTGGTGTGTCGTAAGATCGACTTTGTCGACGTGCATTGGTACGCCAACGACAACCGCGGCGGCGACGCCGATCTTTTGCACAGCCCTACCAAGATCGCCGGGATGATGTCTACATTACGCCAGACGCTCGACCGCACCTGTGGGGTCGATGGGCGGCGCATCGCCGTCCTCCTGGGCGAGACGAACACCAACAGCACGGGTAAGCAGCGCGTCAGTCTGGTCAACGCGCTATTCCTAGCCGACGATCTCATGACGTGGCTGGAGAATGGCGTGGCTAATGCCAGTTGGTGGGATCTGCACAACGGCTTGGATACAGGCGGGAATATCAGCCCGGCGCTCTACGGGACGGACACGTACGGCGACCTCGGCCTCCTCTCCAGCGGCGATGCGCGCGGCGCGACGCGTGAGCCGCCGGCCAACACGCCGTTTCCGCCCTATGTGGGGCTGCTCATGTTGGCCCACCTGGCGCGACCGGACGGACACATGCTCGCGGCGGCGTCGCACCTCGCCCTGGTGGCCGTCCACGCGGTGCGGCAGGCTAACGGGGATCTCGCTATGCTTCTGATCGACCAGGCGCCCCGCCGTGGGTACAACCTCACCATTGACCTAGGCACGTATGCGCCCGTCTCCACGGCCACGGTCTACTCCTATGGGATAGGCAGCACCGCTATCAGCACGACGGTCGTGCCCGGAATTGGCCGCACCTTCCGGCAGTACGTTGGCCCCTACTCGCTCACCGCCCTCGTTTTGCACCCGGTTGTCGCTAGCCTTGCCCCGAACACATCCACCCCCCTACCCACCCTCGTCCTCGTCCCGAACACGTCCATCCCTATGCCTACCCTCGTCCCCGCGACGGTCACCGTGATACCTACCCCAACCGCCACGGCTGCGGCAACCGCGGTGATCGTCCCGGCGACGAGGGCAGCGCCACCACCGCCAACACGGTAGGGGCCGCGCCCACGACGAAGATCCCCGTGACGCCGGTCCCTACTGCTCCTACCGCGACCGGCGCCACGGCGACGCCCTCGGGCGGCTCTCCACATTACCTCGACCGACGACGACTTGCCTCTCCTCTTCCAATCGCCCGTGAGTGAGCGTCTCCGTCCTCATAACGCGCGTGACGTGTCATCACGGCGTCATAGAAGGCCGTGATAATGGTCATTCGTATAACGTAGATGGAGGGTGCAGACGTATGATACGCACACAGTTGGAGCCCGTCCCCTTCGCGAGAGCGCCGACTCAGTTCCTGATGAGGCGGACACTCCTTGCCGGCGCGGCGCCTTGGTTGTTCTCACTCGTCCTTCTTGGCGCGGCCGTGCGGCTCTACCACGTCGACGGGCTCAGCCTCTGGGTAGATGAAGGGCTGACCGTGCTGGCGGCCCGCCTCCCCTGGACAGCCGTCCTCGGATTTGGTCAAACTTACAGTGTCCATCCACCACTCTACTTTGTGCTGGTGAAACTCGTTTCCGCCATCGCGCCCGAGGACAGGGCCGGACGCCTGGTCAGCGTCATCGCCGGAACGCTGACCGTGCCCATGCTCTATGCCCTGGCCAAGCACTTAGCCGGCGCCCGCGCCGGCCTGCTGGCCGCTCTAGTGTTGGCCGTCTCACCGCTGCACGTCTGGTACAGCCAGGAGGCGCGGCCCTACGCCCTTGTCGTGTTCTTTGTCGCCCTATCATATCTCGCTCTTACGATCGTGGCGCGAGCCGGGCGCAAACGCTGGAGCGTTATGTACGGCGTCGCTGTTGTCCTGGCCCTCTATACGGATGAGAGCGCCCTCTTCGCCTTAGCGCCACAGGTATTCCTTCTGGCAATTCTAGCGCGTGGAAGCCCTCATCAAGCACGTCTACTTGGCGAAGCGGCGATCTTGGCCGTGCTAGCCTACCTGCCCTGGACGTCGCACCTCCTGGCGGCCGCGGGGCCAACCAGCACTCAAGCTCAGTTCGCGCTCTCGAGCGACAAGATTCTCTCGTCGATCCGCTCTCTCGGCGGTCTGTCCGCCGATCAAGCGGTTTTCATGCCCGGCCTCTTGCCGCCATGGCTGCAATGGCCTGGCGCGGACCTTATCCTCGCGGCAGGTGTGGCGATCCCCACGCTCGTCGGTGGAGCGGTCTTGGCGCGTCACGCGCCTTCCGTGCTGCCCACCGTCGTCTGCCTCATCATAGGCACAGTCGCGGTCTGCACCCTCGTCAGTTTGGTTTACCCAAGTTATGTCGAGCGGACGATGCTAGCCGCCGTACTTGGCTGGTCGCTGCTCGTCGCCGTCCCAGCGGCTCTACGCGGCGCCATACTGCCGCGCTGGCTGGCGCGACTCAACCTAGCGTCCGTGCTCGTGCTATCTACAATGACGCTGATCGCACTCGACATAAGCGCTTATAAGCAGGAGTGGGGCTGCACGCACTCGGCGCGGCCTCTTAAAAATAATAGATGACCTACCCATGAGGCGTCGGCGATAGGTTCGAAGCTGGCATGAAGACGATCAGCCTTCCGCGGCCACGGTATTCCCCCTTTTTTAGCTAAGCGTCTCGCATCTTGACGGTCCCTAGAGGGCGGAGAGCGCGCTCACAGACGCCTCGCGTGCTACGGTCGACCTAGCTCAGCGGTTCGTGCAGCCCTGGCGGAGCAGCGCCCTGGGGTGTGACCGCCAAGCGGCGGAACACCAGGTGGTCGCCGGCCACGAAATTGACGGCGCCTCCGAGCAGTGTACCTAGCGCGGACGCCGCGGTCGGGCCGATGTGAGGGTGCAGGATGGTGAAGATGATGAGGCTGAACGCGGCCGTGCCGCCGACGGAGCCCTGATACCTGGCCCAACGACCGAACACCAGGGGGGCCGAGCTATGGAGAGGACGCCGGTCGCCCCAGGTAAAAAGATAGCTCAAGACGAAGTTGACCTGCGTCGAGAGCACGACCGCGACTATATCCGCCGGCAAGGGGGACCAGTGCCGCTCCACCAACGTATCGAGGAGCGCGAGTTGCACGAGCGCCGCGGCGCCTCCTGTCGCGGCAAAGCGCAGGAGACGCGCTCCACCGGACCAAGGAAACGTGCGCATCGTCTAGGGGCGCACCGCTGCCGCGACAGCTTCAATCGTCATAAGAAAGCGTTCCTCTTTTGCTACAGGTGCAGCGGTCCCGCGGCCGTCCAGAGGGTCACGGTGGCCCTGACGCCGCCGGTCAAGGCGGCCAGACGTGGATGGGCGCCGCCCTTTGCGCCAATCGGCGTCAGCAACCTGTTGATCAACAGACCGCCTACCAGGAGTGTGCTAGCGCCGTAGAGAGCGCGCGCCCAGATCTGTGTGGTGTCCGTGCCCGACCCCAGGCCATGCACGAGTGAGAGTAGATAGACGGCGAAGGCCAGCGTGTGCAGTTTACGCCACAGGGCGTACGGGATGCGCGACCGCAGTTGCGTGCTGATCCAGACGACCAGCATCAGATAGAGCGCGACGATGCCGGCCGCCGTCCAGGAATGCCCTTAATCTGCTCGAAAGACCGATCGTAGCCCAGAGCCTCGATCTGGCCAAGCATTGTAGGGTCGTATAGTCCATCCGACGCTTCAGCAGCCGCCAGCGCTGTTTCCAGTACGGTGAAGAGCAGCGGGGACACGACCACCGGTTCGCCGGCACGACGATTGAGACGCGAGAGGTCGCTGTCCGGCAAGAACCTGCTCAGCCTCTGCTCCCACTCGACACATAGTCCGCGCACCAGAGCCACGGCGTCTGGTGCAGTGGTAGGGAAAAGCACGACGATCGACGCGCCCAGCGCCGTGAACTCGTCACGGCTCAGTCCCTCCGGGATGGCGAACTCAGGAGGGACTGGAACTGGCCACGGGCGGGCCTGATGGATCGTTGCCGCCAAAGGTGTACCCTCCTCCCTGACTCTGGTCGTCATATCCGTTCCGGGTCGACTGTGGCGCGGACGGAGCGGCGCCGGACGGCGAACTGCCGGCGGCCCCTGTCGCCGGCGTCGTGGACGCGGTCGCCTGGTGCGTGCTGGCCACGAGGGCTCCGATGCCGACGAAAGCGACCACGCTGGCGACGATCAGCCTGTCTTTCAAACCGTCCAAACGCGTCCGCGCGGCCTCACGCGTTAGTAGAGGTTCCCCCGCACTCGCCTGGAGGACGCGCGGCCTCGGTGGGAGAACGGGTGTGTCGTGCAGCGTCATCGTCGTATAGACCTTCCTTGGGTTGAGGCGAAAGGGCGTCTCGGCAGCGCCCTTTCGCCTGGCGGTTGTCGTCGGGCGGCCGTTAGACGCTCGACGTTTCAAGGTTGTGATGCATGTCGTCCCTCACGATTTACATCTGTCGATCGTCGTAGGCTCTGGACCGAGCGGGCTGCACCTGGGCGTAGCCCGTAGGTGCTAGGGAGAGCGCGTCCGGTGGGCGGGGGCGCGCCCTAGGGGTCGTGCGGCGTCGCTTCCTGGACTTACGAGGCAGGGAGTTCGCTCAAGACGGCCTTCGCCGTGATCGTCGAGCCGTTGCGGTTGATGGTCAGCGTGATCGTCTGGCCGGGTCTCTCCTTCGCCAATGCGGAGAGCAGCCCATCCTGGCCGCTGATCGCGGACCCATTGACGGCGGTGATGACGTCGCCTTGCTGGATGCCCGCGTTCGCGGCGGGAGAGTTGCTCGACACCTGCTGCACCAGGGCGCCCGAGACGGTCGGGGTCGCGCCGCCGCCGTAGAATCCATTGCCGTTCGCCGCCTGACCCGTGTTGTCCGACGCCCCGACGCCCAGGTACGCGCGCCCCGTGTGCGCCACCGTGCCCGTCTTGATAATCTGGCTGGCCACGAAGGTCACCCGAACGCTCGGCACGGCAAAGCCGATGCCCTGCGCGGCGCCGCCGTTATTGTTCTGCGCATCGGTCGCCTCGAGCGTAGGAATACCGACCACGACGCCGTTGAGGTTGACGAGCGCACCGCCCGAGTTGCCCGGATTGATGGGGGCTGAGGTCTGGATCGCGTTTGGCAGGTACGCCCCCGTCGACTCTTGCACTGTGCGGTTGAGTGCGCTGATCAAGCCGGACGTCACGCTCTGCTGCAAGCCCAGCGGCGACCCGATGGCCAGGACGGTCTGCGCGATGCGGTACGATCCCGCCGTGGCAAACGAGGCCGCCGGCAAGCCCGTCGCATTGATTTTGAGGATGGCGAGGTCATCGGCCGTATCCGTGCCCACCAGCCTAGCCGCGTACGTCTTACCGTTGGCCAGCGTCACCTTTAAGGCCGTCTGCCCCGCGATGACGTGGGCGTTGGTCACGATGTCGCCCGACGCGTCGTAGATAACGCCGGAGCCGGAACCGACGCCGACGTTCTCGACGTAGACGACCGAGCGGCTGGCCTTGTTAAAAGCATTCTCGGTCGCCGCATCGACCGTCGCCGCGGTCGTGGGCGCCGAGGTCGAGATCCTCGACGGAGAGGCCAGGCTGGACGCGACCGGCCCCGCGCTCACCACGGCCGCTGTCGCGGCAGCCGCCGATTGTTGCGACGACTGCGCCGCGCGGTCCGCCAGGGCGCCGACCGCCACGAGTGCGCCGACCGCCAGCACGCGAGGAAGCTGCGCCGTCGCCATCTGGAGCGTCGACTTTTTATCACTCCGCGCGAGAGGAGCCGCCACGAACGGGAGCGGCGGAACGATCGGTTGAGCGGCGATGCCGTTGCGTCGCAACAGCGCCGTGAGGCGCGCGCGCAGCTCACTCACCGTGATCGGCTCGATCAGGTAGACACCCGCCCCCGCCTCGAGACCGGCGACGACGTGGTCGATGGAGCCGGCCGTATCAAGTACGACGAGCGGGGTACGCCCGTCTATCGCACGAATGCGTCCACACAGACTCACGCCCTCGGCCCGCGCAACGGGCGGCAGCAGCACGATCGCGTCGTAGCGCGCGGAGGCCAGAGCGACCGTCGCGTCGCCGCCGCGCGGCGCCACGTCGATACGTGGGTGCAGAGTGTCGAGCGCCTCATATAATAACGCGACGTAGCTCTCGGCCTCACCGACCGCCAGGATGCGTGGGCTGGTCACGCTCTGAAAAGGATGGCTGTTTGCCATGTCGTTCTCCCGTGACCCGGTCTCTCGCTCGCCGTAGATATGCTCGTTCATCGTTCTCTCTCCCCTTCGATCTTTGGAGCGGCTGTCGTTCAGCCGTTCTATATCTCTATGCTACGCCCCGTCGCTAAGAGGTCTTTAAGCTGTTGCTAAGAGTAAGGGGAGAGCAAGCTAAGAGTTTGCTAAGAGGGCTTTTCGGCCCGAAATATGACCGCGCTACGTCTCCGCGCACCGTGAAAACTAGCCATGATGGAGGAGCTGTCGCGACGTTATCTATCGAAAGCAAGACACGCGGTCAGCTTCTTCGGCCTCTACCGACGCAGGCCTCAGACTGTAGCGCGCGGGAGGGTCACGGTGAAGGTCGAGCCGACGCCGAGCGTGCTCTCGACGGAGATGGAGCCTTGAAGCGCCTCGATGAGCGCCTTGGCAATGGACAGACCGAGGCCGGCGCCCAGCGACGCCCGTGCGGCGTCGCTCTGAAAAAAGCGGTCGAAGATGCGCGGCAAGGCGTCGGGGGCGATGCCGGGGCCGTTGTCGCTCACGGCGAGGGCGACTTTATCTCCCTCCACCGCCGTCGTCAAGGCGATGGCGCCCGGCGCCGGCGTGAACTTCAGCGCATTGTCGAGCAAGATCAGGAGCACCTGCGTAAGAGCGTCGCGGTCGCCTTCGACCGCCGCACCCACGTCGCCCGTCACGGCGATAGGGCGATCGGGATGGCTCACGGCGAGACGGCGCACGAGGTCGTCGAGGAGCGGAGCGAGATCGATTCGCTCGTGGAGCAGCGAGCGGCCCACGTCGGAACGCGCCAGCGTCAGCAGATCGGAGACGAGCCGGCTGAGCCGTTCGCTCTCGCTTACGAGGTCGCTTAGAACGGCTTTCTGGTCGGCGGGTCTAATGGGCGGGTCGCGCTGGAGCAGGCCCAGGTTGCCGCGGATCGAGGTCAGCGGGGTACGCAACTCGTGCGAGGCATCGGCGACGAAGCGCCTCTGTGTTTGGTAGGCCTCTTGCAGACCCGTCAGCATAGTGTTGAAGGTCGTGGCGAGGCGACCGACTTCATCGCGCGGGCCAGTGTAGGCCACGCGGCGGCCGAAGTCGCGGGCCTCGCCGATCTGCTGGGCCGTCTCGGTGATGCGCGCGATGGGGCGTAACGCCGTCCCGGCCAACAACCATCCAGCTCCAAAGGCGAGGGCCGTGATGAGGACGCCGCCGAGCAGCAGCACCGGCCTCAGCGCGTCGAGCCCGCTGTAGACATCGTGCAGCGGCCGTCCCATCTGCACGATGTTCACGACCCTACCGGAACGCGAGAAGATAGGCGTACTGTAGAGCAGCATCTCCGTACCGCTGATAGAGACGTCGCTCGGAGCGATAGGCGGCCCTCCCTGGAGCAGGGCTTGTTGCTCGGCTACATTCAGTGGCAGGATCGTGTTAGCGTCTTGAAGATTGTTCACCCGCAAGGTAACGTTCCCCAAGGCATCACGGAGTTGAATGTAGGTGTTGGGCGGGATGACGGCGTTAGGGTCTGACGCCACACCGCCGCCTGACCCGTGACGGATCAAACTGTTCGCCTCGGCGACGAGCGTCTGAGAGGCGCTCTCATGGGCGATATACGTGACCCTAAGGTACAGAGCCCCACCGAACAAGGACAGCGCGAAGGCCAGGATGGCGCTGTAGAGCACGGTCAGACGCAGGCGGATGGAGAGAGCGGGCCGCGACGAGGCGCGGGCCGCGGACAGCGCTGGCGTCTCAACGACGGTCGTGGGGACGGCGCGCGCCTCAACTTTCGCGGAGGACATAACCGACTCCACGCACGGTCTGGATGAGGCGTGGTTCACCCCCCGTCTCGGTTTTGTTGCGCAGATAACCGATGTAGACGTCGAGCACGCTGTCGTCGCGGGCGAAATCGTAGCCCCAGACCTCTTCGAGGATGGCTTCGCGCGGCAAGACGTGGCGGGGATGGCGCAACAAGTACGTGAGCAGGTCGAACTCTTTGGGGCTGAGCGTAAAGGCGCGGGCACCGCGCCGCGTCTCGCGCGTCGACGGATCGAGCGAGAGATCGGAGTAGTGCAGCGTCGCGCCAGCCTCGTCAGGCCCAGAGCGGGCGCTGCGCCGCAGCAGCGCGCGCACGCGCGCGATCAACTCGACGGGAGCAAACGGTTTGACGAGATAGTCGTCGGCCCCACGGTCGAGTCCCTCGGCGCGATCCTCGACGGCGTCGCGCGCCGTGAGCATGAGGATGGGCGTGTCATCGATCTGGCGCAGCAGACGAATGACCCCGAGGCCATCGAGTTCGGGCATCATCCAGTCGAGCACCACCAGCGCCGGATGGTGGGCCTGCGCCTGCGCCATGGCTTCGCGTCCGTCGACCGCGGTGACCACGTGGTAGCCCTCGTACGACAGGGTGCGCTGCAACATATCGGTGATCTTGCGATCGTCGTCCGCGACCAGGATCGTCTGCATAGCCTCGTGTGCTCCGCTGCATCTATCTTTTCTCTCGTCAGTGTACGCATTCCCAGGGGCAGAGATGTGGGTAGACGGCTAGCGCGTGCCAGGAGACCCGAGCCAGCGGCGCAGGAAGGCGAGCACGTGCCGTTCGTAGACGGCGGGTTGGGCCGCGAACGCGCCGGCGTGGCCGCCGTGGGAGGCGATCCACAGGCTGGAGTGCCTGCCCGATGCGCGAGACAGCGCTAGGGCGCCCGAGAGCGGCGTGGTCGGGTTGGCGTCGTCGCGGCTGTGGACGAGCAGCAGTGCGCGCGGCGCGATGCGCCCGACGGCGCCGAGAGGGCTGAAGGCGGCCAGCGGCGCACCGAGCAGGCGGTCGACGGCCCACGGGCCGAGCGGCGCGAGCGGCAGGGAGAGCGGATCGAGCGCCAACGCATCCAACCGCGCCACGAGCAAGCCCTGGTCGCTATAAGCGCTGTCGGCCACGGTCGCGGCGACGGTAGGCAAGTGCGCCGCCGCGACGATGGCGACTCCTGCACCAAGAGAGACGCCGAGCAGCCCGTAGCGGCGGTCGCGTAGGTCGCGCCGCCGCTCCAAATAGGCCACGGCGCCTTGCACGTCGTCGACCTCGTACAACCCCGCACTGAAGCGTCCGCTGCTCTGGCCCAGGCCGCGTCCGTCGTAGAGCAGCACGTTGTAGCCCGCCGCGTGCAGGAAGCGCGCGTAGGGAACCATAGAGACGCGTGTCTCCTTGAAGCCTGCTGCGAGGACGATGGAGGGGGCGCTGGCCGTCCCGGCGACGAACCAGCCGTGGAGGGGAACGCCATCCGAGGCGCGGAACACCGTCTCCTGGACGGCGAGGCCCGCCGGAGGGGCCAGGGCGACGCCCTCGCCATGTGTACGGAGCAGGAGATACGCCCGCGCTAGCGGCAGCCCGCCCCATAGGAGGAGCAGCACGACCACGCGGCGAGGTGATAGGCGCACTCCGCTACGTACCTCCGTTTACCGGTCGAGACTCTTGATAGTGCGGCGAGCCCGCCCGCGACGTCGCGGGCGATCGGTCTCGCCGCGTCCTTACGTAAGCTAGTTATGCGTGACCGGGCCAGCGCGCAGCTAGGCGCGCGAGCACGTGAGCGTAGGCTACCGGTCCGCGCTCGAAGCTGGATAAGCGGAAGAATTCGTTGGGCGCGTGGAACTGCTCGTCTTCGAGCCCGAATCCGAAATCGACCGTATCGACGCCGAGCACGGAACGGAACAGCGAGCAGACCGGCACGGAACCGCCCGTGCGCACCGCGTACGGCGCCTTCCCATACGTCTCTTGCAGCACCTCGGCGGTCGCGCGCACGGCCCAGTGGTCGGCGTCCAGCGAGTATGGATAAGCCAGGCCGGGCACGGGTGTGGCCACGACGCGGACGCCCGTCGGGGCATGTTGCTCCAGATGCGCCACGACGAGGGCGCGTATCTTCTCCGGGTCTTGATCGGCCACGAGACGGCAGGTGAGCTTGGCGTGTGCCTCGGCAGGCAGCACGGTCTTGCCGCCCTCGCCCTGGAAGCCGCCCCAGGCGCCGTTGACCTCGATGGTCGGGCGTACCCAGAGCTGCTCCAGCGGGACGTACCCTTTCTCCCCGGACAGCGCGGACACACCGTGGTTGGAGGCGAACGTCGCGGCGTTGAACGGGACGGCGGCGATGCGCGCGCGGTCCTGCGGCGAGAGCGGGCGGACGGCGTCGTAGAACCCGGCCACAGTGACGCGGCCATCCTCGTCGTGCAAGCCAGCTAGTAACGTGGCCAGGGCGTGAAGGGGGTTGGCGATAGCGCCGCCGAAGGAGCCCGAGTGCAGGTCGGACGAGGGACCGAACACGTCGAGCTGTATCCCGCACAGACCACGGTTGCCCAGGGGCGTGGCCCCCTCCGTCTCGCTCCACTGGCCCGCGTCGGCGCTCACTGCCAGATCGCAGGCCAACTCCTCGCGGTGCGCGGCCAGGAACGCGGGCAACTGCGGCGACCCGATCTCCTCCTGCCCCTCGAAAATGACCTTGAGGTTGAGCGGCAGGCGGCCCTCGGTCTGGAGCAGCGCCTCCACGGCGCGCAAGGGGATGAACATGTTGCTTTTGTCGTCGGAGGCGCCGCGCGCGTAGACCCTACCATCGCGCACCTGAGGGTCGAACGGCGGAGAGGTCCACAGGGTCAGCGGATCGACGGGCTGCGTGTCGAAGTGGCCGTAGAGCAGCACGGTCGGCGCGCCCGGCGCGTGCAGGTGCTCGGCCAGCACCACGGGGTGGCCGCCCGTCTCCAGCATCCGCGCGTTCTCCAGTCCGGCCGTGGTGCAACGGTCGACCACCCACTGGCCGGCGCGGCGCACGTCCTCGGCGCGCGCGGGGTCGGCCGAGACGCTGGGGATGCGCAAGAAGTCGAACAGGGCGGTCTGATGGCCGTCTTTATGAGCGGCGAGATACTCTTCCCAGGCAGCGGGCATCGTCGTGTCTCCTTAAATGAGTGTGGGCAGGGTTAACTTAAACCGGTGATGCGGCCGTCCGGGGCAAGGCCGATGCGCAGCGCGGCAGGCTCTTTGCCCAAGCCCGGCATGGTCATGATATCGCCCGTCAGCGCTACGATGAAGCCCGCGCCGGCGGAGAGGCGGGCCGAGCGCACGGCGATGCGGAAGCCGGTCGGCGCGTTGAGCAGGCGCGGGTTGTCGGAGAAGGAATACTGCGTCTTGGCGATGCAGACAGGCAGTTGGCCATAGCCGAGGCGCTCGAAGCGATCGAGGTCGCGCGGGGCGGAGGAGACGAAGTCCACGCCGTCGGCGCGGTAAATCTCTTTGGCCACGGTCTCGACCTTGGCCCGTAGGGATGCGTCGTTGGGGTAGAGCATGTGGAAGTCCGCTTTCTCCGTCTCCAGCAACGAGACGAGGCGCTCGGCCATCTCCGTTCCGCCTTCCCCGCCACGTGCGTGGATGTCGGAGCGCGCCGCCGCGATCCCCGCGCCCACCAGCGCGTCCTCGACCGCCGCCAACTCGACCTCCGTGTCGGTCGGGAAAATGTTGATGGCCACGAGCGCGGGGAGGCCGAAGCGCTGCACGTTCTCCACGTGGCGCAGCAGATTGGGCAGGCCGGCGCGTACGGCGTCGACGTCTTCGGTGGAGAGGTTTTTGGCCAACGCGCCGCCGTGCAGTTTGAGCGCGCGGGCCGAGGCCACGACCACCGCGGCGTCGGGCGTCAACCCGCTCTGGCGCGCCACGATGTCGCAGAACTTCTCGAACCCGAGGTCGCCGCCGAAGCCCGTTTCGACTAAAGCGTAGTCTGCCAGGGTCAGGGCCAGGCGCGTGGCGCGAACAGTGTTCGTGCCGTGGGCGATGTTGGCGAAAGGGCCGCCGTGGACGAGCGCGGGACCGCCTTCCAGCGTCTGCACCAGGTTGGGGTTGAGCGCGTCGCGCAGCAGCACGGTCATGGCTCCTTCGGCCCCGAGGTCGGAGGCACGCACCGGCTGGCCCGCGCCGGTGTAGCCCACCACGATCCGGCCGAGCCGTTGCGACAGGTCGGCCAGATCGTCGGCGAGGCAGAACACGGCCATGACTTCGGAGGCAGGCGTGATGTCGAAGCCCGTCTCGCGCGGCACGCCGTCCTCGGGGCCGCCGAGGCCGGTCATAGCGCCGCGCAGGGCGCGGTCGTTGACGTCGAGGCAGCGTCGCCAGGAAACGCGGCGCGGGTCCAGGCCCAGAGGGTTGCCTTGCTGCAAAGAGTTGTCGACGAGGGCGGCCAGCAGGTTGTTGGCGGCGGTGGTGGCGTGGAAGTCTCCAGTGAAGTGCAGGTTGATGTCTTCCATGGGCAGCACCTGTGCGTAGCCGCCGCCGGCCGCGCCGCCCTTGGTCCCGAAGACAGGTCCCATGGCCGGTTCACGGAGCGTCACCATCACCTTCTTGCCAATCCGGCGCAGGGCCTGACCGAGGCCGATGGTGGTCGTGGTCTTGCCCTCGCCGGCCACGGTCGGCGTCATAGCGGTGACGATGACGAGCTTGCCGCGCTTGTTTCCCGCCCGATCGTTCAGCGCCTCGGGCGTGACTTTAGCTTTATAACGCCCGTAGAGATCGATCTCGTCCGCGCCCAGCCCTGCTTCCGCCGCGACCTCCAGGATAGGCCGGGGCCGCGCTTCCTGCGCGATCTCGATGTCGCTCTTCATCCTCACCCACTTTCACAACGTGGCGCGCGCAGTCGGCCTCTTTCCTCACAGCCTTGGCCCTACCGCCAGCGGGTCCAACGGCGCCGTTGGCGCTCCACGCGCACGCTTGGCTTCTTCGTCAAGGACAACATGCTGGAAAGCGGGGACCAAGCCGTGGTCGACGCCGACTATGACGAGCGACCGCATCTCTCGTTCCCATCATAACAGCACATCGCTGCATGACCACGACCTGCGTCTGTTGTGACTGCAATTGACGGCGACGCATTCTTGCCGACGGCCGTCAGCCGTCGCACCGCCCCTCCAGCTTGCCTTGGAGCTTGCGCGCGATGGACTACAATAAGCGGTAGAGAAAGACTCCGACCCTGGAGGAGCAATGCACTATGACCGTCACCGCACGACCCGCGACCTGGACGCCCACCCGGCGCGTGCGCACCTCCCTGCGCCACGTCCCCCACCCGCCCTTCACGCTCTCCTTCCCCACGAGCGACGACCAGCCCGTGGCTGAGAACCTGACCAACATGCTCCAGATGGCGGACTTGATCCGTTGTCTCGATACATGGTTGAACGATCAGGGACGTCTGAACCATGCCGTGGGCGGCGCCCAGTTTGTCTACTATAACCCGCGGACCAGGAGGGACAACCTCTCGCCTGATGTCTATGTAGCACTCGACGTGGAGCCGGGCGGACGCCAGGCATGGCTTACCTGGCGGGAAGGCAAGTTTCCCGACATCGCCTTCGAGATCGCCTCGCCCTCGACGCAGGAGAACGACGTGAGCCTGGAACCGAAGGGCAAGCGGCGGCTCTACGGGAAGTTGGGCGTGCAGGAGTACTACGTGTTCGACCCCGGCGCGGAGACCCCCGATCACCCCGCGCACGACCCCTCGTTACGGGCCTACCGGCGCAACGCCCGCGCCCATCTCGCCGCCACGCCCTTGCGCAAGAGCGGCGGCGTGTGGAGTCCGTTGCTGGGCGTAGAACTACGCCCGGAGTTCATGGCCGCGACCTCCGTGCGGCCGGCAGGCCTATTCCTGCGCCTCATCGATCCAGCGACAGGAATGCCGGTGCGCGTGATCGAGGAAACGGAAGCCGCCCTCCGCCTCGAAGCACGGGAGCGACAAGCGGCGGAGAACGCTCTCCGCGTCGAGGTGCAGGAGAGGCAGACGGCGGATACGCGCGCCCAGATGGCGGAAGACGCTCTCGCCGCCGCACTCGTGGAACTGGAGAGGTTGAGGGGAACGTCCTCGTAGTCCCCGATGCCGGCGCCGAACGTTCCGGCGCTCACGCGCTATCAGCTTTAGCGCCGTGCGGGTCGTTCCGCCTCATAGATACCGATGACATAACGGCGCGTGGAGAGGATTGACCCATGACTTTGACACTCGACCGCGCGGCGCTGCGCGAGAAAGCGGAGGCGTCGCTGCGCGCGCTGGCTGGCGAGAAAGCGCGGCTGCGCGACGACCAGTGGACGGCCATCGAAGCGCTCGTGGCCGATAAGCGCCGTGCGCTCGTGGTGCAGCGCACCGGCTGGGGCAAGTCCGCCGTCTACTTCGTCTCCACGGCGCTGCTGCGCGAGGCGGGCGCGGGGCCGACCGTGATCGTCTCGCCCCTTCTGGCGCTGATGCGCAACCAGATCGCCTCCGCCGAGAAGGCCGGCATCCGCGCCGTGACGGTCAACTCGACCAACATCGAGGAGTGGACGCAGACCTACGCCCAGATCAACCGCGGCGAGATCGATGTGCTCTTGCTCTCGCCCGAGCGGCTCAACAACCCCGACTTCCGCGACAACGTCTTGCCGCGCCTCGCCGCGACCTGCGGGCTGCTCGTGGTCGACGAGGCCCACTGCATCTCCGACTGGGGCCACGACTTCCGTCCCGACTTTCGCCGCCTGCGCACCCTCCTGGCCGACCTGCCCGGCCCCATCCCCGTCCTCGCCACCACGGCCACGGCCAACAGCCGCGTGGTCGAAGACGTGGCGGCGGTGCTTGGGCTGGGCCAGGACGACGACGACGTGCTGGTGCTGCGCGGCGACCTCGACCGCGCGTCGCTCTATCTCTCCGTGCTGACTCTGTCGAGCCAGGCCGAACGCCTGGCCTGGCTGGCCGACCACCTGAACGACCTGCCCGGCGCAGGCATCATCTACACGCTGACCGTGGCCGCCTCCCAGGAAGTGGCCGGATACCTGCGCGGACACGGCTACAAGGTCGCGGCCTACTCGGGGCAGACCGAGCAGGCCGAGCGCATCGCGGCGGAAGACGACCTCATCCACAACCGCGTCAAGGCGCTCGTGGCCACCAGCGCGCTGGGCATGGGCTTCGACAAGCCCGACCTCGGCTTCGTAATCCACCTCGGCGCCCCCTCCTCGCCCATCGCCTACTACCAGCAGGTCGGACGCGCCGGACGCGGCGTGGCGAGGGCCGAGGTCATCTTGCTGCCGGGGCAAGAAGACCAGGCTGTGTGGGACTACTTCGCCTCCGTCGGCTTCCCGCGCGAAGAGCAGGTGCGCACGGCGCTCGCCGCGCTGGAGGACGAAGGCAGACCGCTAAGCACCATGGCGCTGGAGGCGCGCGTGGATCTCTCGCGCTCACGTTTGGAGGCGATGCTCAAGGTGCTCGACGTGGACGGCGCGGTCCACCGCGTTAAGTCGGGATGGGAGGCGACCGGACAGCCGTGGGTCTACGACGCCGCGCGCTACGCCAAGGTGGCGGAGGTGCGCCAGGTCGAGCAGCAGGCCATGCGCGACTACATCGCCACGGGGGGCTGCCGCATGCAGTTCTTGCGCCAACAGCTCGACGACCCCTACGCCGCGCCGTGCGGCCGCTGCGACAACTGCGGCGGGACATCCGTCCCGCGTGGGGTGGAGGTGGCGACGGTGGACGCCGCGCGCGAAACGCTGGGCCGACCAGGCGTCACGATCGACCCACGCCGGCAGTGGCCCACGGCCATGGCCGCGCTCGGCGTTCCTTTATCGGGCAAGATTCCTCTTGACCAGCAGGCCGCGCCCGGTCGTGCCGTGGCCCGGCTGACCGACCTCGGCTACGGCCCGCGCCTGCGCGGCCTGTTCGCGCCCGGCCAGCCCGACGAGGACGTGCCCGACGACCTCTTCAAGGCCGCGGTAAAGGTCCTGGCCTCGTGGGAGTGGGGCGTGCGCCCGGTCGCCGTCGTCTCCATCGGCTCGCGCGCGCATCCTCAACTCGTACAAAGCATCGCCACGCGGTTGGCCCGCATCGGCAGGCTGACGTATCTGGGCGAGGTCGAGCACGTGGGCGCGTCGAGCAGGGGCCGCTCCAACAGCGCGCAGCGGCTGCGCGCGGTCTACGACGCCTACCGCCTGCCTTCCGACCTAGTGGGAGCGCTGCACGCCTTGGACAAAGGCCCTGTCTTACTCGTGGACGACCGCACGGACACCGGCTGGACCTTCGCCGTGGTTGCGCGTCTGCTGCACCAGGCTGGCGCCGACGCCGTCTACCCCTTCGCCCTCGCCCTCGACGCCTAACCCCTTATGGAATGCCATGGATGAGGCGTCGCTCTCTCAGGGCTGTCAGCCTCGTCGTTTAGCGGAAAAGGCGGGCGATAGGGTAGGTGAAACCGGGGACGACCTCTTCGCCATCGAGCACGTCCTCAACGCCTAACTGTGTTGGCTCTTGGTCGCCAGGACGCCAGACATCCACTCTCTTGTATCGTAGCCAGATGACCCAGACCAGGCGCGTTCCAAAGCTGAGATAGACCTGCGCCTTGGCCGTCATACCGGGAGCGTACTGGTTCTCCGATACGACCTCGACAGCGAGATCCGGAGCGAGTTGCGGCGCACTCTTGTAGTAGGTTGGCGACATCGCGGAGGGCAGACGGTCCGCACGGACAAAGGCCACGTCAGGGGCGAGTTCCGTGTCGAGGGGATGGTCGGGGTCCAGGCGGTAGCCGCCTTGTTCGCCGGTCACCTCGCCTAGATCGTTGTCCTCGACATAGGCGCCCAAACGAATAGCAAGGCGCATACTGACGTTTGAGGCGCCAAAGCTGCTTAGCGGCATACGTATGAGAACCCCGTCGACCAATTCATAAGCCCATTCGTCGTCCGGCAAGTTATGGAGCTGCTCCGTCGTCATTGGATACGGCGCCTCTGGCGCTGTCTCACCCCATGGAACAGGCGGAGGCACGGCACGTAACGCGATCATAGTCCCCATCTCCCGTTCGCTGGTCTGCCTGTCGCTGCACAGTTTTCTTCCAGTATACGCACCCTTGCTTAAGTCAGTGCAGCGGTTTTCTATAAGCGACGCTGTGCGGTCGAGTTCACTCTCATTAATGGATAGCTGCGAGTGGGTTGATGCTTCTTGTGGCGTATAGCATAAGCTCCGCCTTCGTCTCATCATGGACAACCGCAAGTATGCTCTGCCGCTATAGTATCTTCTTCGTAGGCCCAGGGAGTGCTGGAATTGCAGTATGGGCTGCAGGGCGTGATCGTCGTTATGGTCTCGATGACTTTTTAACAACGCTTCCTTGCCCTGCATGGATGCGCTGGGGAAGCAGGTGGAGCGCAGTAACGTTGTGGTGCGTTGCATCATACGTTGCTGTTTGCGCATGTATCGAGTTTGTCGCCGTGAGACAAGTTTCATGGGGAACGCCAGTACTCTGGCCATTGGTCGTTGGGCTAGCGACGATCCCGGCTTACAGCGCAATTGGCTATGTCTTAGGCACACTGTTGTCCTGGCCGCTCATCGCCCCACTTGTCGTCGTAGCTGCATTCCTGTGCAGCGTTGCGATGACAGGATCAGGTCCAGCACCTGACCTTTCGACCATAGCACTCTGGCATTCCTCAAACATAGAGGCATTGCGCTACCTTTTTCCTCTTGCACCTCTTAACGCCTCGCCATGGTACGGCATTCAACCTGCTGTCGCATGGCCCGAGCTTTTATGCCTTCTTGGAGTTACGTTAGCAGCATTGAGCATACGTGCATTCCACGACTCTCATCGCGCTTTGGCATGGGGAGGGCTACTAAGCGGGGGCATACTTACTGGACTTGCTGCTTCCATTTTATTCGTGACAGCACCGCCCAGTGCAGTCGTGCTAAACGCCATTCATGACTCTGGAACGGCTCCAACATCCCTCATGAAATATCAAATAGTCTCGCCATATACGCCATACTGCTTGGGAAAACCTGTACCGGTGTGTGTCCATCCAAGCACCTCTAGCACGGTACGTATTGCTGATGGGCGTGCAATTAATCAAATTCTTGCCCCATTGCGGGGTTTGCCAGGATCTCCAACAAAAGCCGCTCAAAGACCGTTAGGCGGCCGCGATAGAGTTGTTGGACAAACACTGCTTTTCGACCCTTCACTAGAAGCAAGTTCTTCATCTAACCTTTCTTTTTTCCAGGCGGCTGCGGGTGCGCTTGTAGCAAATGCATCCGGGCATGCACGTGTATGTCCAAATGACGCATCGCGGCGTTCTTGCCAGCAAACTCAAGACGCCCTCAGTCTATGGCTTTTACGGCGGACAAATAACTCGTTGACACAACAGACAGCTATAGAGTTGGGTTATACAAAGAGCGCCGTAGTTGTAGCCATGCACTTCGAGATGCTAGGACAGGCACGACAACACGCATGGTTACGGCTCCATTATCAAGCTGTTCGTCAAGGAGTAGTTCCACTAGGAGACTTACCGTAACGCTAACACTTCTGTACCTGCGGTCACTAAAAGCACATCGCAGTATCGCTCTTCTCGGCGCTGGCCTCGTCGGCGCTGGGGTGGGGGTTCGTGTTGACGGCCGCACGGACACGGGCTGGACCTTCGCCGTGGTTGCGCGTCTGCTGCGCCAGGCTGGCGCCGACGCCGTCTACCCCTTCGCCCTCGCCCTCGACGCCTGAGGTCGGTCGCGGCCGTTGCGGGAGCGTCCGACTAACGGATGACTTGAGCATTAAGCATTTCGCCCACGAGGCTTAAGAGGCCCGAGTCCCACAACCCGTCGTCTATCCATCGTCTGCGAGTGATGAGTCTTGATCTCGTCGCCCTACCCCTAAGTTTTTCCTGCTCTCGCGTGATAGCTTTAGACGACGGCTCTCCGCGGCAACGTCTAGGGGCGGTCTTAAAATCAGGATCGTAGAGTGTGGAGGCAGTACAAGTGAGGTTAGAGGGCAAGGTCGCGGTGATCACGGGGGCGGCGTCGGGGATTGGTCAGGGCACGGCGCTCCGTTTCGCCGAGGAGGGGGCCGACCTGGCGCTGGCCGACATCGACGAGGCCGGGCTGGAGGAGACCGCCGAGGAGGTGCGTCGGTTGGGGCGCCGTGCGCTGACGCGCCGGACCGACGTGCGGGAGCGCGCGCAGGTCGAGGCGCTGGTCGAGGCTGCCACGTCCGAGCTGGGCGGTTTGGACGTGATGTTCGCCAATGCTGGCGTCGGGCGTGGCGAACCTTTCCTGGAGGGGACGGACGAGCAGTATGGTTTCGTCATGGATGTCAATATGCGCGGGGTGTACCTGTGCGGACAGGTCGCGGCGCGCGCCATGATAGCGCGCGGCGCCGGCGGCTCCATCATCAACACCGCCAGCACCTACGCCGAGGTCACCGCGCCGAACTCGGCCGTGTACTCGGCCAGTAAGGGGGGGGTGCGCATGCTCACCAAAGGCATGGCCGTCGAGTTGGGGCCGCACGGCATCCGCGTCAACTGCCTTGGACCCGGCTGGATTCGTACCGGCATGAACCCTCTGACGGACGAGACGCGCCTCGAGCGCATCCTACCTGGCGTGCCGCTCGGTCGGGTAGGCACGCCGCGCGACGTGGCCGGCGCGGCGCTCTTCCTGGCCTCCGACGACGCGGCCTACGTCACGGGCGTCATCCTCTTCGTCGACGGCGGGTGGATTCTTCAGTAGGATCGCGTGCGGCAGCCGGGGCGCACCGTTCGTAGCACGTACGCGCGTCGTGTGGCTGATCGATCGTCCGTGGGGCGCGAAGCGGCGGCCTCTTGTCCCTGCACGTCCGCCGCTTCGTGTGTCGACGCCCGGACTGTCCCCGTCGCATCTTCCGCGAACGCCTCGCGTCCCGCGTCGCCGTCCTTCGTCGATCGCCGCTGTATCCCACAATAACATGCTCCGTCCATCCACGCACGATTCCTCTCTTGCATCACGATATGAACCAAGAGGGCGCCAAACGCAATAGAGTAGGTGTGATGGACGACGAAGAACTGATTGCCACGGTCGCCGCCGGGGACGACAACGCGCTGCGTGAGCTATTCACCCGGCATGCGCCCTGGATCGCCGTCCGGTTGCGCCGCGTGCTGCCCGTCGACGCCGTCGAGGACGTGCTTCAGGAAACGTTCATCGCCGTCTGGCGTGGCGCGCGACGCTACAAGCCCGCGGGCACACCGGGAGCCTGGCTCTGGGGCATCGCCTACCGTCAAGCCGCTTTGTGGGCGCGCGCGCGCCGCCGGCTCGACCTCGTTCTCGCGGATGAAGACGCCGTAGCGCTCGTCTCGCGCGACGACACAGCCCTGACGGCCGGGGACCGCGTCGATCTCCAGGTGGCTCTCGCCGCGCTCGGTCCGGCGGACGGAGCACGGAGGGAGTTGGCGCACCTGGTCTTCATCGAAGATCGGCCGCTGGCCGAGGTCGCCGCCCATCTAGGCGTGCCCATGGGCACGGTCAAGAGCCGTGTCTTTGCCTTGCGGCGACTGTTGCAAGCCACTTTACGACACAAACAAGGAGGAACAGATGCATCCTGACGACCCAGTGCATATCGCTGGATGCGTCGATTGTCAAGCCCACGCCAGCCTCGAGGCCCTGGACGTCGATCTGACACGGGTCTGGATGGGGGTCGCGGGCGACATATGGGCACGCCCTATCGGCCTAGCCGAGCGGATCGCTGGGCGCCTGCTGGGGTCGCCGGGCCTGGCGCGCGCGCTGATCACGACGCCCTCGCTCGTCTTATCCTGGCTAGCGGCCAGCGCCGTCGTGCTGGCGGTCGGCGTCGTGGTTACGCGCTACACGGGCGTCCCCTGGGTAGGGCTGTCTGCCCCGGCGCTGGCCGGAGTGGGCATCGCCTACGCCTATGGTCCGGGCGTCGATCCCGCCTTCGAGTTGACCGAGACGATGGCGATCTCCGACCGCATGATCTTGCTCGTGCGTGGGCTGGCCGTCTTCGGCGTCAACGCCGCGCTCGGCCTCATCGCCTCGCTGTTCGCGCAGGGCGCGGCCGGACTCACGCTCGGCTGGCTTGTCCCGATGACCACGGTCGCGGCCCTAGGACTGGCCGCGGCCACGCTGACGCGCTCGGCCAACGTGGGCGTGTCCGCCGCGCTGGCCGGGTGGAGCATCATCGTCCTGGCGAGCACGATCCCCACGCAGGATATGGCCACGGCTATCGTGCAAGGGGGACTCACGCCCGCCTATCTACTGGGAACATTGGCCTGTCTTGGCGTAGCGCTCTATGTGACGAGTAACGGGAGGAGTGGAGGACGACAATGGCAATGAACGTACAAGTTCACGAGGTCACCCAGAGGTTCGGGTCCCGGCAAGCGCTGCGCGGCATCGACCTGGAGGTGGGACGCGGCGTATTTGGACTGCTGGGGCCGAACGGCGCCGGCAAGACGACGCTGCTGCGTACGCTGGCCACGATCCTGACCCCGACGAGCGGCACGGTGCGCCTGCTCGACTACGATATAGCCGATCATAGACAGCGCCGCGAACTGCGCCGTCGCCTGGGCTACCTACCACAGGCGCTGGGCTACTACCCCAACTTCACCGTTTTCGAGTTCGTGGAGTACATCGCCTTGCTCAAGGAGATGCCCTCAGAGAAGGTGCGGCCGGCCGTGGTCAGGGCCATCGAGCGCGTCGGGTTGAGCGACCGCGCGCGGGTCAAGCTCAAGACGCTCTCAGGGGGCATGGTGCGCCGCGTGGGCATCGCCCAGGCGATAGTGAACGAGCCCGAGCTGCTGCTGCTCGACGAGCCGACGGCCGGCCTGGACCCGGAGCAGCGGGTCTCGTTCCGCGCCCTGCTGCGCGACATCGGCACACGCGGGACGGTCATCGTGAGCACACACCTCGTCGAGGACGTGGGGGCGGCCTGCGCGCGGGTGGCCTTGATGGAGGGAGGACGGGTCGTGTTCGAGGGCACGCCGGGGAGCCTGATGGAGCGCGGGAAAGATGAGGGGGCCGGTGACTCGGCCCTGGAGCGCGGCTACAGCGCCGTGCTGGTGGGGGCGCGCTCATGAACACGGCGCTCCTACTGCGTCTGGAGACGCGCCGCAACATCGGTCTCTGGGTCTGGCCCGTCCTCGTGGGACTCGCAGTGCTCCTCGCGTACGGCGACGGACTCGGCTCACGGGTCACCCTCTGGGTGCAGGCCAGCGTCCTCGTCCGCGACGGCCTTCTGATCGTCGGACCGGCTATCGCGGGCGTGGCCGCCTGGATGGGTGGGCGCGAACATCGCCGCAAGGTGGACGACCTGCTGGCCACGACGCCGCGCCCGGCCTGGGCGCGCTGGTCGCTGACCTGGGCCGCGACGGCGCTCTGGGGGACGTTGGCCTACGTCGTGGCCGGGGGCTACGTGCTTGCCCTAGCCGCCCGGCAGATGACCTGGGGAGGCCCCGTGGCGTGGCCGCTGCTCGTAGGACTCGTGGCCGTCCCTGCCTATGGTGCGGTCGGCTATGCGCTCGGTGCGCTGCTGCCCAACCGCTTCACGGCCCCACTCGTCGCGATCGCACTGCTCGTGGTTCCGGTGGTAATGGGGCGGGGGTCGAGAACAGGCACGTTGGGACCGGCGACCAAACCGTCGGCGCTCGACGCCTTGCACTACCTTTCACCCGTCTCCACGCTCGACGCGTCGGTCTGGTACGGCGTGCGCCCGGATGTCGGGTGGCCGCAGGCGCTTTTCCTCCTCGGCTTGACTGGGCTGATGCTCGGAGGTCTAGCTCTGCACGACCGGCGTAGCCTCGCCGGCTGGAGCGTGCTCCTGAGTGGGGTCGTGCTTGGAGGGGCAGCCGTGACCATGCTCGTGGTCGCGGTGCCTCCAAGCGCGTTGAGCCTCATGACGGCACGTTTGTACGCCGCCCCCTCGTTTGTCGCCCGATCTCACGACGCGCCCGTGTCGTACACGCCGGTCTGCGCGGGCGCCCCCGTGCCGGTCTGCGTCCATCCCGCGTATCAGTCGTATCTCGCGGGAGAGGTACAGGTCATCAATCGTCTGCTTGCCCCACTTGCGGGCGTACCCAGCGCGCCCACGCGCGTCGAACAGCGCCCCCACTATGAGCAAGGCGTCTTCGGGCGCACGCTCACCTTCGTGCCAGACAACGGGGAGAGTGCGACGGACCAATACTTCTTCGGCCCCATCGCGCAAGCCCTCGTCGCGAACTACATGTTCGATGGACATGGGCTGTCCAACGAGACTTGCCCCGGCGACCCTACAACGCAGTCATGCACGGAAGCGCAGGATGCTGTCGGGGTTTGGCTGGTGCGCCAGGCCGGGCTGCAATTACATTTGGTAACGTCCGTTGGGACGACGTTCCGCCCGTATTTCGATAGCCATAACTGGTCCCGCACATCCGCGGCGGCCGATCGCTTCGGCCGGCTTGGGCAGGCACGGCAGCAGGCCTGGCTGCGCGCCCACTACGCCGCGCTCACCCAGGGACGTCTCCCCTGGCAAGACCTCCCATGAGACTCATGTCTCTCCATCTGCGCTCCCGCAGGGCTGGCCTTGCCCTCGCCCTCTTGGTCGTCATCGTCGCGGCGACGTGGCTCTGGGGGCACGTGGCGGGAGGAGATTCACTGAGCCTCGCGCTACTCGTCGTGGCCCCGTCTCTGGCGGCCGCGTCCGTGATCGGGGCCACGATGTCCTCACCTATCGCGGACCTGGAGGCCACGGCCAGCCACGCCCTGCCGCCGCTGCGGCTTAGTCACCTGGGCGGGCTCCTAGTGTTTATAACGCTGGGCCTCGTGGCCGTCGGCGGCGCGCTGGACGGGGCGCTCGTGCGCGACCTAGCTGGCTTCACGGGACTGGCGCTGCTCACGGCCCGTTTCGCGGGGAGCGCCGCGTCGTGGAGCGTCCCGCTCACTTATGGGGCACTGGCCGTGCTCATAGGGCCTGGACCCTGGTGGGCCTGGCCGGCCGCGGCGGCGACGAATCGGGAGGACGTGCTGATCGCGGCCACGCTGCTGGTCGTGGGACTCGGAGTTGTGACACAGTGGGGAACGCCCTACCGCGTGGACGACGCCGTGTAGTGAGTTTGGTGGACGGCTCCTGATGGGCCATCCTCTGTCCCGTCCTGGATGGTCCGTGCCCCCTCGCCTAGCAGATCTCCGAGCGTGGATCTGATGCACTACAATAGAGAGAAAGACTCCGGCCTCGGAGGAGCACTTGCAACATGACCGTCACCACGCGACCCACGACTTGGACGCCGAAGAGGCGCGTGCGCACCTCTTTGCGCCATGTCCCCCACCCGCCCTTCACGCTCTCCTTCCCCACGAGCGACGATCAGCCCATGGCTGAGAACCTCACCAACATGCTGCAGATGGTCGACCTCATCTTCGCCATCGAGCAGTGGTTGACGTCTCAGGGGCAGACGCGCTTCGCCGTGGGCGGCAACCAGTTCGTCTACTACAACCCGCGCACCAAACGGGACAACCTCTCGCCCGACGTGTACGTGGCTCTCGACGTGACTCCGGGCGGGCGGCAGTCGTGGCTCACGTGGCGGGAAGGCAAGTTCCCCGACATCACCTTTGAGATCGCCTCGCCCTCGACGCAGGACAAGGACGTGAGCCTGGGACCGAAGGGCAAGCGCCGGCTGTACGGACGGTTGGGCGTGCAAGAATACTACGTGTTCGACCCCGGTGCGGAGACTCCCGACCACCCCGCGCACGACCCCTCGCTGCGGGCGTATCGGAGGGACGCGAGAGGCAGGCTGGCCACGACGCCGTTGTTGCCGAGCGGCGGCGTGTGGAGCGCGCTCCTGAGCGCTGAGGTGCGCCCGGAGTACATGGCGGCGACGCCCGTGCGGCCGGCCGGCCTGTTCCTCCGGCTGATCGATCCGGCAACAGATAGACCGGTGCGCGTGGCTCAGGACGAAGTCGTCGCGCGTGCCGCCGCCGAATCCGCGCTCCATCTGACGGAGGACGTGCTCCATCGCACGGAAGACGCCCTTCGCCTCGAGACGCGCGAGCGACAAGCAGCCGAAGATGCGCTGGCCGTCGCCCTCGCCGAATTAGAGAGACTGCGCGGACAGTCCTCGTAGCCCCTATTGGCAGCGGAGCCATTCCAGCAGATGCCCCCACATCTCTTTTGTGCTCGTCCGCGGGTACGATGGCGTCCACCGTTTAGGAAGCGTTGGCCGGCACGGCGTCCTCGGTGGGCTGGGCGCCGTCGGCGACGAGGTCGTCGCTGGTGAGAGGTAGGTCGTCCAGCGCGGCGATCATGGTGGTGTCGAGCCAGTTGCGGCCCGACTTCACGTCCACGCGGATGGGCACGTCGAGCGTCATAGCGTTGCTCATCGTCTCGCGCACCACGTTGGCCACGCGCTCCAGGTCGTCCACGTGTACGCGCAGCACCAGTTCGTCGTGGACCTGCAAGATCATCTCCGCGCGCAGTCCCTCGGCGCGCAGCCGCGCATCGAGGCGCACCATGGCGATCTTGATGAGGTCGGCCTGCGTGCCCTGCACGGGCATGTTGATGGCCGCGCGCTCCGCCGCCTCGCGCGCCGTGTAGCTCGTGGAGTAGACCTCGGGCACGTAGCGCCTGCGTCCCAGCAGCGTCGTCACATAGCCCTTCTCGCGCACCTCGCGACGCGTCTTCTCCATGTACTCGTTGAGCGTGGCGTAGGTCTTGTTGTACGCCTGCAAAAAGGCGCCGGCCTCGCTGCGCTTGATGCCCGTCTCGCGCGAGAGGCCGAACTCGGAGAGGCCGTAGATCACGGCGTAGTTGACCGTCTTGGCCAGACGGCGCTGCTCCGACGTCACTTGATCTTCGGGGATGTCGTAGATCAGCGCGGCGGTGAAGACATGGATGTCGCGGTCGTGCGCGAACGAATCGAGCAAGATGGGGTCGTGCGAGAGATGAGCCAGGATGCGTAGCTCGACCTGCGAGTAGTCCGCCGCCAGCATCACTTCATCCTCGCCCGCCACCACGAAACCGCGCCGGATCTGACGGCCCACATCGGTGCGGATAGGGATGTTCTGGAGGTTCGGGTTGCTGGACGAGAGGCGGCCCGTCGCCGCGACCGTCTGGTTGAAGTCCGTGTGGATGCGGCCATCGGCGGGCGAGAGCAGCACGGGCAAGCCCTCAAGGTACGTCCCGCGCAGCTTCGAGAGCTGGCGATATTCCAGGATTTTATCGACGACCTCGTTCTTGTCGCGCAGATTTTCGAGCACGTCGGCGTCCGTCGAGTAGCCCGTGGCCGTGCGGCGCGACGGCGGCAGCTTTAGTTCGTCGAAGAGCACCGCGGCCAATTGCTTGGGCGAGTTGATGTTGAAGGGGTGGCCTGCCATCTCGTAGATCTGCGTGGCCAGCGCGTCGAGTTGCTCTTGCAGTCTCACGGACATGGCGTGGAGGAAGTCCACATCGATGTCCATGCCTGCTATCTCCATGCGCCCGAGCACGGGCACGAGCGGCATCTCCACGTCGCGGAAAAGGTCGTCGAGGTCCTTTTCCTTGAGTTGCCCCTCCAGCAGGTCGCGTAGACGCAGCGTAAGGTCGGCGTCGGCGGCGGCATAGCGCGCGGCCTTGTGGATGTCCACCTGCGCCATGGTCACCTGGTCTTTGCCTTTTTTGCCGATCAAGGCCGTGATATCGGTCATCTCGACGTTGAAGTGCGTCAGCGCGAGGTCTTTTAGCCCTAACCCACGCCCGGTAGGGTTCAGCAGATAGGCCGCGATCATGGTGTCGAAGGTCAAGCCCTCGACGACGACGCCGTGTTTCACCAGCACCATCAGATCGAACTTACCGTTGTGCGCGACTTTCTGCACCGTCGGATCGAGCAGTAGAGGGCGCAGGCGGTCCAGCACCTCCTGGCGGGGCAACTGCACGCCCTCGTCGTGGCCCACGGGAATGTAGTAGGCGATGCCCGGCTCCGTGGCGAGGGAGATGCCCACGATGTGGGCGGTGATCGGGTCGAGCGCATCGGTTTCCAGATCGAGAGCGAAGGCGCCGCGCCTGCGCAGACGATCGAGCAGCGCGGCAAAGGACTCTTCGCTATCGATGACGTAGGCCGCCGTCTCCACACCCGGTGCGTCGTCTACCGCACCGACGCCAGGAACGTTGTTTCCCGCCGCGGAGAGGTCTTCGACCAGTGGTAAAGCCGGGGGCGGCGCGGTAATGGTGCGTCCGCCGCGCGTTTGCACGGCAATGCCGGTACTGCTGCTTCCACCCTGAGCGGGAGGCGCCAGGTCGAGTGACGCGAACAAACCATCGAGAGCGGGAGGCGGTGGGGGTGGGAGCGGCGCGACAGGCGGCGGGGCGACGGGAGGAACGGGGGTGGGGCCGCTAGGACCGGGCAAACGCGAGAGCAGAGAGCGGAACTCCAGCGTCGCGAACAGCTTCGTCACCGCCGAGCGATCGTACATGCCGATGCGCGCGTGCTCCAGGTCCAGCGTCACCGGTGCATCGGTCACGATCGTGGCCAGATGTTTGCTCTCCAACGCCTGTTCGCGCGCGCCCTCGAGCAGCTTCTTGTAGCGCGGGACCACGGCGTCGAGGTGGTCGAAGAGATTCTCCACCGTCTCGTACTCCTGGAGCAGCGTCGTCGCCGTCTTGGAGCCGATGCCGCGCACGCCAGGGATGTTGTCCGACGCATCGCCCACCAATCCCTTGAAATCTGGCACCTGATCGGGGCGCAGGCCGTAACGCTCACGCACTGCTTCTTCGTCGTAGAGCGTCACATCGTCGGCGCCGCGCTTGGGCGTCAGCACGGAGACGGACGACGAGACGAGTTGCGTGGCGTCGAGGTCGCCCGTGACGATGAGCGTATCGACCCCGCGCGCGGTGGCCTGACGGGCCAGCGTGCCGATCACGTCGTCGGCCTCGTAGCCATCGACCTGATAGACAGGAAAGTTAAAGGTGTCCACCAGTTCACGCACGCGCGCGAACTGCTGACGCAGCGGGTCGGGCATGGGCGGGCGCTGCGCTTTGTACTCGGCGTAGCGCTCGTGGCGGAAGGTCGGTGTGGGAGGATCGAAGCAGACGGCGCAATAGTCGGGCTTCTCATCCTGGATGGCGCGCAAGACGATGGCGGCGAAGCCGAACACAGCGTTGGTCAACTCACCGCTGGACGTGGTCAGATCTTGCTTGACGGCATGGAAAGCGCGATGGACGACGGCGTGCCCGTCCACGACCATGAGTTTCTGCGCGATGATCCACCTCCCGCCTGCCTTCGAGGCGCTGTTCTAGAACTTCTTTTCCAGTATACAGCGCCCTATGAGCGCGGTTAGGTCACGCATACCCAGCCCATGAGAGACGCTCTATCTGGTCTGGATTAGCCACGTGGTAGAGGCGACGCGCCGATGATCTCGTCGCCCTCGTATGTCATGGGCTCCAGGAACAGCGGGACCGTGGCGTAAAACTCGGCTAGCGACATCTGCGCTTCGGTCAGCTTCCGCACCTCGGCGTCTAGCGTCACAAGACTAGCGTCGAGCGCATTTCGCAGTTGATCGAGCACATCGTCGATGACGTCATCGGCTTCAGCGGATAGTCCCTCTGGATCGAGCAGAAGACTCAGAAAAACCGTGAATGGCGGCTTGTCTTGTGCCGGTTGGTTGATGCACCATTCGTGGCAGGCGCGGCTCAGCGCCTCCGCTTTCCGTGAGTGCTCCTCTTGAAAGGCGGCGAGCACGCGATCAAGAGGTTTGCGAAAGGCATCGTCAAGGGCATCAGGTAGAGCAAAACGATCAAAGCGACGCGCTAGCCAGCGCACGAAGCGCCGATGACGCATCTCGTTAGACGGCCAGCCTTGCGGGACTATATCAAGCAGCGCATCCTTTGCAACGACGACTTTGTACGCGGCTTGCGCAGCGAGCATTCCGGCCGGGTTGATGAGAAAAACGCGCGCGCTGTTTCGATCGGGCGATTGGCAGAGGCTCTAGTTTCCAACCTTACATACGAGAGCTTCGAGGCGGGGCTCGCTTTTCGGATCGGCGACGATGTCGCAGTCTTGCAAGATTAAGATGGGCCTTTCTTTCGCACGGACCCCGCGCTCTTGGGGCGTCGGACAGTTTTGCGCGGCGCGTTCCAGCACATCGCGGACGGCAAGAAGATAGCGGCGTTTGCCCGCGTCTATAGCTTCGCCGTTCCGCCAACGTGTTAACGTCTGTCTTGTCACCCTAAGAAGACCAGCAATGCGACTGTCTGATAGTTCGGTTGCTGACTTTAACCACGCGAGAGGAGCGAGATGTGGGGCAAGGGGTAACGCTGGTTGCATGCGTTCCAGAGTGGCAAGGCGCGTTTCGAGGCGTCGTATAAATGTTACATTTTACTTTACATTAAGCGCTCGCGTGTGTCTAATTGAGCGAGGATAGGGATGAACCCGCGTGCAGGCTTACGTGCAGGCTTAGAGGGCCGCGTGCATAGTCCGTTGCCGCGGGTCGTACGGAACGGTATCATGCCGGTATCACTTGGGGACGGGCGCGCAAGAGACTCGGGCGCGGCAGCCACGGCCAGAAACGTGCGCCGCACCGGTCTAGAAGCGCTGGCAACGGCGTCTTTCCACTGAATCAGCAGCGACAGACCGCGTGACGCCGCGCCCTTCTATACTGGTAGGACAGCGCCGAGATGAGTCGCGCATACATACGTGCATAGAGGTGTAGACGATGAAGGCATCCCTTCCGCAGGATCAGTTGAGCCGTGGTCTGGCCATCGTCGGACGCGGCGTCGCTTCGGCCGCGCGCTCCACCCTGCCGATCACGAGCAACATCTTGCTGGCGACCGACGAGGGACGCCTGCGTCTCTCCGCCACCGACCTTGAGATCGCCATCAACCTGTGGCTCCCCGCGATGGTGGAAGAAGAAGGGGCCACCACCGTGCCCGCCCGCCTCTTCACCGAGCACATCAACTCGCTGCCCAACGACCGCGTCGATCTCTCGCAGACGGACGACGCCTTTACGCTCTCCATCGCCTGCGCGCGCACCAAAGCGAACATGCGCGGCATCGACCCAGACGAGTTCCCGCTCATCCCCACGGTCAGCGAACAAGCGTCGGCCTCCGTCCCCGCCTCGTTGCTCAAAACGATGATCGCGCAGGTCGTCTTCACCGCCGCGACCGACGACACGCGTCCGGTCTTCACCGGCGTGCTGGCCTCGTTCACGGGCGAGAGCCTGACCCTGGCGGCGGCCGACGGCTACCGCCTCTCCGTGCGCTCCGCCGCCCTCAGCCAATCGGCGGGCGCCTTCTCGGTCATCATCCCCGCGCGCACGCTCTCGGAACTCGCGCGCATCCTGCCCGAAGGCGATGATCCCGTTGAGATCACGGTCACGCCGAACCGTTCGCAGGTGCTTTTCCACACCGGAACTCTCGACGTGATCTCGCGCCTTATCGAGGGCAACTACGTGAGCTACCAGCAGATCATCCCGCGCTCGCACACCGTCCGCGCCGTGGTCAGCGTGGCCGACTGGAGCAAGGCCACCAAGACGGCCAGCCTCTACGCCCGCGACTCCAACAACATCGTGCGTCTCTCGCTCGACCCTGGCGAGAACGGAGAGACCGGCCTGCTGACCATCACCGCCAACGCCGCCGACGTGGGCGACAACGTGAGCCAGATCGACGCCGTGATCGAGGGCGACGCCTTGACCGTCGGCTTCAACGTCAAGTACATCAGCGAGGTGCTCAACGTGCTCGGCTCTGGCACACAGGTCGCGCTCGAACTAGGCGGACCGGCCCAGCCCGGCGTAGTCAAGCCGCTCGACGGCACCGACTACCTCCACGTGATGATGCCCATGAGCATCCCGCGCTAACGTCTCCTTCACCTTCAAGGACGCAAGGGGGGCCGAGTTGGCAAGCTCCCCTTCCTTGCAGTCCGATGAAACCTGGCGCCAGAAGGAGGGCCAGTCATGCCTTTCGCGGTCAATCCGATGCGAGAAGAGCAGGCCCGCTTACTCGTCGCGTGGCGGTACGAAGGGATGGACGCACGGTACAACATGAGCCCAGAGGACTACGACGAGGTGATGAGTGGGGCCTATTACGCGGTGACTGATGACCATGACGACCTCATAGGCTTCTTCAGCTTTGGGCCGCCGGCACAGGTCCCCGGTGGTCACATCGCCGGGGCCTACGCCGAGGAGAACGCGCTCGATGTGGGCCTTGGCCTGCGACCGGACCTCACGGGCCGAGGCATGGGCAAGGACTTCCTTAAGGCCGGTTGCGCTTTCGCTCAGCGTCAGTTCGCCCCCGCGGTCTTGCGCTTGTCAGTGATAACGATCAACCGACGCGCCATACGCCTCTACGAGAACGCGGGATTCCAAGTGGGACCGCGCTTCTTGAGCGCAACACCGAGCGGCGACACCGAGTTCCTGCTGATGACCAAGGAATAGGTTTGTTTAGGCCTGGCGCGGCGCGGCGGATGCAGGGCTAGGGGAGGCTGGGGACGCGGCGGGGTCCGGGGGAGGCGGCGTACGCGGCCGGATGCCGCCGATCGTGCCCGCGGGCACGGCGACGAGTTGGAGCAAGACCACGAGCAGCAGCACGCCGCCGCTGGCCACGGATTGCCAGGCCGAGGGCAACCCTACCAAATTGAAGATGTTGGGCAAGAGGCGCACGATAAGGAGTCCGACGACCGTGCCGCGCACCGTGCCCACGCCTCCCGTCAGCAGCGTCCCACCTACCACCACGGCAGTGATGGCGATGAGTTCGTAGCCCGTGCCGTCCTGCGAGCCGGCGGCGCCCGAGCGCGAGGCGTTAAGGAGGCCGGCAAGTCCGGCCAACATTCCGCTCAACGTGTAGATAGCGATCTTGACCCGTCGCACGCGCACGCCCAGCAGCCCCGCCGCCGTCTCGGCGCCGCCCACCGCGTAGACGTGGCGGCCAAAGCGGGTGTAGCGCAGCACGTAGGCCAGCACGATGAAGACGGCGATCATGATGAGCGCGCCCGTGGGCACGCTTAGGATGGTCCCCTCGGAGATAGATTGGAAGCCGACCGTGGTGGAGGCGTTGACCGCCGCCGCGCCAGCCGAGGAGGTCGAGGCGCCGGCGTAGGCAGCAAGCGCGAGTTGGTCGGCCCCGCGCGCGATCGAGAGCATGGCCAGCGTGATGATGAACGGGGGGATGCGTGTGAAGGAGATGCCCAGCCCATTGAGGAACCCGACAGCGCCCGTGACGACGAGGGGGAGTACGATGGCCGGGATAATGCCGAGGAACGAGCCGGCCACGGCGCAAAAGGCCCCCAGCGCGAAGACCGAGCCGATGGAGAGGTCGATGCCCGCGCTCAAGATGGCCAGCATCTGGCCCGCCGCCAGCACCCCGAACACGGGGATCTGGTCCGCCACGTTGGCGATGTTGTCTCCACTCAAGAAGTGCGGCGAGACGAGGGCGCTGACGACGAGCAGCACGATGAGGAGCACCGTGGCGACCTCACGCTGCACCAACGAGAGAACCTGGGCCGCGCGCGCCGTGGTCGTCGCGGGCGTCGCGGGCGATGGACCGGGGGAAACCGCGTCGGGAGGAATGTTCATTAGCGTCCTCCTAGCCCCTTCCTGCTTGCAAGAACACGGCTCCAGCGATGATGACGCCCTGCGCGATCAACTGCGCCGAGGTCGGCAAGCCGATCTGGATGAACAGCGCGAACAAGACGACCAAAATGAGACCGCCCACCAACGTCCTGCCCACACCGCCCACGCCGCCGAGCAACGACGTGCCGCCCACCACCACGGCGGCGATGGTCTGCAACTCAAAGAGATTGCCGTCGAGCAGAGGGTTAGTTCCGTTGGCCTGCGCGGCGAAAAGGACGCCCGCGACGCCGGCCAGCAGCCCGCTCACGGTGTAGACCGCGATCTTGATGCGGTCGGCGGGCACGCCGGAGAGGCGGGCTGCGCGCTCGTTGCCGCCCACGGCGAAGATCTGCTTGCCGATGGCCGTGCGCGCCAGAAAGAGGCCGGCGATAAGGTAGATGACGGCGACGAGCACGACCGAGACCGGTATCAAACCGATGAGGGGTGCGGGGCCGAGGTTGGTCAACGCCAGGGAGAAAAACGTGGTGGCCAGGGCGCCATAGCTGGCCGTCGGGTCGAGCGTGACCTGCGCGCCGCCGGTGATCAACTGGGCGACGCCACGCGCGGCGATGGCCACGGCCAAGGTAACGACGATGGGCTGGATGCGCGTTCTGGCGATGATCGCGCCCGAGAACGCGCCGATCGCCGTCGTGAGCGCGATAGGCAAGATCACGACGAGCGCGAGAGGCGTCGAGCCGGTGACGAGCTGCGTGGAGAAAGCCGAGGCTATCGCTAGCAACGCGCCCACGGAGAGGTCGATGCCGCCCGTCAAGATCACCAGCGTCTGCCCGACGCCGATGAGGGCCGTGTAGAGGCAGAAGTTCTGGAGCTGGAGGCGGATGCTCAGCGGAGTGAGGAAATTCGGCGAGGCGATGCTGGTCACGATGACCAACACGATCAAGACGACGAGCGCTCCGTAGCGTTGCAGCCACGGCCCTACCGTCGTCGCCAGACGTGGACGCGGTAGAGGCGGAGCGGATCGTGCGCCGCCCGGCGCGCTGCTCGGCGTCGCGGCGAGGGCCGCCGTCTCCGGTACGGTCCCTCCCCGCGATGGCGACGGTGTTGTGTTGTCGACGTTCATAAGTCTTGTGCAGCCTACCCCTCTGAGATGGCCCGCATCACGCGGTCTTCGTTGGCGTCGGCGTGCGTCAACTCGCCGAGTTTGCGCCCGTCTTTGATGATGGCCACGCGGTCGCTGCCCTCGATGACTTCTTCCAGTTCGGACGAGATCATGAGGATGCTCATGCCCTTCTCGCGCGCCAACTCGTCGATCAGCTTCTGAATCTCGGCTTTGGCCCCGATGTCGATGCCGCGCGTCGGTTCGTCGAGGATGAGCAGGCGCGGGTTGCGACAGAGCCAGCGCGCCAGGATGACTTTCTGCTGGTTGCCGCCCGAGAGCCGGCCCACCGGCGTGCGCGGCGAGGGGGTGCGGATGTCGAGGCGCGCGATCATCTCGTCGACCACGCGCCGCTGCCGTCGCACACTCAGCACGCCGAGCGTGGCGAACAGGGGCAGCGCGGCGAGCAGAATGTTGTCGCGCACGCTTAACTCGGGCACGATGCCCTCGATCTTACGGTCTTCGGAGACGAAGCCCATGCCCGCGCGCACGGCGTCGCGCGGGGAACGGATGCGGCGGCTATATCCCGTCATGTTGATAGAACCCTTGTCCGCGCGGTCGGCGCCGAAGATCACGCGCGCCAGCTCCGTGCGTCCCGACCCGAGCAGGCCAGCCAGCCCCACGACCTCGCCGCGGCGCACGCGCAGACTCACGTCGTCGGGTGCGTGGCCGCGTGAGAGATGCTCGACATCCAGCACCACATCGTCGGCCGCCGCCGCCCCGGCTTCCGAAAAGGCGGTCAGGCCGGCGGAGCGCACCTGCTCCGGGTTGCGGCCCAACATCAAGGCGACCAGACCGATCTCGTCGATGGCGTCCGTTGCCGTGGTGGCGACGAGGCGTCCGTCGCGCAGCACCGTGACACGGTCGGCCAGTGTGAAGACCTCTTCCATGCGGTGGCTGATGTAGACCACGCCCACGCCGTTGGACTGGAGGCGGTGGATCACGTCGAACAAGATGCGCACCTCGGCCGTATCGAGCGACGAGGTCGGTTCGTCCATCACCACGAGCGAGGCCTGGAGCGAGACCGCGCGCGCCAGCGCCGTCATCTGCTGGAGCGCGACGCTGAGTTGTCCCACCGGGACGCCAAGATCGAGCGTGACGCCGAGTCCGTCGAGCAGCGAGCGCGCCTCGCGGCGCATACGCGGCCAATCAAGACGACCGAGGGCGGCGCGCGGCTCACGGCCCAGAAAAATGTTCTCGGGCGCGGTGAGGTAGGGCACGAGGTTGACTTCCTGGTAGATCGTGGCGATGCCGGCGGCCTGCGCGGCGGCGGGCGTAGAGAAGGAGACGTCGCGCCCTTCGAAGAGCATACGTCCACCGTCCCTCGTGTAGGCACCGGTCAGGATTTTAATGAGCGTCGATTTCCCAGCGCCGTTGTGACCGATGAGGGCATGCACTTCGCCGCGCCGCACGTCGAAGTCGACGCCGCCAAGAGCTTGCACGCCGGGAAAACCCTTAGTGACGCCGCGCATCTCTAACAAGGGGGGTAACGACGGGGACAGGGGCGCGGGCGCGTTAGGGGTCGTCATGGTGAGGTCCTCGCGGTCATCGTCGACAAAGGGGGGGCGGAGCGGCACACGGGGCCGCCGTTGATAGTAAGCATAAAGGACAGCCGCCGGCCTAGGCCGGCGGCTGCTCACATAGTGCGGCTTTCTCCGTAGAGGTCCGCCGCGCTTAGAAACCGGTGGACAGGAGGCGGGCGGCGTTGGCCTTGATGTACGTAATGTCCGAGGGCACGATCTGATGCGGGATCGCCTTGCCCGCGAAATACATGTCGATCGTGTCGAACGTGATCGGACCGAAGCGCGGGGTGTTGCCCACGCAGATGGAGAAGACGCCCGACGCGACGTTGGCGATGGCGTTCTTCTGGCCGTCGATCGAGCCGACGTAAAGCTTCTTGGAGAAGCCCGCCGCCTGGAGGGCCTGCTGGGCGCCGATGGCCATGGCGTCGTTGTGCGCGTAGATCGCGTCGATCTTCGTGCCGTACTTGGTGATTAAGGAGGTCATGATCGTCTTGGCCGTGGCCTGATTGAAGTCGCCGTCCTGCGAGGCGAGCTTCGTGAAACGGGACACCTTGTCGATCACGTTGTGGAAGCCCTGGCCACGGTCAATGGCCGGCGAGGCGCCGGTGGAGCCGCGCAACTCGATGTAGTTGATCGGGCCATGCGTGTTGTTGACGAACCACGAGCCGACCTTCTCGCCCTGCGAGACGAAGTTGTTGATGATGGCGCAGACGTAGTCCGTGCCCGCCGAGCCGGCGCTGGTGCGGTCGATCTCGATAATCGGGATGCCCGCGGCGAGGGCGCGCTGCGTGGCCGCGTGCAAGGGGTTGATCTCGCACGGGGTCATCACGATGAGATCGCAGCCCTTGGCGATGAGGTCGCCCACGTCGCTGACCTGCTTGTTCGTGTCGCCGTTGGCCACGGTGGCGGTGTAGGTGTAGCGCGACGAGCGCTTCTGCGCCTCGGCCAGCAGGCTGGCCGTCTCGGTCGAGCGGAAGGCGTTGTTCAGTTCGCTCTGCGAGAAACCGATGAGGTATTTCGACTTCTTGGGCGGGTGCGCCGGAGTGATGTTAGGGTTCGGCTTGGACGCGGCCATCACCGAGAGGGCGTTCATGGGGTCGAGCACGCTGGCGGCCGCCGCGGCGCCGATGCCGAGGCCGGCGGCGGCACGCAAGAAGTCGAAGCGGTTGATGCGGCCGGCACGGAGGTCCATGGCCAGCTTGTCTAATTCACGCATGTCGTATCATCCTTGATCTACAGGCAGGCTGAAACAATAATGACGAATGCCGGGCGCCACGATGGCTAGGTGGAGACGACCATAAGCGCGCTTCCTATGGTGTATGGTCAGCATAGGGTTTCGCCCACCGCCGTTTCAATACGGCTATCACAAGGTTGTGTCTTGAATAACCGGAAAAGGGACGGGGCCGCGTCCCTTTCGATAGGCAAGGCCCGTTGGAGGACGCTTCAACAGCCTTCAATGAGGCTGTTTTGGCGCTTGATGTTACAGCGCGTCGACGGCAGGGACGGTGAGGGCGCGCGCGTAGAGATCGTCCAGCATGGCCCGTGTGGCCGTGGCGATACGCCCCTCCAGCGCGTCGGGCACGGCGCCGAAGCGCGCCCCCACCAGCACGCGCAGGCCAGCCCTGTATCCTTCTATCTCGCCCTCGACCTTGCCCTCGACCTTGCCCTCGACCTTGCCCTCGACCTTGCCCTCGACGCGCCCCTCTTCCAGGCCGCGCCGAATCGCGTCGTCGAGCATCGCGTTGAGTTCTCTCATCGCGTTCGTCATCGTCAATACCTCCAACAATCCCCGAATCTGCGCCTCATCCATCAACAACCGCGCCAGCACCGCCAGCGCTTCCACCGTCGGCGTGCGCTCCTCCCGCGGCAACGCCTCCGCCACCGTCTTGATCGTCTCTACGACCACTCTGTCCGACAAGGGCCTCCGCTGGCGCATCAGCGGCAGCAGCGCCAAGGTCAGGCGGTCCTCGTCGCTCAGCTTCTCCCCGCGCGCCACCTTCGCCGCCAGCGCCTCCAATTGCCCCGTCCCGTCTTCCTCGCCCAGCAGGATGTGGTCCGCCCGCAGCGTCAGCGACCCCATCGCGTGGTCCGCCGCCATCCGCCCTACCTCCGATCCCCACAGCACGACCGTGCGGACGGGCGCCTCATCGTGGTTCAGGTGCAGAGCTAGGTTGTACTCCGCGAAGCGGGACAGGTCGCCCCTCTCGCGTTTGGTCTGGAACTCCAGGTGCAAGAGAGAGCCATCGGCGAGGAGAAAGACGTAGTCGGCCTCGCGCGAACGCGCGGTGAGCAGGGGCAGGGCGGTGGGCAGCGGGGCCACGATAGGCGGGAGGTCGAGACCGAAGCGGTTGAGCACCGCGCCCTTGAAGACGGCGGCGAGACGCTTGAGCACGATGTCGTTGCGCTCCCGCGCGATGTCGAACTCGGCCATGCTGCCTTCGTCCTCTTGTCGATGGAGACTCCTGCTTCTAGCATACGAGATCGTCTTCGGAGATGTGCGAGGGCGCCCCGCCCATACGGGCAGCGGATCCCCGCTCTCATGGGCGGCTAGAAGCCGGCGTCACGCCTCCCACGTAGGCGGCGGCACAGGTCGTCACGCCTATTGCGGAGAGAAAAGAGCGAGGCAGTGCGTCGAAATCAGCTCCTTGACGCCGCGTGTTTAACTATGTTATATTTTTATACGTAGTTAGAAAGCATCGACCATAAGAGACGGGCGGTGGTGCGACGACAGGCGAAGCCGACCAGGCGGTACGCGGACGACGAACGGATAGATGCGCCGCACTACACGGCGCGACACGGAGGAGGATGGACTATGACAGCAGTAGAAATGACGACGACGGCACGGACAACGTCCGGGGATGCCTTGACCCCGGAGGCGGCGCGGACCTTGGCCTACCGTTTCGCCGAGAGCCTCAACGGCGGCGACATCGACCTTTTCGATGCCTTTATTACCGACGACTACGTCAACCACAACGCCTTCGTGGCGCCGGGCCGCTCCGGCGTCAAGGCGTTTTTCGCGGGCTTTCTGGCCGCGTTCCCCGACCTCCACGTAACGGTCGAGGACGCGCGCGCGGACGGCGACACGGTCGTCGGACGCTACACCTATCGGGGCACGCATCAAGGAACGTTCCTGGGCATCCCCGCGACCGGCGCCGCCCTCACCATGCGCAGCATCGACATCTGGCGCGTGCGCGACGGCTTGTTCGTCGAGCACTGGGATGAGATCAACACCCTGGAGGTCTTCCAGCAATTGGGCGTCATTCCACCGCTTGGCTAAAGGACCACCCGCTGGCGCGCGCTAGGGGATGGAGACGACGGCGTCGACTTGCACGCTCATGGCGCGCGCCGCCTCAGCGGGCGTGGCCGTGCCGAGCATGACGGCTTGGGTCTCGCTCACCACCGGCGTGGGCGTGTTCTCGCCGAACAACCGGGTGTGGGCCACGATATTGGGCTGATAGACGATGGAGGAGAGCTGCGCGACGAAGGGGCGCAGGTGCGGCCAGATCCGCGTTGTGTGCAGGCGCGCGCGCGCCGCGTTGTACGCCGGGATCTGGCCGGCCTCGGCCCAGTCGAGGGCGTGGTCGTTGATCCAGGCGATAAATTCCATTGCCACGTCCACGCGCGCGCGCTCCGGCGTGTTCACCACGCCGAGCACGTGTGAGTTGGCCCAGACGGCGGGGCGCGGCCCGATCGCGGGCGCCGGCGCGGTCGCGAGGTCGATGCCCGCGCCCAGGACGCCCTGGACGTACCAGGGGCCTTGTAGATACATGCCGATCTTTCCCGCGATGAAGTCGGCGTCGACCGACCCTTCGCGCGGCGGCGCGATGCGCCGCGCCGCCACCATCGCTCGCAACACGGTGAACGCCTCTATACCAGCGGGACTATCGGCCAGGCAGCGCCGTCCTGATGGGTCCATGAAGCGGCCGCCGAACTGGTAGAGCAGACTGTACCACTGGCGGAAGCACTCCACGTCGCCGGCAGGGGCGGCGTAGCCCCACCGTCCTTCGGCCACGTCGGTCAGGCGCGCGGCCCACTCATACAACTGCCCCGCCGTGCGCGGCGGACGTCCGGGGTCCAGGCCCGCCCTTCGCGCCGCCCGTGCATTGATATAGAGACCGAGCGGGTGGACGTCGAGCGGGACGGCGTAGAGCCCACCGTCCACGTGGCACATACGCCAGGGCGGTGGGAAAAAGTGGTCGCCGGGCGGCAAGACGCGCCGCGCCTCGACACGTATGTCCCGCAGCATACCGCGCAGCGCGAACTCGGCCACCTCGGTGGCATGAATGCAGATGACATCCGGCGGAGAGCCGCCCTCGAACGCCTCGCGCCAGCGGTCGAAAATCAGATCCCAGTTGTAGAGGGTGAGCGTCACCTTCACGTCGCGCGACCGCGCGTTGAAGGCCGCCACGAGTCTCTGCATCGCCAACCCATCCGGCCCGGTCCAGCCGCCCCAGAACGCGAGCTGCGTTGGCTCACGCGCGACTCCTCCCCTCGTAGCGCGCACACTCTGAGGCGGAATCGTCGCCGCACCCAGCGCAAGTGCGCCAGCGCCCAGTAGGTCGCGGCGCGAGAGCGTCTCGACGATCCCCTTATCGGGGGGCGGCGCGGGCGCCGCGGCGGCGCCGCGCGCGTCTGGCAGGGGCGCGGGGGCGAGCACGCTTGGCGCTAAGCGGCGCGCGAGGCGCCGTGGGTTAGAGCGTAGGCGTCTCACGGCGTCTCAAAAGAAGCGGGGTGAAAACCGTTGCGACGCCGCTCGCGGTACTCGGCGGGCGTCATGCCGACTGCGGTGCAGAACATCGTGGCGAAGTGACGCGGCCCGCCGTAGCCGACGCGCTCGGCGACCTCGTAGACTTTGAGCGTCGACCCGGCCAGCAGAGCACAGGCGTGGCGCATCCGTGCCTGGATGATGTACTCGCCAAGCGGTTCACCGGTAATGTTCTTAAATAAAGCCCCGAGGTACGTGGCGTTGAGGTGGACATGCCGCGCCAACGTGTTGATGGTCAAATCGCCGGCGATATGGTCTTCGACGTAGGCCTGGACCTCGGCGATAGTTCCACGCACGGCCTGACGACCCGACATCGCCTGCATGGCGGAGGCCGCGCGGCGGGCGAGGGCGAGGAAACGCGCCTCCAACACGGCGGCGTCGGCGCGATCGAGCAGAAAGGTATGCGCATCGTGCCAGGGGTCGAACAGGGCGTCGACGCGCACTCCGCGCCCCTGGACGTGGTCGATCAAGAGCACGGCCATCTCGACCCAGAGCGCGTGTAGGGCCAGCGGGGCGAGATGTTGTTCGCGCAGGTGGCTCATGAACGCCGACGCCGTGCGCGCGGCGTCTTCCTCGTCGCCCCGCGTCACGGCGTCGAGCAGCGCGTCGCGCCGCCCGCGCGGCAACACCGGCCAACGTTCGGCCTCCGGGGCCAACTCCCAGCACAGCAGCGGCCCGTCGCCCGACCCGGCCATGGTGTAGTCGGCACGCGCCACGGCGTCGTCATGGGCCGCCTTGAGGTCGGTCGCGAACGCGACGGGCCGCGCCGCCGTCACCGACGCCGCCCACCCGGCCGCGCCTAGCCCCTTGAAGAGGGCCGCGGCGACAAGGGCCGCGCGCGTCATATCCTGGACGTCGTCGAGCGGAAAGATGACGCAGTAGTATCCGAAGGCATCCAGAACCACGAGGGAGTCCGGTGCGTGCGCCGTACAGCAAGCCACGAGAGACATGCGGGCTTCCGCCGCACCGTCGATCGCGTTCTCGGAGGAGGCGGGAAGCGCACCGTCCTCGGTAAAGAGATGTACTAGGGCTAGTCCCCAGGCCGGCGCCGCCGGTAGGGAGGCGGACGACGCGCCGGGATCGACTTTACCACCTTCGAACAAACGGCGGACGACCTGTCCCGCGGCGATAAAAGCGGCCGCACGGCGCAGGTGGTCTTCGTGACGTTCGTCGACGATCTGGGTACGCAAGCGCGCCAGGATGGCCAGCAGGCCGTCGGCGTCCACCGGCTTCAAGAGATACTCGGACACGCCCAGCCCGATAGCGCGGCGCGCGTAAGAGAAATCGTCGTAGCCGCTCAAGATAATGGTGCGGACGCCCGGTTGCGCCGCCTTCAAGCGCTCGATCAGATCGAGTCCGCTCAGGCCAGGCATACGGATGTCGGTGCAGATGATGTCCGGTCGGGTATGCTCGGCCAGGGTCAAGGCTTCGACGCCGTCGGCCGCCGTGCCCACGATCGTGATTTCAGGGGCCTCGCGCTGGATGAGCGCGCTCAGGCCGCGCCGCACCAGGTCTTCATCATCCGCGATAAGCAAGCGAAACATCGTCGTTTCTCTCCTTCATATCAGAGTGTAGCGGGCGAATCGTCGGGATGCGCAACGTCACCGTCGTGCCCTCCCCCGGCGCCGAGGCGATGCGTAAACCGTAGGCCGCGCCGCAGTATAACTTCAGACGCCGATGCACGTTGGCCAGACCGATGGAGCGCCGTTCGCGCGGCGCGTCGTCTTCCACGTCAAGATGGGACCGCACCTGCGTCAGCCGCGCCTCCTCCATGCCGACGCCGTCGTCTTCCACGCTCACGACGAGGTCGCCTTCGCCGTCCGCGCCGCCCTCACGTCGTCCGCGGACGACCAGCCTGCCCACGCCAGGCCGCGGCTCCAATCCATGGGAGAGCGCGTTCTCGACAAGCGGTTGCAGCGTTAGCTTGGGCACGAGGCGGTGCAGCAGGTCCGGCTCGACATCCACCGTCATGGTGATGCGGTCGCCGCAGCGCATCCTCTGCACCACTAGATAGTGGCGGACGTGCTCCAGCTCGGCATCGAGCGGGATCAGCGCCGCGCTCGACGACAGGGTCAGGCGCAAGAGGCGGCCGAGGGATGTCACCATGCGCGAAATCTCGCGGTCTCCATGCGTGAGCGCCAGCATGTTGATCGACTCTAGGGTATTGTAGAGGAAATGCGGGTTGATCTGGTTTTGCAGCGCGTGCAGTTCGGCTTCGCGCTCGTGGAGCTGCGCCCGCAGCACGTCGTCCACCAGACGGCGCAGTTCGTCGAGCATCGTATTGAAGCCCGCCGCCAGCTGTCCGACCTCGTCCTCCGAGCTCACGCTGATGCGCGTCGTCAGATCGCGCGCCTCGACCCGGCGCATGGCCGCGCGCAACTGGCGCAGGGGCCGCGTGAGACGTCCCAGCACGAGGACGGCGCAGAGCATCCCGGCCAGGATGCAGAGCACGGCCACGCCGACGATGAAGCCCTGGAGGCGGGCCGTGCCGGCCAGAAGCTGGGCCGTGGGCACGACGCCGGCCACGATCCAGCCGCTCGCCGTCGAGCGGTCGCTCGTCACTAGCAGCGACTGCCCGCCCACGTCCAGCGCCAGGCGCCCGGCCGCGCCGACCTGTCGTGCCGCGATCTCCTTGGCCAAACTCCGCGTCGTGGCGTCCGAGTCGAGCGGGTAGACCACGTCGCCTCCACCCGTGGTGATGATGAGGCGCCCCCCGGCGCTCAGATGCACCCGCTCGGCCACGCCGGCTAGTTCGGCCGCGTCGAGGTCGATGCGCACGACGCCCAGCAACGTTCCATCGGCGTCGTGGAGCGTACGCACGAGCGAGACGACCTTGCCCGTGGCCACCAGGATCATCTCCTGGCCGCGCGTGGGCAAGTAGACCGTACGCGGATCGGCGTGCAGGGCGACCTGGAACCAGCCGGCTCGTGGGGAAAAAGGATGCGGTCTGAGGTCGCCCGAGGCCGTCCAGTAGAACAGCGTGCCGTTGCCCGTGGCCACGTAGATGCCGGCCAGATCGAGATGCGTCTGGCCCAGGTACCCGAGGGCGGAGCGCATCGCGGCGCCGTCGTCGTACGAGGGTGTCCGAGGCCGCCCGGCCTGATAGCGGTGCAAGATGCGCTGGACGCCGGCGTCGAGAAACGGGTAGAGGGTGAGGCGATCGGCTTGTTGCTCGTAGCTGTCGAGGTTGGCGCGGATGTCGCCCGTGAGCTGCGCCGAGAAGTTCAACGCGTTCTGCTCGATGGTCGAGGTCGCCGTCTTATAGGCGGCGAGCGCGACGATAAACAGGGGCAGGCTGATGAGCACCAGGTAGGAGAGGTGGATTTTCGTACGCAGGCTGGCGCGCCGCCACCATGCCGTGGGCGGCCCCAAGCGTGGGCGGCGTCGAGAGAAGGCTAAGAACGTGCGCGTCATGTCTATTGATTTCATGTAAACCGTCGGTTGACAGCGTGCTATACGCCGGGCTCCGCGAACGCTGACGGCGCCAGACAGGGCGCCTGTCAAGAGGATATAGCAAAGGTATTGCAAAGCGTTCGAGGAAAGTATATACTACTACCTGGGTACGACAGGCCGTTAGCATCATCGCAGTCCTTCTTTCCTCCCATCGCGCTAGGTGGGCTGGCCTTGGGGATAGAACGCGAAGCCCTGGCTAGCCTGGCGCCCGTGCATGGTTAACGCGCGACGACGCGTACAGTAGAGGATTCCAGAGGACAATGACCACCTATACCGATCAAGCTCGCACCTGCCGCGATTGCGGAAATACTTTCACCTGGACGGCCGGCGAGCAAGAGTTCTACGCCTCGCGTGGGCTCGTCAATCCCCCTAGCCGATGTCCCGAGTGCCGCGCTCAGCGCAAAGCGGGCGGCGGCGGCGAGAGCTACGGCGGCGGGCGCAGCAGTTCCGGCGGCGGGATGGGCGGCGGATACTCCGATCGCGGCCCCCGCGAGATGCACGAGGCGACGTGCGATTCCTGTGGCGGCGTCGCGCGCGTGCCCTTCGTGCCGCGTGGCGACAAGCCCGTCTATTGCAGCGACTGCTTTAGCCGGTCGCGCGGCTCCAGCCGCTACTAGCGGCGACGCTCCTCTCTTAGGGAGCAATCAGAGACAAGGAAAGAGGCCGGGGACGATATCCCCGGCCTCTTTCCTTGTCTCTGATCTTGTCGCGGCCTACTTCCAACGCCGTCGGCCTGGATCTGTCCGCGGAAGGAAAGCACGCGGACATCATTCGTCTAGTCCCCAATAATGCGGGCGTGCATGACGATGTCGAGGCGCTGCCCCTTATACTCCTCATACGCGCGCAGTAGACCTTCTCGCCGGAAGCCTGCTTGTTCCGCGACACGCACGGACGCCATGTTCGAGGGGTCGACCACGATTTCGAGTCGGGCGACGCCAAGAGTCGCAAAGGCCCACGGGGAGACAAGGCGGGCGGCGGCGGTCGCGACATCCCGTCCGCGGGCGGCGGGCACGACCCAATAGCCGAAGCTGGCGCGACCAGAGGCTCTATTTTCCAGGCGTAGACCGATAAAGCCGAGAGCCGTGTCTATGCGCATCAACGATGCAGAGCGATATCCCGCCCCCGTCCTCGATGCGTTTCCACTGACGCTCGATGAAGGCTCGATGAAGGCTCGCCCTTCGTCGAGCGTGTAGGGCGAAGGGACAGAGGTGACGCTCGTAATGGACGCATCCTGACTGGCCTGTTCGATGGCCGGGAGATCCTGCATAGTTCAAGGGCGGACGCAAATCGAGCCATCGGTCAACGGCGGATCGGGATAGATTGGTAGAGTCACAGGGGTAGTCTACTACGCGCGGAAAAAGGGGGAGCGGCTTACGTCGCTCTCCCTTTTCCACTGTCCTGGTCGTCGTCCGCCGCACCTCCCTATACGGGTGGAGCGGGACTAGCCCCCGGCGGGGAAGACGTTGCCCGGCTCGGTCATGGCGGCGGGGTCGAGGATCTTGTCCAGCTCCTCGTTGGAGAGCGCGGTCTCCTGGCGCGACACTTCGCGGATCGTCGCACCGGTCTCCGACGCCTTCTTGGCGATCGCCGCGGCGGCGTCGTAGCCGATGATCGGCGCGAGCGCCGTGCAGATGGCCAGGCCGCGCTCGACCATCTCCGGCCCCTTGGTCGTGGCCGTGAGACCATCGATGCACTGGTTCACGAAGTTGTCCGTCCCCTTATCGAGCAGTTCGATCGACTGAAGCAGGTTGTAGGACACGACCGGCATCATCACGTTGATCTCGAAGTTGCCGGACTGGCCGCCGATCGTGATCGTCACGTTGTTGCCGATCACTTGCGCGCAGACCATGGCCAGCGCCTCCGGGATGACCGGGTTGACCTTGCCGGGCATGATCGACGAGCCGGGCTGCACCTCGGGCAAGGCGATCTCGCCGATGCCGGCGCGGGGACCCGAGCCGAGCCAGCGGATGTCGTTGGCAATCTTCATCAAGCTCACGGCCACCGTGTTCAAGGCCCCGCTGGCCTCCACGCAGTTGTCGAGCGTGCTCTGCGCCTGGAAGTGGCCGTCTGTCTCGTAGACCTTCACGCCGTTCATAGCGCTGAGCTTGGCGCAGACGCGCGAGGCGAACTCGGCGTGCGTGTTGACGCCCGTGCCCACGGCGGTGCCGCCGAGCGCCACCTCACCCAGCTCCTCTTCGGCGCGGCGCAGGCGTGCGATGCCGCGCTGCACCTGGTCGGCGTAGCCCTGGAACTCCTGACCGAGGCGGATCGGCGTGGCGTCCTGCAAGTGCGTGCGGCCCGTCTTGATGATGGGCATGAAGGCCGTCGCCTTGTCGCTCAGCGCCTTCTCCGTCTTCTCCAGCGTGGGGATCAGACCGTCGTGGATGGCCACGAGCGCGGAGAGGTGGATGGCCGTGGGGATGACGTCGTTGGACGATTGGCCCTTGTTGACGTGGTCGTTGGGATGCACGGGCTTCTTGGAGCCGATCACTCCCCCCATGATCTCGATGGCGCGGTTGGAGATGACCTCGTTGGCGTTCATGTTGGTCGAGGTGCCCGAGCCCGTCTGGAAGATGTCAATGACGAACTGGTCGTCGAACTTGCCGTCGACCACTTCCTGCGCCGCCTGCACGATGACCTTGCCCAGTGCGGGCTCGAGCAGGCCAAGCTCGACGTTCACCTCGGCCGCGGCGAGCTTGATCTGGCCGAGAGCCTTGATGAACGGGCGCGTGAAGCGCAGCGTGGAGATCGGAAAGTTCTGCACCGCGCGCATCGTCTGGCCGCCGTAATATGCGTTGGACGGAACCTCGACCGGACCCATCGAGTCTTTTTCCGTCCGCGTCGTCGCCTGAGTCTGAGTCATGCTGCTTTACACTCCTCCATGGTCGTCGTTTATAGCCGTCACGCACCTTCGTCGCGATGGCGCACCCGTGAGACATTGTACACGCTCTACGCCGCAACTTTCGTTCCTCCAGAGCATTTTATTGTTTTCCGCCTTATCTAGGGCGATCGTTCCCTCTACTCTTATCGCTTATACTGAGGGGAATGGAGTGCGACGGTCTGGCGCCTGCACATCGCGCATCACTACCCTTCTTTCCTACCCGTCGCTAGTGCAACAATGACGATGCCCCAGTCACCTAACCGCGTTCCTATCTCAGCGCCTAAGCCCGCCGCGTCCCTTTTCGACCGTCTGGGCATGAGCAGGCTGCTGCAAACCTTCCTGACCATCATCGCGGGCGCCGTCGTGGCCGTGATCGCCTGGACGGTCGTGGGGCGTTTTCTACACATCGTCGTTCTTCTCATCATCTCGCTCGTGCTGGCCTACCTCATCACGCCTTTGGTCGGGGTCGAACTCGGCGGCATCGGCGCGGCCTTTCTAGCCGTGCCCCTCGCCGGGGTGCTCTGGGTGCTGGCCGTGGCGCTCTACGCCGACGCCACGGGCCAGACGGAGTTGCTCGTGCGACGCGCGCGGCGTGCGTCCGCCAGCCCCACCACACGGGGGCGCGTGCGGCGCCCGCGCGGCCCGACGCGCCAACCACTGATGCACCGGTCGCGATCAAAAGCGAGCAACTAGGGACGATCTCGCGCGAACAACAACACTTGATCGAACGTTTCGCGCAAGACGAGGCGCAACAGAACGTGGCCGAGGAGGCCGCGCCCGCGGAGACTCCGGCGACGCGGAACGGCCCGGACGACGTGAAATCGCCGTCCGTCACGTAAAATGAAGCCGAGAGTCGTTTTTATAGCCAAGAGAAAGAGCGGCGCGGGCGCGCCGGGGAGGACAGCAATCATCGTGACATCCAGCGCCACGCACGCCCAGTTTGGATTTCTGCTCGACGTCGACAATACGCTGCTCGATAACGACGCTTTAAAGGCCTACTTGACGCGGACCCTCGATGAGACGCTCGGCGCGGGCGGCGCGGCACGTTTTTGGGCTCTGTACGAGGTCGTGCGCGAGGAACGCGACGTGGTCGACCTGCCGCTGACCGCCGAGAGATACGCGCAGACGACGGCGACCCCGGAGCAAACGCGGGAGGCTGTCATGGCGGTTTACGACGGCATCCCCTTTGCCTCGTTCCTCTATCCACACACGATGGACGTGCTGGCGCACCTCAATGCGCTCGGCGTCCCCTCGATCTTATCCGATGGCGACGGGGTGTTCCAGAAACAGAAGATCGAGCGCTCCGGCCTGTCGGACGCGGTGGGAGGCCGGGTGCTGATCTACGCGCACAAAGAGAAACATCTCGACGAGGTTGCCGCCGCGTACCCCGTCGGACACTGGGTCATCGTGGACGACAAGTCGCGTATTCTGCGTGATGTGAAGGCCTCCTGGGGCAAAACCGTTACCACGGTGCATGTCCTCCAGGGGCACTACGCCCAGGAGGAAGCGGAGAGGGCGTTTCATGCCGACATCACCATCGCCGGCATCGCCGAACTCGGCCAGATCGACGGGGACGCGCTCCTTCAGGCCGCGGGCGCGCTTCCCGTATGACGCTGCCCCTGCTCCCCAAGACCGCTGTCCTCGTCGGCAATGCGGCGTCCGGCCACTCGGGCGTCTCTCTCGACAAGACCAAGGCCCTGATCGAGGCGGCGGGTCTTCGCGTCGTGGCCACGATCGCTATGGACGACCTGGAGAGCGTGCGCGGTTGGGCGCGAGAACCGGACGACGAGCGCCCCTTGATCGTCGCGGCGGGGGGAGACGGCACCGTGGGCGGCGTGGCCGACAAGCTGTCGCATACCTCAGCCGTTCTAGGTATTATCCCCCTGGGCACCTCAAACGACGTGGCGCGCTCACTCGACATCCCTATGAAGATCGAGGACGCCGCCGCGCTGCTGGCGCGGGGAACGGTCAGCACCACCGATCTCGGGCAGTTCGTCGGCTCGGACGGGGTGGAACGCCACTTTATCCATGCCGCGACGCTGGGCCTCAACGTCGCCTTCGCCAAGGTGGCCACGCAACCGTCGCTGCGCAGGCGCCTCGGGCGTCTGACCTATGCCGTGGCCGGGCTAGAGGCCTTGCGCGAACGCAAGCCGTTCCAATGCACGATAGAGCTTGAAGGGCGCTGCGTCTCCCTCTCCCTGATCCATCTCTCCATCATCAATGCGCCGGTCTTCGGCGGCCGCTGGAGCTTGAAGCTGCCGGGGTCGAGCCTTGAAGACCGCCAGTTCGACATCCTCGCCATCGACGATCAGGCGCTGAGCCACCTCGCACTCGCCGCGCTGCCCATCATCTTCGGCCGCCACCCGCACGTCGGCGGCGTGCATCTCTACCACGAGCGCGCCCTGCACATCCACACCGCTCAACCGCTCGACGTCAGCCTCGACGGCGAGATTCTCGGGCAGATACCTGGCGATTTCAAGATGGCGTCGCAAGCGCTCCGCGTCATCGCCGGCCCCGGCTTCGCCGCGCGCAACGGGGAATAATCAGTCTTGGACGCCCCCTGACTGGAGTGAGGATAGGAAGGCTGAAGGCGTGGCGATACGCAGTCCCGTTCGTGAAGCCAACTCTCCGTTCCAGTGATCGGTATTGGTGGAAAGAACCTAGTCCGGTTGCGCTAGGATAGCGGCGCGATCCGTTGTTTTTCAGGCGAAAGGGCTGAACTACGAGGACAGCGCGGGCGCGTCGTCCGGACCACGCGGTTTATCGCGAGCGCGACGGGCGTCGATGGCGTCGCGCACGATTGCGACGAGGTGGGTAGGATCGAAAGGCGAGGCGAGGTAAACGGCGTCGAACGATCCATTCATGAGGGCTTCAGGCGCGCCGATGACGACGAACGACGCATCGCTTACGGCGCCGTGCAGATGCCCCAGAAACGAGAGGGGCTCGACGCCCGGCAGCGGCAGCCGGACCACCACGACGGACGGTACGAGTTGTCGCGCCGTGTCGAGGGCCAGCGCTGCAGCGTGGACCACGACGACATCGAAGCCGGCGAGGGCGAGGTTGAGACGCAGCACGCGCGTCGTCGGCGGTTGACGGGCGACGACGAGGACGCTAGCGACGGCGTGCTCCTGTCTCTGCTGCATCGCCTCCGCCCTCACGCCCGCCTGCATCGCGGCGCCGATAAACTGACGCAACCTTGCCCGCGCTGTATGAAAAGGCGGTCAAGGAGTATAGGTGTTCGCTTTGCTGTTCTCAGTATGACGCGCACGGCTAGTGCGGTCTTAAGACGCCGGGCGCACGCTAGGCCGTGGCCGAGACCACGACGTCTTCGCGCAGTTCGATGACGTCGCCCACCTGAAGCCCCGTTGCCCGTGCGGCGCCGGCGGGGAGTTCGACGACCCACTTGCCGCGCGGCACGATCGGTCCCGCGCGCCAGGGCTTGATCTCGTGCAGAATCTTAACGACGCGTCCGTTGCGATCCGCGTGGGCCACGTCGAGGGGGATGGACATGAAGAACATGTGGATAGACCCGCAAGGCTTGATCACGAGGCCAAACCCGTCGGGAAGCTCTCGGCGGCCGATTAACCCTTTCCCGCGCGCCCAGAAAGACGACGCGACCTCGACGTGGTCGGCGATGACCGCGTCGCGCGTTGTATTGACGATACGCAGCCTGGGCTTGAGCGACATACTTTCCCTTCCGATTATCGAGCCTCCACGACCCGACGCACACATACTCTACGCCACGATGAGGCACGCTCCCCATAGCCTAAATAGCGTCTGTGACATGTAAGAGGGTTCCGTTGGGTCGTGCTGAGTTGACATGTTATGGCCGAAAGATCGTCAGACGAGGCGTTATTGTCGCACCGTTTCGGATCATTATCCATGCTCTCATGCCGCGCAGCAACGGTAAAACGGACGCAGCCGACTATCTGAGACGAACACCTTTCAGGCACATCAGCATGACCCAATGGAACCCTATGAATACATGCGAGGGTCCACACCCAATCAGGCGGTTGAAGGGGTCCCGTGTCCCGACCTGTCGCTGTGGCGCCTCATGAGGGGACGACCTCCGGCACTCAGGGTTCGTGAAAAGTCGTCCGGGGAGCGCGGGCGCTCGCTGCGCTGCTCGCCCGTCCCAGACCGGACACGGGGACGGGCGGGAGGCCCGCGCTCCCCGAGTGCGCGTCTTTCCTCCCCTCGTCCTGACTTTTCACGAGCCCTGCTCCGGCACTGCCGTGTCCCCAGCGCCCAAGCCACGGAAGACAAGCGCCAGAAGTCTCTTCACGCACGCTTCTCCGGCTGGCGTGGGAGGGATGCGCCATAAGAATCCCACAAGCATCAGAAAATCCTCCCCGTTGGTTCCAGGGCGGATAGCGCCTGAACCCTCGCAGGCATTCATCAACTGGCGGACCGCATCCAGCAGCGGCCCGTAGGTTTCTTGAAAGTCCTGATCCACTATCACTGCCTGAAGCATGTCAGCGACCCCGTGCTTCATCCTGCCGAATTGGGCGAGCCGATCGCACCACAGACGGAAGGCTTGTAGCGGCGGGTGCGTGGTCAGCAAGACCGGAGCAAGCGCTACCAGTGCGTCAAGCTCCGTCCGATACACGCCAATGACCAACGCTTCGCGGCTCGGAAAGTGACGATAGAGCGTGCCCCCGCCGACCCCCGCCATCTTGGCGATGGAGTTGAGGGACGCCGCTGGATCGGCGGCCAGCGCGTCGCGCGCCACGTGCACGATGCGGTCACGGTTCGCCTGTGCATCGGCGCGCTGCTTTGCCTCACGGTCGGCCATAATACCTCTTGACTAAACGGGGAGTTCCCCGTTAAAATTGAATAAACGGGGAGTTCCCCGTTAATCTCTAACCGGAGAGTTATCCTGTTAGTATCGGCGACGAGGAGGTTTCATGCAATACATCAAGCTCGGTCACACCGGTCTTGACGTGTCCCCTCTCTGCATCGGCTGCATGGGCTTTGGAGACCCGTCCCGTGGCTACCCTGCCTGGGCGCTCGGCGAGGAGGCCAGCCGCCCGCTGATCCGGCACGCGATCGAGGCTGGCATCAATTTCTTCGATACCGCCAATCTGTATTCGAACGGGAATAGCGAGGAGATTTTGGGCAGGGCGCTGAAGGACTTCACCACTCGCGACGCCGTGGTCATCGCCACCAAGCTAAGCGCACCCACGCGCAATGGCCCCAACGCTATCGGCTTGTCGCGCAAGGCGATCATGACGGAGATCGACCATAGCCTGCGTCGGCTCGGCGCCGACTATATCGACCTTTACCAAATCCATCGTCGCGATCAGACGACGCCGTGGGAAGAGACGCTGGAAGCACTTCATGATCTCGTGAAGATCGGCAAGGTGCGCTATCTCGGCGCCTCCTCGATGATGGCCTGGGAGTTCAGCAAGGCGCTGCATCTGCAGAAAGCCAACGGCTGGGCGCGCTTCGTGTCGATGCAAGACAACTATAATCTGCTTGCGCGCGAGGAAGAGCATGAGATGTTGCCGCTTTGTGGCGACGAAGGTGTGCAGACGGTCATTTATAGTCCGCTTGCCCGCGGCCGTCTGGCCCGTCCGTGGGGCGAGAGCACCGCTCGCTCTAAAGACGAAGCAGCGTATGCCACGCTTTACGAGGCCACTGCAGAAAGCGATCAAAAAATCGTCGAGGCGGTGGGTAAAGTTGCCGAGGAACGCGGCGTCAGCCGCGCACAGATCGCTTTCGCCTGGCTGCATCGCAATCCCGTCGTGGCCGCGCCCATCGTGGGCGCGCTCAAGACCAAGCACATCGATGACGCGATCGCGGCGCTTTCGATCACCCTGACGGACGACGAGGCTGCCAGGCTGGAGGCGCCTTACACCCCCCGTCGGGACGACCAGGGTGTATCCGAGCCGGCCATGCTGGCCCATGCTTCGGAGGTAGCAACGGGGTTTAAAGCGTCCGCCGCCTGACATTGCACAGCCGGCTCAGGGCCGCCCGTCCAGCGGCCCTGACGGCATCGAAGGTTCGACCCCAATGAGGCAGTTGAAGAATGCCAACTTTGAAGCTGACTCCGAAGTCCTTGCGGTTGACCTGGGCCTTGCCCTCGAACCCGGCGCGCAGGTTGCCGTAGGGGTCCTTACAACGGATGAGCTCCACATTGCCAGTACAACAACATAGGCGACCGCCCCACGTGCCCTGGCTCCAGTGTTACGCTACATGCGCACTCCGCAGCCGTTGCGCGACACCGTGGCGGAAGGACATAAAAACGGGGCCGAATGCCGCGTCCCGGGTAAAAATAGGCACTTGCACCAGTCACCGATTGCGGCTGGTGACAGTTACCGTGACACCAGGCCAAATAGGCGGACGGGCGGGAGGCCACGTAGCCTCCTGCCCGCTCACCTCATATGCACATTCGGATCGGTGTGTCTTTCGGTTCACGCGCCCTTTTACGCGGAGGATCTACATCCTCAGTGGGTGCGTGAGATGTTCTGACCTCGTGCGTAGTCGAGTGCGCGACGCGTGGGTAAGCTCACCTGCGCGGATGATACGTCAGCAGGAGCGTGCGCGTGACGCGCACGGCGCGCCCCCGTCCCTGCGTGCGGGTAACCACGCGCACCACGCCACGACGCGCCAGTGGCCCGGCGCTCACGGGGAGTGTGTCTCCCCGCGGGAGCGCCATCGCGAGCGTCACGGTGCGCCCGACAGCCCGCACCGCCGTCCCGTCACCGGTGACTATGCCACGGACCTCGAACGTGACGCTGGTCCGGAACAGGCCGCACGGCTCCTGCGCCGCCACGCGCGTCGCGACCGTGCCCTGGTGCGCACCGCGCGGAATCGCGAAGGTCAACAGCGCGAAACCGGACGCTTCCACAGGGAAGGTATAGCGATAGCCGCCGGAGACGCGCGTGCCCGCGAGGGTAACCCCGAAGCCGTCGGAGCCGTCCAGGCTGCTGTCGGTATAGAGCCTCGCCGAGACGGGGTAGGCCGCCCGGATGGTGGCTGTGATCGGCGACCCCGGCGCCGCCACAATGACCAGCGCCTGCTCGCCGCCGCGTGGAATTGTGTTGAAGGCGGGCAGCACGAAGAGTTGGCAGCTGGTGGCCGGCCCGGTCGTGCTCGTGCTGGTGGCCGTCGGGGGTCCAGCGGTACTCGTACTAGTGGCCGGCCCGGTCGTGCTCGTGCTGGTCGCTAGCACGGTCGTGCTCGTGCTGGTCGCTGGCACAGTCGTGCTCGTGCTGGTCGCTGGTACGGCTGTCCCCGTTGCCGTGGCCGGCACGGCTGTCCTCGTTGCCGTGGCTGGGACCGCGGTACTGGTCGCCGTAGGTGACACGGCAGTGCTGGTCATCGTCGCGCTGACGGTGGTCGTCCCGCTCACCGTGCTTGTCGGCGTCGGCGTGGCCGTCCCGCTCACCAGGCCTGTGAGGTCGCCGGCAGCGAAGGCGACCGCGTCCTTGGCTGGAATGGTGACCGTGGCGTGGCCGGAGGCGTCGACGGTCACGGTCGGGCCGGAGCACGAGCGCGCGTCGGTGATGGCGCCGTGGATGATGTCGCAGTAGACGCCCGCGCTCAGCCCGGTGGCAAAGGCCTTGGTCTGAGCGCTGGTCTCGTTGTTGATGGCGATCCAGCCCTTGTCGCCGCGGCTGAAGGCGATGAGGTTGACGCCATCGTCGTACCAGTTGGCGACCGGCGCATCGCCGACAGCATTGTGCCAACCCACCATGTTGGCCACGCCGGGGGTGCGGTCGGTGCAGACCCAGCCGGTGGCGCAGTCTGTGTTCGTGATGAAGCCGTTCGCGTCGGACGGCGGGGAATCGTCGCTGTTGGTCCACGCGAAGCTGGCATAGACTTCGGGTTGGCCGTGGGGCCAGGCCAGCATGAATTCGGTCGCGATGATGTTGGTGGCGCCGTCCTTGTAGCTGAGCGTGGAGCCATTGCGCTCGGTGTCGTGGTTCTCCACGAAGACGAGTTCCTTGTCGCTGGGCAGCAGCCCCGACGGCTCGCCGAACACCTGCAGATCGGTGATATTGCCGCCGGGTGGGGTGGTGTAGCTCTTGAAGGCATCGTGGATCTGGTAGGCGTAGTCAAAGCCGAGCAGATTGCCGACGCCCTCGAACGCCGCGGGCGCGAGCTTGCCGGGGCCGCCCGGGAAGACTTCCAACGCGAGATACGGACGGGCGCCGTCGACGGTATTCTGCAGCCGGGCACTGATGGCGGCCAGGTCGACCTGGCCAATGTGTTTGGCTGCGTCCACGCGGAAACCGGAGACGCCATAGCTGAGCAGCTTGTTGAGATAGGCCGCCAGGGTCGTCCGGACAGAGTCTGACTCGGTGCGCAGGTCGGCCAAACTAACCAGCTCGCACCTGGTGACCTCGAGGTAGTTGTTGAAGTCGTGGATGGCGCCGTCGGGCTGAGGGCAGTCGGCCGGGTAGTGATGGAAGTCGGCGGACGTGTACAGCCCGGGATAGTCGTACTTCGCGTAGTGCACGCCGCCGTAGGAGGTGTCCCCTTGGCCGGTCATATGGTTGATCACTGCGTCCACGTAGACCTTGACCCCGGCGGCGCGGCAGGTGGCGACCATGGCCTTGAACTGGTCCTCGGCGCCCATCCGGCTGGTCAGGTTGTAGTCGACCGGCTGGTACACCTCCCACCAGGGGTGGACGGGGGCCGGGCCGCTGCGCGCGAGGGAGTCCTGCGGCGGGGCGACCTGGACGCCGCCGTACCCGGCAGGGCCCAAGACCGTGGTGCACTCCCGCGCGACGGAGGGCCAGTTCCACTCGAAGAGGTTAGCGAGGACATCATTTTGGTGCGCCGCGGCGCCCGCCGACGCGCTGTGGGCGAGGAGCCGAGCCGATGCGAGTGGGGAGGCTGCGGCTGCAAGGGACCCTTGCGCCGCCCCCAGGATGGCGATGGCTACGGCCAACGCGGCCAGATGGGCGCGAACGGACCAACGACGTGTCATGCTCTTCTCCTCTATGTGGTAGACGACGTGCGACGTGTGGCGTGACCAGTGCCATTATACGCCTATTCTCGCCGGTGGGGGTAGCACCCCACGCAACCGTGGTCATGCGGCGATCTCCGTGGGAGCGAGAAGTGCTTATTCGCCATCCTGCAGCCCTTCCCCAACTTCGCCGCCAATATCATCTTATGTGCATTCTTACACCGTCCGCTCGCTATCCAGCATCTTCATCAGAGGCTCGGCGTAGCGCGTCCCCGCCACGGCTTCGGCCGGGTGTCGTTGGGATGTGATGAGGTGAGGAAGATGGTATCGGTCCAAGGACATGCTTGTGTACGGCCTTGGGGGACAGCTATGCTGCGGCGAGAACGAGAGTCAGGTCGTCCCAGGCGCGAACGAGACGCGGCGCTTGGGGGATGTGGGGATCGCCGCTGGGAACAGCAAGGACGTAGAAGCCATCGCGCAGGTTCCGCGTGAACCCGTGACCCTCGCAGACGACCTGCGCGCAGGAGAGCGTTTGGAAGCCGCGCGTGCACCGCGTCCGGCCTTTGAGATGTTGGTGATCACGCTCGATGCGCTGTTGCTCCGCTTTGCCCGTGATGTGCTAAGCCTCCGGCGCTGTAACGCGGCGGGAGGCATGAGGAAAACCCTGCACCCTATCGTCGTTCTCCCTCGCTACGAGTAGATCTTGTCGTTGCGCTCCAGCATGACAGTGAATGTGTCGATGCGCGCCTGTCGCGTTTGGGGCTTCTTCGCGGTCTCGATCCTGTAGCAGATTGCATAGCGATTGGTCTTATTGAGCGTGTCGAAGAACGCCCGCGCCTGTGGATGACGATCCAGCTCTGCTTGGAAGTCGTCAGGGATGGTGAGCGTCCTCTGGGAGCCGTACGCGGCATCCCAACGACCATCCTTCTTGGCTCTATCGATTTCGCGCAGTCCGGCGGGCGTCATCCTCCCTGAGGCGATCAGTTGCATCGCCTTCTTCGTATTGCCCCTGGACCAGAGGCTCTTGGGGCGACGGGGGGTGAACTTCTGGAGCCAGAACGCGTCATCGCAGGCTTTCTTCTGACCATCAATCCAGCCGTAGCAGAGCGCGCAGTCGAGGGCTTCGGCATAGGACACCGACGGCGACTCAGCCCCCTTCTTAGCGATCTTCAGCCACAGCCCTCGTGGCTCGGCCTGGTGGACAGTGAGCCAGTCTTCCCACTCGTGGTGAGAGGCGAAGAGCATGATCGGTAGGGGCGCACGCATGTCCATACCAAATATCATACCTGCAGCGTGCGTCAGCCGCGCTCCTGCACGTGTCTTAGCTCGATGCATACGGGATCCAGGCAGACGCCATCCTCCCCCTATCTGAGCCCCCTTGCGGCGCGCCCGTCTGGTCGCGCGGAAGGTGTGCTACGGTACGCCTGTACGGTGGAGGGGCGTCTCCGTACGGCGGAGTGTGTGCGCTGCCTCAAGTGCTCCAACGGAGGACGGCCGATGCGGGGGGACGTTATGCGATGTGGACCTCGTTTCTCATCCTTGTAGCCTGCATGGTGTTCATCGGAGGTGATCCGCGGGGGGGGACGGATTCGCCGCGGCGCCGCGGCGTCCACCAGCGCAACGGTGCAGGTCGAGTACAAAGGAACCTTTACGACCACCTACAACCAGACGCTCGATGCTAACCCTGAGTCTATGAAAAAGAACGTTGCCACCGTGACCTGGGACTTCGTGTGGACGGGGACGCTTGACCAACTGCTCAGCCCCTTCATCTATTCAAAGGCGACCACGAAACTGGTAACGATCACCATCGGCGGCAACGACACGGGCATCATCGGCGCCCTTATCGACTGACCAAGCAAAAGCTTCTCGTTGAGTCGCTGCGAGAATGCCTATCCGCCGCCGGATTTCGCCAGCCTCAAGAGCCGCCTCATCGCGCTCTATGCCGCGATTCACGCGCGAGCGCCCGAGGCGCGGATCATCGTCTTCGGCTATCCGCTCGCCCTGCCGCCGACGGCGCCGCGATCCTGTGCCGAGCTGTATCTGCCGGGCACGCCCATTGGTATTTTCCCGCGCGACAACCCGTATTTCTATGGGCTCCTGACCAAGCTGAATGACATGGTCCATCAAGCGGCGCAGGCCTTGGCGAGCGCAACCTTCGTGTCCCCCGACCTGCTCTTCGCCGGGCACGACGTCTGCGCTCCGTCGACGTATTTCTTCCCGTTGGACGCCGTCAACCGCAGAGAGACGCTGCGCCCGAATGCCCAAGGGCACGCGGAGCTTGCGTCGCTCTTACGTCGTGCCGCGGGCCCGCCACCCGACTGAGGGGTGATGCGCGGGGAAACGAGACCCGGTACTGTCGTGAATACCTTATCATCGCAGTAGGGTGTGGATTTGATCTCGATCCCAGCTGTCGATCATGCAAAGCCGAAAGTAGCCTATGTCGCTTGAAAACCACTTCGATGCCGCCTTCACTGCCACGCTTGCTCTTAGAGAGAAGCAGATACAGCAGAGCTACCGGCCTGTCATCGGCGTCCACAAGTGGTTTGCGCGGCGATCCGGTGCACTCTTCCGTAATCTGCTTCTCGCGGAGTTCAACGGTGGTGAGAACTTGAACGCCTCCTTCTTCCGCGCCCACTTATATAACGGGATCATCGCTGATCCATTCATGGGAGGCAGGATTCCACTGCTCGAAGCCAATCGCCTGGGGTTCCACGTCGTCGGGGCAGATATCAACCCTATGGCTCACTGGATCGTTCAGCAGGAACTTGCCCCACTTGACATAGAGGCGTTCCTGTCTACCGCTGCGCACGTCGGAGCAACCGTGGGAGCATCCATCGAGCGACTCTATCGAACGGAGTGCTTGACTTGCGGAGACGCCGCCGCCGTGAAGTATTTCTTGTGGGTCAAGACGCAGGCGTGCCCCGCGTGCGGTTTCGTCAACGATCTATTTCCAAGCTATCTCCTCGCGGAGAACGAGCGCCATCCCAAGTATGTCTTCGCGTGTTCGGACTGTCTGAGCCTCGTCGAACTCGACTATCAGCCTGACAGAGACAACCCAGCAACATGCTCCTACTGCGGTGGTCGCGTGTATAAAGAAGGGCCGGCCTGGCGTACGACGATGACCTGTCGTGGCTGCGACACGTCGTTTAAATATCCCGCCCACGACAGCAGCCCTCCAGAGCACCGTCTTTGGGCCATCGACGCGCGGTGCAAGCCGCGTCACGTCGGGCGCTTCTTCAAGGCTCCCTCCTCCGCCGACCTTGCGCTTGTAGACAAGGCTGCAAGCGCCCTAGAAGAAGCAGGAGATCTCCCTATCCCCAACGAGGAAATCCCGCGCGGCGACGAGACGAACCGACTTCACCGTTGGGGATATCGGTATTGGCGAGAGATGTTCAACACCCGTCAGCTATTGGGCCTCGGGCTGCTGTATCGAGAGATCGAAAAGGTCCCTAACACTGCCTTACGGCACGCACTTCTAACTGTGTTCTCCGACAGCTTACGCTATCAGAACATGCTTTGCCGGTACGACACATATGCTCTGAAGTGTCAGGACATCTTCTCGGTCCACGGCTTCCCTGTTGGCTTGGTGCAGTGCGAGAACAATCTACTGGGTATCCCTGGCGTTGGTTCGGGCGGCTTCCTCCACTTCATCGAGAAGTACCGACGCGCGAAAGACTACTGCTGCCAGCCGTTCGAGTCACGCCAGCAAGGTAGAACGAAGCAGATTGTCAACATCGTCGGTGAGACGATAGCCGCCGACCTGGTCTCCTCGTTTCCTGTGGGATCACGGCGACAAGCCTATCTCCTTTGTGCATCGGCGACCGACGTAGCGCTGCCGCCCAACAGCCTGGATGGTGTCTTCACCGACCCTCCTTATTTCGCCAACGTGCAGTATGCCGAATTGATGGACTTCTGCTACGTCTGGCTGCGGCAGGCACTTCACAAGGAGTTTACCCAGTTCGAGGCACACACGACACGTGCTGGGGACGATCTGACGGGTAACGTGACGGTCGGGCGCGACCTGGCGCATTTCACTGAAGGATTGTCCGCCGTCTTCACGCGCTTCGCTGCTTCACTGAAACCAGGCGCTCCCTTCGTCTTCACGTACCATCATAATGACGTCGAGGCTTACGCGCCCCTCATCGTCGCATTGCTAGATGCCGGTCTCCTTTGTACAACCGTCTTACCTGCTCCCGCTGAGATGGAAGCATCCTTACACATCAGCAAAACCGGATCGTCCATCTTGGATTCTGTTTTCGTGTCGCGACGCGAGTGGTCCATAATCCCAGCTCTACCTTCTGTCTCCGGTTTAGAGCAACTCATTCTCGAAAACTGCCGTCAAGTGAGCGCAGGTGAAGTACGCCTGCGCCTTGGCGACGCGCGGTGCCTCATCAGCGGCCATGTCGCCCGCCTTTGCATTCAGTATTTGCGTGCGGAGTGGCGGCTAGACAGACCAGCGCTCGAGCGCCTGACCAACGCGCGGGAAGCGTTACACATGATGGTGGATAAATATCGTCCAGGGAGTTTGGCAGTCCGGATCGTCGCCGAGATGGCGACCGAGCAGGTGCAGCAGCTTCAACTTTTCGCACTAGAGGAACCACATGTCGCGGCCATATGAGGTTTCAGCCGAGCAGTTGGCGGCGCATCTCGACGACTTTGTCGATACGGTTTATGCAGACCTCGAATCGTCTTTCCTGACTATGCTGCGTGGCGATGATTTCCTCGACTACCCACACTTCCAAGAAGCGTACGAAACTTTAAAAAGGGCGACGGGCGCCTTTCGCTCCTTCACACCTACAACGGTATGGGCGGCCCTACGTGCCGACAGTCTCGTGCTTGTTGTCGTACGCACTATCCTTGGCATGACTCCTCCCGAATGGGCCCATCTGGCTTCCACGGATATAGGGGTAGCAGTGGGCCAAGGAGCAGCACGGACGCTCGACCAGATGGTGCGAAGAAGGCGGGATTATGTGGCTAGTCTAACTCCTGGACGTCATCCTCAGAAGAGAAGGCTTACTCGTGCCCCACGGCGGAGGTAGGTGAGGGCGGAGACGAGCAGGATGAGGTAGCCAAGCAGGGTTGCCGCCCCGCCGAGGGCGAACGAGAAGGGCGCGTAGACGAGGCTGACCGTGTGCGTGCCCGCCGGCAGGTCGAGCGCGGTCAGCACGTCGTCGGCCCGTTGGAGCGCGACGGGGCGCCCGTCTACGTCGGCCGTCCAGCCGGGGTCGTACACCTGGTCGAGCAACAGCACGCTCTCCCGGCGCGCGGAGACACGCAGGGTCACGGCGTTCTCCGTGCGGCCTAGTTCCGTGACGCCCTTGCTGAGCACAACCGGCGCCGTCAGACTCTCGCCCGCTCGCCCTTGCAGCCACGCGCGCCAGGACGCCTCCAGACCCGCGACCGGCGCGGACTCCGTCTTATCTTCGAGCACGCTGTGCAGCGGGTCGAATCCGGCCGTGCGCACGGCGTCCCGTCCTACTGGCGTGGACTCCACGCGCACCGCACCACGCGGCAGCAAGAGCGCTCGCGGTAGATAGGAGGAGACCCGGTAGACATAGGCGAAGCCGGGGTGCGTGCCGGGGTGCGACCAGTCTCCTCCCAGCGATCCCCAATCGGGGACGGGCACAACCGTCGTTCTAACCAGACCGGGAGCCGTCAACGGGTGCGGCGAGAGCACGAGCGAGACGCCGAGCAGCAACGCCGTGCGCGCGTCGTAGTGTATGAGTTCCGAGGAGCGCGCCGACCCGGCGTCGACCGTGGCCAGCGAGGCGCTCGGGTTTGTCAGCAGCCAGTAGGCGGCCAGGGTTAAGGAGGCGAAGTCCTGGATATCGTAGGTACGGCGGTCGCGCATACCCTGGCGCAGGGGTACGGGGTGCCGGTCGTCCAAGGCCCAGACACGCCCTAGCCCCGCCCCCGTCGCCGCGATCGTCGCCGCCGGGTTGTCGTAGTAGGTCGAAGGGGTGAGCGGATTCACCAGGGGGCTGACCCCGGCCCAAAGGTCGCCAAGCACGAGGACGAGCAGTACGGCGGCGCCGAGGGCGCGCGGCAGCCGTGGAACCGCCACGAGCACGAGGGAGATCAGCGCGACGAGCATGACCGTGTGCGCCAGCGCGTCGCCGATGGCCGCGCCATGCATCTTGGCGGACGGCAGAAGCGCCGCCGCGACGATGCCGGCTAGCGCCAGCAGCCCAAGCACGCCGAGCAGCACGAGGCCGGAGAGCGGCGAGACGGATACGAGCGGCGCTACGCCCTGGCGGCCCTGCGGGACCGCCTCCGGGCGTGGGCGCGTCTGGCGGGCGGCGTTGAGCGCGGCGTCCGCGCCCACGCCGGCCAGCACGCTGGCGCAGAGGGTCGCGGGCAGCATCCAGCGCGCGGGCGCCCGCGCGAGGTCGAGGCCGGGCAGGTGAGACACGAGCAGGTAGATAGGAGTGTTGGAACCCAGCGCCAGCACGACGCAGACGAGCAAGCCCACGGCGTAGAGCACGACAGTGGGACGGCGGCGTCCGGCCAACGCGCCGAGCGCGGCCAGCACTAGGACGGGCAGGCCCAGGTAGGCATAGACTTCCTGGAAATAGGCGTTGGCGTTGGGAAACCAGTACGTTTGCTGCGCGTCCGTGCCGAACAAGGTCGAGGACACGGTCATGACGAGGCCAAGTAGAGGTTCAGAGGTGCGGGTTAAAGAGTGGTAGTCGAGCGCGGCGCCGCGCACTGTTTGGGGCAGCAGATCGCGCAGCGGCAACAAGACGGCCGCGCCCAACAGGAGGGCGACGAGGCCCGCCGCCGCCAGGACGAGCATGGCGCGCAAAACGCCGCGCGCACCCTCGCGTCGCGCCGTACGGACCACGAGAACGAGCGCGACGACGATGAGCGGGTATCCGACGAACACGAGCCAGCTCACGCCGTTGGCCAGGATCAACAGGCCAAGCGGCCCACCTGCCAGCAGCCCGCGCCGCACGACGGGCCAGACTGGCTCGACGACGCCCTTCCCCTCCAAGGCCCAATGCAGCGCGGCTAGCGACAGGGGGAACCAGTTCATCAGGCCGACCTCGAAGAAGTGGCCGGCGAAGAGATGCGCCATGATGAAGCCGCTAAAGGGGTAGGCCACGGTGGGGATCAGCCGCGCTGGAGGTGAGACGCCTACGCGCGCCGCCAGCGCGTAGGCGCCCAGGCCGCCGACGACGGCGTCGAGCGCGTAGGTCCAGCCGATCGCGCCCTGCACGGAGAAAAGGTCCAGCAGCCACGTCGCAGGGTAGAAAATGAGTGCGCTGAAGGGCGCCAACGGATACCCTCCCCCGCTGTAGGGGTTCCAGAGTATGGGATAGCCCGCGTGCAGACCGTGGGCCAGCAGCGAGAGCAGCGGCACGTTGAGCAGCAGCATGTCGTCGCCGAACGGGATGGCGTCGCCGCCGAGATAGCGCGCGAAGAAGACGAACGGCGCCAGCACGGCGACGATTGGGAGCCAGCGCGACCCTAGAAGAGGCCGGCGACCACGTCTAAGCGCCCGCGCGCGGGCGCGAACCGGCAGGGGTAGGAAGTCCTCATCTACAGGCGCCGGTTGGCCTGGCGCCACGTCAGCCAATCCATCCCCCGTTGACCCAACGCGCCCCGTAGAGCACGAGCAGCACGGCGGACGGCGCAAGCATGAGGAGAGTGCGCGCGCGCGATCGCGCCAGCCAGAGCCAGAGCGGCAGCAACATCAGCAAGAAGCGCGGCATGGAGATCAGCGTGTCGGGATACTTAGGGTTGCTGATCTGCGGCGTGCAGAGTACGTAGAGCCAGAAGACCACGGCGTAGGCGCGGGCCGGCCTGTCCATGGAGCGCCACGCCGGGACGCAGAGGGCCAGGAAAAGCACGGCATAGAGCGCGTCGACGAGGCCGCGCCACTGCGGTTGGGTCATATGGCCCCACCCGCGCAGCGACCACGAGATGCCGTCGACGAGGCCCACCCACGGGAGGGCGAAGGACCTGCTCCACGCTTTCTCCGCTTTCTGGAAAAGCAGGGGATCGCCAAAGGAGGCCCACTGGTAGACCATGTAGGCTATGAGGCCGAGGGGGATGAGCACCACGGGGGCCAGGGCGCGCAGGTCTACGTCGCGCCAGAAAGGCTTGACGGAGGGAGCTTCCGAGCGGCGAGCCGCGCGCCAGTCCTGCCAGTAGGCCAGCAGGTAGGGCGCCGCGAGGGCCACGCCGAGCGAGCGCGTGGCCGAGGCCAGGGCGCCGCAGAGCGCGGCGACGACGAACCAACGCCGGTCGAGCGCCAGGAAAAACCCGACGAGCCAGAGAAGGAACAAGCTTTCGCTATACGAGGCCGAGAAGAAGATGGTGGTGGGAAAGACGCAGAGCAGGAGCACGGCGCGACGCGCGACGGCTGGACCGGCACGCGCGCCCGCGAAGAGGTAGAGCGCCACGAGAGCCAGGACGAAGGCGAGGTTAGAGGCGATGAGCGACGCCACGATCAGGCCCGCCGCCGGCGCGCCGCCGACCGGAACCGTGGCTTCGGCGCCGGGGATGACCGCGGCGACAGCGCGCACACTCAAGGGATAGAGCGGGAAAAAAGCGAACGGGCCGAACGCATGCTTTTTGTTCTCGGTATAGGTGCTGTAGCCCATCTGTGGCCCATTGCCCGCGATGCGCAGGTACCAGGCGGCGTCCCACTGGTACCAGCGCGCCAGCGCGGGCGCCGCGGCAGGGCGGGCGCCGCTCAATGTGGGCGAGAGAAAATTCCCCGGATCGGGGATGGCGCGCGTCCAACGCGGCGCGCTCAGGGTGAGCCCAAGCAGCAGCAGACGGCTCAACACCAGAGGAAGGCCGACGTCGCGCAGGAGGCGCAGCGGCAGCGGCGCGCTGTCGGCGAACGCCCCCTCCGTCGCCCCGTTGGCCGTCGCTCGCCTCGCCGCAGGAGTGCGCTGGGGCTGTACCGCGAGGTCTATCGCTTTGTCCTCCCGCCGCGTGCTAGGCGATGATAATGATGTTGGGCTGCGGCTGGATGCGATAGATGTGACCCGCTCCGTCGTCCGTCGTCGCCTTTCCGAAGACCTGCGGCCACGTCATCACGGGGTAGTCGCCGTGGCCAGCCTGCTCGTAGGAATTGGGGTAGAACAGCTTGATGCCGCGCCAGATCGGGCCGGGGTCGCTGCCCGGCCCGAACAGGGCCTGGTAGACCGAGACCTTAGTGGCCGGTTGGCCGAAGCCATCGGCTACGTCGACCGCCGCGACGTAGGGGTAGTCGTTGCGCAGCGTCTGGCGATTCGTAATCATGCCGGTCTGGAACTGGTAGAACATCAGGATCTTACCGTGCGCCATGTGACGGTGCGCGCAGTAGGCGTTCACGATGGCCCCGGCGGCGTTGATCTCCGCGCCGTCGACGGTCCCCACGGGGATGCCCGGCGTGTCTTGTCCTGGTACGGCGCGAAACTCGGGGTCGAGCGCGATCTCCACGTTGTCGTACTGCAAGTAACCCTTGGCGATAAGGCGCTGCACCTCGGCCACGGGGTTGGACTCGCTCAATTGGTCGTCGAGGACGACCAACCAGTGCCGCTTCGCCGCCGGGATAATGTAGTCCTTGACGATGTCCACACCCGTATCGTCGAGGTAGAGGAGACAGTTGCTGCCCGGCGAACAGGGCGTAGCCAGAGCGTAGATGAGGTGGATGGCCACGACGGGCGGACGGGCGCCGTCGTTCGCGGTGATCCCCGCCACGTACGGCTGCACCTGTTGCGCCATATCGTCGAGCGAGGAGTCTGAGCCGAGCTGGCCCAAGATCGGTGCGATGCCGAAGCCACGGCCGTAGATCGTGAGGATAGGCTGGGCGGACATCCAGGAAAGAGGGAAACGCGGCACGGGTAGAGCAGGTAAGGCGTGATGCGACTTCAAGTGGAGCGCGTTGCGCGGCGTCGGCTCCTCGGGAGTCGGGCGGTGGACAGGCGTATTCTTCGCGAACGCGGGCGCGACGACCGCCGCGGGCCGCACCGCGAGAGCGTGGCCAACCGTGTCCACCGCCTCGCGTCCCTGAGTCACGGCGTAGAGCATCGTGGCCGCGCCGATGGTGCGCCTAACCATCAGGGGGAATGAGATCGTCCGCCCTGTCGCGACTACTCTAGTCGCGGTGGAGTGCGCGAGGACAGCGCCCCTGTTCGCGTAGGTAGGAGATGGAGAGAGATAGGTGCGTCCGGCCGTCGCGATCATCGCACGCGTCGATGGCGTAAGTGTGGGTATGACCGCGCGCGGCGCCGGTGTCGCTTTGACCGCCGAAGCCGCCTCGCCGCCTCCCGCGCAACCGGACAGCACCATACAAACGCCGATTAGGAGCGCCGCGTAGCCCCTCCGCTGCTTATTCATTCCTTAACACCCTCTCGCCGTTGAATCCAACGCATCACTGCATGCTTTCGCGCTTCGACATCATCAATTCCGACGCAAGCCGATAAAGCCGAGGCTCGTGCTCGTCGACGCCACGAGCCGGGTGACAGCCCTGCTGATGATGTCGACGCCGTAGAGCCCGTCCGCTTTCTTAACCACGGCAACCGTGGGACTGAGCCAGCCCTCGCCCTCGGCGTCCGTTGCTATAGTGGTGCGCGTCCGTCCGTCGAGCGAGGCCGCCACCGCGTCGCGCGTGAGCGCGGGAACCGTGGCGCCGGGTGGATAGCTGATGGTCAGGGCCGTGTAGAGCAGGCGTCCGTCATCGGGAGCGATAGCGGCATGGTGGCTGAAGTAGTGGTAGAGCGGCAAAATGGCTTTGGTTGTCTTGACGGTGGTATGCCCATGGACTCGCGTGGTCGTACGGGTCGTCGCCGTGCCTTGGATCGGGTAAGTCGAGGCGTCGTCTATCTTCACCGAATGGTTCGTATCGAGGTCGAGCACACCGATCGTGCGCGCCAGCGCACTCTCGCCCGAGGGGGGAAAGGCATAATCAGCGCCGAACACCGTCCAGGCGCCGTCGGGGGAGAGCGCGAAGGCCTGCCGCGCCGGCACATCGCGTTGGAGCGGAGGCAGATAGTCGTTGACGATGTCTTTGATGGCGGGATCGAACTCGATCAATCCACGTTCAGCTCCAATCAACAGCTTGTCGCCCACGCTCGATGCGCTGTAGAGGTCTTGCAGCAGCAACGTCGCATCGCCCGAACCGTACGGCGAAGCAGCGCGCCACCCTAAGACGGCCTGAGTCTGCCCGAAAATCGTGCTGTCGCCCCTTTCCGTGAGTACGGTCGTGCCGCTGGCCTCACCGAAACGTCCCGTGACCACCACGCGTCCCGCACCCGTGTTGGCCGTATATCCAGCGCCATTGGCGCCGCCGCCAGCGTACGTCGCCGGGCTGAAAATCTGCCAGGCCAGTTGGCGCCCACCCGGTGACGGCGCGACCTGCCAGACCGCCTCGCCCGCCGCTAGGGCAGGAACGCGGATGCCGGCGTTGCGGCCATAGCGATCCACGGCGGCAAAGCCGGTTCCCGTGGGATAAAGCAGCCGTCCATCGCTCATGAGCGAGGGAGCGACGCGTATGGACGTGGGCAGCGTGGCCACGGTGACGGGGTTCGTCCCGTCGAGCGCGGCGGCGACGACAACGTTCCTAATCCTATAGTAGAGTGGGGGCAGCGTCGGCAGCGAGACCGTCGGCGCGGGAGTCGGCGGCGCTGGCCTCATGATTGGCGTACTGATCAAGCGCACCGCCGGTGTGCTCGTTCCAACGGCGACCGGAGAGGCGACGCCGAGCGACGCCGGAGCGCGTCCAACCGTCGGGGCAAGCACTCTGGCCAACAGCAGCACTGGAACGACGACCGCCAAGAGGGCGAGGCCGGCAAGAAGGCGATGTCTTATCATCATCTCTCGCTCCCCTCGGCCTCGCGCCGCGAGAGCGACCAGTGCAGCAGCGTCTCGACGCGTGGCCCGCGACGCAGGCCCAAACCTTCGAGAATATGTATCGAGGGGATATTGTCGTCTTCGCAGGTCGCCGTGATCTTGGTCACCTCCGGCCGCGCCCAGAGCCAGGCCACGAGCGCGACAGCGGCCTCGGCGGTGTAGCCTTGAGAGCGGTAGGCCGGCACGGTGTAGTAGCCGATCTCGACTACACCCTCGTCGGTAGGACGGCCGGTGCAGCCGAGGGAACCGATCAGCACGCCATCGGCCTCGTGGATGGCCGCGCGGTCCCACACGCCGCGTCCGGGATCGTTCGCCAGGAGAGCAGAGATAAAAGGCACGACTTCCTCGTAGTCACGGCCCGGCCACTCGGGCGGCACGCGCACACCCAGCAGGCCCCCCAGGAGATCACGGCCCTGCTCGAACGCCCCGATGCGTTCAGGAGTCAACGCGACGAGGCGTAGACGCGGCGTCACGATGTCTTTCTCAAGTTTATCGTCAATCATCGGCGGCCACATCGAGGCGCATATAGCGGTCGGTAAACTGGATTTTGTCCGCGTTGCGGTAGGCGGCCGCGCGCGCGGCCGCCACCGAGCCGCCAAGCGCGGCCACGGTGAGCACACGCCCACCCGTCGTGATCGTCGAGCTGTAGGGGTCGCCAGCGGCGCGCCGCGCCTGACGGTCGATGCGGTCGCTGCGTCCCTTGCCGAAACTGAACATAGAGAACGTACGACGCAGCGGTTCACGCGTTTGCGGCGGCGTCGCCACGTCTTTCTGAAGCTTGACGTAGGGGTCGCGCGTGGCCGCGTGGAAGATGAGGGCGCTGGCTTCGACCTCGCCCAAGCCTACCACGCCGTAGCCCGTCTCGTAGGCGCCGGGGTAGCCGCCCGACGCCAGCACCACGCCACAGCACGCCTGCGTCTTCCACTCCGGCGTCACCTCGCCGAGGTAGCCTTCCGCTGTCGCTAGGAGCAGGGGGGCCAGGTGACTGCGCAGGCGTGGCAAGAGACACTGCGTCTCCGGGTCGCCGAGGCGGACATTGAACTCCACCACACGCGGCCCGCGGTCGCTCAGCATCAGCCCCGCGTAGAGCACGCCCGTGTAAGGGACGCCCTCGGCGGCCATGCCACGTATGGCTGGCTCCAGGATCTCCTTCATCACCGCGTCCATTACAGCAGGCGTGGCGATGGCCGGGGGAGAGTACGCCCCCATGCCGCCCGTCATCGGACCGGTCCCGCCCTCACCCAGGCGCTTGTAGTCGCGCGCCGGCGGCAGCGGCAGCACCGTCGTCCCATCCGTCAAGGCGAAGACGGAGAGTTCCGTGCCGTGCATAAACTCCTCGATCAGCAGGCGGGCGCCCGCCCCGCCGGGCAACCCGTGCAGGGTCGTCGCCGCCGTGAGCGCCTCGGCGCGCGTCGCCGCCACGACTACGCCCTTACCGGCGGCCAGACCGTCCGCCTTGAGCACCACGGGAAAATCAGTCTCATCGCGGGCGCGCAACGCGGCCAGCGCGTCATCCGTCGAGTCGTAGAGATGAAAAGCCGCTGTGGGGATGCCATGCCGGGCCATGAACTCCTTGGCGAAGACCTTGCTGGTCTCCAATCGCGCCGCGGCCTGCGTCGGCCCCACGATGCGCAATCCACGTTCGCGAAATAGATCGACCACACCCGCCGCCAGCGCGACCTCCTGGCCGACGACGGTCAGGTCGATCGCGCTCTCCGCCGCCCAATCGACCAGCTCATCGACATCGTCCGCGGCGATGGCCACGTTCGAGGCGAGGCGACCCGTCCCCGCGTTGCCGGGCGCGCAGAAGACCGCTTGCACCATCGGTTCGGCGGCGAGTTTCCAGACGAGGGCATGTTCGCGCGCCCCCGCTCCGACGACGAGTATCCTCATCCTACTCCCACTCGATCGTCGCGGGCGGCTTGGAGGAAATGTCGTAGACCACGCGGTTGACGCCCTCGACCTCGTTGACGATGCGGTTAGAGATGCGCGCCAGCACCTCGTAGGGCAGACGCGCCCAATCCGCCGTCATGGCGTCGTCGCTGGTCACGGCGCGCAGGGCTACCACGTCGCTGTAGGTACGCCCGTCGCCCATCACGCCGACGCTCTTGATAGGAGTCAGGATGGCGAACGACTGCCACACCTCGCGGTACAGGCCAGCCTGACGGATCTCATCCACCACGATGGCGTCTGCTTGGCGCAGCGTGGCCAACCGTTCGCGCGTGACCGGGCCAATCACGCGGATGGAGAGGCCGGGGCCGGGAAAGGGCTGGCGCTGCACCATATGGTCGGGCAGCCCGAGTTCCTTGCCCACGGCGCGCACCTCATCCTTGAAGAGGTAGCGCAGCGGCTCGACCAGCTCGAAGGGCAGATCGGCGGGCAGGCCGCCCACGTTGTGGTGCGTCTTGATGCGCGCGGCGTTGACCGTGTCGTGGCTCGTGCTCTCGATCACGTCGGGGTAGAGCGTGCCCTGGGCCAGGAACTTGATCTCTCCACCCCGCGTGCGCAGGTGGTAGGCTTGCGCGGCGAAAACGCGGATAAACTCATCGCCCACGATGCGCCGCTTCTCTTCCGGGTCCTCGACGCCAGCCAGGCGGTCGAGAAAGCGGTCCGCCGCGTCTTCGTGGACCACGGGGATGTGCAGGTGCGTATCAAACGTTTCCATGAGCTGACGCGCCTCGTCCTGGCGCAGCAGACCGTTGTCCACGAAGACGCAGGTCAACTGATCGCCGACAGCGCGCGCGATCAGCGTAGCGGCCACGGCGGAATCGACGCCGCCCGAAAGCGCGCAGATCACGCGGCCGTCGCCCACTTGTGCGCGGATACGCTCGACGCTCTCGGCCACGACGCCGACAGCGGTCCACGACCCGGAGCAGCCACAGACCTTTTTCAAGAAGTTGTCGATCATGGTCGTGCCCGCCGCCGTGTGCACGACCTCCGGGTGGAACTGCAGGCCGACGTGTCCTGCCTCGTCGGTAATGGCGGCGACGCCGCTGGCCGTATGCGCGATCTCGTGGAAGCCGTCCGGCAGAGCGGTGAGCGCGTCGGCGTGGCTCATCCAGACGGGCGTACGCGTCTCAACGCCCTCGAAAAGCGTCGACTCCCCGACCAGATCGACCGTGGCCGGCCCGTACTCGCGGCGCTCCATACGCGACATAGTCCCGCCGAAACCCTGAGCCATCAGGCCCATGCCGTAGCAGACGCCTAGGACAGGGATGCCGCTGCTCCAGAGTTCGGGCGGGGCTAAGGGGGCGCCTTCATCGTAGACGGAGGCGGGGCCTCCCGAGAGCACGATGCCGCGCGGCTGGCGAACGGCGATCTCTTCCCACGGCGTCGAGGGCGGCAGCAACTCACAGTAGACGTTGCACTCGCGGATGCGCCGCGTGATCAAACGCGTGTACTGGGAACCAAAATCGAGCACCAGGACCGTCTCGCGATCCGTCGGAGCGAGAGACTCGGAGGACGGCTGAGACGCCTCTTGTGCTTCCGTTCGCCGCACCGGCGCTGAAACGGGTGTCAGGAGATCGACGCCGCCGGAGTCGGCCAGCGCGAGTTGCAGGTACGCGGCTTCTTCGTCGTCGGAGGTCGTGCCTACGTGGCGCGGCGCATCGTCGGTCATCCGTCTCCTCTTCGGTCCCTAGTCAGCATGGCTCACTGTCCCATGCTGGTGGTCGGCGCGGTCCAGCGGGAACATATAACGTGTAGTATACGGCGTACCGCCCAACAGGCCAGCGCGCAAAGGGACTTTAAGGAGTGAGCTGCGACGTTCGCGCGTGGCCCAATAGGCGCACGACGATCTGCTAAGCATCCAGCGCGTTTCTCTATGTCGCGACTAAACAGATGGCGCCAGTCATGGTCTTCCAACGCTCCGCGCAGCGTCGCCAGCATGGACCATGCTTGTGGGACGAACACGCCAACGACCAACCCTGCGCCGATCGAGGAGCGAGACGGAGACCACATCCGTCTTTGAAAACACTCTTCGAGACGACCGTGAGAGCGCCAGCGCCTTAGACGCCGCTATGGACGCTCTACAGGCCTCGGTTTTCTAGGAGCGCGCGCAGGCGGGAGAGTTCGACCTCCGCCGCGTCCGCGCGTTCGGCTTGCGCTCTGGCCTCGCGCGCCGCCGCGTCCGCACGACTAGCCTCGGACTCAGCCCGCGCACGCTCGCGCTCGGTCGCCGCGGCTTCTTCCTCGGCTGAGGGCGCCAGCACGCCGTTTCCATCGCGCAGGCGCAGCCACCTTTCATCCACCACCACGAGGTCGAGCCCCATCACCGCACTCCGCAGTGCTCCATCCGCTGACGCGGGCCACGGCGCGAACACGCCGTCGTCGCGGCGCTGGAAGCCCGACAAGAGCGGCCCTCCGTCTTTGCGGCGCGGCGCGAACGCGGCGTACTCGCGCACCTTCATCGCCTCGTAAATGTCCGGCTTGTGATCGAAGTCGCGTCCCCTACTCTCCTCGGTGACGACTTCGAGCACGAAGGCGGGCGCCGCGCCCTCCTCAGCCACCTTCCACGAGGTCCGCTCACGGTTCCCGGCCACGGCCATCAGCAGGTCGGGCGCGACGCTGAGCGTTCACCCAATGCCTCAGCAGCGCCGCGCCCGCCTTCTTGGCCAGACCCAACAATGGCCCCTCGTCCCATCCATGCCCCTTTAAAGCCGCCCCGCTGATCGTCATCGCCCCGTCTCCTTCGCCGCTTGCTCCTGGGTTGTACTATCACGCCTGATGCGACGCTGGCGGCGCCGGAGCCGATAAAGAAAGAGGCTCGACTCTCTACTCTGACGGAATATCCACGCTTTGTCCGAATTATGCGTTGACTTGTCGTCAGGTGAACAACCCATTTGTCCTGGGAGTCAGTAGCGCCTTGGAGCTATTGTCGCCGCTGGCCTCGTCTGCTACCTTGCTCCTGCATGACATCGTAGATAGAGAATAGCCGGGAGAAACCGGGGCGCCGCGCTGAAAGCGGTGCGAGAACAAGGAATGGCCAAGATACTCTGCGTCGACGACGATGCCTACCTGACCGACCTGTTGCGCTACGCTTTATCGCGTGAGGGCTTTGAGGTCTCGACGGCTAGCTCAGGACGCGAGGCCCTGCGGTTGGTACAAAGCAAGGGCATCGACCTCGTGATTCTCGACGTCAACATCCCCGACATGAACGGTTTCCGCGTGCTCGCCGCGCTGCGCACGTTCTCGCAGGCGCCCGTCGTGATGCTGACCGCGCGCTCCCAAGACGAAGATATCGTGGCTGCCTTCAGCAGCGGCGCGGACGACTACGTGGTCAAGCCGTTCAGTATGCAGGTCTTGATCAAGCGCGTCTCCGCCGTGCTGCGGCGCACGCAAACGCGGCCCCTGCAGACGACCATGCCCGGCCAGAGCTACCGCATCGGCTCGGCTCTGTTCGACTCCGAGGCGCACGAGATCGTCTCACCAGTGGTGAGCGTGCGTCTGACGCCCACGGAAGGGCGCATCCTGCACCTGCTTCTCATGCACGAAGGCCAGGTGTTCTCGGCGGAGCGCATCATGGAGCACATCTGGGGCTACAACACCAACTCCAACGTCGGCGTCATCAAGACGCACATCCGCCACGTGCGCGAGAAAATCTGCCGCCTCCCCGACTCTCCACAGCCTATCCGCACGCTGGCCGGCCTCGGCTACATGGCCCATCAGATCGATGAGAACGGCGCCATCCTGGCCAGCTGACTCATAAGGGTCTGTGCATTGTCGATGTGATGCTGACAAGAGGGAGATCCCAGGGCGCTGGAGGTTCGCGTAGCGCGACTTACGAACCGTGAACCGACGCGCTGCTGTCATCGAAAGATCTCCTACTTAGCTGGCGACGTCTCCTTCGTTTCCGCACGTAAGCATCGACCACGTCGTCGGCCCCTGGCGTAGACACGCACCACCTCGCGATGTGGTCAATGAGTGGTTCACGAGACGTGGCAGGGGGCTTCTGAAAATGCGGCCTCCTACCCGCACGTCCTCGGCTGGGCGTGGGACAGGCAAATGGCGAAACGATGATCTCCCGCGTCGCCCTACCGGACTTTCCATAGCTCTTCTTCACGATTGGTCTCAAAACAGCGTCCGTGGGCCTGCTGCTATACTGCAACGTGACGCACTCACCTTCGATAACCGCTTCTTTTTATTAAGGATAGACGCCATGTTTCAGCGTCTTCGCAACATCAACCCGTTTAAGCAGAGTCTAGAAAAGACGCGAGAGAGCGTCTTGAAGCAGGTGGCCAACCTGTTCACCACCGAGGTGATCGGCGACGACCTGTGGGAAGAACTCGAAGAACTGCTCGTGCGCTCCGACTTCGGCGTCACCATCACTAACGAACTGGTGGGCAAGCTACAACTGCGCGTCGAGCGTGAAAACCTCACGCAGGCCCCCCAACTCACCGCTGCGCTGCGCGAGGAGTTGGTGACTATGCTCGGCGGCGCTGAGGGCGTCGGGCTCGTCGAGATCGTGGGCCGGCCTCGCGTCATCGAGATCGTCGGCGTCAACGGCGTGGGCAAGACCACTTCGATCGCCAAGCTGAGCTATTTTTTACAGAACAACCGTCGCCGCGTCATCATCGCCGCGGGCGACACCTTTCGCGCCGCCGCCGTCGAGCAGCTCAAGGTCTGGGGACAGCGCATCGACGTGCCCATCATCGCCCACGACTACTCCGCCGATCCTGGCGCGGTGGTCTACGACGCCATGGAGGCGGGCCGCGCGCGCGGCATGGACGACGTGATCGTCGATACTGCTGGCCGCCTGCACACCAAATTCAATTTGATGGAAGAATTAAAGAAGATCCAGCGCGTGGCGCAGAAGGTCGACCCGACCGCCCCCCACGAGGTGCTGCTGGTGCTCGACGCGACGAGCGGGCAGAACGCCTTGCTGCAAGCGCGCTCGTTCCGCGAGGCCGTGGGCGTCACCGGCGTCATTCTGACCAAGCTCGACGGGACGGCCAAGGGCGGCGTGGCCTTCGCCATCCGCCGTGAGCTTGGCGTCCCCATCAAATTCGTGGGTACGGGCGAGAAGCTCGACGATTTCGCGCCCTTCGACGCCGACTCTTTTGTCGCGGCTCTGTTTGACCCGGAGTAATAAAAACCATGTTTGAGAACCTAACGGACCGCCTACAAGACGTTTTTGGACGCATGGGCCGCAAAGGCAAGCTGAGCGAAGGCGATATCGACGCCGCGCTCAAAGAAGTACGCATGGCTATGCTGGAGGCCGATGTCAACTTCAAGCTGGTGAAGGAGTTTTCCCGCCGGCTGAAGGAACGCGCTCAGAGCGCCGAGGTGACGGAGAGCCTCTCGCCCGCCCAGCAAGTCATCAAGATCGTGAACGAAGAGTTGGTGACGATGCTGGGTGAGCCGGGCCAGCTCGACTCGACCAGCCGCTCTCCCGCCGTCATCATGATGGTGGGCCTGCAAGGCTCCGGCAAGACGAGCACCGCGGCCAAGCTGGCGCTCTATCTGCGCAAGCAGGGCCTGACGCCGCTGCTGGTCGCCGCCGACGTCTATCGCCCCGCCGCCATCGACCAACTCGTGACGCTGGGCAAGAGCCTCAACATCCCCGTCTACTCCGAGTCGCCGGACCACAACCCTGTGTCCATCGCCGAGAACGGAGTGAAACACGCCAAGGCCAATGGCGCCTCCGTGGTCATCTTGGACACGGCGGGCCGTCTGCACGTGGACGACAATATGATGGACGAGATAGCCACGATCCGTCTGCGCGTCGACCCTACCGAGGTCATCCTCATCGCGGACGCCATGACCGGCCAGGACGCCGTGCGCGTCGCCGAGGAGTTCAACGCCCGCGTGCCTCTCACCGGACTCATCCTCACTAAGGTGGACGGTGACGCGCGCGGCGGCGCCGCGCTCTCCATCCGCTCGGTCACGGGCATCCCGCTCAAGTTCCTGGCCGTGGGCGAGAAGCCGGACCAGTTGGAGCCGTTCTACCCCGACCGCCTGGCCTCGCGCATCCTGGGCATGGGTGATATGCTCTCCCTTATCGAGCGCGCCGAGGCCAACTTCGACGTCAAGAACAACGAGGCCATGGAGAAGCGCATGCGCTCGGGCGGCTTCGACCTCGACGACTTCCTGGGGCAGTTGCAGCAGATCAAGAAGATGGGTCCGCTGAGCCAGATCGTAGAGATGATCCCTGGTATGCGCGGCGCCCTCAAGGGCGCCAACGTGTCGCAGATCGACGACGGGCAGCTCAAGCACGTCGAGGCCATCATCTCGTCGATGACCAAGGGCGAGCGCCGCAACCCCAACGTGCTCGACGCCAGCCGCCGCCGTCGCATCGCGCGCGGCTCGGGCGCCAGCGTGCAGGAGATCAACACGCTGCTCAACCAGTTCAAGCAGATGCAGAAGATGATGAAGCAGCTCTCCGGCGGCAGGATGCCCAGGATGCTCGGCGGCCTGCGCGGAGGCCGCTAAACCGCCGTCCGCCCTGTGGCCGTTGGCCACGTCCTCCCGAGCGCCGACGCCAAAATCGTGGGCCCGGAGGCCCTACGAACTCGTACGGCCTCCGGCTTTTTTGGCTGGCCGTATCCTTCCCTAGGCAGAGAAACGCCTCGAGACGCCGTATGAGAGGACGTATACTGAGGTAAAGTCCTAGCCGCCTCGCTCGACCGACGCCCGCGTCTGGAGGGACAGCCCATAGTAAGCACCTCGCCGCGCGCCTTCCCGCTCACGCCTCCTCGCGTCCCGGCGCCCACTCCTGACGACGACGCCTTCATGATCGCTCTCGTAGATGATAGTGAGGATATAGAGGAGAGTCCTTGGATGAGCATGGGCGACTTGCGGTTCTGGTCCGCGAGTTCCTTCGCCTATGCCCTGGCCATCTACGCCCAGACCACCGGACGCGACTGGTACGTCGCCTCTATGCTGCCCGTGACCTTCCCTTGGCCCTTGCCCCCGCATCTGCGCGCCTTCGACGCCGCTGAAGACGACGAGGAAGAGCAATCCAGCGGGTCAGGTTTTAAGAAACTGGCGCCGGACACGCTGGTCGCACCGGGCGCAGGCGCGCGACGACGCACCTCGTTCGACATGGTGGCCGAGGGCGGCTTCCCGCCTTTCGTACTGGAGGTGGTCTCGTCGTCGAGCGTCACGCGGGACGAACAAGAAAAGCGGCGTTCCTACGACCTGCTGGGGGCCGAAGAGTACGTCGTGTTCATGCCGCACGAGGGCCAGCCGTCGATTCTGACGGCTTGGGGGTGTGGCGAGAGCGGGAGGTTCGAGCCCTGGCCTGCCGACGCGGAAGGGGCGTTGTGGAGTGAGGTGCTCGAACTATTTATCGTCGCGCGGGGCGAACGAGTTATGGCGCGGACGGTCGAGGGCGTGCTGTTGCTCACACCTGAAGAAGAGGCCGACGGACGTCGCCAAGCCGAGGACGAGGTCGCGCGGCTGCGCGCGGAGATCGAGCACCTGCGGCGCGGTGATAAAGCATAGAGGAAGCAGTTTGTCGCGTCAGCTCAGCGGTGTCCAGATTTTCGTTTGTCGGAGACAGAGCGGAACGCTTACCGGGCGGCTCCAAGATAGTGGCGTAAAACTCCACTATCTTGAAGAAAGTGCTATTTCTGCCTTGCATCGTCTACCTAGGCATGGTAGAGTGAGAGTTGCCGGAAAAATTTGGGAGGGGGCGAAGTGTCCCCTTTTTCGCGTGCATCGATACGCGCCCTTACCGGTCGGGTCAAGACACTATCGTGAGGAGAGTGCGGCACATGGCATTAGCGGTTGAGAGTTCGAAGCGGGTCTCTTTCGGGAAGCTGGCAGATGTTCTGCCCATGCCCAACCTGATCGAGATGCAACTCAGTTCCTTCAAGTGGTTTCAGGCTGAAGGACTTCAGGAGCTCTTCGCGGAGATTTCGCCCATACAAGACTTCTCGGGCAAAATGGAGCTGGAGTTCAGCGTCCCGCCATCGCCGTTCGGTCTCCCTAAGTATAACGAGGCGGAGTGCCGCGAACGCGACATCACCTATTCCGCTCCCCTCAACATTCGCGCCCGTCTTATTATCAAGGAGACTGGCGAGATCATCGAAAAATCGATTTTCATGGGCGACTTCCCGCTGATGACGAAGCAGGGCACCTTCATCATCAACGGCTCCGAGCGCGTGGTGGTGAGCCAGCTCGTGCGTTCGCCCGGCGTCTACTACACGCACGACATCGACGCCTCCTCGGGCCGCGAGTTGTTCATGGCCAAGGTCATCCCCAATCGCGGTGCGTGGCTGGAGTTCGAAACCTCGAACCGCGACGTGCTCACGGTCAAGGTGGATCGTAAGCGTAAGATTCCGGTGACGACGCTGCTGCGCGCGGTCTGCTACGACCTCCCGCGCGACGAGCGCTTCGACACCAACGAGAAGCTGATGGAGCTTTTCGCCGATGTCGATACGCACGACGACCACCGCTACATCGCCACGACGCTGGAGAAGGACATCGTCAAGGACGCCGAGAGCGGCCTGCTCGAGGTCTACAAGAAGCTGCGCCCCGGCGATCCGCCCACGCAGGAGAACGCGCGTTCGCTCATGCAGTCGCTGTTCTTCAACGCACGCCGCTACGACCTCGGTCGCGTCGGCCGCTACAAGCTGAACAAGCGCCTCGCCCTCGACGTGGAGAATATCAGCAGGACCCTAACGCGCGATGACCTCGTGGCCATCGTCAAGCGTCTTATCGAGGCCAACAACTCGGTCGGCTCCGAGGGCGGCGCCGTACGCGAAGACGACATCGACCACCTCGGCAACCGCCGCGTGCGCTCGGTCGGCGAACTGCTGCAGAACCAGTTCCGCATCGGCCTGCTGCGCATGGAGCGCGTGATTAAAGAGCGCATGACGATTCAGGATCCGTCCTCGGCCACGCCGGGCGCCCTTATCAACATCCGCCCCGTGGTCGCCTCGATCAAAGAGTTCTTTGGCGGGTCGCAGCTCTCGCAGTTCATGGACCAGACCAACCCCCTAGCCGAGTTGACGCACAAGCGTCGCCTCTCCGCACTGGGACCAGGCGGCCTGAGCCGCGACCGCGCGGGCTTTGACGTACGCGACGTGCATCACTCTCACTACGGGCGCATCTGCCCTATCGAGACGCCTGAGGGTCCGAACATCGGTCTCATCGGCTCTCTGGCCACCTATGGCATCCCCAACCGCTTCGGCTTTATCGAGACGCCTTACCGGCGCGTCGTCAAGTCGATGTCGTCGGCGAGCGAGAGCTTGATCGGCCGCATCGCCGGCGAAGACGTCGCGGACGAGGACGGCACCACGGTCGTAGCGCGCGGGGCGGAGATCACGGCGGAGGCATCAGCGCGCCTGCGCGCCCTGCCCGAGCGCGACGTGCGCATCCGCCCGTTCGTTACGCGTGAGATCGTGCGCCTCACCGCGGACGAGGAAGAGCGCTTCGTGGTGGCGCAGGCCAACGTGACGCTCGACACGGATGGGCACTTCAAAGACGAGCGTGTCTCGGTGCGCTTTAACGACCGCTTTACCGAGACGCCGCCCGACCGCGTGGACTATATGGACGTGTCGCCACGCCAGCTCGTCTCCGTGGCCACGGCGATGATCCCCTTCCTGGAGCACGACGACGCCAACCGCGCCCTCATGGGCTCGAACATGCAGCGTCAGGCCGTGGCTCTGGTCAACCCCAAGGCCCCCGTCGTGGGCACCGGCATGGAGTACCAGGCCGCGCGCGACTCCGGTCAGGTCGTGGTGGCGGAACAAGACGGCGTGGTCATCCGGGCCACGGGCCGCGAGATCGCGGTGCGCGACGACGAGGGCGTGGAGCACGCGTACCCGCTGCGCAAGTTCCAGCGCTCCAACCAGGGCACCTGCATCAACCAGCGGCCTGCGGTCTCGCACGGCCAGCGCGTCGCGGTCAACGACGTCCTCGCGGACTCGTCCTCGACCGAGCGCGGTGAGTTGGCCCTCGGCCAGAACGTGCTGGTGGCCTTTATGTCCTGGGAAGGCGGCAACTACGAGGACGCGATCTTGATCGCGGACCGTGTGGTGCGCGAAGACGTGTTCACCTCCATTCACATGGAGAAGCACGAGGTCGACGCGCGTGAGACCAAGCTCGGGCCGGAAGAGATCACGCGCGACATCCCCAACGTGGGTGAGGACGGGTTGAAAGACCTCGATGAGCGCGGCATCATCCGCGTCGGCGCGCAGGTCGGCCCTGGCGACATCCTCGTCGGCAAGATCACGCCCAAGGGCGAGACCGAGTTGACAGCGGAAGAGCGCCTCTTGCGCGCCATCTTCGGGGAGAAGGCGCGCGAAGTGCGCGACACCTCGCTGCGCGTGCCGCAGGGCGAGCGCGGCAAGGTCGTCGAGGTCAAGGTCTACTCACGCGACAGCCAGGACGAGCTTCCTCCGGGCGTCAACCAACTCGTGCGCGTCTCTATCGCGCAGAAGCGCAAGCTGTCCGAGGGAGACAAGATGGCCGGTCGTCATGGCAACAAGGGTGTTGTCTCGCGCATCATGCCGTCCGAAGACATGCCGTTCCTGCCCGATGGAACGCCGGTGGACATTATCTTGAACCCGCTCGGCGTGCCCTCACGTATGAACGTGGGCCAGGTGCTGGAGACGCACCTGGGCTGGGCCGCTGCCGCGCTCGGCTTCACCACGGCCTCGCCAGTCTTCGACGGCGCCACGGAGGAGCAGATCCGCGAGCAGTTGCGCGCGGCGGGCTTGCCCGAAGACGGCAAGATCACGCTGTACGACGGCCGCACAGGCGACGCCTTCGACAACACCATTACCGTGGGCATCATCTACATGCTCAAGCTGGCCCACCTCGTGGAAGACAAGATCCACGCGCGTTCGACAGGACCGTACTCGCTGGTGACGCAGCAGCCGCTCGGCGGTAAGGCGCAGTTCGGCGGCCAGCGCTTCGGCGAGATGGAGGTGTGGGCGCTCGAAGCCTACGGCGCGGCCAACATCTTGCAAGAGTTGCTGACGGTCAAGTCGGACGACGTGATCGGGCGCGTCAAGACCTACGAGTCCATCGTCAAGGGTGAGACCATCCTTGAGCCCGGCGTGCCGGAATCGTTCAAGGTTCTGGTCAAGGAGTTGCAGAGCCTAGGGCTAGCAGTGGAGGTGCTGAACGACGACGAGCAGCGCATCGCCTTCACGGACGACAGCGCGGCGGACACGATGCTGGAACTCCCACCGGTTGAGTTGGGCGGCGACTTCATCAAGGGCGAATACTAAGAGATCCGTCGATAGGCGGCCGGCCGCGCGTATGACGCGCGCGGCAGGCCGCACAACGACCGCGAACGGAGTGCAAATGCTGGAAGTAAACGATTTCAACGCCATCCGCATCAGCCTGGCCTCACCCGAGCAGATTCGGAGTTGGTCCTACGGCGAGGTCACCAAGCCGGAGACGATCAACTATCGCACCCTGCGTCCTGAGAAGGACGGCTTGTTCTGCGAGCGCATCTTCGGTCCTCAGAAGGACTGGGAGTGCTACTGCGGCAAGTACAAGCGCGTGCGCTATAAAGGCATCATCTGCGACAAGTGCGGCGTCGAAGTAGCGCGCGCCAAGGTGCGCCGTGAGCGCATGGGCCACATCGAATTGGCCTCGCCGGTCAGCCACATCTGGTACTTCAAGGGCACGCCCAGCCGCCTCTCCCTGTTGCTCGACATCTCGCCGCGCAATCTGGAGAAGATCCTCTACTTCGCGCAGTACATCGTGTACGACCTCAACGAGGACGCACGCGTCAAGGCGCTGGAATCGATCGACCTCGATGAGGCCGCGCGCATCAGTGAGCTAGAGACCTCCCTGCACGAGCGTATGTCCGGCGACGTGCCCCTGGAGACGCCGTCGTCGCAGCGCGCTACGGAGCGCCGTCTGCGCCGTGAGCGCCTCGGCCGCGAGCAAGAGGAGCAGACCGAGGCCGCCATTCAGGAGGCCTCCGAGCTCGAGTTGACCTTGCAGGGCGCCCTTGGCGAGGTTGCCGACGACGACATCACGCTCGGCGACGACACGTTGGTCGCGGCCGGCGAGATCATCGAGGAAACGCACTACGAGCACGTCAAGGATGTGCTGCGCACGATGATCGAGGCGATCGACGGACGCTACGATCAGGGCATCGCTTTGCTCGACATCGAAGAAGAGCAGGCGGCTGAAGCGAACATCGACATCGTGAGCGAGAACGAGGCCGCCGCGGAAGGTATGCGTCAGGAGACGCGCAAGACCGTCGAGGCCGTGCGCCTCGATTCCGCGCGCAAGCGCGAAGACCTAGCGTCGCTCAAGCTCTACGACCTGCCGCCCGAGGGACGCATCCGCGAACTCATGTCGGAGTTCCCTGGCGTATTCAAGGCCGGTATGGGCGCCGAGTCGCTGCGCACCATCATCCAGAACCTCAATCTGGACACCCTGGCGCAGCAGCAGCGCGACGACATCCACAACAACCACGCCACCTCGATGCGCCGCAAAAAGGCGATCAAACGCCTGCGCGTGGTCGAAGCTTTCCGCAAGAACGGCCCTAAGCCCGAGTGGATGATCCTCTCGGTGCTGCCGGTCATCCCACCCGACCTGCGTCCCATGGTGCAGCTCGACGGTGGGCGCTTCGCCACGAGCGACTTGAACGACCTGTACCGCCGCGTCATCAACCGCAACAACCGCCTCAAGCGCCTGCTCGAACTCAATGCTCCCGAGATCATCGTGCGCAACGAGAAGCGTATGCTCCAGGAAGCCTGTGACGCCCTCATCGACAACGGCCGGCGCGGACGTGCGGTCTCTGGATCGGGCAACCATAAGCTCAAGAGCTTGTCGGACATGCTCAAGGGGAAGCAAGGCCGTTTCCGCCAGAACTTGCTCGGCAAGCGCGTCGACTACTCGGGCCGTTCGGTCATCGTGGTCGGACCCGACCTTAAGTTGCACCAATGCGGCCTGCCCAAGCGCATGGCGTTAGAGCTGTTCAAGCCGTTCGTGATGCGCAAGCTGGTCGATCGCGGCTTCGCCCACAACATCCGCTCGGCCAAGCGCGTTATCGAGCGCGTGCGTCCCGAGGTCTGGGATGTCTTGGAAGAGGTCATCAAGGACCACCCCGTGCTGCTCAACCGCGCACCTACCTTGCACCGTCTGGGCATCCAGGCCTTTGAGGTCGTGTTGATCGAAGGCTCGGCCATCCAGATCCACCCGCTCGTCTGCCAGGCTTTCAACGCCGACTTCGATGGCGACCAGATGGCCGTCCACGTGCCGCTCTCGCGCGCGGCGCAGCTCGAGGCCAAAACCCTCATGCTCTCTTCGCGCAACCTGCTCTCGCCGGCCAGCGGCGATCCCATGGTCGCACCGACGAAGGACATGGTGCTCGGGTGCTACTACCTGACCTGCCAGATCGCCTCGGACGCCGACGAGAAGCACGTGTTCGGCGACTTCGCCGAGGCCGTGCAGGCCTACGACGCCAACCGCATCAAGCTGCACACCAATGCCTATATCATGATCCCGCGGCGCGACCTGGACCGCCAGGCCGACGCCGAGTGGGTTCAGACGACCGTGGGCCGATTCAAGCAGTCCGAGATCGTGACCATCCCGAACAGCCGCGCGCGCGGCGTGCTCACCACGCCGGGCCGCATCATCTTCAACGAGGTTTTGCCGGCCGCCCTGCCCTTCAAGAACGACACGCTCGACAAGGGCAAGCTCAAGGACGTTATCGGCGAGGTCTACAGCGTTTTCGGCGCGGCCAAGACGGCCAACGTGGCCGACGACATCAAGCGCCTCGGCTTCACCTATGCCACGCGCTCGGGCACGACCATGGCCATCAGCGACGTCACCATCCCGAAGGCCAAGGTCGAGATCCTCGCGCAGACGCAGAAGGAGGTCGACGAGATCGACCGCCAGTTCCGGCGTGGACTCATCACCTCGCAGGAGCAGTACACATCGCGCATCAAGCGCTGGCAGGAAGCCCGCGATAAGGTGACCAAGGCCGTGACGGAGGCCCTCGACAAGAACGGCCCCATCTACGTCATGGCCACCTCGGGCGCGGCCAAGGGCCAGTTCACGCAGGTCAGCCAGATCGCCGGTATGCGCGGCCTCATGGCCGACCCGTCCGGTCAGATCATCGACCTGCCGATTAAGTCCAACTTCCGCGAGGGTCTGACCATGCTGGAGTACTTCATCTCCACGCACGGCGCCCGCAAGGGTCTGGCCGACACGGCGTTGCGTACGGCGGAGTCGGGCTATCTGACGCGCCGTCTCATCGACGTAGGCCAGGACGTCATCATCTACGACGAAGACTGCGGCACCGAGCAGGGCATCCTGGTGCCTGCCGAGGACGCCAAGCGCCTTAAGGCCGGGGAGTTCCGCGACCGCATCGGCGGCCGCTACCTCGCCGACCCGTTCGTAGACACGAGGACCGGCGAAGTGGTCGCCGATCGTGGCGACGAGGTCGCGCCGGCCATGGCGGAGATCATCCGCGCCGTATTGAGGGCGGACGGCGCGCTCGGCGTGCGCGTGCGCTCTGTCTTGACCTGCAATTCTAAGCGCGGCGTGTGCAGGCTCTGCTATGGCTGGAGCCTGTCGTCGCAGCGCTTGGTTATGCGCGGCGAGGCCGTCGGCATCATCGCCGCCGAGTCCATCGGTGAGCCTGGTACACAGTTGACGATGCGTACCTTCCACTCCGGCGGCATCGCCAACGAGGACATCACACAGGGTCTGCCACGCGTCGAAGAGCTTTTCGAGGCGCGCGTGCCCAAGGAGCGCGCGGTGCTCTCTGAGATCGACGGCGTGGTGGAAGTCCAGCGCGGCGACACGGAGACGCACGTCTTCGTAACCGCCTCGCAGGAGTTCACCGAGCCCTACATCTTGCCCGAGGGCTACCAGGCCGCGGTCGAGCACGGCGCGTCGGTCGTCGCCGGCGCCGTGCTGGCCGCGCCGCTGAGCGAGAGCGAGGGCGAGCAGCTTATGGCCCGCCGCGCTGGAACGGTGAACCTGCAAGGCTCACGCCTCCTGGTGACCTACCAGGACGTGGATCGCCGCGACTACACCATCCCGAACACGGCCCGCCTCAAGGTCGAGAACGGGCGCGAAGTCAAGGCCGGCGACACCCTGACCGAGGGGTCGCAGAACCCGGACGACCTGCTCAACGTGCTTGGCCCGCAAGCCGTGCAGAAGTACCTCGTGGACGAGGTCCAGCGGGTCTATCGCTCTCAGGGCGTGAGCATCAACGACAAGCACATCGAAGTGATCGTGCGCCAGATGCTGCGCAAGGTGCGCGTGGACACCCCCGGCGACACCGAGCTTCTGCCCGGTGAGCTGGTGGACCGCTTCACCATCGACGAGGTCAACCGCGCCATCCTAGCGCAGGACGGCGAACCGGCCACGGCCAAAACCGTCCTCCTGGGCGTGACGAAAGCCTCGCTCAACACGGAGTCGTTCCTCGCGGCGGCCTCCTTCCAGGAGACGACGCGCGTCCTCACCGACGCCGCCATCTCGGGCAAGAAGGACCGCTTGAACGGCCTCAAGGAGAACGTGATCATCGGCAAGCTCATCCCGGCAGGGTCGGGCTTGTTCGGCAGGGTGCGTCAGGCCAACCCGCTCGCCGAGTTCATCGCCGGCCCCGATGGGGCAGACGGTGCGGCGCTCGAAGACGGCGACGCCAGCGCCTTTGCCGAGGAAGAGGTGGGCGGCGCCAACGCCCTCATCGGCGCGGGGGCCGGCGCGGGCGACCTGTTCATCACGGACGGCATGCCCACCGACGGAGAGTAGACACAACCCACGCTTCGGCGCGAAACAAACAAGAGAGGGCGGGAGGCCGGCGTTATGCTGGCCTCCCGCCCTCTCTTGTTTTCTATACCCGGTTTTTAGGCGTCGTGGAGGACGAAGGTGGGCACGGTCGAGCCTCCGCCGGCGGTGACGTTGAGCAGCGTCGTCCCGGCGACGCGGGTGAGAAAGCCGTCTGCTTCGCCTCCGATGATGTAGGGGTCCATATCGACGGAGAGTTCGCGCAAGGTCAGCGCGCCGTCTACCATCTCGGGGAACGTGGCGCGCGCCACGGGCACGCGCTCCTGCACCACGTAGACGCCGTCGAGCGCTTTCTGGAGCATAGCGTCCCACTCGCCATCCGAGCCTTCCCAGCCCACGACCACGCCGGCGCCGCCATAGTCGTCGTTCGGCTTAAGCACAAAGCGCTCGCGCTCGCGGCGCACGAGGTCGAGCAGGTCGACCGTCTTGCCCCCGAACGTGGTCGAACTGTCCGTCACGCGGCGCGTCCATGGGACGTGGCGACGCACGGCTTCGCGCTCCGCAGCGGTGAACAGGCTCCCGTAGCGCTCATCGGTTAATAGAGCGAAGATAGCCTTCTTGTGGAACAGCTTGTCGCGCGGCGAGTTGACCATGCAGACCGCCCTATCCTGGTACGCCTGGAGTAGCGGACGCACCTCGTCTTCGCGTGCCAGCAACTCGTGGACGAGCACGCGCTTGTAGAGCAAGGAGATGGGCCGGCCCTCATGGCTCAGCACTTTTCCGTCGTACTCGAGCGCGCGCGGATCGACGATCGAGGACGAGACGCCGGCGGCCTCGAAGTAGCGGCGGCAGAGCTCGAACTCGTAGGCCGTGGGCAGACCCGACCAATCGACGATGGCGATGTGCGGCTCGTCGCGCCCTCCCCAGGAGCGGTAGCAGGAGAGCAGCAGGTCGGTCAACGATCGTCGTGTATTGAACGTCTGTAGACGGTGTTCGCCCTCGGCCAGGAAGCGCGTGACCACGGGCAACTTCATGAACAACTCCGTCAACGCGTCAGTGTAGGCGCCGCCCGCGGGCGTCTCCGCGTTGTACTCCACGAAGTGCAGACCCTCGGGAGAGAGGAACGCGTCGAGCCGGGAGATGGCCGAGACCGCGTCGTAGCCGGGATCGACCGCGGCCAGCGTCTTCTCGCGCGGCGAGAGGGCCAGCGGCTCCATTATCGTCTTGTCCTGGAGCATGGCCGCGCCCAGCTTGATCGTCGCGCTGATGACGAGGCGGCAGGCTTCGCGCATGGTCTCGTACTGCGAGACGGTGATCATGTGTGGGCGCAGGACGGCGCAGAGCGGACGCGGGCCGAAAAACAGCCCGCCTTGCTCCATTCCAGAGGTCAAAGCGTCATGCGACGCGGCGGCCAGAGCGGCGTCGTCGGTCAGCAGCGCGTTGTAGTGCGCGGCGGCGTCTTCAACTCCCCTTCTGCTCATACGGGGACCTCGGCATCGACGCCGTCGAAGGTGGGATTAACCGCGACGGGCTCCGGCTCCTCGGGAGACTCGGGAATGTAGACGCCCTGCTTCTGAGCTAGATACAGCGTCTTGGCGAACAAGTTGTGTAGGACGGCGTCCCAAGTGAACTGGCGCACGGTCGTCGTCGCCCCTGCCCGCAGGCGCTCGACCTGTGCCGGGTGGTCGCGCAGGTAGACGAGGCAGCCCGCGATCTCGCCAGGGTCGTTCGTATCGATGACCACGGCGTTCTCCAAATGCACGGCGTAGTCCTCGCCGGTCGAGCCGGTCACGGCCGTGCCGCCCGCGCCCATCACCTCCAGGCCAACGAGGCCGAAGGGCTCGTGCGCGGAGTTGGCCAGCACGGCGTCCGCCGCACGGTAGAGCACGCGCACGAACTCCTCGGGCAAGAAGAAAGATAGGTTGAGCACGTCCGCGTCCGGGGCCTCGCGCAGCGCGTCGATGCAGTCTTCTATAGAGCGACTGCGCGCGCGCACGTCGTGGACGGAGAGGCCGAGCGTCCAGGCGTGCTGCAGCACCTCTTGGCCGTGCGGCTCGATGCCGCCGCGCACGAGCAGCCGCGCGCGCACGCCCTGACGGCGTAATACGGCGATCGTCTCGACGGCCATGATCCAGCGCTTATCGGGCGTATAGCGGCCGATCTTGAAGAGGGTCATCTCGCCCTTATAGAGGGAGCGCACGGCCTCGACGTAGGAGTCGGACGGCGCGTCCAGGAAGCGCGACGGCACGCCGTTAGGAATGACGAGGGGGTCCAGACCGTACTCCCACAACATGCGGTGCTTCATATATTTGCTCACGGTGGTGACCGCCGAGACGAAGTTCAGCCGCCTCCAATCGATGCGCCAGAAGCCATAGAGGTTGTTGGCGTTCCACATCAGGACCGCGCGGTCACGGATGCCCATGTAGTGCAGCGTGTCGGAGAGACGGCAGAGCGCCTCGGCCGTCTGCCACTCCTCGGCCACGACCACGGCGATCTTGCCCGCCTGGACCGCTGGGGCGATGATGGAATTGGCGATGAACCACGGCGCACTGTCGTTGAAGTCGGCTAGTTTCTCCTCCTCACCCTGGTAGACGCCCGCCGGATAGCGTTCGCTGATCCATTGGCACCAGCGGTGCCAGGTGAAGCGTCCGTCGACACGCGTCTCACGACCGGGTAGATGGGGATCGCCGACGAACAACAGGTGCGTCTCGAAGCCCCCTTCGGCCAGAGCCGTGTCCAGTTCGGTCACGCGGACGCCCAGCCCACCGGCCTGAGAGTATTGATCGGGTCCCTCGAAGCTCAAACTGACAAAGATCGCGTTGTGCGGCGTCAACTCGCCCGGCATGGCGTCCCCCCCTTTGCTCGGTATAGCGTCGGTGCTCCCAGTCTAACATCAGAGCGCCCGCCGATGCGGCGCCTCCCTCTCTAGCTCCCATTAGGACCATAAAACCATGTGTGAAAGGTGTGGAGCGTTATTGCGCCAACCACGATAAGGACGGCTAGACCGACCTAGAGGCGCTGACACTGCTGCACCCTCATAACCGCTTAGGACAGGCCGCGGCATCCTTGCTAAATCAGTTGCAGCCGTTCATGTGGCGCCGGACGCCGTCCCACGGACGCTCTCCAACCTTGTCACACGCTACGGCCTGCGACGCGATACGGGGGGCAGTGTTGAGATTCTTGACGCCTTCTGGGACTTGCCTCGCGATGCGCACCACCCGGATGTCGCTCCCCCCCTCTTAGTTGCCGCCGATCTCGAGGCAAGCCTAGATCCACGCAATCTATCCATTGCCAAATCAATTCGCGCTATGGTCGTCCATGACTAACATGCACGTGACGCGACCGCTTGACCCCGTGAGACAAGCCATGCTGCATGATGTCAATGCCGTGTGCCAGGCTCTAGCCTGCACCTTCACATGAGCGGCGCCGAAGCGCGGCGGCGGCCAGATGACGACGCATTGACGACCGTCGACGCCTTGCTCGGTCACTTCATCGCTGGGCTTCATTCGTAAAGATGTTTTTAGTCGTTGGTGCGGATTAGTGGGTGGTCGAGATGACGGTCACGCCTCCTGGAATCGATCCTGACCCATTCAGATCGTTAGGGGGGATAAAGGGGATGCTGTCGATAAATCGCTGCCACTCCCCTGCCGGATGCGGTCTGAGGCTGTAGGCTTGCGCATCCAGTATATAGACCTGGTGAAGCGATGCATCCACGGCGACAGCCCTCGGACTAAGACCGCCAGGAACGACGTGCAGGACGCGGCCATATCCGTCCATCACGCTGACCGTGTCGTCTCCGGCATTGGCGACATAGACGCGGTTGATGGCGGCCGCGACGGTCAGCGCCCATGGAGTAGGGCCAACCCTCACGGTCTGAAGCAGGGCGCCCGTCCGCGCGTCCAGCACGCTCACGGTGTCCTTTTTGTTAAGAACGAAGACACGGGCGGTTCGGGCATCGATATCCATAGCGATAGGGATGCGACCCACTTGCACCGTCTTCAGAATCGTGCCCGTACGTGAGTCGAGCATCGTCACGGCGCCGTACCGACCGACGAATACGTGACTTGTCGCGGCATCGACGCCGATAAAAGCGGGGAGCGGGTTGCCAATCACGTTTACCTGGGTGAGGATGCTGGGGCCGCCAAGGGTGATGGTGCGCAGCGGGACGCCGCTACGCGCGTCGAGCATGACGACCGTGCTCGCCCCGAGGTCCTGTACGAAGATGTGACTGGTCCTTTCGTCCACCGCGACCGGCCCTGGGCCAACGCCAGCCGCCGATCTCCGTATCCAGGCTCCCGTGCGCGCGTCCAGGATGCTCATGGTGCTGCCCGCGCCTACATTCGTGGGGCTGGTCTCGGTAACGAAGATACGATTGGCGCGATCGTCGCGCGCGAAGAAGGCCGGCGTCCTCCCCGAGAGGTGCGTTTCGCGCAGTAGGCGTCCGCTGACTGCGTCGAGCACGCGCACCGCGTCCCCGCCATCGGCCACGAAAACGCGCTCGTTGGCCTCAGACACGGTGATGTCGAAGCCGGTCGGGCTTGTGGAGCCGCCCACGGCGAGCGACCGCACAGTCGAACCGTGACGTGGGTCGATCATGCTGATCGTTCCGTCGCCGTAGTTCAAGACGAACACGTGGTGCGTGCTTGGATCGACCGCGACGGCGTCAGGGTCTAACCCTACCGTGAGAGCTCCTCCGGCCGCTCTGTCTGACGCACGCGGGGACAGAAGCAGCACGACGCCCGCGACAAGCGCGATCACGACGAGGGACGCCCAATACGTTCGACTCTTCCTCAATAGGTCGTCTCCCTCCATCAACTAAAACATTAGTCACAGTATAGCGCCGCCTAGTGGACCGAAGAGCGCGGTAAGAGATACGGCGTTGTCTTCGGGCAACCAGTCGACGATGCCCTGGATCGCCGATAACATGGCCGGCACCACGCGCCGGTGCGCCGCCCGTTCGCGGGACGCCCTCGCTCTTACTGGGCTCGCGTGAGAATGAAATGACCTGCCCGACATCGAACGTGTAGACGCCGACCAGCTACAAACTGTACCCTAAACTATGCGCGAAGCGGCCCGGTCAGACCGGCCATTCTCCGGGCGGCGAGAGACACGGGCGAGCCAAGCGGTATGTAGCCGCGTCGAGGGAGGAGAGCGAGATGAAAGCAGTTGTCATGGCTGGTGGGGAGGGCTCGCGGCTGCGACCGCTGACCATCGGGCGGCCCAAGCCGATGGCGCCCGTGGTGAACCGTCCCGTCATGGAGCATATCCTGCTCCTTCTAAAGGAACACGGCGTCACCGAGGTCGTCGTCACACTGCAATATCTTGCCAACGTGATCCAGGACTACTTCGGCGATGGCTCCTCTCTGGGGATGCAGCTCCACTACTCCATCGAAGACACACCGCTCGGCACGGCGGGATCGGTCAAGCAGGCGGAACGTTGGCTCGACGACACCTTCCTCATCATCTCGGGCGACGCCCTCACCGACTACGACCTCACGGCCATCATCGACTACCACCGCGCCAAAAAGTCCGTGGCGACGTTGACGCTGACCCACGTGGCCAACCCCCTTGAGTACGGTGTGGTCGTCACCGATGCGGACGGCCACATCACGCAGTTCCTGGAGAAACCGTCGTGGAGCGAGGTCATCAGCGACACCATCAACACGGGCATCTACGTGTTGGAGCCCGAGGTGCTCAAGCGCTGCCCTGCCGGCCAGTCCTTCGACTTTAGCCACGACCTGTTCCCACAGTTGCTGGCCGACGGCCAGCCCATCTACGGCTACGTGCCCGAGAGCGGCTACTGGACCGACGTAGGCACGCTCGAAGAGTACGTGCGCGCCTGCTTCGATGTGCTGGAAGGCAAAGTCGTCGTAGACATCGGCGGTGAACCGCAGCGCGCGGGCATCTGGCGCGGCCACCGCGTGGAAATCGCGTCCGACGCGCGCCTGATCGGCCCTATCTACATCGGCCACGACGTCCACATCGGCGCGGGCGCGGTCATCGAAGGGCCTGCTGTCATCAGCGACAACACCACGGTCGCGCACCAAGCACGGGTGACGCGCTCCATCGTGCAGCGCAGTTGCTACATCGGGCCGCGCGCTGAGATCCACGGGGCCATCATCGGCGAACAAGCTGTGCTCAATGCCAACGTGGTCGTGTTCGAGGGCGCGGTCATCGGCGACGCCTGCACGATCGAAGACGGCGCCGTGATCCAGGCCAACGTCAAGCTCTGGCCCAACAAGCAGATCGAGGCCGGCGCCTCTGTCTCCGCCTCGATTGTCTGGGGGCGGCAGGGCCAGCGCCTGTTGTTCCGCCGTCACGCCGTCTCCGGACTCGTCAACGTGGACATCACGCCGGAGTTCGCGGCCAAACTCGGCGCGGCCTACGGAGCTACGCTGCCGGTCGGCGCGACCGTGGCCATCAACCGCGACCTCTACCGCACCTCACGCATGATCAAGCGCGCCGTGATCGCCGGCCTGCCCTCGGCGGGCATCAACGTCTCCGACTGCTCGTCTCTCCCTCTTCCCGTGCTGCGCTACTACATCCGCTCCAATAACGAGATCGGCGGCGGCGTTCACGTGCGCCTTAACCCACAGAACGGGCGCATCGTGGAGGCGCGGTTGCTCGACAAGAACGGGCAGGATATGGCCAAGAACGCCGAGCGCAAGATCGAGGCGCTGTTCTTCCGCGAAGACTTTCGGCGCGCTCAGCCCGACGACATCGGCTCGATCGCCTATGCCTCCGACGCCGTCGACCGCTACGTGCGCGGCTTTCTCGAGCAGGTCGACGGCGCCCGCGTACGCAACTCGCACTTCCGCCTCGTGATCGACTACGCCGGCGGCCCCACCGCCAACGTGCTGCCGCGCCTGCTCGACAGGCTCGGCTGTGAGGTGCTGGCTATCGACGCGACGGCGCAGGACAACCTGCCCGGCGGTCCCGGCGAGGACAACACGGCCGAGCGGCTGCGCCGCGTGGGCGCCATCACGGCGACGTTGGGCATGGACCTCGGCGTGGTCCTCGACTCCACGGGCGAGGTGATGCTGCTAACCGACGAGCACGGACACGCGGTGAGTTCGATGAACGCCTTTGCCGCGATGACGGCGCTGGCCTTCCAGGCCCAGCCCGGCGTGGCCGTCTCGGCCCCCGTCACCGCCTCCGGCGTGCTCGAGCGCATCGCGGGACGCCACGGCGGCACGATCGTGCGCACGAAGGTCGATCCCCAGGCGCTGACCTCGGCGCGCGAGGGCGTGCGCTTCGGCGGCGACGGTGAAGGCGGCTTTATCGTGCCGCGCTTCCAGCCGACCTTCGACGCGATGATGGGGCTAGCCAAGCTGCTCGAGGTGCTCGCCGCCACGGGCTCGACCCTGGCGCAGGCCGTGGCGGCGCTGCCGAGCTACCATATGGGCACGGCCGATGTCCCCTGCGCGTGGGATCAGAAGGGCAAGGTAATGCGCGTGCTCAACGAAAACTATGGGCACGGCAAATCAAACTCGGTCGACGGCATCCGCATCGACCTTGGCGGCGACGAGTGGGTGCTGATCCTGCCGGACGCCGACCGCCCCCTTTTCCACGTGGTGTCCGAGGGGCCGTCGCAGGGCGCCGCCAACGCCCTGGCCGAGCAGTACGCCGCCGTGGTCGATGGAGCGCAGTACGACAGCGTGGCTGGCCGAGCCTAAGTGGGCGACCACGCGCAACTGGTGAGGCGCTGGCGGCCGTGGCTGACGGAGCAGGACAGCCAGCCCTTTCGCCCTCACGTCACCGTGCAGAACAAAGTCGATCCAGCCGCGGCGCGCACGTTGTTCGATGAGCTGCGCGAGGGATTTACGCCCTTTAGACAGTGCTCGTGGCGTGAGAGCGTCAATAGCCGTCCCATTTTTCCTTGTACGGATCAAGCTGTACCACCAACTCGGCTTTTGGCACGTGCCACGAGACCTGTCCGCTCGGCAAGTCTATATAGATAAGAGGCCAGTCAGGCTCCGCGTCGTCCACGCCCACACCTACTCGAAAACCGCATCGTTGCGCGAGGGCCGCCGCGAGTTGCGCCAGTAGGTTACGATCCGCGTATACCTCGCCCTTCGGCGTGCCCCCGTTATCCTCCGCCACCCTACCCCTCCTCACGCGCTCTTGCATAAACGCGCTCAAGATAGCGTATCGTTCCGCCACCTATCAAATAGCGGCTAGAGCACGCGGCGATGCGGCGCTAGAGACACGCGGACGGGTAGGCCGACCTCCGGTACGACGTATGGCTGACCGACGACAACATACTGCCCACGGCGGCGAGCTTGCAGTAAACTTCTCCGTTGCTACGCTCATCAACCGAAAGCGGGCTCGATCTCCTTAAGGGAATCGGGCCCGCTCTCGTCTGTCTGTCCGGTCGGCGCCAGCAGCACGCTCCGCTCGCCGCTCTTGCCTGACTTCCGGGTGTCTCCACTTCCCTAAGGAGCGGGGCGACCTTTGCGAAGAGTCTATCCCGGTCCTGGGTCACTGGGGGCGGATGAAGCTTCAATCCCCTAACCATCGGGGGAGCCTTTGCGACCCCGGCGAGTTTGCACCCGTCGCGGACCGCGTTTTTACGCTCAAAATAGCCCTTGAAAAGCCGCCGTTTGTCCAATTAAGGCGTCCTCATGGCAGGGTTCGTGAAAAGTCGTCCGGGGAGCGCGGGCGCTCGCTGCGCTGCTCGCCCGTCCCAGACCGGACACGGGGACGGGCCAGAGGCCCGCGCTCCCCGGGCGCTCGTCTTTCCTCCCCTCGTCCTGACTTTTCACGAACCCTGGTCCTCAGGGGCCAAAACGTCCCTTTTTGAGCGTGGCGCCGTTTTGGCGGTGCAAACTCGCCTGTCCCCACCCTGCTTCGAGCCCACGCACGCTCTGGCGGCGCAAACTCATCCGTATCATCGCCTAACGATACGCGCGACACGCATTCACCTGCACCGCCATAGCACGGTGCGCACGGCGCAGGCGGCGCGCCTCCTCGCGGCCTAGGCCATATCCGCGGCGCAAGTCCACTTGTTCCCACTTTCACGGCGTTGGGTCCTCGTGGGCGTTAGCGCGCGGCCTGCAGCGACTGCACGATCGCTTTGTACTGGGTGTGGTCGAGCGTGGTCGCCTGTGGATCGAGGAACGAGGCCAGCACGTAGATGCGCTTCGCGCCGGCGTCCGAGAGCGCCACGGCGTCGAAGGTGTAGGGCTTGGCGGCGTAGGTCGCCATGGCCTCGAGACCGTGCAGGGAGCCGACGGCGATGGGGATGAAGGTGATCTTTTTGATCTTGCCCGGCGTGCCGGCAAGGTCGCTTAGCACGTTGTGGAGGCTCGTCGCGCTTGGCGGGGCGCTGACATCGAGCGTGTCGGGAAGGATCTGCACGAGCTGGTCGCGCGATGTGACGAAAGGCTGGTTCGCCTTGGCGCGGTTGACGATCCAGTCGCTCGGCAGGCTGAGCGTGAAGTGACTGGTCTTGAACGGCGTGTACGGTGGGGCGGAGTTGTGCGGGAGAGCGCCGATCTCTCCCTGTAACTGCGCCACCAGACCCGAGGCGACGGTGCGCGCGTTGTTGGCGGGGATGGCGAAGAAGACGCCTTGCACCGGTTCGTTGGAGCCGCTCCCGTTCGGCAATTGGTCGATGGAGAGCGTGTTGACGCCGACGACATTGCCGCTCAGGTCGAGCAAGGGACCGCCGCTGTTGCCGTGGTTGATCGTGCTTTGGTGCTGGATCCAGACTCCCCCGTAGCCGTCGTTGAGGTTGCGGTTGACGGCGGAGATGATGCCCTGCGTGACGGAGGGCGGCCCGGCGAGCTCGAAGGCCAGGCCGTAGCCGATGGAGGCCACGGTCTGGCCGGCGGAGAGCGTCGCGGAGTTGCCGAAGGCGAGCGGACGCAGCTTGGTCGGCGCGATCTTGATGATGGCCAAGTCGCCCGCCGTGCCGGGCTTGCCCGTGTTGGCCAGGATGGCGGCGACGGGATACGTCGTCGTGCCGTCGGGCGCGATGACCTTGGTCGTGGCGGGAGACGCGCCCTCGATCACGTGGCGGTTCGTGAGAAGGTAGGTTCCGCTCGCATCGTCACGGATCACGAACGATGTGCCCTGGGCCTCTCCGCCCTTTAGCCGTACGTCGACGCGCAGGACGCTCGGTTCGACGCAGGCCACGACCTGCTCCAGGCTCGTCGCTTTGCAGGGAACGGCGGGCGCGACCGTGCCCACGGGAACGACGGGGGCCGCTGTCGGTACGGCGCCGGTCCCGGCGATGGTCCAGTCGAACGTAAGCGCACTCGATCCATCGACGAGCAGAACAGCTTTATATGTGCCGCCGTGAAGCGTGACTCCGTCGTCGACCGGCAGCAACAACGCCTGACTGTTCGCGACGGAATCGAAGGTGTGGACCTTGCCCACGCCGATGGCGGCGCCCGCCGCGTCGAGCAGCTTGAACTGGAACGTGTCTTTGCCCACGCGGGCGCCGTTGTAGATAAAGTAGATGCCGACCGCGCGGTCGGCGGCCGCGAACACGCGGGGCATGTCGGCGACGGGATTGCCGCCCGCGTTGGGGTCCCATTGATTGAACGATTGTTTTGTGATGAGGAAAGATTTGACGATCGTGACCGCGGCGGGGACGGTGTTGGAGGAGACGCGTCCGCCGACGGTCCAGGGCAGGGTCGTCGCCCTGACGCCGTCGATGAAGAGCACCGCTTTGTAGGAACCGGGAGTCAAGGTGTAGCCATCGTCGAGGGTCAAGAGCAAAGCCTGGCCGCCCGACGCGGAGGTGAAGGTGTGCGTCTTGCCGAGACCTATCTCCGTCCCGTCGCCCGTAGTCAGCGAGAACCGGTACGTGTCATGGTTCACGTTCGCGCCGCTGTAGCGGAAGAAGATGCCGACCTTCCTCGTCGTAGACGGAAAGGCTGCTCCGTCGTTGTCTTGCGGTTGCGACTGCGTATTGGGATCCCAGGCGTTGTAGGAGGCGGCGGTGATGAGGAATGCTTGCGTGATCGACGCGGCGGCGCCTATCCGTGACTCAGCAAGGGCGCGCGGAGCCGCGGTGCGCGCGGCGACGGGCGACGCGATCGCGGCCGTGCCAAGCAGCAGCGCTAGGGCGCAACGCCATGCCCGGCTCATGGAGGGGAGGTGCTTTATTTTCTCGATCATCGGTGTCTTTCTCTTCATTTTGTAGCGCTTTGTCCGGCGCGTCCGCGGCCCGCTTCATAGAAAGCGCGATCTCGTCATGCATTAAGTATAGTGAGTACGTGACGCGGGCGGAACGGCGTCTACGTCCGCCGCTCGACGGGGGGCGTGCGCAGCAAGGGCAGCTCTAAGCGGAAGTGCGATCCTTCCCTCGTGCTGGAGACGAGCCAAAGACGGCCGCCGTGCGCTTCGGCGATGCCGCGTGAGATGAAGAGGCCGATGCCTAACCCAGGGATGCTCCGCGTCACGGCGTCGGCGGCGCGATTGAACCGGCCAAAAAGCCGCTCTTGGTCTTCTTGAGGGATGCCGATGCCCCGATCGTGGATGTCGATCCGCACCTCATCCTTCCCCGTGGGCGCCTCCACGAGCGAGAGCGAGAGCGAGACCGCTCCTCCTCGCGGGCTGTATTTAATGGCGTTGGAGAGCAGGTTGTCCAACACCTGATCCAGCCGGCCGGCGTCGCCGTCGACCCAGGCAGCGGTGGTCATGCCGTCCGAGTAGTCGAGGATGTGCCTAGTGGTGGTCGCTTGAAGGCGCGCGACGGCGCCGCGGACGAGGGCGGCGATGTCGACGGGCGAACGATGGAGGCCGAGGCTGCGCCCCTGAATGCGCGTGACGTCGTGAAGCCCGGCGATGAGCGTGACAAGACGATCGACTTCGGACTCGGCGCGTTCAAGGTCGTGTAAGACGCGCGCGACAGCGTCTTGCGAAACGCCAGAGTCGGCGAGGTGCTTGAGCGCGAGTTGGAGCAGCCCCTTAATCGCCGTCGTGGGGGTGCGCAGGTCGTGGCTGACCATGGAGACGAAATCGTCGCGGGCTTCTTCCATCTCTTTCAGGCGCGTGGCCTCGTCGCGCAGACGGCGGTTCTGCGGACCAAGCACGGCGGCCGTCGCGCGTAGGGCGTTGTTTTCGAGCGAGAGCGCGCGCACGGCGGCTTGGTTCGCGGCGTGGCGGCGCGCGCGTGCTGTCGCCTCGCCCACGACGGCGGCGATCTCTTCGAGCAGGGTTTGATCGTCGTCGGTGAAAGCGTTCGGCTCACTCGAGTCGATCTGAAGGATGCCGAGCGTTTCGCCGTAGGCCATGAGCGGGACGGCGAGGTACGAGCGGATCAGCGCGTTGGTGCCCACGTCGCGCGCGGCCGGTCTCACGGCGCCCGCGCCGTCGAGGTCGCCGCTGCGATAAGAACGTCCGTTGGCGGCGACCCACCCGGCGATGCCCGTGCCCACCGGCAGGCGCACGTTCCACGCCGCGGCGTCGACGATGCCGCGGGCGGCGGCGAGGAAGAGCATGCCGTCGGCGATCAAGGCGACGGAGCCGCCCTTAAACGTCACGACCGTGGAGAGGCGGAGCAGCACGCTCTCCAAGATCGTGGCCACGTCTTGAGCGGCGGCGGCCTCTCTGGCGATGAGCGAGAGCAAGCGCGCGTTGCGCAGCGGCTGCTGTCCAGGCTCCCGATCATCGCCAACCATGGTTCACGTCCTTCGGCAGGGGCGTCCTACATGGACAGAGTATAACGCGTGTTTCAGCGGCGTGGTTTAGCCACGTCCACTTCGACGCGCTGGCCGCGCAGGGTCGTCGCGTTGAGCGCCTTCATGACGTGGTCGCTCTCGGCGGTCGGCACTTCGACGAAAGCGAAGTTGTCGTAGAGGTCGATCGAGCCGACGCGGTTTCCGGCCAGACCGGCCTCGTTGGCGATAGCGCCCACGATGTCCATCGGGCGGATGCCGGCGCGGCGTCCGGCATGGATGAACAAGCGCGTCATCCCAATCTCCACGATGCTGTCGGGCGTGCGCACCCCACCACCTTGGTGTGCTCCGCCGTGCCCGTTACCAGCGCCAAAGGCTTGGGACCCCTCGTATGCGCGCGGCGCGCCCTCGTGGGGGCGCGGCGGCGTCGCCGCTTCGGCGGCGGCTTCCGCGCGCAGGAGCGACCCGTCGCCCAGCACCTTGAACACGGCGGCGGCCACCTCGGACGCTTCAAAGTCCGCGGTAAGGGACGCGATGATGGAGCGGTACGGCGCGAGGTCGCCTTCCTCGATGGCGGCGCGGATCTGGTCGAGCACGGCCTCGCGCTTGCGCGCGGCCACGTCGGCGGGCGAGGGCAGGCGTAGGCGCTCCAGGCGCCGTCCGATCACGCGCTCGATCATGCGCAGCAGGCGTTGTTCGCGCGGCGTCACCAGCGTGATCGCGTCGCCCTCGCGGCCGGCGCGACCGGTGCGGCCGATGCGGTGGACGTACGACTCGGGATCCCAGGGGATGTCGTAGTTGACCACGTGGCTGACCTCCGGGATGTCCAGTCCGCGCGCGGCCACGTCGGTGGCGACGAGCAACTCGACCTGACCCGAGCGGAAACGGTTCATCACGCGGTCGCGCTGCGTCTGGTTGAGGTCGCCGTGCAACACCTCCGCCGTGTAGCCGCGCGCTTGCAGGCTCTCGCCAAGCGTGTCGGCCTCGCTCTTGCGGGCGCAGAACACGATGGTGGAGGTAGGCCCCTCAAAATCGAGGATGCGCGTGAGGGCGTCGAGCTTCTCACGGCCCACCACCTCGTAGTAGACCTGCCGCACCAACGGCACGGTCATCTTTTCTTTCTCGATGGTGACGCGGGCCGGTTCGCGCAGGTAGCGCGCGGCCAGCGCGGCGATGCGCGGCGGTATCGTGGCCGAGAACAGGCCGGTCTGGCGCTCCGCGGGGACGTGGTCGAGAATGAACTCGATGTCCTCGATAAAGCCCATATCCAGCATCTCGTCCGCTTCGTCGAGCACCACGGTGGAGACGCGGTCGAGCACGAGCGTGCCGCGACGGATGTGATCCATCACGCGGCCGGGCGTGCCGATGACGACCTGGACGCCCGCGCGCAACATGCGCAACTGGCGCTCTATCGGCTGGCCTCCGTAGACGGCCAGCGAGGAAACGCCTTTGTACTTGCCCATGCGATGCAGCGCCTCGGCCACCTGGACGGCCAGTTCGCGCGTGGGCGCCAGCACCAGCGCCTGGGGGTATTGGGCGGTCATGTCGAGGCGCTGCAACAGAGGCAGGCCGAACGCGGCGGTCTTGCCGGTGCCGGTCTGGGCCTGCGCGATGATGTCGCGACCCTCCAGCATCAGCGGCAGCACCTGCTCTTGCACGGGCGTGGCTTCTTCAAAGCCAAGCTCCGTGACGGCGCGCAGGATGTCGGAATCAAAGGAAAACGTGTCGAACAAGACGGGCATTCTCTACTCCAAGCAGTGCCGCGTCTTGCCGTACGTAGTGCGGGAAGGACGGACCGGCGGCACAACAAAAGGGCCTCCGCTGGAGGCCCACTATGAGGGATGATGTGGACTGCGGTCACGAACGCCGCCGCGCGACGCACAGTGATGCGCGGAACGGCTTTCGTGGTCTATAACCAGTGTATCAGATCGCACGGCGTCACGTTATGTTATGTTTGCGCGCTGCGACCAACCCGTTCCTCCACGGATAAGCGCCCTTTGCTAGAAAGGCAGTTGGCGCCGCGTTCCAAACGCGGGAACACGGCGCCGGACCGCGATATTAGCGAGAGAGGGTGACGATGGTCTCGATGTGATAGGTCTGTGGGAACAGGTCGATGGGCTGGATGCGCTCGACGGTGTAGCCGCGCTCACCGAAGCGGCGCAGGTCGCGCGCGAGGGTAGCCGGGTCGCACGAGACGTAGACGACGCGGTCGACGCCGATGCGCGCGAGCTGCGCGATCACGCCCTCGCCCAGGCCCGCGCGCGGCGGGTCGAGCACGGCGGCGGCGGCGGCGTTGACCGGCAGCCCCTCCAGCTCTACCTCGGCGTCGCCGGGGATGACGTGGACGTTCTCCAGCTTGTTGGCCCGCGTGCTGTAGTGGGCGTCGTCGATGGCCAGGGGGTCGTTCTCCAGCGCTAATACCTGCTCTGCTTTTCGGGCGATGGGGAAGGCGAATGTACCCGCGCCAGCGTAGATGTCGAGCACGCTTTTGCCCTTGAGGTCGCCCAGCTGCGTGAGCACGTCGGCGACCATCAACTCCGCCGTCTCTTCGTTGACCTGGAAAAAGGTGAGCGGGGCCAGGCGGAAGCGGAAGCCGTTGAAGCGCGCGTCGAAGTAGCCCGCGCCGTAGAGGGAGCCGCCGCTGCCCAGTACGGCGCCCGCTTCGAGTGCATGCGAGAGCGAGACGCCGTTAACGCCGGGCAATGCCGTCCCGAGGTCGCCCGCGAACATGCGCAGGTCGCGCCGCTTGGCTCCGCGCCGCGCGTGCAGCACCAGTTCCACGATGCGCTCGGGCCGCCCCTTCGGGTCGTCGTCGTCGTACCAAGGCGTGGCCGTACGCGCGGTGATCTCATCGACCAACGTGCGCAAGGGCAGCCGCCACTCCGTGCCGGCCAGCACCGTGAGGATCGCTTCAAGCTCGGGCTGGATGATGTGGCAGAGGTTCACGGAGAGCAGGCGGTCGCTGGCGCCCTGGCGGTAGGAGGGCAGCCCTTCCTCGTCGATGGTCCAGCGCGCACGGTTGCGGTAGCGCCACGGCTGGGGCGACGGGATCACGGGCAAGACCTCGACATGGTCGGGCAGGCGAGCCTGCCGCTGCATCAGGTCGGCCACGATGCCGCGCTTGAGGTCGAGCTGGCCGGCCTCGTCGATGTGCTGGTAGTGGCAGCCGCCGCAAACGCCGCGCGCGCCCTGCAACGCCCCGCTCAAAGGGACGGGGCCACGCAGCACTCCGTTCTCGCCGAAGTAGGGGCAGGGCGGCGCGGCGCGGTAGGGCGACGCCGCGGCGATCGAGGACGCGCGCGCCTCGGCGAAGGTTTTTTTCTCCACGGTGAGGTCGGCGCGCACGGTCTCGCCCGGAATGCCGCCCTGCACGAAGACGACGCGACTGCCCTCGTCGCTCGTCTGGCGCGCGATCATCTTGCCGCCGTAAGCGCCGCTTTGCAGCGCCAACTCTATCGGCGCGCCGGTGGGACGCCGCGCGCCCGGCGAGATGCGGTACTTGCTCTGAGGAGGAATAAGGGGCCGGGGCGTTTGTGTTTCATCGTTTGTCATGTCGTCACTTTATCAGGGCGACGCCCTCACGCTTTGTCGCGCGGCGATGGTTCGTAGAAACGCTCGTCTTTTAGTTCGTCGGGCAGGTGCTGCTGGGCGACCTGTCCGCCCTCGTACTCGTGGGCGTACTTATAGCCTTCTCCGTAGCCGAGCCCCTTCATCAACACGGTGGGGGCGTTGCGCAGGTGCAGCGGGACCGGCAGGTCGCCCGTCCTCGTCACGGCCTCGTGGGCGCGGCCGTAGGAGGCGATGACGCTGTTGCTCTTGGGCGCGCGCGCCAGGTACAGAGCAGCTTCGCTCAGAGGCAGGCAACCTTCCGGCATCCCCACCACGTGGACGGCTTGCTGCGCGGCCACGGCCAGGGGCAGGGCGTGCGGGTCGGCGAGGCCCACGTCTTCAGCCGCCAGCACGATCATGCGGCGGGCGATGAACAGCGGGTCTTCGCCGCTCTCGATCATGCGCGCCAGGTAGTAGAGGGCGGCGTCAGGGTCGGAGCCCCGCATACTCTTAATAAAGGCGGAGATCACGTCGTAGTGGGCCTCGCCGTTCTTGTCATAACGGGGAGAGCGCTGCTGCACCACGTCGCTCACGAGGTCGGGGGTCACGGCGACCGCCCCGTCTCCGTCGAGCGGGGCGGCGGCCACGGCTAGTTCGAGGGTGTTGAGGGCGGTGCGCGCGTCGCCGCCGGCCAGCACGACGATGCGCTCCAGTCCAGCGGGCGTGAGGGTCACGACGCGGTCGCCGAGGCCGCGCGCAGGGTCGTGCAGGGCACGCTCCACGATGAGGCGCAGGTCGTCTTGCGTGAGAGCGCGCAGGACGTAGACGCGCGCGCGCGAGAGCAGCGCGGCGTTGACCTCGAAGGAGGGGTTCTCTGTCGTCGCGCCAATCAGCGTGACGGTCCCGTCTTCGACGTAAGGCAAGATCACGTCCTGCTGCGCTTTGTTGAAGCGGTGGATCTCGTCGACGAACAAGACGGTGCGTCTGCCGCGGGCGCCGCGCGTCCTGGCCTCGGCCACGACGCGGCGCAGGTCGGCCACGCCAGCGGTGACGGCGCTCATGGGGCTGAAGTGGGCATTGCTGGCGGCGGCGATCACGGCGGCAAGGGTCGTCTTGCCAGCGCCGGGCGGTCCCCAGAGGATCATAGAGGGCGCACGGTCCTCGTCGATGGCGCGACGCAGCGCGCGGCCCTGCCCGATAAGGTGCTCTTGCCCCACGAACTCGTCGAGCGAGCGCGGGCGCATGCGCGCGGCCAGCGGCGCCGCCGGGTTGGGCGCCGTTGGCGTCGCGCCCTCGTCCGGCCCGAACAAGTCCTGCTGCATCTCGTGCTTCCCTTTCGCCGTCTCTCTTGCCAGTATAGGGCGGCGCACTAGTGGCTCCTGAGACTTTTGAGTCCACGTTTTCTCTTCATGGGAGAGCAGGAAACGCGTGAGGAATGATTTCACCAGGCGGCGGCTGGATGCGTCGTCGGTCTACCTCCACACTACTCGCGGCTCACGATTCCTGCTATGCTTACTCACTTAGGGGCGTTTCCGTGCGGAGCGGACTGCGGAAGGCGCCGCCGCGGCTATTTCGGCGGCAAGACGACCCCATCCACCGAGGCGTCCTTTTCGAAAGGAAAAGACATGAAGAAAGTCGCCGCGGGCGTTCTAGACGCGGCCTACTTTGAGGTGGGGCCGCCGGATGGAGACCCCGTCATCCTGCTGCATGGCTTCCCCTATGATGCGCATGCCTACGACGCCGCGGCGGAGCGCCTGGCCGCCGCGGGGCGGCGGTGCATCATACCGTTCCTCCGCGGCTACGGTCCGACGCGGTTCCGCGCGGCCGACACGCCCCGCTCCGGGCAGCAAGCGGCGCTCGCGACGGATGTGCTGGCCCTAATGGACGCCCTGGCGATCCCCAACGCGGTGCTCGCCGGCTATGATTGGGGCGGCCGGGCCGCATGCGTCGTGGCCGCGCTTTGGCCGGAGCGGGCGCGAGGGTTGGTCAGCTGCGGGACGGGCTACAACATCCAGGACATCGCGCGGGGAGAGATGCCCGTCGCCCCCGAGCAGGAGCGCCGCTCCTGGTACGTCTATTATTTCAACACGGAGCGCGGGCGGGCTGGCCTAAACATGAACAGGCATTCCCTGTGCCACCTGATTTGGCGGCTCTTCTCGCCAACATGGGCGTTCGACGACGCGACATTTGCTCGCACTGCCGTCGCCTTCGACAACCCCGATTTCGTGGACGTGGTGATCCACTCGTATCGCCATCGCTTGGGGGGCGTCCCAGGAGACCCGGTGTTAGACACCATCGAGGGCCGCCTCGCGGCCCAGCCCGACATAACCGTGCCGACCGTCGTGTTGCAAGGTAAGGACGATGGCGTCGATCCGCCGATGCCCCTACGGAGCGTCGCCCCCCATTTCGTGGGACCATTCGAACAACGGACCCTTCCGGGCGTCGGGCATAATCTACCGCAAGAAGCCCCTTCGGAGTTCGCGGAGGCGGTCCTCGCACTCGGTTAGGCGACGCTTACGTCAATCATCGTTCATGCTGAGGCCGGGGCGCCGAGACCGATAGACCACGCCGATCCGTGCGGCGCCCCGCCGCGACCTATCCTGGCGACGCGGGCCGATCGGTCGTGCCCGCTGTACCTAATGCCATCACAATCGCGGGGTGCATCCGTCGCCTCGCGTATTGCGGTACGACGGCCGACAGAGTACGCTGACGACATGCAAAACGACGATGGACAGAACGCGACGCCCGAGAGCGATCTGGCGGAGGAACAGACGGTCACCCTGCGCGTGGTCGGCGTGGCGCGCGGCGCGCCCGGCCTCAGCGGAGCGGGCATCATCATCGTCGATCGAGAAGGCGTGGTGCGCGAGCAGGTTTCCCGCTACCTCGGTGTAGGATCGGCCCTGGAGGCGCAACTCCAGGCGCTGGCGCTGGCCCTGCGCTACGCCCGTCCCTACGCTCCCGCACCGCTCAAACTGGTTCTGGCCAACGACACCATCGTACGCCAGGTAGGGGGCCAGCAGCCTCCGCGCCATCCAGCGGTGCTTCAGGCGCTGGAGGAGCTAGATTTGTTGCTGGACGAATTCGGCGGAGCGACCTACCACCTGGGGTCGCACGCCGAGATGGCCGAGGCCGAGCGCCTGGCCAACCTCGGCGTCGACACGCGCCTCAACCCCTTCCCCACCTACAACCTGCCGCTGCCGCGCTAGCCGCCGTTAGCGGGCCGGCGCGGCGCGGCTCTCCGTCCTGGCGCCGATGTCGCGGCGCACCAGCGGGGCGACCTTCGTGGCGTACAGCTCGATGGCGTGCAGCGCCTCATCGTGGGGCACGGCGCCGACGGTGAGTTGCAGCAGGAAGCGCTGGCGCCCGAAAATCTCGTGCTGGGCGATGATCTTGGCGGCGACCTCCTCGGGAGAACCGACGAGGAGCGCGCCGCGCGGCCCACACGACGCCTCGAACTGCGCCCTGCTCAAAAGCGTCGTGTGCATGAACTTAAACGGTGTGATACCTTGTGATTACGAGGCGCTTGCGGCGGGACGCCGTGGGCGGTCTGCTTAGACAGGTAGCACGACTCATGTTTCGTAGCCACGACGTCGGCACGTTTGAATGCGCTAAACAAAGGACGAGGAAGCTTTATGGCGGCCACAACGGCTACTCGCTCTAGTGAGTTTGACCGGGAGATGCTGGACGGCGCCCGGTCGATGCAGCACCTCCGCGCCCTCCGGGAGACCGTCAGCATCCCTTTGGACGACGCGGGCGGCCTCCCTTTTCACCTGGGGACGAGTATAGGGCTGAGCAAGAGCCAGAGTCTGGCCATGATTCCGGGGACAGGGATGCCCGTGCTCGTCCTCCTCGGTCCATTCTCGATCCGCGCCGCGCTCATCCTCACGTCGGAAGAATTGATCGTGCGTCCTCTGCCGCCCCTGGCGCCGTCCACGAGGTTGCGCCGGGTAGACATCGTCTCCGTGGAGATCGAGCGGGGACACTGGTATGCGTTGGGCAAGAACGTCGTCGCGGTGCGCCGTCACAAGGGGCCGACTCTACGCTTGATGACGCCCTTTCAAGGCGTCCGGGGCGACGGGGACACGCTCGGTCCGTTGATTAAAGCGTGGCTCCACGCCAGCGTGGGGCGTTTCTAGCACCGTGGATACGCCAGGGGCCGGGCGCTGGACGCCTCTTGCCGGTCTCGTACACGCGGTCACGCGGCCGTTGTTTCTCGGGGCGGTCGTAGTCGCCTTCGTGCTGGTGGGAACAGGGGTGAAGCTGAGTTCGCGGCCACATCCTCCCGCATCGCAAACCGGCCCTTTTCCCAGTTGCCCTTGCACCTTTACCTACCCTTCGTCGTGGTGGTACGATGCCGCCAATAACGATCTGGCTAAGCCGAACTACGAGGTCTACAGCTACGACCCGGTCAGCGCCGACCACGCGCCGATTCCTGATGCTTTCACCACGATCAGCGTCGATTGGCTCTGCGATCCCGGCGGCGAGCTCTACAAACTCACGGCCTCCAACACGCTCACGCGGATGACGCCCCAGACGACCACCGTCTCCGGCTTCCCCGCCGTGGCCTTCTCCCACTGGACAGCGCCGCTCTCCGATGGCGGCGTCTACGAGCAGCACGTTTACTTCTACGTCGCGGCCTATCAACGAGACTACAACCTCACCCTACTGACCGCGAACCCTCCGACGCGCAACGTACAACGCGGACTAGCCTCGTTCGCCGCCTTCCTGCACTCTTTCCATATCATGACCACGGGATCGACCTCCCTGGGAGCCACCGCGTGCGTGAGATCGCAGCCTACGTCGAGTCCGTCGACCAGACGATCGTAGGAGGTCTCGCGGCGCTGCGCCTGTCGTCGCCGGCGCTGGCCGCCGCGCGGCCGGGCCAATGGGCGTCGCTGCGCCAGCCCGACGCCCTGGACATCCTCGCCCGCCCCTATCCCCTGACGCGTCTGCGCGCGCGCGAGGGCGCGGTCGACGTGCTCTACAGGCCGGACGACCGCTCGGCCTCGGCCCGCTGGCTGCGCACGCTGCGCCCGAGTGAGACCGTCCATCTGCTCGCCCCCTGGGGCAAGCCGTTCGCGGTCGAGGCGCGCACGCGCCACGCCCTTCTCCTCGGCACGGGGGAACGCCTCTGCACCCTGCTCGCCCTTGCCGAGACCCTGACAGAGGACGGGGTCCTGGTGGTCATCGTCCACGACGCGCCGACCGCCGATGGTCTGCTCTCACCCTCCCTAGCGCCGGCCGCGGCGGAGATACACCTGGCCACGGAAGATGGGTCCGCCGGGACGCGCGGCGACGCGCTCACGCTGGCCGAGCCGCTGCTGGCCTGGGCCGACGCGGTCTACGCCGCGCTGCCGCCCGACCGCTATCTCGCGCTGCGCGACCTCATCGGGCGCCAGCGGCTGCGTCCACGGCGCGGTTTCGCCACGATCGTCGCCGAGGCCCCTTACGCCTGCTACGCGTCGGCGTGCGACGGCTGCGCCGTGACCCTGCGCAACGGCGTCCCCGCTCTGCTCTGCCGCGACGGTCCCGCCCTCGACCTGCTCGATCTGGTGTAGCTGAGACGCCCGATCATCACCACGATGCAGGCCGTTTTAGAGCAGCGCATCGCCGCGGGCCTCGGCGGCACGGTTGCGTACGGAGACCGCCCGCGAGGCCCGCGCGTAGAAACGCCAGGGCAGCTCGACCGAGCGCGTGATGCCGATGCGCGTGGTCTGAACCAACACCGGCGTGGGTCCTTCGGAGGCTGATACAAAGAGCGGTGGCAGGGTTATGTCCAGTCCGTTGAGGTCGCGCGTGATCCCGAAGGCGCGGCAAAGACGGCCTGGCCCTTTGGCCAATAGGGTCGAGGCGACCGTACCGGGGTCGAGGCCCCTGTGCCGGGCCATGATGTTCTCACCGTCGGTTGGGTCGACCGCGCGGATCAAGACCGCCGCGGCGACGCCTTCATCCTCGGTCACGACGTTGAGCATGTCGTGCATCCCGTACGAGCGATACACATAGGCGTGGCCGGGGTGACCGAACATAACCTTGTTGCGCGGCGTCACGCCCCGGTAGGCATGGCAGGCGTCGTCGCCGGGCGCGACGTACGCCTCCGTCTCCACGATCGTCCCCGCGACGACGCCGTCCTGCCCCTGGTAGATCAGCGTCGCGCCGATCAACGCGCGCGCCACCGTCAGCGTCGGCTGCATGTAGAAAGAGCGCGGCAGCGCCGCCCCGACCTCGAGCGCGATCACGGTAAGACCATCGCCGCCTCGCCGTTGGCTTCGTTGACCTCGTCGACGATAAAAGGCGCCCCGTCTTCCACGATGTCGTCGCTCGGACGCGGCGCCGTCTCGAGAACCTCGCCGTGGCCAGAGTCCATGGCCGGAACGGCGCGCGACAAGAGCCTCTCCAGACGGGCCTGCGTGGCGGCAGTCGTGAGGTCGCCGCGCGTGCGCTCCAAGATGCCGCGCACGCCGTCGGTCGACCGGCGCAGCGACCCCGTCACGGCGTCGGGGTAGTCGATGGTCACGAGCAGTTCGTAGATCGCGTCCATGGCCCCGAGCAGCCTCTCGCCGGTGGCAAGGTCGCCTCGGCGCAGCGCGTCGAGGCTGAAGCGCCGCAGCTCGCCCACGGCCTCGGCCAGACCATTGTAGTAGGGGACGTAGCCCACGCCGACGCCGGCGGGGTCAGGCAGGACCTCATCGCGCACGAGGGCCAGGGTCAGGCGGGCCTCGGCAAACTCCTTGAGTGCGTCGCCGACGTAGTTGTGGTGGTACAGCTCCGGCAGGCCGTCCAGCGTGTTCTGGATGGCCTCGATTTCCGCGCGCGCCTCCGCGAGCAGCATCCCCGCCCCGTCCCAGTCGCGCCGGTGTACGGCGCGGATGGCGTTGCCGGAGAGCCGGATCAGCAGGCGCACGTGGGCGAGAGAGGTCTCGCGCGCCTGCTGTTTGACCCGGAAGTAGGCGTGGGCCTTTTCTTCGAGCCCGTCGAAACCGTCCATGCGCTCGTCCTTTCTCGTCGTAAGCCGGCCCGTCCGCTCAGTATGCCATGGTCCCACGCGCACTGCTGGAACACGACGCGCACCCTGGCTCAACAGCGCGACGCCATGCTGATTCCGCCAACCTCTTGACCGGGCGCCATGAATGGCAGCGTAGCTAGAGAGGGGTCACATCCACGTCGCTCTTCAGCCAGTTCCACCCGCCGGTCGCACCAGTACGAAAAAGAGGATAATGAAGAAAACGGCGTAGACGGACGAGAAGCTAACGGAGGGAGGCGGGGCATGACCGCGATCGTAGAAGGCCGGAGCGAAACATCGATTGTCGTGGGACGTGAGCGCAACCCCGGCGGCCCGCTCGACCTCGGCTGGGTGCGCGCTCTGCGCGTGGATCGCTCGGCTGTAGAGCGGCGTGCGGTCACGCTGCCCGCGCGCCGCTCGGTCAAGAACGCCTGGCAGGCCGCCTGGCTCCTGCGCGCCGTGAGCGTGATCGACCTGACGACTTTATCCGGCGACGACACGCCCGGCGCCGTAGAGAGGCTCTGCGCCAAGGCGCTCCACCCGGTGCGCCGTGAGGTGCTGGACGCGCTCGGCGCCGGGGATCTGGGCCTCACCGTCGCGGCGGTCTGCGTCTATCAGACGCTCGTGCCCACCGCCGTGAAGGCGCTGGCCGGGTCGGGCTTGCCCGTGGCGGCGGTGTCCACCGGCTTCCCCGCCGCGCAGATCGTCCATGGCTTGAAGATAGAGGAGATAGGCTACTCCGTGCGCGCGGGCGCGCGGGAGATCGACGTGGTGGTCTCACGCGCGCACATCCTGCGGGGAGACTGGCAGGCTCTCTACGACGAGGTGCGCGACTTCCGCGCGGCCTGTGGCGAGGCTCACCTCAAGACGATCCTGGGGACGGGCGACCTCGGCGCGCTCGTCGACGTGGCGCGCGCCTCGCTCGTCTGCATGATGGCCGGCGCCGACGTGGTCAAGACCTCCACCGGTAAAGAAACGGTCAATGCTACGTTGCCCGTAGGGCTGGTCATGGTGCGTACTATCCGCGACTACCACGAGCAAACGGGGTATAAAGTGGGCTTCAAGCCTGCCGGCGGCATCCGTACGGCCAAGGGCGCTCTGGAGTGGCTGATCCTGATGAAAGAAGAACTCGGCGACGAGTGGCTGCGCCCGGACCTCTTCCGCCTCGGGGCCTCCACCGTCCTAGGCGACATCGAACGGCAACTCGACCACTACGTCACCGGACGGTATGCCGCCGCGTACCGCCAACCCATGGGCTGATACGAGCAGCCAAAGGATAAAGATCTCCTTCAACGCGCGGGATTGAACGCTCACCACCTACTGTACGATGCTCGGGCAGACTCACGATCTAGCACGCTATATAGTGGTCGTGCTGCCGTGGTCCCTGACGAAGCCAGCCTGCTGGCGTGACCGCAGCGGAATCCAGGCTGGGTGAGGACGGAGACGGAAGCGAGTTGCCATCTCCGTCCAAGGTTGACTAACGCACCTGAAAGCGGAAGCGCCAGGGGCCGCCCGGATATCCGCGCGGCGTTCTACTAAGAAACGAGTCCGAGGTTACGGTCAGCAGCCAGACGCCCTTTTTGCCGAACGGCAGTCCCTCAAACCCGAAATCATAGAGGCGTGTCGCCGGCGCATGGTCCTGCCACCAGTCGCGGAACAATGGTCTGCCGCTTCCATAACTGCGTCCGCTGACGATGAGCTCGGGATAGACTGACTCGAGAATATGTCCTGGAGTCGGACGGCGCAGGTAGACGCGTGTCTCGCTCCTTGTGATGACTACGCGGGCCAGCGTCAAGGCATGGCCGCCAGCCACGATCGTTGTGTTTGGCTCCAGTACGCGACGAACGGGATCGACGGGCACGGAGAATGAGAGCGAGAGTGGGCCTTTCACCGTCACCTTACGCCCGTAGGCGTCGCCGGTTAACCACGGAAATAGGTGCGACAATAACGGGCTGCCCTTTACAAAAGGGAAGCCTCCCCCGATCGAGTACATAAACTCGAAATTAGATGCTTCGCAGGCGGAGGATGCGGCCCCAAGGCCTAGGGGGGGCAGAGCTTCGTCGAAAGATAAGCTCTGGATCGCCCACATAAAATGGAGCACATGCGCGTGCCGTGCGGCTTTGCTGATGTCGAACACTTCATAGACGCCGCCTGTCGTACCGATAAGGCCATTGCTTGTTGTTTCGTTGAGCGTTTCTGACCAGACTCCCTGCGTCGTCTTGAGCACCGAGCCTTCGTCTCCTCCATCAAGGAAATGCCGTCCTGCCGGCCCACTCACCGTGTAGAGGAGGCTGAGACGGTTGGCATCGGCGTAGGCGCGGTAAATCCGCACGGCGTAGCCGCAGGCGGTCGCGCTAGCGGAGACGTCGTGACCGTAGCGCAAGACGATCTGCTTCTCCGGTCCCGCTTTCGTAGCGGCCTGGTCGATCAAGATAGTCGCGGGGTCGCCGCTCTGCGCGGCGACGCCGAAGGCGCCGATCAGCGCGGCCAGGAAAATGACGCCCGCGAACGCGGCACGTCGTCGACGGACTGGCGCGAACGGCGCGCGGCGCGCGGCGCGCGGAGACTGGACCAACGCCTGCCTCACGGAGGCGCGCACGTGTTGCGCCAGCGGCGGCGGCGCGAGGAGGTCTTCGAGGTCGGCCATCACGCGCTCGGACGACGCCTCAGGCCAGCGGTCGCGGTCAACTCTCATGTTTGTAGGCCTCCTTGAGTCCCTGGACGATCCTGTAGAGCTTTTTCTGCGTGGCGGCCTCGCTCTTGCCGACCACGGCGGCGATCTCCGCGATGGTGAGGCGCGCGGTAAAGCGCAGCACGAGCAGGTCGCGCTCCCGGTCGTCGAGCGCGTCGATCAGCGCTTGCAATCGGCTGTGTTCCTCCCGGCGCAAGGCGTGCGCCTCTGGATCGTCGCCGCCGGGTGGATGCAGCGCGTCGGGCACGGACTCCCAGGATAGGGCCGGCTTATGGCGACGACGTGCGTCGATCACGGCGTTGCGTGCGATACGGAAAAGCCAGGCCACGATGTACGTCCCATCGCCGCGATAGCGCGGCAGACTGTTGTAGGCCTGGAGGAACACGCTTTGGAGGAGGTCGGCGGCGTCAGCGTCCTGCGCGACCTGCAGGCGCAAGTAAGCGTAGATGCGATCCACGTAGCGGTCGTAGAGCGTCGCGAAGGCGGCAGGGTCCGCGCGCGCGGCAGGCACGAGGGCCGCGTCCCCGTCGTCATGCTCGTTCGTCATCTGCCTGTCCAACGCGGCCGGCATCACCGGCGCCTCCCTCACAAAGCTCATCGCATCCTTAGCCTTTCCGCTCCCATCGTCGTTTCCCCTCGCTTAGTAAGACGTGGTTGGAGAGGCGATCAGACAAGATAAATGGGCAAAATCCGCCGATGGACCCGTCATTAGGTATACTAGACAGGTCGGATGTACATCGGAGCGACCGCGGCGTCAGTTTGTCGGCTTCTTCAGGTGCATTGTTGGACGCACGCGTCGTTAGACATACGAGCGACAACCGACATAGCGGTAGGTAGGTGGAAGATTTATGGCAAGTGGTACGATCAAAACAATGACTGACAAGGGCTTCGGCTTCATTCGCCCTGACGACTCGCGCGAGGATGTGTTTTTCCATCGCTCCTCCGTGGTAGGGACGGATTTCGAGCAGTTGCAGCAGGGTGACCGCGTCACCTTCAACACGGAGCAGGATCCGCGCGGCAAAGGCCCGCGCGCGTCCGATGTGCGCGTCACCGCTGACTAGCGTTCGCGCGCAACTCACCCGGTAAAGCACGTACCCCGTCGTCGCCTTTAGAAGTAGGCGACGACGGGGTGCGTGCTTTTTCTATCACACACCTCGCTGTAGCGGAACGAGCGCTAACCCGTAGCCAACCGGCACGTACACAAGGAGTGGGGGGCTAGTGGAGGAGAATCTAGACGAGCGCTACGAGCGCGTGGGCCGCGAATACGACGCCCTCGACTACGAGCACGTGCGCCTGGAGAGCGGCGGCGCCATCGAGTACGCCATCATGACGCGCTTCCTCAAGCGCTACATCCCCGACATCAGCGTCGTCGTAGATGTAGGCGTGGGCGTCGGGCACTACGACGAACAACTCGCGCGACGAGGCTGCCGCGTCCATCTGACGGACGTGTCGCGGCGTCTGCTCCGTACGACGGTCGCGCGTTTGGAGACGGCCGGGCTGGGCGAACATATCCTGAGCGTGCGTCGCGCCTCGGCCACCGACCTGTCGCACCTGCCCGACGCCTGTTGCGACGTTGTGCTGTTGCTTGGACCGCTCTACCACTTGCCGACCGCCGAGGAGCGCCGCGCCGCCATCGGTGAAGCCGCGCGTGTGCTCCGCCCGGACGGCCTCATCTTCGCCGCCGGCGTCAACACGCTGACCTACCTACGCGACGTCATGCGTGGAGATCCAGACGATGTCGGTCGGCGACCAGACTTCTTCCTCGACCGCTTGTTGCGCCACGGCAATCTTGAAGGGCCAGATGGACGGCCCGCCACGATGCATACGACGACGGTCGCCGCATTCCGTGCGGAACTCAGCCCTCCCTTCGTCGAGGTCGCGCTGATCGGGGTCGAGTCATTCGCCTCTAAGCACGAGGCGGAGTACCACCGCGCCGCGTCCGCGAGCAAGGACGTGCTGCTCGACCTTATCGAGCGCACCGGGACGACGCCCGAAGGGCTGGGCGCGACGAGCCACTATCTCTTTATCGGCCGCCGCGAGAGAGGTGCCCCCTAACCGCATAGAGAGAACCGACGCTGGACAACACTCCTTGAGAGATCCCCCGCGGGGCGTCGCCGTCTCCCTCAAAAGCTCATCATCAATTGTCCCATCACCGTATCCTAAAGAAGAGCGTCGCGCCTCGTCGGGCACTCCATCGTTAGATAAAGCGGTAGTGCCGGAATCCTATGCGTCGTCGGCATCACCTGATGGTTTGCTGCGGTCTTGTGCGGTGTGCCAGAGATGAAGGATCTGAACGATGTCGTCATTCAATACATACTCAATGACGTAGGGCAGGCGAGGAACATTCAACTCTCGGTGTCCAGCCTCCGCACGACGTCCACTTTCGGGAAACTCAGCCAGTTGTGCTGCCGCAGCTACAATCCGACGGAGCACCGCGTAGGCACACGCCAGTCCCGCCCGCGCTGCGATATAGGCATGGTGCGCCTCGCGTTCGGCCAGTGCCTCGGGCGCCCAGACTACAGATGCCGCGTCCACTCAGCCCCCTGATCAATGTCCCGCTCTGCCTGCGCGATCTCGTCATAGGTGAGGCGTCCCTCCGCGACCTCGCGCCCGATTTCGTCCTCCAGGTCGTGCTCGACCATGGCTTGGGTCGCCCATCCTGCCGCGCGCTGCTCTGGCGTCAGCGGATCGACCGGGCGAAGTTCGAGCGGGATGGGCTCGATCCCGACCACCTGACCCACATGGAGCCCGCGCGCCTCCATCTCAGCACGTGGGATCGTCACCACATAGCTGTTCCCGGCTTTCCATATCTTGCCGCCGATCATTGTTTCAACCCCTCCGTCTCTACAGTAGTTACCGTATTTACATTGTACTCCCGGCTGGCGTGATCGGCTAGACCGTGATCGACCCTCTAATCCACGCTCAAAAATAAACGTTATCGCAACTCCCTGTTGTTCCGCCAACGCCAGGCGTAGCCGCGAGTGCGTGCCTCCCTCTGGAAAGCCGGGCTCTCAACCAGGTGGGACCGCGTGGTGTACCATGCCATCAGAAGACGCAGCAAAGGTGGGGCCAGGCACGGTGGCCCTTTATCAGAGGGGAGAGCAGGAGGCAGCAATGAGCGTTGCGGAGATCTTTAAGACGATGGCCTATGGGCCGGTGCCGGAGGCGGACACGCAGGCGCGCGCCTGGCTGTCCGCCCATGCGCCCGCGCTCGATCACTTTATCGACGGCGCCTTCGTCGCGCCGGTCTCCGGTGAGCGGTTTACGTCGCTCAACCCCGCCGACGGGACGCCGCTGATCGAGGTCGCGCAGGGCGATGGCGCCGACATCGACCGCGCCGTGGCGGCGGCACGGCGCGCCTCCCGTCCGTGGCGCGCCCTCTCAGGCCATACCCGTGCGCGTTACCTCTACGCGCTTGCCCGCGGCGTGCAGCGCAACGCCCGGTTGCTGGCCGTGCTGGAGTCGCTGGACAACGGCAAGCCCATCCGCGAGAGCCGCGACATCGACATCCCGCTCGTGGCCCGCCACTTCTACCACCACGCGGGCTGGGCGCAACTGCTCGACGCGGAGTTCCCCACTCACGAAGCCCTCGGCGTGGTCGGCGCGGTCATCCCCTGGAACTTCCCGCTGCTGATGCTGGCCTGGAAGGTCGCGCCCGCGTTGGCCACGGGCAACACGATCGTGCTCAAACCCGCGGAGTACACCTCGCTGACCGCCCTGGCCTTCGCCGAGATCGCGCGCAACGCGGGGCTGCCGGCCGGCGTGTTGAACGTCGTGACGGGAGACGGGCGCACCGGCGCGCTGCTGGCCGCGCACGATGGCGTGGATAAAGTCGCCTTCACCGGCTCGACCGCCGTGGGCCGCGAGATCCGGCGGGCCACCGCCGGCAAGGGCGTTAAGCTCTCGCTCGAACTGGGCGGCAAGTCGCCCTTCGTGCTCTGCGACGACGCCGACCTCGACTCGGCGGTCGAGGGTTTGGTGGACGCTATCTGGTTCAATGCCGGGCAGGTCTGCTCGGCAGGGTCGCGCTTGCTCGTCCACGAGGGTATCGCGGAGAACGTGTATGCGCGGGTGAAGGCGCGCATGGCCCACCTGCGCGTGGGCGACCCGCTGGACAAGAGCACGGACATCGGCCCGATCGTCTCGCCGGTGCAGATCGCGCGCATCGACGGCTTGGTCAAACAAGGCGCCGTCGAGGGCGCGGAGGTGTGGCAGGCCACGACGCCGGTCCCCAACCCCGCCCTCTACTACCCGCCCACGCTGCTGACCAACGTCGCGCCCGCCTCGACCGTGGTGCAAGAAGAGATCTTCGGCCCTGTGCTCGTGGCCATGACCTTCCGCACCACGGCCGAGGCCGTGGCGCTGGCCAACAACACGCCCTACGGGCTGGCCGCGAGCGTCTGGAGCGGCGACGTGGGCCGGGCGCTCTCCATCGCCCGCGCGATCAAGGCGGGCACGGTCTGGGTCAACGGGGCCAATATGTTCGACGCCGCGGCCGGCTTCGGCGGCTACAAAGAAAGCGGTTTCGGTCGTGAGGGCGGACGCGAAGGGCTGGGCGAGTATCTGCGTCCCCGCGCTGACGCCGCGCTGGAGACGGCTAGCCCGAACGGACGGCGGAGCTATGCCCTCGCGGCCAAGAAAAGCGCGGGAGACGGGCGCGACCTAACCCCCAAAGGGAGCCTGCGCGCCCTCGACGCCGCGCGCTCCGACGATGACGACGACATGGACGACGATCGACATGATGCCGCCGCGGACGTCGCGATCGACGAGCACGACCGCGCTTTCATCGCCGCCGGCCTCGCGGCGGCAGGATCTCTCGCTCCCGCCATCGACCGGACGCCGAAGCTCTTTATCGGCGGTGTGCAGGCGCGGCCCGACTCGGGCTACAGCTACGCCGTGGTCGGCGCGGACGGTCAGAGGCTCGGTGAAGCGGCCCACGGAAACCGCAAAGACATCCGCAACGCCGTGGAAGCGGCGCGCAAGGCCGCGCCGGGCTGGGATAAGACGACGGCGCACGCGCGGGCGCAGATCCTCTTCTACAGCGCCGAGAATCTGGCCGCGCGCGAAGACGAGTTGGCGCGGCGCATCGACGCGATGACCGGTCGGGGGGAGATTGAGGCCCGTCGTGAGGTCGCCGACGCGATCGAACTGCTCTTTACCTACGCCGCGTGGGCCGACAAGTTCGACGGAGCCGTCCACGGCACGCCCCTGCGCGGGCTGACCGTGGCGCTGCACGAGCCGCTCGGCGTGATCGGCGTGGTCTGCCCCGACGACGCGCCGCTGAGTGGGCTCATCGCCTTCGTCGCTCCGGCCATCGCCATGGGCTCCGTGGTCGTGGCCGTACCCTCACAGCGTTTCCCCTTTGCCGCCACCGACTTCTACGGAGTGCTGGAGACCTCCGACGTGCCGCCGGGCGTGGTCAACATCATGACGGGAGACGCCCTGGCGCTGGCCACGGTGCTGGCGGCGCACGACGACGTCGACGCCGTCTGGTACGCCGGCGACAAGCACGGCGAGGGCGCGCGCGCCGTCGAGACGGCCGCGGCGGGCAACCTCAAGCGCACCTGGATCGTCGACCGCGCGCCCGAGCGGTGGACGGCTCAAGAGGCCCACGAGGTCCGCGCCTTCCTGGAGGCATCCGTCCAGGTCAAGAACATCTGGGTTCCTACCGGCGACTGACCAAGAATTTCAGCACCCCTGCGGGCGAGGCCAACTTCCGATCATCGACGCACTCATCCAGGTTTTCTCCAGGAGAAGATGGCGACTGGCAGCGCTATTTGGAAGCTGTATATGCCGCCTTCCACCTCGATTTCGTCGTAGAACGTCTTTCCTACATATGCAGGAAAGACACTGGGACTCAAGCGACACCCGTTGCGTCAGGGAAAGGAAGCAACGTTCTGGCATTTCACAACCGAAGGCTCCAACGAGGACGAGCGTCTCCTTGATTTACGACGCTGTGAACGTATTTGTTGGCCCAAACGCATCATGGCGGCGGATGAGCATGTTGGTTCAGCGTTGGGCTAACAAACGGGGCAGTGATAAGCGTATCCTCATCGCACTGAACGATTTCAGCTACATCGTAGTGTTAGCGGACCGAGGTTCCTATGTCTTGCCGTAGACAGCCTACCCCGTAGAGCAAGAGCACAGGCGCGAGAAGCTACGCAGAGAGTGTCAGGAGTGCCATAAAAGCTGACGCCGCCCCATCATATGGAACGGCGTCGTTACTCCTTCTACACCTGGCAGATGAGCTATCACTAGTATCGCCTATACATCATGTACATTCAATAGCCAAAGACGTCGCCACACTGCCTCATTTCCAATACTAGTCTTACCCTGATAAGCACACGTCCACGGTGCGGTGTTGGGGCATCCGGTCTACTCCTTCAGTAAGATGAGGAGCGGGGTGAGGGCGGCGCGCAGGGGGTCGGGCAGCATGACGGGGCGGCGAGAGACGCGGTCCACGTAGACGTGGATGAAGAAGCCCTGCGCCGCGGCGAACGCGTCGTCGCCCGCGAACAGCGCGACCTCGTAGCGCACCGAGCTATGGCCCAGCGAGGCGACGGCAAGGCCGGCCGTCATCACCTCGGGGAAAGACAGCGGCTTGACGTAGCGGCAGCCTGTCTCGACGACGAGTCCGATGACGGGACCAGTGGCGATGTCGAGCACGCCCTGAGCGATTAGGTAGGCGTTGACGACCGTGTCGAAGTACGAGTAGTAAACCACGTTGTTGACGTGGCCGTACACGTCGTTGTCCATCCAGCGCGTCGGTATAGTCAGGAAATGGCGGTAGCGGTCGCGCGCGTGTGGCTCCGGCCTCGGCATGGTTCGTTCTTCTTTCCCCCGGCGTCCGATGCGCCGCTACCAGTTGGTCATGGAGGCGCGCAGGATGGCGGCGAGGTCGTCCGGCCCTATAGGACAGGGCGCGACCGCGAGCAGACGCTGCTGCGCCAGGGCGCCCTGCACGAGCGCGTCGACATCGCCGTCGTCATAGCCAAGGGCGCGCAGGCCGGAGGGCGCGCCGATGTCGCGCATCAAGGAGATCAGGACGTCAGGCAGTGTGTTCTCGTCGGCGTCGGGCAGGCTCCTGCCCGCCAGCAACTCCGCCGCGCGCCGGTGCTTGGCCGGATCGGCGCCGTAGGTGAAGCGGAAGGCGGCTGGCGCGGTGACGATGACCGAGTGGCCGTGCGGCACGAAGGCATGGTCTGAAGGGTAGCCCGGCGGCTGGTAGGTATGCTTGAGGCCGGCGATGGGGTAGGCGCAGGCGTGCGGGATATGCACGCCGGCAGAGCCGAAACCGATGCCGGCGAGGGTCGCGGCCAGCATCATGGCCCCGCGCGCCTCCAGATCGTCGCCGTTGGCCACGGCGCGGCGCAGGTAGCGCCCGCCGTCTTCGAGCGCCTTGGCCGACCACTGGTCGGAGACGGGGTTGGAGCCCTGGTAAGGAGGACGCCCCGCCGGCGAGGCCGGAGCAGGCCGCGAGGTATAGGGGCGCGCCAGGAATGACTCCGCCGCGTGGCAGACCACGTCGAGCCCGCACGAGGCCGTCACCTCACCGGGGAGAGTACGCGTCAGTTCCGGGTCGACGATGGCCTGCGCGGGGCGTAGGCAGCGGTGCGAAATCCCCGTCTTGACCCCACGCTCGGGCAGGTCGAGCACGGCCACGGGCGTGGCCTCCGAACCGCTGCCCGCCGTGGTGGGGATGGCCAGGAGCGGGCGCAGCGGCGTGGGCGGCGCCTTGCCGCCGCCCACGGGTGCGTTGACGTAGTCGATGATCGGCGCGGGATGCGTGGTCACGAGGTTGGCGACCTTGGCCGTGTCGATGCTCGACCCGCCGCCCACGCCCACGAAGCCGTCGAAGCCGCCGTCTCGCGCGGCGTCGACCGCGTCCTGGAACGAGACCAGCGTCGGCTCGACGCGGACGTGCTCGTACACCACGCAGTCCACACCTGCGGCGACGATCGAAGCGCGCACGCGCTCGACGATGCCGGTGCGCGCGACGTTAGGGTCGGTGATGAGCAGCACGCGCGTCGCGCCGAGGCGTTTAAGCTCCCAGCCCGCGTCGGCCACCGCACCGGGACCGTACTTGATGGGCGTCGCCTCAAACGTAAAAATCGACTCGCGCGGCTCTCCGTCGCGCCCGTCCCCGGCTGCCATCGTCGTGCTCCTCAACTATCGTTTAGCATGGCTTCCTCGCCACGTGCGGTCATGATACCACGACCACCCGCGCCGCCGAACGTGACCACGAGCGTCGCTTTTACGCCCGCGCATCAGCGCTCAGCCCGTGACGCAAGGTCTCCTGTGCGAGACCGGTCCTTTCCCCTATAGTGGAAAGAGCGTTAGTGCATTTGGATGTCTCGACGCGCGCGACGTCATGTCTCCATCAACCGGTTTGTTCATCATAGATGAGAAAGGCCTCAGAGTTATGCGACGATATAGAGGGACTTTGTTAGTAGGGCTGATCGCCCTCACGGTAAGCGCGCTGGGGGCCTCTGGAGGGGCGACGACTCACGCCACGGCGGCGGACGCCTCGTTCGCGTTCAGTTCGGTGGTCAGCCCGCACGATCCGACCTTCACGCAGTTGCTCGGCATCAACGACGCCGGACGCATCGCCGGCTACGACGGCAGCGGCCAGACGGTCAATGGCGCCCTGCACCCCAACAAGGGCTTCACCTACGACGCCCCCGCTGCCTTCACCAGTGAGAACTATCCCAACTCCGTGCAGACGCAAGTCATCGGCATCGACAACGGGGGCGATACCGGCGGCTTCTGGATCGACGCTAAGGGCGTCAATCACGGCTTCGTCCGCTTCAACGGCGCCTTCACGGCGGTCGACGATCCGCGCGGCGCTTTCAACCAGATCCTGGGCGTCCACAACGGCATCGCCGCCGGGACCTATCAGGACGCCAACATGATGTTCCACGCCTACCTCTACAACTACAACATCGCCGTCAACTCGTCGATGCCGGGCGGCTTCAGCGAACTGCCCTACACCAACGCGCAGGCTACGGGTCTGGCCGGGGGCCGCAAGGTCGTGGGCTTCGCCACCGATGCCAACGGCGCGACACACGGTTTCCTAGCCACCTATACTCCCGGTCGTCGCGTGGGCGTCTCCACGCAGACGATCGCCACGCTCGCCTTCCCCACCCAGGGCGTCACCGTGACGCAGGCCCTCGGCGTCAACGACGCCGGCGAGGTCGTTGGCCAGTACAACGACGCGACCGGGGCGACGCATGGCTTTATCTACAAGAATGGCGCCTATCAGTCCGTCGACTTCACGGGCACGACGCAGGACGGCAAGCCGGCCACGGCGACGACCATCAACGGCTTGAACAACGCCGGACGTATCGTCGGCTTCTACGTCGCCGCGAACGGCAATACCGTCGGCTTCACCGGAACGCCGTCCGCCTCCAACGCCCCAGCTCCGTCTCCAGCGCCTCCAGCAGCCCCGACGGTTCCCGCGACCGTACCCATGGTCGGCGGACTCACGCCAGCCCAATACACCTTCCAAACGGTGGTCAGCCCGCACGACCCGACCTTCACGCAGTTGCTCGGCATCAACGACAACTCCACTATCGGCGGCTACGACGGCAGCGGACAGACGGTCAACGGCGTGCTGCACCCCAACAAGGGCTTCGTGCTCACGGCGGCGGCGCGGCGCAGCCCCCGCATCTTCGCCATGCAGAACTACCCCAACTCCGTGCAGACGCAGGTCGTCGGCATCGACAACGGGGGCGACATCGGCGGCTTCTGGATCGACGCTAAGGGCGTTAACCACGGCTTCATCAACGTTAACGGCGCCTTCACGGCGGTCGACGACCCGCGCGGCGGCTTCAATCAGATCCTAGGTCTCGTCCCCGGTCGCGCGGTCGGCACGTACCAGGACGCCAACATGATGTTCCACGCCTATCTCTATACTTTCGATCTGGCGCAGCCAGGCGGCGGTCAGTTCACCGAACTGCCCTACACCAACGCGCAGGCTGCCGGTACGGCGGCGGGGCACAAGGTCGTGGGCTTCGCGGCTGACGCCAACGGCGCCACGCACGGCTTCCTGGCCACGTTCACGCCCGGCCGTCGCGCCGGCCTCAGTTTCTCCACGACGACCCTGAACGTCCCCACGCAAGGCGTGACCGTGACCCAGGCATTCGGCGTGAACGACGCGGGCCAGGTGGTCGGCTCTTTCAACGACGCGACCGGGGCCACGCACGGCTTTACCTACCTGAACGGCGCATTCCAGTCGATCGACGTGCCGGGCGCGACCGCGACCACGGTCAACGGCATCAACAACGCGGGCCAGATCGTCGGCTTCTACGTGGCGTCTAACGGCAACACTATCGGCTTCGTCGGCGTGCCCAACGCCGCCGACGCGGTACGGACGCACATCACGCCAGGCCAGACGCAGGCGCTCTCTATCGTGGCGTCCTCCGGCTCACTGGCCCAGGTCGCGATCAACTCCAAAGCGGGCTACCCCAAAACTGCCGTGCTCTACACGGCGGACACGCTCGGCCGCTTCGCGGGGCATCCCGTGACCGGCAAGCTCGGCGTCCCGCCCGGCGCGACCTCGCGCAAAGCCACAGCCTACCTCTACCGCTTTACGGCCAAGCCGTACCACGGCAACGGCTGCGCGCTCCTGACCTTCACCGTCCCGCATGGAGCCCCGGCGAATACGGTGGACATGCTGGTCGACCTGCGTGCGCCGAACGGCCGCGTGACCAAGCTCGAGGGGACAAGGGCGGCTCACTTCGTCGTGACGCATGGGACGCCTGGCGCGCACCCGGCCTCTAGTTCCGACCTGGCGGCCATCGCCAAGAAAGCCTGCCTCGGCCAGCTCTAGAAACGAGAACGACCCGCTCCGCGTTATACTGGACGTGTCGGCCATTGTAGGAGGAGTCAGGTGGTAGATTAGCCAGGGGCGGAAGCGGCGGCGCGGGGACGTGCCGCGGGTTGAGCGTTGAGGGATGTCGCCGGCATCCTCCGCCGCCCGCGCTCCCCGTCGCACATGTCGTCGCACCCTGGCTTGTCCGCGTCCCCCTATCGTACGCGACAAAGCCGTTCCTGGGCTGTCCTTCTCCTTTCTAAAAGATAGAGAAACACTGCCCCTTCGCCGCGCCCATCACAGCGCCGCTTTCCGCCCTTTTTTCGAGGCCGCGCACGAAGAAATCGTGCGCGGCCTTCGTGCGTATCCGTGGCCGCTCGTTTGCGCCTCGGGCCGGCGACCGGGGCAGCGCCCATCGAAGGAGGGACGATGCTGAGCGTCAGCAATATCACCGCATCTTACGGCGAACGCGCCGTGCTCCAGGGGACGTCGTTCATCGTGCCGGGCGGCGCCCACACCGCCCTCATCGGGCCGAACGGCAGCGGCAAGACCACGTTGTTGCACATCATCGCTGGGCTTCAAGCGCCCGATAGTGGATCGGTGAGGATCGCGCCCGGCGTGCGCGTGGGCCTGCTGCGTCAGGGCGTGCGCGGCGAAGAGTCCACCACCACGGCCGAGGCGCTGGGCGTGGACGGAGCGGTCTGGGGCGCCGCCGACCTCTTGCAGCACGCGGCCGACGCCCTCGCCGCCGCGCCCGACGATCCCGCACTACTCGACCAGTACGGCGACGCGGCGTCGGCGTTCGAGGAACAGGGCAGCTACGCACGGCTGGCCGATGTCGAAGACGTGCTGCACGGCCTCGGACTTGCCGGGATCGCGCCTGACCGGCCTATAGGCACGCTGAGCGGCGGGCAGCGCACGCGCCTGGCCCTCGCCCCGCTGTTGCTGGCGGCGCCCGGACTGCTGCTGCTCGACGAACCGACCAACCACCTCGACGTGGACGCGCTCGCCTGGCTCGAAGGCTTTATCACGCGCTACAACGGGACCGTGCTCGTCGTTTCGCACGACCGCGCTTTTCTGGACGAGACCGTCTCCACCATCCTGGCCCTCGACCCGGCGACGGGCGCGGTCGCGACCTATCACGGAAACTACAGCGCCTATGTCGCGGCCAGAGAGGCGGAGGTCGCGGCGCAGGCGCTGGCCTACCGCCGCCAGGAAGACGAGCGCCGCCGCATCGAACACGACATCCACCGCCTGAAGGAGCAGGCACGCGGGGTCGAGGCCAAAACGCAAGCGGACTATCGCGGCGAGACGCGCGCCATGAAGGGCATGGCGCGCACGAAGGCGGAGAAATCGGCGCGCACCGCGATCGTACGCGAACGGAGGTTGGAGAAACAGCTGGACTCTCAGCACGTGGAGAAGCCACGCGCGCGTTGGGGTCTCAATCTCGCTTTCACCTCGCCGACGGGTGGGGCGCGTGAGGCCGTGCGCGTGGAGGGACTGCGCGTCGTGCGCGGTTCCGCGACCGTGCTCGACGGCGTCGACCTGACCGTGCGCCACGGCGAGCGCGTGGTCGTCACCGGCCCGAACGGCGGCGGCAAGACCACGCTGCTGCGGGTCCTTCTGGGCGAGCTGACGCCCGACGCCGGGACGGTGAGGCTGGGCGCCGGCGTCACGCCGGGCTACCTGGGCCAGGAGCAAGAAGGGCTGGAAGGCGCGTCGACGCCGCTGGACCTGGTGCGACGGGCGGCGCCCATGACCGAAGGAGAAGCACGCGGCCTGCTGCACTCCTATCTGTTCGAGGGCGACCGCGTCTTCACGCCAATCGAGCGACTGAGCTACGGCGAACGAGCGCGGCTGGCGCTGGCGCGCGTCGTGCTGGGCGGGGCCACGCTGCTCTTGCTCGACGAGCCCACCAACCACCTCGACATCGCGGCGCGCGAACGCTTCGAGGAGGCGCTGAGCGCCTACACCGGGACCATCATCGCCGTGCTGCACGACCGCTACGCCATCGCCCGCCTCGACGCCCGCGTCCTGGAGCTACGCGACGGCGCCCTCTATGAGGTGGAGCAGCACGCGCACGGTCCTTCCTAGCAACGGACTACCGGGGGCAGAGCCTCACCGCTGCTCCGTATACCGGCTAAAACGGAATCGTCTTGTCGCCCTGTCTTTGATGGGATAGGTGCATATAGGCGGATGCGATGGCGGAGCGGTTTGACGATGAGGGGCGGAGGCTGTGGGAGTTCACCGACCTCTATCTCGTGCATTGTCCGCGCTGTGAGCGGCGGGCGTGGGCCGTCAGGAACGAGGGAGAGAACGGGACTAGAGCGGCCGCGCGGTTGACCTGCCTCTGGTGCGGGTTCGCGCGCCAACGCGATCCCGCCCCCCGGTGCATCTCGTCAGAGCCCGTGGACGGCCTGTTCGGGCTGCCGCTCTGGCTCCAGACTCCCTGTCGCGGCCACGTCCTGTGAGCCTACAACGAGCGACACCTGGCCTTTTTGGAGAGCTACGTGGCGGCGGACCTACGGATGGAGAAGCAGAACGTCAACGGGTCGTTGGTCAGCCGTCTACCACACTGGATCAAAGATGGGACGCACCGCGACGACGTGCTGCGTGGCCTGGCACGGCTGCGTCTCCTGGCGTCGTGGCCCACGCCAACCGCGTGGTTCTATTCCCGAGGGCGGGCTATTGGATGGAGAGGATGCGCATGCGCGTGGGACCGTCGGGCGTCTCGAACGAGACTTCGTCGCCCTCGACGTGGTCGATCAAGGCCCGGCCCACGGGCGACTCGTTGGAGATGCGCCCTTCGCGCGGCGCCGCCTCGAGCGCGCCGACGACCTGATAGGTCATCTCGCCGTCCTCGTCTTCGACCGTCACGGTCGAGCCGAGCGCGACCTTGCCCCCTATCTTCTCCTTGATGATGACGGCCCGGCGTACGCTGGCCTGAATCTCCTGGATACGGCCCTCAAGGTGTGCCTGGTCTTCTTTGGCCGCCGTATAGGCGGCGTTCTCAGAGAGATCTCCGTCTTTAATGGCGACGCCTAGCCGCTCGGCAATCTCCGTTCGCGCGTCCGTTACCAGGGTGTCGAGTTCCGCTTCAAGGCGGCGAAGACCGTCCGCGGTCAGGTATACAGGATCGCCTTGCCCATTGTGCGCCATGGTTGCTGCTCGTCCTATTCTGTTCTTTACCAATACGGGCGACGCCGCCCACGCCTTCGCGGCATGCGGCGCGAAAAAAGGAACGGGCCGCTCCGCGGCCCTATCATTTCTGAATATGATACCGCACCCAGCGCGCGAATCAAAAAAGGATGCGTGGACGGGCGCCCGGAAAAAGAGGGGCTCCGCGCGATCGATCCGTTCCTAGGAAACGAGGCGTACGCGCTCGTCGCCGCTCAAGTCCCAACTCTCCGCCGTCAGCACCTCTACCCGCCGCTCGTCTTGCAGCGCGGCCAGACCACGCCCGACGATCGAGCGCGCATCGTCCTCGCTTATGTCAAAGCGCGTACGCGCGCCCTCGGCCAGGGCGAAGCGTGAGCTCGACTCCGTCGGGGTCTCGTTCAAAGTGTTGATGATGTAGGTACGCACATCCTCGACGCTCGGCATGTCTGACATGAAGCGCTTCTCCTGGTTTCTGTTCCCACTGATTTTAATTGACTGACGACGGTACCAGTATACGGGGTCGCTTCGTTCCGCCTCCTACCCACCTCTCTTCCTCTCGCTCTCTGACCACGGTGCGGCACGCGGGCGCGCGGGCGACGTGTACAGCTCTGGCCGGAGCGGAGGTGCAGCACGTGGGCGCGATGGCGACTGCCTCCGCTAAACGTCCTGGTTCACCCCGCCCACCGGCGCGCTACCGCAGATCGCCAGCGCCGTCTTCCTGTTTTGGTCGATAGCTCACGTTCACGTTATACTTGCGGCAGCGCGCAACGCGCTCCTTACTGTACTCGCGGCGCGACAGCGCTCTGCTCATTTTCGAGGTTACGGTCCCTTGGTGTTGTAACGTCTGGCGGCGCCGTCGGCGCACCGTCCGCAATGCATCCATGCCGTCCATGGCGCCGGAGGCATCGTTCCCGGCTACGCTGTGTCCATTTGTTACAACACGGTCATTCAGAGGGAGCATTACTCAGTGAGTACACGTACCGCACTGCTGATCATCGACGCCCAGGTTGGCCTCCTAGCCAGCGCTTACCGACGCGACGATGTCGTAACACACATAACCAACCTCATCACCAAAGCCCGCGCCACGGGTACGCCCGTCTTCTACGTCCAGCATGAAAGCGATGAGGAGGGCAGCCCCCTCACCGTCGCAGCGCCGGGCTGGCTGATCCATCCTGCTCTGACTCCCCAGCATACCGATCTCGTGGTGCATAAACGCTCGTCCGACTCCTTCTACGAGACTCCGCTGCAAGAAGAGTTGGACGCGAAAGGCGTCGCGCACTTGATCGTCGCCGGCCTGAGGACGGAGATGTGCGTCGACACGACGAGCCGCCGCGCCGTGAGCCTCGGCTACGACGTGACGCTCGTCGCGGACGCACACACCACGACCGACAGCGCGACGTTGACGGCCGCCCAGATGATCGCCTACCACAATGAGATTTTGGACGACTTTGGCAACGACGCTCATGTCGTGATCGTCAAAGACGCGCGCACGATCGTGCTGTAGCAGCGCGACTACGGTCACGGTGGGAGGGCAGGCGTTCCTATCCTTCCACCGGGGCTACACCTTAACGAAAGGAGAGACGGTGACGACAACGAAAGGAGAGACGGTGACGACGCCGGACGACCCTCGTCGTGGGTAAATTATCGCGGACGTCTGGATTGTTTGCGGCGTTTGTGAGCGCGAGGCGCCGCTCGACGCGCGAAAGCGCCGCGTAGGAGTACACAAAGCGCGCGGATGGGGCTGGACGAGCGTCCCAGGTAAGGGCTGGGTTTGTCCCGATTGCCATCGGTCTTGGAAAGGTCGTTCTTCGACTCTGAGTTCGTCAACGACGCACGCTAACCGCGTCCACGGTCAAACGCCCGCGCCGGGTGCAGGACGGCGCGCGGCCTTGGCGCTCAGCGGAGGGAGACTGTCGATACGTCGACAGTCTCCCTCCGCTGTTTTGTCGATCGGCCCGCGCACGAACGTTCTTTTCGTCCAGATCGTAGCAAGTCGTCGCTTTGCCGCCGCTCCGACCGCGTGGCCGTCATCGTCGCTGGCGCATGGCGTCCATCTTAAATACCTGTCCTCCACCGCACGCCCTCGCGATTCTCCAAAGAGGAGCATATGGCCTCTCATACGTAGATACGCGGGCGCTCCAACGACAACGGTCGTAGACCACGGCGCGACATCGCCAAGGCGCATCCACTCGACCCACAACCTCCGGAGGTGTGCCTGGCCTTCTAAAGTGCGATACTTTGGCGAAGAGCTTTATGGAGTGAGGGACGATGGCGAAGGGACACGGCGGACAGGGGGGCGGGCGCAACAACAAGAAGAAAGACGCCCGCCGCGAGAAAGCGGCGCGGCGCGGCGCGGCCGGAGCCGGCGCGGGGACGACGCCTACGGGGACAGCGGTCATAACAACTGAGGCCCCGGTTGGGCTGGCGGCGACGCGCGGCGCGGTTAGTCCGGCCTACCGTGCCTGGGCCGTGGATTACGGACGGCGGCAGGCGCAGGGCGTCGCGGCGGAGCATCAGTCCGGGGCAGGCGAGTTGACGCCGGACCTCTTCGTGCTGGCGCCGCTGACCTCGCGCACCGTGAGTACGCCCTCCGGCCTCGTCATGCTCGTGCAGATGGGCCTGCCGATCGGCGCGACGCGCGCGGGGTCCGTGGCCCTGCTCAACGACCGCCTAGCCCTCACCGTCTTGCACCTGCTCGAGCCGGACAGCGGCGGCGCGCTGGCTATGTTGGGCCTGGGTCGCGCGCCGGAGATGCCGGAGCCCGAGGCTGTTTTCGCCTTGCAGTTGGGGGCGGAGGGCCTGCGCGGCGTGCGCGCGGCCGACGCCGTGGCCTGGCGCCTCGCTCGCGTGCTGGAGGCCGGCGATGTCGACGCGACGCCCGACGCACTGCTCGACGAAGCGGGCCGCGTGCTCGCTCTGGTGCGCCCGGCCGTGGCCCCGCGCGGCGCGTCGCCGCTGCCCGCCGCCGACCTCGACGAGTACGTCTACGGCGCCGAGACCGACGAGGAGGCCGTCCCGACGGATATCACGGCAGCGCCCGCCCGCGGCGGCGTGAGCGCGCTGCCCAACGGCGCTTTCCTGACCGACGACGGCATAGCGCTCTCCGCTCTGCTGGCCGATCTAGGCGACTACGTGATAGGGCTCTGGCCCTACGAGTACTTCGGCCTGGAGGCGCTGATCGCGCGTCAGGGCGTCGACGCGCCGGGAGGCGCGCGCACGGCGATGCTGGCCGATCTGGCCGCGCTGGTGCGCCGCGTCGACGGCGTGCTGGCCGAGATCCTCGAGCACGAAGAAGCGGCGCTGGCGTCCGAGGGACGCCCTCCTGCCTGGATCGCGGAGGAGACGGCGCCGCTGCGCCAGGCACGCCAGTCCCTGCGCGCGTCGCGCGCCGTGGGCGCGCTCATCCCGCCGATCGGGCCTATCTTGTTCGACCTAGAGGTCGCCCCGGCCGACTACACCCCACCAACACCACCCGTACAAGGAGACGACGACCTATGACCCCACCAACCATAAAAGAGGTGTCGGCGGAGACCTTCAACGCCGACGTGATCGACGCGTCGTTCGAGAAACCGGTCGTAGTGGATTTCTGGGCCCCCTGGTGCGGCCCGTGCCGCCAGCTCGGCCCCGTGTTGGAGAAACTGGCCGGACAGGCCGAGGGCGCCTGGACGCTGGCCAAGATCGACATCGACGAGAACCCCTCCATCGCCGCGCGGTACGGCGTGCAGAGCATCCCGGCCGTCAAGGCGTTTCGCGACGGCAAGATCGCCGCGCAATTCGTGGGCGCGCAGCCCGAGGCGACCGTGAGCCGCTTCGTGACAGCGCTGGCGCCCACGCCGGCCGAGCAACGCGTGGCGGAGGCGGACGAGCGGGTGAAAAGCGATCCCGGCGCCGCCGAGAAACTGTACCGTGAGGCCCTGGCGCTTTCGCCCGATCTCCCGTCCGCCCTCTTAGGCTTGGGCGTCGTGCTGGCCGAGGTTGGCCGCGCTGAAGAGGCGTTCGCGGCGCTCGACGCCATCGGGCCGCGCAGCCCCGAGGCCGCCCTCGCGGCGCCGATCAAGGCGCGGCTGCGCCTGGCGAGCGACAGCGACGACGCGGCGCTCGGCGCGGCGCGCGCCGCCCTGGAGCGCGATCCGCGCGACCTGGCGGCCAACCTCGCCGTGGGGAGGGCGTTGGCGGCGGGGGGAGACTACGCCGCCGCCCTCGCGCACCTATTGACCGCGGTCGAGCGCGACAAGACGTTCGAGAACGGCGCCGCCCGCGCCGACATGCTGGCCGTTTTCGACCTGCTCGGCGCGGACGCCCCGCTGACCCTGGAGTACCGTCGCAAGCTGTCCAGCGCTCTGTACGCGTAACGGGCCGCCGTCGACACGCGCCCTCGAGCCATGACGCGGGCCGACGACAGAGACGTGGTTGAACGAACCCAACGGCGTCGCCCCGGATGGTCGCCGCGGGCACTACAGCGCCGACGGCCTCATCGACGTAGCGCGCATTGTCGATCTACGTACAGGCGTTGTGACGACTGTAGCCGGGGGGTTGTCGCCCATCACCGCCTTCACAGCACGTTAGCGACTAGCGGTCAACGGCGCGCGTAAAATAATGGCTCTATCAGAATACGTTATTATTGGAGCATGAGTTCAGTAAGACGCGCGCGCATGACCATCGACGAGCGGCGGCGTCAGCTTATCGATCTCGGTCTCACCCTCTTTACCACGCGGGCCTACGACGATATCTCCATCGACGACATCGCCGCGATCGCGGGCATCTCTAAGGGGCTGCTCTACCACTATTTTCGCTCGAAGCGCGACTACTATATCGCCACGCTGCGCCTCGCCGTCGACGAGGTGCGCGGAGCGACTGAGCCCGACCTGAGCCTACCGCCGCTCGAACGCTTGCACGCCAGCGTCTCGGCGTTTCTCAGCATGGTAGAGCAGCGCGCACCACTCTATGTAGCCGTCCTGCGCGGCGGCATTGGATCGGACGTTGCGGTGCGCAGCCTCGTCGATCAACTGCGCGACACCGTGGTCTCCTGGGTCGTCGACGGCCTGGAGATCGAGACTCCTTCGCCTTTGTTGAACGTGGCGCTCTACGGATGGGTCAGCTTCCTCGAAGAGGTCTGCTTGAACTGGATAGAGCGCCGGGATGTCCCGCGCGACCAGGTGCTGGCACTGTTGCAGTTGACGCTGGGCTCCGTGCTGCTGCGCGTGCAACAGGTGTCGCCCGACCCACGCCTCGATCCGCGTAAGCTCACTCTCATTCCCGAGATGCAGCCGGTCGGCTAGCCCCGCTCAACCCTACCAGGCGACGCCGACGCTGGCCTGGCAGCGAGGGCAGAGGCCGACGAACTCGATGCGCCGCCCCTCGACGACGAAGCCCGTCTGCAGCGCAACCTCCCCGTAGGCGCCCGCGCCAGGAGCGGTGTCCGAGGTCCGATGCACGTCGGCGATCGCTCCACAGACCCGGCAGAGCGCGTGGTCGTGCGGCGCGGTGTCGCGGTCGTAGCTAACCACGCCGTCCGGTCGTCGCACCTCCGCGATCAGGCCGGCGGAGACGAGGTAGTGCAACGCGTTGTACACCGTGGCGTAGGCGATGCCCGAGTCGCGGCCACGCACCACGTCGTACACCTCGGCGGCCGTGAGATGCACGGGACGCGCGGCGACGGTCTCCAGGACAGCCTGGCGATGACGGGTTAGACGTGGACGAGAGAGGCCCATGGTTTCTTGCATACGCATATATTTTCAGTATAGCGCGCCGCACGTCTTCCTGCTACAATTGGAATAGTTCTAAATACAATTTCGACGACCCACTTCGTGAAGAAGAGAGAGGACGCACGTATGTCAGATGCATCTGCCACCCGGACGGACGCCGCGTCGCGCCGCTCTGTGAGAAAAGAGAAACAGACCGACATGGAGAGTGGATACACGGGAAGCACGATCGCGACGGACGCTAAGGGCGCCGCGGGAAGCACGATCGCGACGGATTCCAAGGGCGCCGCGGAAAGCGCAAGCGCGACGGATTCCAAGGGCGCCCCGGAATCTTTAGAGGCCAAGGAAAAGGATTTCGTCCTGCGCTACGTCCAGCCGGGTTTGGCGGGTTTGATGGATGGTTCGGTGTCGACCCTCGCCCCTATTTTCGCCACGGCCTTCGCCACGGGCAAGACGCACACCGTCTTCCTGATCGGCCTTGCCGCCGCGGTCGGCGCGGGCATCTCGATGGCTTTCTCGGAAGCTCTTTCCGACGACGGATCGGTGACCGGACGCGGCAACCCTTGGTTCCGCGGCCTGATTACGGGCCTGATGACCTTTATCGGTGGTCTCGGGCACACGCTGCCCTTCCTTCTCACCAACGTTAACTCAGCCCTCGTCGTGGCCTACGTGGTCGTGGGCGTGGAGTTGCTGGCCATTGCCTTGATCCGCTACCGCTACTTTAAGATGAATTTTTTTCTCTCCGTGCTCCAGGTCATCGTCGGCGGCGCGCTCGTCTTCTTCGCCGGCGTCAAGATCGGTTCGTCGTAACCCACTGTCGACCTCTCTCCAGTCGTCCGTAGCCCGCGCTTCCGTTCTCCTAGCGAGCGAAGGGAAGTGCGGGCTGCCCATTTTGTCGTCCGGGTCCGCGAGGGGCCGGCGCGCCGCGGATGAAGCGTGAGTAACGCCGGGAACGTGGACTTTCGCTCCCCCACCCGCCTTTTCCAACATCTCACGGGAAAGCGTCCGCGTCCCCCCCACCGATGGCGCGGCTGCCTCTTAGAAGAGCTTCGTGGTTCGGGCGCTCAAGGCCCCGACCTGCTACCATGCCTGTGTATCAAAGGCGACGGCCTGTTGGACATACGGACGCGAAAACAGAGAAGGTGCGAGGGCAGTAGAGGCGATGCGGGTAGGAACGATCGAGCGAAAAAACGTCGGACGGACGTGGATGGTATGGAGTCTCACGTTCGCTCTGGTGAACGCCATGGCCATGCGCCGCCCGCGCTGCGGGCGGCGGGCGACGTTGGCCGTCGTGCTTCTGCTTGGTGCGGCAGCCGTTCTGCCGCCCGCCCGCACGCTATCCCGCGCGGCGACTCCTCCCTCAACGGCGACGCCGGTGCAAGCGACCTGGCTGAGCTACCATAGCGACCCGAGCAACAACGCTTTGTACTCACCGTGGAGCGCCCCCGCCGCGACGTGGCGCAGCGCCTCGGTGCAGGACGAGATGTTCGCCGCGAGTGTAGTGGGCGACACGGTCTACGCCGCCGGGGCCGGCCAGACGCACGCCGTCTACGCGATCGACCGAGCCAACGGCCAGATCCGCTGGGCGCGGATCGTCAACAACGTCGTGATGACGCAGCCCATCGTCGTCGCGGGCCGCGTCTTCATCGGCACGGGCAACAACTACATGCGGGAAGATCCCGTGACCGATTGGAACCACGTGTCGCGCGGCAGCGGCGTCAACGCGGTCTACTCACTCAACGCGACGACGGGCCAAGTCATCTGGGCGCGTCCGGTCGTCGGCGAAGCCATGCCGACCCCGATCTTCGTCGGCGGCATCCTTTACGTGGTCACGGGCGACCGGCATCTCCTCGCGCTAAGCGCCGAGAGCGGCGCGATGCTGTGGCTGCTGCCTCTGCCATCGTATGTCTCTATGTCGTCTCCCGTCCAGGACGGAAACCTCTTGATCTTCGGTGGAGCCTACCCTTACGCCGAGTATGCCGTGGACATCACGACGCACCGGATCGCCTGGCAGCATATTTTTACGCCGCTCGATGGTCAAGCCGTCACGGGCGCGATAGACGACTGCTCCGGCGCGGTGGCCCACCACGTTATCTTCTGCACCGGCACGACCAGCGCCATGGCGCACCCTAGCGGCGGGACGCCGGTCCACCAGTTCGCCTGGGCGCTGGACACGCGCACGGGGGCCTTGATCTGGCAGAAAGATGAAGGGGCCGGCATCTTGCCAGACTTCTTCTCCGCCGGCGTGCCCACGGTGTTGGGCGGGGTGGTCTATATCCCCACTCCAGCGAACAAAGGTCTTGATGCGCGTGGGGCAACTAACGGACTCCTGCACTGGCATCTTCAAATCGACGGCAGGAGCCGTTCCGCTCCGGTCGTGATCAAAGACCGCATCTACACCTCGGACGACACGGGCATGGTCTACGACATAAGGCGCGCTGGCGGAGTCTTGCTCCACCGTATGCACCTGGGAGGCGGCGTGAGCAACGTCGGCGTCGTCTTGTCTAACGGCGTGCTCTACGTACCCAACGCGCTCGGCGGCGTCGTGGACGCCCTACCGGCACATCTGTTTTCCAAGGCCAAGACGCTGGACGTGGCCTCACCATTCCCCCCCGTCTCGCTCCAGGCAGGCTCGTCGCCCTGCGGTTGACCGACGGGGACGGCGAGGGGCAAGAAACGGGGCGCGGCGTTCGACCGTCTTGCCGCTGGGAAACGACTGTGTTACTCTCCACCCTAGGATGTCGCCGTTTTCCTGGCGCCTTCCATCCTCTATAAAGCTGTCGAATACCGTCCTATCGCAGATCGTTTGTCCCTTGCTCACGTCAAAGGAGTTGTTTGTGTCTTTCTGGCCCTCTCTTAACCGCCGGCGCTTCCTTCAGGCAGGAACGACGGCCGCTGCCGGCGTCGCGGGCGTCGCGCTTACCGGTATGCAAAGCGCGGACGCCTCACAACTGCGCCCCGGACAGTTCGACCAGAGCTACCTCGACCACAAGGCGGACGTCAGGCAGATCTGGGATTTCACGACCGTCGAGCAACTGACGACGGGCTTGTCGGCGATGAAGAACGCGGCCAACGCCTTCCAGTTTTCGTACAATAAGAGCTTTTTTCTCGTCGTGGATATGCGTGGATCGGCCGTCGTCGGCGCATTAAACGGGACGATGTGGATCAAGTACAAGCTCGGCGCGAAGTACCAGATCTTCGACCCCGCGACGACCGCCTACGTCATGCACAATCCCTTTTACCAGCGCCTGAACAAAGATGCAGGTACGCTCTCGTCGGACGACGCGAGGAGCCTCTATCAGGACGCCACGCTCGCGGCCCTGGCCCTGCGCGGCGCCCACCTCTCGGCCTGCCACGACGCCTTGCAGTCGCAGGCCGCTCTCACGGTAAAGGATGGGCGCGCGCCCGGTATGACCGCCAACGCGGTCTACCGCGACTTCGCCGCCAACCTCGTGCCGAGCGCTCAAGAAACGCCGTCCGGCAGCGCCCTGATCGCCGTGGCTCAGCTACTCGGCTACACCTACGCCAAGCAGTAGCCGCGCCCGACGCCTCAACGCTTTGTCCGCTTAAGACGAAGCGCCGAGGAGCCTAGCGCATCGCACGGAGGCGCACGCCTTCACCTGCCTGGAGGAGGTTGTCGTGGCTCTTGAGGCGTTTGAGCTAGTCATCTTACGCCGTCCCGCTGCCGCTCCTGACCTGGCGCCGGACGTCCTGGACCAGAACCAGCGCGGGCGCCTGGCCTATGGCGAGATGCTGCGCGCGGCGGGTCGCGTCGTCGCCTACGGGCCGCTAGTCGGGCGCCAGGACGAGACATGCTGCTCTATTTGCTGAGGCAGTAGGACGAGGGCCAGGGTCTGATTGCTCGATCGGGCAATCAGACCCTGTCGAACCGCGCTTGACCTGGGGCGCGTGCCGGGCTATAGTTACGACGACGACGGGGTGTGGCGCAGTTGGTAGCGCGCGGCGTTTGGGACGCTGAGGTCGGAGGTTCGAGTCCTCTCACCCCGACTCCTGTCTACGGTATCGAGCGGCGCCACGAGGCTCACCCCCCTTATGCTCCATTTGTTCTACGGCGAGGACGACTACACCGTCGACCGTCGCGCCGCCTCCCTCGCGCGCCGGCTGATGGAGACCGGCGCTCCTCCGGCCCAGCGTTTCGATGGGGCGACCGCGCCCTGGAACGACATCGTCTCGGCCTGTCGCGTGCTCCCATTCCTGAACCCCTGCCAGGTCGTGCGCGTCGACGGGCTGTTCGCGGCCTCCGCGCGACGGCGCTCGGAGAAAGGCGACGACGGCGCCAAACCTGGCGTCTCGCCCGGCGCGTTTGGGCTGCTCGCCTCGTCACTGCCCGAGACGACGGTCCTCATCTTGACCGAGAGCGCCTTGACACCGGCAAACGCACACCTCAAAGTGCTGGACGACCTCCAGCGCACGACCAATTCCGTAGAGATCCACGCCGCGCCGCTGCTCATGGGAGCGGAGCGCGCCTCCTGGGTACGCGACGAGGTCGTCAAACGCGGCGGAACGATCGACAAGACGGCCGCCACGCTCGCGGCCGAGCGCCTGCCCGGTTCGCTGCGTCCGCTCTCCAACGCCATCGACACGCTGCTGGCCTATACGGGGGGAGCTAAAATCACCAGTGCGGTCGTGAAAGACATGGTCGCGGCTCCCGACGACGACAACGTGTTTCACCTGGGCGACGCCGTGGCCGCCGGAGACGCGGTCAAGGCGCTCACGCTTCTGGGGGGCCTGCGGGACGGGGGCATGGCCGAAGAACAGGTCATGGCCAGCCTGGTGGGCAAAGTACGCGACTGGACCATGATCGTGGCGCTGCGCACGGACGGCGTCTCGGAACCAGACGCCATCAAGAAACTTGGCTGGAATCCGCGCCGCTACGCCATGTCCGCCCGTGGAACGACGCAGTTTGACCGCGGCGAACTGCCCCGCGCTTTCCAGGCGCTCGTCGTCGCTGACGAGGCGCTCAAGAGCCGTCCCGGCGACGAGCGCTCCCTCATCCTCGACCTACTCGTCTTCACCCTGGCCACGCGCGGCGACCCCGAAGCCCTGCGCGCTACCTTCCCCATCCCGCGCCTCTCCTAAAGGCGGCTCGACTGCTTTTTTTGGTTTTCATATCAAATCTATCGGAATACTGTGGTTTAGCTCCTGTATAATACGTCCATGGGCCGGCAAGAGCTTGCCTGTCGGACGATAAGCGTCACTCTTACGTCCGCGTCTGTTTATGGAGGTCGTTGCATGAGCGTTTTCACGGAAACGGAAGAAGTTACGTCGTCGTCCCCAGAGGCAGCCGCGCCCGAGCGGCCCGTGTCTTGGCTGAACACTCCCGCCCTGGAGACGCTGCCGGACGCTATGAAGAAGCTCTTGCGGTACACGCAGGACAATATGGGCTTCGTCCATAACTTCTACCGTGCTTTCTCGGTCAGCCCCGCGCACGCCCTCGGCTTCGCCGCCTACTTCGGCGCGCTGTTCGACGAGAAGAAGAGCGAACTCAGCGCCCGTGAGCGTGAGCTTATCATCGTCGTCGTCTCCGCCGAGAACCGCTGCGAGTTCTGCTTGGTGTCGCACGCCGCCGCGCTGCGCGAGATCACGGGCGACCCGACCTTTGTCGAGACCGTCTCCATCAACTACCGGCGCGCCGACCTGACCGACCGCGAACGCCTGCTGGCCGACTTCGCCGTCCGCGTCACGCGCGAGTCGTACGCGCTGGACAAGAACGACCTCGACCCGCTGCGCGCCCTCGGTCTCACCGATGCTGGCATCATGGAGGTGGTCGAGATTATCGCTACGTTCAACTACACCAACCGGCTCGCCAACACACTCGGCTTCAAGCCGAACGACGAGTTCTTTACGTCCAATCGTTAGCCGTGCCGGGGGCCTCGACGCCCCCCGGGAAGGAGCATCGCCCATGACCGTCCATGACTCAGAACCGCGCCAAGAGGAAGCTGGCGATCACGCCGGCGGCGACGTGCGCGCCTTTGGTTTGAACACGCGCGCGCTGCACGCGGGCGCGCACCCCGACTCCGCCACGGGCGCCCGCGCCGTGCCGATCTACCAGACGACCTCGTACGTCTTCGAGGATACGGAGCAGGCCGCCGCGCTCTTCAACCTCCAGCAGTACGGCCACATCTACACGCGCATCACCAACCCCACCAACGCCGCGTTCGAGGAGCGCATCGCCTCGCTCGAAGGCGGCGTGGGCGCGCTGGCCGTCGCCTCGGGCCACGCCGCGCAATGGTTAGCCTTGACCACGCTGCTCCAGCCCGGCGACCAGATCGTGTCGTCGCGCACGCTCTACGGCGGCTCGTACACGCAGTTCGACGTGACGTTGCGCCGCTGGGGCATCGAGACCGTCTTCGTCGACGCCTCGAACCTCGAGAACGTGCGCAACGCCATCACGCCGCGCACCCGCGCCCTCTACGGCGAGACGATAGGCAACCCGCGCCTGGACGTGCTCGACCTCGCTGGCCTAGGAGCCATCGCCAAGGAGAACGGCGTCCCGCTCATTATCGACAACACCTTCGCCACGCCAGCGCTTTGTCGCCCTATAGAGCACGGCGCGACGATCGTGCTGGACTCGGCCACGAAGTTTATCGGCGGGCACGGCACCTCGATCGGCGGCGTGATCGTCGACGCGGGCGACTTCCCCTGGGACAACGGCAAGTTCGCGCTGATGACCGACCCCTCCGCGGCCTACCACGGCATCAAGTTCTACGAGACCTTCGGCCAGCTCTCCTTCTTGCTCAAGGCGCGCACCGAGGGCCTGCGCGACCAGGGCGCGGCGCTTAGCCCGTTCAACGCCTTCTTGCTGTTGCAGGGCGTGGAGACGCTGGCGCTGCGTATGGACAGGCACTCGCGCAACGCGCTGGCCGTGGCCGCGCACCTAGAGAGCCACCCCGCCGTCGAGTGGGTTAGCTACCCCGGTCTGGCCTCCTCCCCCTCGCACGAGTTGGCCCAGCGCTACCTGCCTAACGGCGCGGGCGGCGTGCTGGCCTTTGGTGTGAAGGGCGGTCTGCGCGCGGGCCAGGCCTTTATCGACTCCCTGGGCCTCATCTCGCACCTGGCCAACGTGGGCGACACCAAATCGCTCGTGATCCACCCGGCCTCGACGACGCACCGCCAGCTCTCGAGCGACGATCGCGTTGCCGCGGGCATTGGCGACGACCTGATCCGCCTCTCGGTGGGCCTCGAAGACGTCGACGACATCATCTGGGACCTGGATCACGGGCTTGGCGTGGCGCAACGGCTAAGCAGCGCCTCGTGACGACGGCGGAGAACGCCGCGGCGGAGTCTTCATCGCCTCCATGGCGGGCCGATCAGGCCCGCCCGGAAGGCGATGAGGCTTTGCGCGGGCTGGCCGGCGCGGCGGAGATCAAGGCGCTGCTCGACCGGGCGCGCACCATCGCCGTCGTCGGCCTCTCCGCCGACCCGCTGCGGCCCAGCTACTTCGTGGCGACCTACTTGCAAGCGGCGGGCTACACGCTCTACCCGGTCAACCCGCGCTACGCGGGAAGCGAGATTCTGGGCCGCCCCGTCGTGGCCTCGCTGGCCGAGATCCCCACACACATCGACATCGTGGACATCTTCCGTAAGCCAGCGGACGCTCCGCACATCGTGGACGAGGCCATCGCCATCGGAGCTGACGCCGTCTGGATGCAACTCACCGTCATCAACGACGAGGCGGCGCGGCGCGCGCGCGCGGCGGGCCTCACCGTAGTGATGGACCGCTGCCTCAAGGTCGAGCACGGGCGGCACAAAGGCCAGATGCGCGCGATGGGCTTCGCCACGGGCGTCGTCTCGTCGCGGCGTCGGACGCCGCGAACGGACGGGAGGCAATGACCCTGGCTCCCGCCCCTACACCGAAGCCGGCGACGCCGCGCGAGGCTCCCGGTCAAGCTATGCCGCCCCCCGGCTCCGTCGGCTTCGTCGAGACCCGCACCATGGTGCTGCCTGGCCTGATGACGCTGGAGAGCGGGCGCACGCTGCGCGACATCGTCGTGGCCTACGAGGTGTACGGGACGATCAGCGCTGCGCGCGACAACGTCATCCTGGTCTGCCACGCCCTCTCCGGCGACGCCCACGCCGCCGGCTACCACCAGGGCGGCGGAGCCAAGCCCGGCTGGTGGGATACGATGATCGGCCCCGGCAAAGCGTTCGATACGGACCACTACGCCGTGCTCTGCTCCAACGTGCTGGGAGGCTGTCGCGGCACGACTGGTCCCCTCTCACTCGATCCCGAGACGGACGCGCCCTACGCCGCGACCTTCCCCGTCGTCACTATCGGCGATATGGTGCAGGTGCAGGCCGCACTGCTGGACAGGCTGGGCATTTACAGGCTGGCTGCCGTGGCCGGCGGCTCGATGGGCGGGATGCAAGCGTTGCACTGGTCGACAGCCTACCCCGCGCGCGTGGAGAGCGTGGTGGTGCTGGCCTCGTGCGCCCGCCTCACGGCGCAGGCGCTGGCCTTCAACGCCGTGGGGCGTCAGGCCATCATGTCCGATCCACGCTGGCGTGGGGGACGCTACCCTACCGACGACCCTCCCACCGGTGGACTGGCCGCCGCGCGCATGATCGGCCACCTCACCTACCTGAGCGCCGAAGGCCTGGAGCACCGCTTTGGCCGGCGTCACCAGTACGGCGACGGCGATGGTTTCACCCTGGACACGGATTTCCAGGTGGAGAGCTACCTCGAGCATCAGGGCGCCAGCTTCGTCAACCGCTTCGACGCCAACTGCTACCTGTACATGACGCGCGCGCTGGACTACTTCGATCTCGGCGCCGGCTCAGGCTCATTGAGCGCGGCGCTCGCTCGCGCCACGGCATCGTTCTTTCTGGCCTCGTTGAGCACGGACTGGCTCTATCCGCCCGCACAGACGGAGGAGTTGGCCGCGGCCCTAGCAGAGGCGGGCGCCTCCGCCGAGGTCGTGGCCCTCGACTCACTGCACGGCCACGACGGCTTCTTGCTCGAACACGAGGCGCTCGGCCCGCGTATCAGGGCGTTCTTAGGGCGGGAGGACGCCGCCCAGGCGCGGTCGTAAGCGTGGCCGACCTCCGGCGCACCGTGACAAGCGCACCGCCGCCGAAGACAGCGCGCTGACCTCACTACCACGGCCTCTTCCAGCCAGACATCCCCCACGGACGGCTCCAGGATCCACAGCGTGGCGGCCATGTCCGCGCGCGTCGGCGCTAGTCGCCGCTGGCGGGCGCTGCCTCGGAATCACCGCCCTGCACCGGATTGTAGGCTTCATCGTCAAGCCACGCGCCGGCCGCCCTCGGCCCGTGATGGCGCACCTCCACGCAGGTCGGCATGTCCGCGTCCGTCACACCTTCAGCCCTCCCTGGACCGCGTTTTCACCACTCAGCAGTCCCAATCGTCATGTGAGGTCAGGGAACAGGGGGGCCTGCGTAAACGCGTCGCCGGTTTTCGGGGTGAGATCGGGGGTGGGAGGATCGCTGTACGACAAGGCGTCCTCCTCGATCGCCCTCCACATCTGACTGAAGCGGCGCACGCGACGGTCGTAGTGTACGAGCGGCGTGGACTGATGCCGTTCGACGCGCAGGTCGCGCGCGAGGGCCTGGCGATACGTCTCGAAGAGCGGGGCGTCAGTGTCGGTGACATGGATCTCGTCGCACCCGCGCTCACGGGCGCAAGCCAGTAGTTCGTCGGGTAGACGACCGCGTCGCACCTCTCCGCCGCCGGGATGCGCGGCCAGGGCCTCCTCGGCGCACTCATACATGAAGAAGAGGCGCTTGAAACTCAGGCCGAGCCGTCCCAGCAGGTCCTCGTCGAACACAAAGATCGCCGGGGCGTTGGGGTTGGCCTGGAGCGCGGGGTCCAGCGGCGACAAGCTGTCGCCGTGCAGCCACACGAGCGGCGTAGGCATTTTGTTCTCCTCTGCATCCCCTGGGGGAACGTGGACGGGCAGCGCCGCCTGTCTATCGATCGGGCATCTCCGTGCCGAAAAGGCGCTTCCATAGCGCGGGGTAGGAGGCGTCGAAGGGGCAGGCGTCGCGGGCGGGACAGGGCGCGCAGTACTCCCCGCGCGCGTACTTATAGACGTTGTCCTTGTTGAAGATGTAGGGCTTGTGGCTGAACGAAGAGTCAACCCACTGCCACGACAGCCAGTTGGAGGGTGGGTCGCCGCAGAGCAGGTGGCGATCGAAAAGCGTCGCTCCCGCGCTGAAATGCACCCCACGATGGTGGATCAAATACGACGCAAACCACATACGGGCATGGTTATGCATGTAGCCCGTCGTGTAGAGTTCTTGCAGCGACCGGTCCATACAGACTAGCCCGGTCTCCGCTGCAGCCACGTCCGCCGGCAGTTCGCGCGTGCGCGGACGATTGTATTTGGGCTGCTCCATCTCCGTATAGATGCGGGCGCCTTCGTAGCGGTAGACAAGATGCCAGTAAAAGCGCCAGGCCAACTCGTTAATGAACTTATAGGCCGCGCCCTTGCCCGCGCGCCGCAGCATCTCGTCGCGGACCTCGGCCAACGTAATCGCGCCGTGGCGCAGGTAAGGCGAAAGACGCGACACCGTCCCCCGCACCACGTAGTTGCGTCCGCCCGTATAGGTCCGTACGTCGAAGGCCTGCAGCGTGCGCAGGGCGGCCGTCCGCCCGCCGACCGTGTGGCTGATTGCGGGCGGCCCCTCGAACAGTCCAGCCATCTGCGCCGCCAGCGACGCCGCCCGCTCCTCGCGACCGGCGCCGCGCGCCTCGATCTTCACCATCAACCCCATCCAATCACGTCGCCGAGCGTCGTCCCGGCCGTCCTCCAGAGTCCCGATAAGTCAGTGTAGCTGGACCGTCCCACGAACCGTAAGTGGTCAGGACCCGCGAAAAGTCAGCCTGGAAACGCGCGCTCTTTCCCCGCCTCACGTCGACGATCCACTAGCCCTGGACGGGACGTTACGGCCCGTGAATTGTCGGCTAGAGGAACGACGGCGGAAACCTTGGGGAGCGCGGGCGTTCGCCGAGCTGCCCGCCCGTCCCTCGTCGGACGCCGGGACGGGCCGGAGGCCCGCGCCCCCAGGGCGACTTTTCGCGGACCCTGGACGGGACGTCGTTAGGGCGGCAGTGTGGACAGCGTGGCCGGTACACTGGGGAGATGGCCGCGTGGGTCGTAGACCCGCGGAAGCGCCTGGCAGTCACGTCTCTGGGACTGCGGTGAAAGGGTAGAAATGCACCTCATTATCGGCGGCGCGGGCTTTATCGGGGCGGCCGTGGTGCGCCGGCTCGTCGCACGTGGGGAGAAGGTGGTCGTGGCCACGACGCGGCCGCCGCGCGCCGCCGCGACGCTCGACGGGCTCGGCGTGGAGATCAGACACGCCGACGTGCGTGACGAGGCGTCGCTCGCGGCGGCCATGGCCGGCTGTACGCGCGTCGTCATCTCTATCCAGTTTCCGGGCTTTCCGGTTGAAGATCCGCGACGGGGCCGCACTTTCGAGGAGATCGACCGCGGCGGCACGCGCCGCGTCGTGGACGTGGCCGAGCGCATGGACGTGGAACGCCTCGTCTACGTGAGCGGCGTCAACGTCTCCCCCACCGCGCCGCAACACTGGTTTCGCACCAAATGGGCGAGCGAGTCGGCGCTGCGCGAAAGCGCGATCCCGTGGTCCATCATCAGGCCGACCTGGGTCTACGGCCCCGGCGATAAAACGGTCTCGCTCATGGTTAAAGCGGCGCGTCTAGCGCCCTTCATCCTCTTGCCCGGCGACGGCCGGCAGCGCCAACAGCCCGCCTATCTCGGACAAGTAGCCGAGGCCATCGTAGCCGGGCTGCTGCGCGACGACGCGGCGGGCCGGATCGTCGAGGTCGGCGGCGCGGATGTGCTGACCTTCGATGCCTTGATCGAGACGATCCAAGACGTCGTCGGCCGCCACGTCCCCGTCGGGCACGTGCCCATCGCGCCTTTGAAGATGCTGGCCGCTCTTGCCGCCGCTACGCCCTGGCGTCCCATCACGCCCGACGCGATCGAGTTCGCCACCATGAACGCGCTCGCCGACAACACGGTCCTGACCGACGTTCTCGGCATCGTCCCGCTGCCTTTCCGCGAGGGCCTCGCCTCCTATCTCTCGTAATCCATCGTCGGCGCGCCGTTTCTATGAGAAATGCATCCTGCGCTAAAGACGGCCGGCGCCCTATGATGGAACGATATAGATATAGATAGCACGGCGGCGCGACGATCGCCGCGCCGCGCCGGTCAATCATTAAGGAAGGTCGTGTAAGGATTATGTCTAGAGAGCAAAGAGCGCCCCATAAGCCGATTGGGGGCGGGCGACGCGTCGGGACGACGCTATGTTCGCTGCTGCTCGTGGTCGCCGTGCTGGCGACGGGGACGGCGGCGCAGCCTGCCTCCCGCGCTCAGGCAGCAGGGGCCGCCCTTGGGAAGCCGTTGGCGACCTATGCGCAGGCAGCGGGATCAGCCCTTAGAAAAACGGCTCCCCGCGCTCAAAAGAGCACGGGCTCCGTTGCGCGCTCTCAGGCGGCCGCGGCCTGTGCTCTGGCCGGATCGGCTCCCTATCTGCACACCTGTGGGTCCTCGATCGTCGATGCCGCTGGGAACGTGGTGCGCTTGAAATCGCTTAACTGGTACGGAGCCGAGGGCAACGACTTCGTCGTGGCCGGACTGCACTACTACTCCTATCGCACGATTATCGACCATGTCAAGCAACTCGGCTTCAACTCCCTGCGCATCCCCTTCTCCGACGAACTCGTCGAGCGCAACCCCGTGGTCAGCGACCTCTCACAGATCTGCGTCAACGCGACCTGCCTCCCGGTTCCAGGGTCCAATCCACCCCAGCCCATCACCGGCGGTTATCTTCTTGGAGCCGTGAGCGACACGCGGCAGAACAACGCCGACCTCGTCGGGCTCCCTGCCATAGACATCCTCAAGCGCATCGTAGACTACGCGGGAGCGCAGGGTCTCTACGTCATCCTCGACCAGCATCGCTCCGAGGCCGGCTGGTCCACTCAGGCCAGCGGCCTCTGGTACAACACCAGCACCCCCTCCTGCGCGGCCGGCGCCGCGCCCTACACCTGCTACACGTCGCAAAGCTGGCTCGACGACTGGGCCACGCTCGAAGGTGTGTTCGAGAACGATCCCGCCCTCACCGGCCTGGACCTGCACAACGAGCCGCACTCGAGTTCCGCCCCCACCAACTGCGCGCAGTACGTCGTCGGCGCGCACTGGGGTCCGTGCAACAGCCTCAACGATCGCACGACCGACTGGGCGCAGGCCGCCTCGAGCGCGGGCATAGGGGCGCAGGGTTTCAACCCGCACTGGCTCATTATGGTCGAAGGCGTCTCGACCTACCCACAGAGCGACGGATCTTTCCCGCGCGACGGCTACGCCGAGAACATTCAAGGCGCCGTGAGCGACCCGATCAAGTTGAACGTCTCCAACCAACTCGTCTACTCGCCGCACGACTACCGCTTCTTCCAGACCAACGACACGGTGGCCAACCTCCATGCGCTCTGGGACCGCAACTTCGGCTTCATCACCGTACCCAACCAGCCCTATACCGCGCCGCTGTGGGTAGGAGAGTACGGCACGTGTACGCACGCCAATAACTGCGTCCAGGACGTGGCCACGGGCAACAACTCTGGCTTCTGGTTCTCCGCCTTCATCGACTACCTCGACAACGGCGACTCCAGGGCGAACGTCCCCGGCGGCATGAGTTGGAGCGACTGGGCGCTCAACGGCACGTTCGGCGACGGCTACTCGCCTGCCTACTCTAAGTGGCAGACCTGCTACGGCCAGCGCGAAGACTACGGCGTGCTCGGCGGCGACTGGCGTACGCTCTCCAACCAGTTTCTGCTCTCCAAGCTGATCGGCCCGCCCATCACCGGGACCATCCCGGCGCCTAGCGGCCCCTGGCCGTCGTACGACTGCCAGCCCTATTCGATAGCCACGCCGACAGCGCTGCCTACGAACACCGCGGTTCCCACGAGCACCCCGACCAATACGCCCACCAACACCGCGGTTCCCACGAGCACCCCGACCACTACGCCCACCAACACCGCGGTTCCCACGAGTACGTCGACGAACACACCGACCAACACCACGGCTCCCACGAGCACCCCGACCAATACGCCGGTTCCCACTCTCACGTCGACCAACACGCCGGTCCCCACCTTCACCGCGACCTGGACGGCGACGCCAGTCCTACCGACGATCACACCGGTGGTCCGCGTGATGTCGACGCCGACGTCTGCTCCCGCGCGACCGACGCCGACGGTCGCCGCCCTGGCCGTGACCGTGGCCCACGTCGTGACCTCTGGCTCAATCCTGCACCTGCGCATCCACACGGCGGCGGCGCATACGCCCTATAGCGTGACGCTGCGCGTGACGACGACCGTCGCCTCTTACGCGGGGACGGGGAAAGCGCGTAAAAAGGTCGTGAAGGACGTCGTCCTGTACAGCACTACCTTGCGCGGGACGACGGACAGGCGGGGCGATGCCGACGCAGCGCTCAGCGTGCGCTACAAGGCGCGTAACACCGTGCAAGCCTACGTCGACGTTCAGGCCACGACCGCGAGGCAGGGCAAGTCCTCAACCTCCGTGCGACAGACGGTCGCCGTGCTGATCGTGCCGGCACGCCCGCCGGCACGCTTTCCGACGAGTTCGGGAGGGCTGCTCGGCTTGTTCCTGGGCGTGTCAGCCTTCTGACAGGCAGGGTACGTAGATCACAGGACAGGTGAAGAGGATTGCCAGGGCGGCGATCCTCTTTCGACAAAACAAAAAAGCCGCCTGGTCCCCTTTTTCAGGAAGACCGGGCGGCTTGCACCGTACCCACGGGGCTAGTTCATCGGCGCGAGCAAGATGAGCAAATGCGCCATCGTGGCGAACAACAAAAAGGCCACGATGCCCGCGGCGAGAAGGTGCGAACTCTTTACTCCATCGAAAAAGGGGAACTCCTGCCAGTGAGGGTCGTCCTCGGGAGGCTCCGGTGGGTCTTCGTCGTTGTAGAAAGCGGGAGGAACGGAACCTTCGTTCATCTCTTTCTCGACGATGGAACGGACTTCCTCTTCGATCGTGGTCGTTCTCTGGTTTTCCACCGCCATTGTGACCCCTCGCTCGCCTTGACGCCCTACGTTGTTTTCTAACGCTTGTCTCATACTGTACCAGCAGCGCAGGTTCCAGGCCAAGGCCGGCGCTGTCGACTGACCAGCTTCTGACGCCGCCGCGCCAGCACGCCCTCACGCATGCGCGAAGAGACCGCTGGCGGGCGAGACGAGACGTACGCCTCCTTCAGCCACGCGTCGGCGAAACTCATGCATTTGTATGAGGAGGTTGGAGCGATCGTCTAGGTATGCTGTAGGAAGTCGAAGGCCGCTCAACCCGGCATAGAGGTCATAGCGAGGAACGGAGAGCGGGCCATGATGGGCGGCGATCGAGACGGGGGTCAGGACGCGGTGCTTGGTCAGCCTTTAACGCTCCCCTGCGGCGCGACGCTGCCCAATCGTATCGTTAAGGCCGCCCTGTCCGAGGACCTCGCCGATCCCTTTAACCATGCTTCCACGGCGCTGCAACGCCTCTACCAACGGTGGGCCGAAGGCGGCGCGGGCCTGCTTATCACGGGCGCCGTGCAGATAGACCGGCGCGGCCTCGAAGCGATTGGCAACGTGGTGATAGAGAACGACGCGGGCGCCGACGCGCTGCGCGAGTGGGCCGAGGCGGGGACGTCCGGCGGCTCCCACCTGTGGATGCAACTCAACCACGCCGGACGGCAGACGCCGCGCACCGCCAACCCACACCCCGTCGCCCCCTCCGCCGTGCCGCTGGACCTGCCGGGAGGGCGCTTCGCTCCGCCGCGCGCCTTGACCGCCGGCGAGATCGACGACATCGTCGATCGCTTCGCGCGCGCGGCGGGCATCGCTCGCGACACAGGCTTCACGGGAGTGCAGATCCACGCCGCCCACGGCTATCTCCTTAGCCAGTTCCTCTCGCCGCTCACCAACCGCCGCCAGGACGAGTGGGGCGGGTCGCCGGTCAAGCGCGCACGCCTGCTGCGCGCGGTCGTGCGCGCCGTCCGCCGCGTCGTCGGCGCCGACTTCCCCGTCTCCGTCAAACTAAACGCCGCCGATTTTCAGCGCGGCGGCTTCACGCTCGACGAGTGTTGCCAGGTCGCCGCGTGGCTGGAAGAGGACGGCGTCGACCTGCTGGAGATATCGGGCGGTTCCTACGAGCGTCCGGCCATGGTGGGCGCGGAAGGACCGGGACGCGACGAGGGACGCTCGGCGGGCAAGTTTATGCCGCGCAACGCCTACTTCGTCGAGTACGCCGACGCGGTGCGCCGCGCCACGACGACGCCGCTAATGCTGACGGGCGGCTTCCGCACGCGCGTGGCCATGATCGACGTCATTGCCAGCGGCATGGTCGATCTGGTGGGTCTGGGGCGCCCGCTCTGCGTCGAGCCCGCTCTGCCCAAGCAGTTGCTCGCGGCGACGGTCGACATCCTGCCCACGCGCGAGCGGACCTTGGGACTCGGTCCCGGCATCTTCGGTCCTTCGAGCCCGCTGCGGCTGTTGCGCACGGTCAACGGTCTGATCGGCCGGATCTGGTTCAACACACAGATCGTGTGCATGGGACAGGGCCAGGACCCCGACCCCTCTATGTCCACCTACGGCGCCTTGCTGCGCTTCGGCGTCCACGACGCCTATGTGGCGCGGGCGCGCACCGAGGCATTGGCCCAGGGATAACGGTGAATAGCAACTTTTGTATCGAACGTCTTTGGGTTCCCCCTGGAGAGAGCGACGGAACGGTAGAAGAGGGCTCCTACTTTCTCTCCATGTCCGAGAGCGGCGCGACTCACGTGGAGTGGAGCGCGGACAGCCTCCGTAAACGTACGCGCGAGCGCGTCTTCTCCGGCGACACATGGGTCTGGCCGCAAGGCCAAACCTGGTGGACGCGCCTCGGATCTGGCAAAACCTGCGTACAACTCCTCACCATGCCCGACCCAAGAGAGCGAGGCCCCATTTGACAGCCCTTGTGTTTAGATATAAACTATAGACATGGAGACGAACGTAAAAACGGCGCATGTGGACGACGCGGCGCCGAGCAAAGGGGCGATGCACGATCCCGGCGTGCTAGCCTGGCTGCGTCTGGCCCGCGTGTACCACAAGGTCGACCGCGCCACGGCGCGGTTGCTCAAACCCTGGAGCTTGACCGTTGCTCAGTTCGACGTGATGGTCCAGGTCGGCGCGGCGGAGGGGCTGACGCAGCAAGACCTCGCGGACAAGCTGCTGGTGACCAAAGGCAACGTGACGCAGGTGCTCGACCGCCTGGAGAAAGACGGCCTGGTCGAGCGCCGCCAACACGGACGCGCCAACCTGCTCTACCTAACGCCGCGCGGCCGCTCTCTCCACGACGACGTGCTCCCCGTTCAGGAGAGCATGATCGGCGCGGCGTTCGGCGGTCTGCCGCCGCACGAACGCGCCCGTCTCCTCGCGGCTCTGCGCAGACTCGACCACACGCTGACCTAAGCCCCTAACCGTCACCCTGTTTGTTTAGACCTCATCAATCGGAAGATGGCTCCCGATGAGCCCGACCACGAAGGACAAAACGATGACCACCCCTATCCCCGGCATCCACCACATCACGGCGATCGCCAGCGACGCGCAGGCTAACCTCGACTTCTACCACGGCGTGCTCGGTCAACGCCTTGTCAAGCAGACGGTGAACTTCGACGCCCCCGACGTCTACCACCTCTACTACGGCGACGACATTGGCCACCCCGGCACGGTGATGACCTTCTTCCCGTTCCACGGCGCGGCGCACGGCCGCGTCGGCGCCGGCCAGGTCGCGGCCACGGCGTGGTCCGTCCCCTCGTCCGCGCTCGACTACTGGGGCGCGCGTCTCCAGGACCACGGCGTGGTCGTCGAGACCGCGACCCGCTTCGGCGAGGCCGTCTTGTCCTTCGTCGATCCCGACGGCCTGCCGCTGGAACTCATCGCCCATGACGGCGACGCGCGGCCCGGTTGGGTCGGTGGCCCCGTCCCCGCCGCGCACGCCCTACGCGGCTTCCACGGCGCTACGCTGCTCGTGCGTGAGCCCGGCCCGACGGTAGAGATGCTGACCGATAAGCTTGGAGCGACCTTCGTCGCCAGCGAGGGCCGGCGCGCGCGCTACGCCTTCGGCGACGGCGTCCCCGGCGCTCTCGTAGACGTGGTCGGCGATCCCACGGCCCCGCGCGGCGTGCAGTCCGCCGGGACGGTCCACCACATCGCCTGGCGCACGCCCGACGACGCGGAACAACGCTCCTGGCAGCGCGCGCTGCGCGAACAGGGCCAGGACGTCACCGAGGTGCGCGATCGCGACTACTTCAACGCCATCTACTTCCACGAGCCCGGCGGCATCCTCTATGAGATCGCTACCGACGCGCCCGGCTTCGCCACGGACGAAGAGCCAGCGCGACTAGGTACGGCGCTCAAGCTGCCGCGCTGGCTCGAAAACCGCCGTGTCAGCGTCGAACAGTCGTTGCGTCCGCTCGCCGTCCCCGCCAGCAACGACCCGGACGCCCGGTAAAGAGAGAAAGACGATGAACGCACCCGACCTCTCTTTCACCAATAAGTACATCCCCGCCACGTCCCCCGATGCGCCCGTCCTGCTGCTCTTGCACGGGACGGGTGGCGATGAGAACGACCTGCTCGACCTCGGGCAGCATCTATGGCCGGGGGCGGCCCTCCTCTCGCCGCGCGGTCAGGTCCTGGAAAACGGTATGCCGCGCTTTTTCCGCCGCCTGGCCCTGGGCGTGCTCGACCGCGACGACCTGGTGAAGAGGACGGGCGACCTCGTCGACTTCATCGCGCAGGCGGCGGAGAGCTATGGCTTCGACGCGCGCCGCGTCGTCGCCGTCGGCTTCTCCAACGGCGCCAACATCGCCGCGTCGACCCTCTTGCTCTACCCCGGCGTCCTGGCCGGCGCGGTCTTGCTCCATGCCATGGTTCCCCTGGAGCCGGATACGGCGCCGCGGCTCGACGGGACGCCGATCTTTCTGGGCGCGGGCCGGCAAGACTCCATGATCCCCGCCGAGAGCACGATGCGCCTGGCTGAGCTGCTCGGCGACGCGGGCGCGCAGGTGACGCTCAAGTGGCAGCCAGGTGGACACGCCCTCACACCCGCCGAAGTCGAGGAAGCCCGCGCTTGGCTGCGCGCGGAGTTCGACGACATAAGGGCGTAACGACGCCTCGACCCAAGATAAGGCCCATCCCGACGCTCAGGCTGAGCATCGGGGCGCCGCCGGACTTAGAGCGGGGCGCGGAGGAAGATTATACGACGTCGTACGATCTTCCTCCACGCCTCGTGGCAAAATTAGCCCGTTCTACGGCCTCACGGATGTCTATCCGCCGTTCCGTTTGGAGGCGTAGCACGTCGCGCGGCGCCTAAGGGCCTATGCTGCACACGCCTACCGTGAGGCATAGCATAGTAGCCCTGGACGCGGCGGCGTACAGCGCTTTGAGGAAGTACGACCTGGCGCACGAAAGAGTAGGGCCTTGTTCTCCCACGGCTGCCGCGCCTGACTGAGGGCTGTCTACGACACGAGGCGGCGCTAGACTAAACCTTGGCGCCGCCTCGTGTCGTGTATGTGGCGCTATCCAGCACAGCACCGCGCCAAAAACGGGGGGGCTTGCTCCAAAGGGTGCGTTCGGCGGTGTGACACGCGCTTTCACCCTTGCACCGCTCCCTGTCGCGTATAATCACCCCACGGAAACGGCCTAAGGCGATGAAATAAAATCTTTGGAACGATCCTTGCTAGTATAGAGGTACTGTCCCACTCGATACGGTGTGGATAGCTAGCCGTCGCTGTACTCCGACATGGATCGTTGGTCGTCGACGGATCAATGCCCCTCTGGAGGAGGTCGTCATTTTGGAGATGCCAATGGTGCTGCAAGGACCATGGACGCGCGAAGCGCGGACCCTGGCGGCAGCGAAGGATACGCGCGAAGCATTTATTCGTTATTTCCGCAAAGCGATCAAGACGCGCAATTGGACGCCCTGGGACGATATACCTGTCGAAGAGATGCGCGAACGCGGTCATCTCTTGAGCGAGGACACGGTCACCATCATCGAGGGCTACCTCGGTGTCGAGGACTACGTCGGCGACTACGTCGAGGACTCGTTGCAGATCGTACGCGGCAAGCGTGAGCGACGCAACCTCATGCTGGCCTGGGGCTCCGAGGAGATGAAGCACGCCGAGTCGTGGGAGATGGTGCTCCTGCACTCCGGCCGCCGCACCGAGCAGCAGCTCTCGGACTTCCGCGATCAAGTAGCCGAGAACCACTGGAGCATGCGCCAGCACCACCCTGGTCTGGCCGACCCGCTCGGCGTGGTCTGCTATGCCATGGTGCAAGAGCGCGCCACGTACTTCAACTACGACGAGATGCGCAAACGCATCCGCAAGGAGTACGGCCTGCCGGAGAGCCCGACGGAGTTCGAACGCGCGCGCGGCAAGCAGATCGGCGCGGCTGGAGCTTTCAAGATCGTGGCTAACGACGAGATCGCTCACCACGGAATCTTTTTGGAACTCGTCAAAATTCACCTGCGCTACATGCCGCAGGAGACGCTCGACTATCTCTCGCGTGTGTTCAATGGCTTCACCATGCCGGCGATCGAGTTGATCCCCAACGGGTCCGAGTTGGCCGAGGCTATGCATAGGACGCTGCTGCACACACCGCTCAAGCAGGTCCGCTCGGTGGACAACCCCATTCTGGAGTCGCTGGGCCTCAAGAACCGCCGCACCTTGGAGCGCGCGGTACAGCAAGCTAAGCTGTTGCCCGCGCACCTCGGCCCCGAGCACGTCAGCTTGAGCCGCACCGGCGAATTCGTCGTCTCGATGCAGCCCGACGAGCCCGCTGCGGCCGAGGCGCACGAGGCCGTGCTAGTCTCCGCCGCGATGGCGGCCTCCGTCCCGCTCTAGCACCGTCTCCAGACGTTGCTCTGACGGACAAAATCAGAAGCCAGCCTCTTGCAAGAGGCTGGCTTCTTTCGTATAGACTAAGGTCGGAGGAAGAACCTATGCGTGACTCTCCTCGCGCCGGATCGACCTGAAGCGCATCCTTCCGATCGAAGTGACGATACGCGGAGTAAGACGATAGGGGCGAAGACGACCACCACGCGCGGCGGCGGCGTGCTCTCACGCTTCAACGATGCGTCGTTGGCGGCGGCGCTGCCGTCGATTCCGGCGCTCGGCGCGGGCAGCTGGCGCTGAGCGGCGACCAGGTCGAGCAGGGACGCGCGGGTCCAGGCGCCACCACGGACGGGGCGCAACGTACAAAGAGAGGGGTGAGCCGTGCAACATCGCACAGCTCACCCCTCTCTTATCCACCCCTTGTGAAGGGGACTTACTCTTCCGGGTTGTTGCGGTCGGTCAGGCGTATCGAAGCCATGCCTGCAGGCGGCTCGACCGGCGCGATCTCCAGGATCGCGTCGAACGTCACCGTGTCCAGCGTCTCGTCTTTGATCAGGCGGCGCGAAACCTGATCCAGCTTGTCGCGGTGGCTTTTCAGGATCTCCATGGCCCGCGCGTAGGCCTGCGTGATGAGGCGGCGCACTTCCTGGTCGATCTCCACCGCGACTGCCTCGGAGTAGTTGCGCTGCTCACCAAGGTCGCGGCCCAAGAAGACCATCTCTTCTTTGTGGCCGAACTGGAGCGGGCCGAGCTTGTCGCTCATGCCGTACTCCATCACCATCTTACGGGCGAGCTTGGTCGCGCGCTCGATGTCGTTCTCGGCGCCCGTGGTCATCTCGCCAAAGACGATCTGCTCGGCGGCGTGACCGCCCAAACAGAAGGCCAGGGTGTCCTCGAAGTGCGACCGCGTGTAGAGGTAGCGGTCCTCGGTGGGCAACAACTGCGTGTATCCACCCATCATACCGCGCGAGATGATGGTGATCTTGTGGACGGGGTCGAGGTTCGGCAACATCCGCGCCACTAGCGCGTGGCCGACCTCGTGATAGGCCGTGACCTCTTTCTCTTTCGGCGTGATGATGCGGCTCTTGCGCTCTGGTCCGGCGACGACGCGGTCGATCGCCTCTTCCAGTTCGCTCATGCCGATCGAGCGCTTATTGCGTCGCGCCGCGAGGATAGCGGATTCGTTGAGCAGGTTCATCAGATCGGCGCCGGAGAAGCCGGGCGTCTGCTTGGCCAGGACCTCCAATGAGACGTTCTTCTCTAAGGGTTTGCCCCGTGCGTGGACTTCCAGGACGGCGCGACGGCCGCGGATGTCCGGGCGATCGAGGATGACCTGGCGGTCGAAACGACCGGGCCGCAGCAAAGCCGGGTCGAGCACGTCGGGGCGGTTAGTCGCGGCCACCACGATGACGTTCGTGTTGGTGTCGAAGCCGTCCATCTCCACCAAGATCTGGTTCAGCGTCTGCTCGCGCTCGTCGTGCGACCCGCCGAGGCCGGCGCCGCGCTGGCGGCCCACCGCGTCGATCTCGTCGACGAAGACGATGCAGGGCGCGTTGCGCTTGGCCTGGTCGAACAGGTCGCGCACGCGCGACGCGCCGACGCCGACGAACATCTCCACGAACTCCGAGCCCGAGATGGAGAAGAAGGGCACACCGGCCTCACCGGCAACGGCGCGGGCGAGCAGCGTCTTACCCGTACCAGGCGAACCGATGAGGAGCACGCCGCGTGGGATGCGCGCGCCGAGGGCGGCGAACTTCTCAGGATACTTGAGGAACTCGACGACCTCGGCCAACTCTTGCTTGGCTTCTTCGACGCCCGCCACATCCTGGAACGTCACCGAGGGCCTATTGCCCGTGAACATGCGTGCGCGGCTCTTGCCGAACGAAAGCGCCTGGTTGTTGGATCCCTGGGCCTGACGCATCATAAACAAGATGAGACCGCCGAAAATGATCAACGGAATAAACGAGGCCAGGGCGCTGAGCCACGGACCAGCCGAACTGGGCGGCGTGACCTTCAAGATCACAAGGTTGGGATCGACCTTGAGGCCCGTGAAGAACTGCCAGACCGTATCGTTCTGGCCAAGCGTCGCATGGATATCTGGTTGTCCAGTGCTGTTGGGCGGGGCGGACAGGGTGAGGTTCTGGCCATCTTGCGTCAGCGTGTCGACGCGGCCCGCTCTGGCGTCGCTCTGGATCTGTTGGGCCATGTACTTTACATTGTCGTTGGGATTAGCCGAGCTGTGATTGCTGACGAGCATAAACACGATCGCGATCAAAAACACGAACACGATCATGTAGAAAAAACTGTTGCGGAGCCACTTGGCATCCCCCATGCTGGACCTCCGTCCTGGGTAAGTAGGCGGTGCATCAGTCGCCTCGAACTGCACCAAAAGTAAGCAGGGGAGCCCTTAATGGCGCAAAGCGACAACTTGCCTTAGTATAGCAGGCGTTCGTTTGACGACCAGTTGAGTCGAACCGCCGGATCGCCTGCCACGGACACGCGGTAGGGCTCCGCCACGCGGACGCCCGCGACCCAGGCGATGCCGTGGATTCCCTCGACGATAGGGATGAGGTCGCGACGTTCGCGCGGCGCCTTGGCATCTACCAGAACGTCTTGCAACGACCGTGAGCCCGCCGCCCCGAGCGGCCGCAGCCTATCACCCGCGCGGCGGCCCCGTACTCTCAAGGTAGGCCCGACTTTCGTTGGATCGAGGTAGGCAGTGGTTCTAGGGACTCCGGCCCAGGACAGCGGCGCTCCACCTAGGGTCGCGTCCAGCCTGCCGCCTTCCGTCACGACGAAGCCAGGGATGGGCAGCAGGCACGGCGTGATCGTAACGGGGGCATGACGGCGCTGGCCCTCCACTGGGTCGAGCAGGGCCGCGGTCCCCTTTTGCCATGGCCCGAGCGTGGCCGTCTCGCCTTTTCGCCGCAGCACCAGCCGACGGCCGGGCAGCTCCACGACGGCGTCCTGTCTCGTGCCGATAACAGCCCTCTCTAACGCGGCATAGACCGGCGCTCCGACGCCTCGCGCGTGTCCCTGGAGCCGGTAGAGCAGCAGCCGCAGCATGTGTGGTCGCAGCGCGGGGTCGGCCTCGCGCCAGCGCGCCAGATGGAGCACTGCCGCTGGCCCGTGTCCGTCGTCGCAAGGCCAGGTCGCGGCGTCGAGCGCGGCAAGGGCCAGGCGCTCGACGAGGGCGAGGTCCGCGGCGAGAAGGCCCGCCGCGCGCGCCAGGTTGGCCCGCGCGGCGTGCTGGACGGTCTCCAAGGCCGGCAAGACAGTGTGTCGCACTTTGTTGCGGCTAAAGGCGAGGTCGTCGTTGGAGGGGTCGTGGCGCGGCGCCAGGTCGCGCGCGGTGCAGTAAGCGGCCGTCTGGTGGCGCGACACGGCGAGCAGCGGGCGCCACAGGTCGCCCTGGACAGGACGGATGCCCGCCGCGCCGGCCAGACCCGACCCACGGGCAAGGTGCAGCAGCATCGTCTCCGCCTGGTCGTCGCGCGTATGGCCCGTGGCGATGTAGCGGGCGCCCTCGCGCTCTTTTACGTCGCGCAGAAAGGCGTAGCGCACCGCGCGCGCCGCGCCTTCGGGTCCAAGCCGGCGCGCGCGGTCGTCGGGAGGCCGATGGCGCTCGACGGTGTAGGGTAGACCGCGCCGGCCCGCCTCGGCGGCGACGGCCGCGGCGTCGAGGGACGACTCGGGCCGTAGACCGTGGTCGAGGTGCGCCACGTGCAGGCGTAAGCCGGGGGCTGTTTCGAGCCCGTCGAGGACGTCGAGCAGACACAGCGAGTCCGCGCCGCCCGAGACGGCCACGACGACCAGGTCGCCCAGCCCCCACGGCCCGGCCTCACGGATCGCGCGCAGAACGCGGCGACGGACGGTCGGATCGGCAAACGATGCTTTTCTTTGCATCAGGCCACGATGAGTCGACGTGGCCGCTCTGGTTCGACGGGGTTGGAGGCGCGTCATGACAGAGAGATCAAGCTATCCGACGCTTGTCGACAGCGTCCTGGAGGCCAGAGAGATCGTCGGGACGCTCGACCACTACGTGCTTCGCTTGCAAGAAGGCCGCGAGCCCATGGAGGGCCTGGGCTACGCCGTCGCGCACCGCGGCGACGACGATGCCCGTTTCGAGAAAGACGTGCTGGACCCGCAGCGTCGCCGTCTTGCGATCCATCTTGGGGTCGATGCGACCGACGAGCTCGCCGTTGTGGAGGATGGCCAGACAGTAGTAGCCATAGCGGCGCTTGCGCGGCAGCACGTAGGCCTCGAAACAGACATCGTAGCCGAAGAGCGTCCGGGCGCGGGCGCGATCCCAAATGAGCGGATCGAACGGCGAGAGCAAGGTCGTACCCACCGGCCGGTCGCCGTCGCGCAGCCGTTGCAGCGTTGGCAGGGCGGTCGTCGCGACGACCACCGGCTCGTCGAGCCCCGCGACCACGGCCCGTACGGCCAGACCGGCGGAGACGAGGCCCTGGAGGGAGGACACGGCGGCGGCGCGGCGCGCGCCTCCCTGGGGCGAGAGCCGGAAATAGTCCCAAAGCCATGAGGGCGCCACCACGCCGAGCGCGTCGAGGGTGCGCTGGATAAAGTAGTCCAGGCGTTCCTCCGCGCTCGGCAGGGCGTCGTCGTCGGGCGGCCCCGCGGGGAACGCTTCGGCCAGCACGCGCTCACGTAGATCGTAGCGCTTCTGGCCGGCCTGCCGTGAGTGGACCATGAGATCGCCGCTCGTCCAGAGCAGATCGAGCGCGCGCCTGCTCTCTTTAGGGCCGTACCAATCCCAGGGCCCGGAACGACGTGCATCGGGCGGGGCCTCAAACGACGACGAGGCCAGCGGCCCGCGTCGCCTGATCTCCTCCAACGTCTCGTGCAACGCCATGGGATGGAGCGCCGCCCACTCGTGCTCGCTCGTAGTCAGGCGACGCGCCAGATCGAGCATACGCCGGCGGTAGTAGGGGTAGGCAGCCATGGGCACGATCGAGGCGGCATGGCTCCAATACTCGAAGACGCCGCGGCGGGGATAAAGTAGATCATCGAACAGACGGGGATCGTAGGGGCCGAGCCTGCTCCACAGGGTCAGATATTGCGCGCGCGCCACCACGCTAATCGTATCGATCTGCACCACGCCGAGCCTTTCCACCATACGTTGGAGGTCGTCCGAGGTCGGCGAGACGGGGGGTGGGACAAACAAGGCCTGCGCGTCGAGCATCAGACCACGCGCCTCGTCCAGAGTCAGTTGCAGCGGTGGCCGGTCGCGAGACTCCACCATCGGCGCGGTCATTGCTCGAGCGGCTCGAACGAGACCCCGATCGACTCGCCGAGCCGCGCGAGATCGTGTGTTGACTCGATACGCTGCGCCGTGCCCGCCGACGCGCGCATGACCAACGATTGCGTCACTGCCAACTCCACCCGGTGGCGTACGCCGCGCAGCAACTCCCCATCGGTGATGCCCGTCATGGTCATATAGACATCGTCGTCGCCGCGGCATAGGTCGCTGGCGGTGAAGATGCGTTCGAGGTCGGCGCCCTGATGTTCTGCCTCGGCCCCGTCTTGATCTGGCGACCAGAGTCGCGCCTGCATCTCGCCGCGCAGGCAGAGCACCGCGCAGGCGGTCAAGGTCGCTTCGGGCGAACCGCCGATGCCCAACAACATGTCGACGCCGTTATCCTCGGGCAGCGCGGCAAGCACCGCCGCCGCGACATCGCCGTCCGAGATCAGCTTCACCCCCGCGCCCGCCGCGCGCACCGCCGCGATCATACTCTGATGTCGGGGGCGGTCGAGCATCGCCACGGTCACGGCGGAAACAGGCTTGCCCAGGGTCTTGGCCACGCTGTGTACGTTTTCCGCGATCGAGGCGCGCAGGTCGATGGCCCCGACAGCGGCGCGGCCCACCACGATGCGCTCCATGTAGGGCACGTGCGTGCGGAACATGGTGTTGCGCGGCGAGAGGGCCACCGTGCAGATAGCGCCAAGCTGGCCGGCCGCCACCAGACTGGTGCCGTCGATGGCGTCCACGGCGAGGTCCATACGCGGTTCGTCGCCCGAGCCGAGGCGCTCGCCAAGATAGATGCGTTCGTTGGAGCGGTCCTCGCCCTCGCCCACGGCCACGACGCCGTCGATCGGCAGGGAGGCCAGGCGTAGGCGCACTGCTTCGACAGCCAGCCTGTCGGCCAGGTCGACATCGTCGCGACCGATCGCGCGCGCGGCGGCAAGCGCGCCAGCCTCGGTGACACGCATGAGTTCAAGGGCAAGATTACGGTCCGGTGGGCGCGACCCTGTGCTCATCGGCGGCTTCCTCTCGTAGGTCAGACTGTCTTGCTCGCCAGGGCGAGAGCGACGAACGAATCATCCAAGCGTCGTACCCGGATTGTATCGCACCGGAGACCGCGGTGGCCTTGTCATGCCGAGCTGTTCTGCGGCAAAGTGGGTATTCCCCTTGCAATTTAGAACAAGTGTGCTAAATTACTGATGACGGACCTGGAAGCGCGAGTAAAGCGCCTTTCCTTCACTCTCCATCGACGATGACCACGACCGGGCAACGCCCCTTATGAAAGGGACGTAGGGGACAAGATGACGCCGCTACGGCTGAAGGAGGAGATCATGAGCGTCGATAGACAACAGGGCGAGTGGGCGACCTATCCGCGTCGACCGCGTCCACGTCCGCTTACCGAACTTATCGACGAGTACGAGACGGTGACGATCGTACGTGGGGCGCCGGCGGCGCGTCCACGCATCTCCAGTCGTTTGCTCCTCGGAGGCGTAATCGTCGGCGGAGTCCTGGGCCAGCACGCCCTCGTCTCTATGCCCGTGGAAGCGCAGCCCGCGCGCCTCGCCGCCGGAGCCGTCGTTCCCAGCGCCGCGGGCGTATATTCCGCGGGGCAGGGTCATCCTGGTGGACGAGGAGCTGGCGCGCCCGCGACAGGCGCCCTACGCGTCGCCATCGGCCAATCCACGCGGTCTAACGCCGCCAATCCGACTCAGAGAGCGTCATCGAACGTCGCGGTGCGAGTCCCGGTGCTCAAGGTGCGCGGCGGAGGTCAAGCCTCCGCGTCTATCACCAGCGCCATCGGTACGCACGGAAGCCGCTTGGCCGCGCCTATGACCGCGAAACTCAGCGCGCTGCTGCCCTCCGTCGGCGTCGCGGGAGATCTCCAACGCATCGCCCTGACGTCCAACGACAGCGGCGCCCTCATGCACGTCCCCAGCGTCTCGGTCGCGGCCATCCGTCAGGCCCTGCGGGCGGCGAACTCGCCCGTGCTCGACGCTGCGTTCGCCGACCACAAAGACGCGGCGGAGTATATCTGGGACGAAGGCCGTGTGCTCGGCGTCGATCCCGCCGTCATGCTTGGCATCTTCCAGCACGAGAGCGGTATGGGCACGCAAGGCATGGCGCGCGCCACGCGCTCGATCGGCAACATCCGTCCTGTGGGCAACCAGCCGCAGATCGAGGGCTACCGCCTCTACAGGTCCTGGCAAGAGGGTATAGACGACTGCTATCGCCTGCTGCGCCAGTATGCGATTCACGGCGCCTCGACGGTCGCCACGGCCATTCCCGTCTGGGCGCCCCCCACGGACAACAACGACGACAGCGCCTATATCTCCAACGTGCTGAATACGATGACCTCGTTGAATCGAGCCAGCGGCGCGTCGTAGTCCCGCGCTCACCAGCGTGGCGTTATAGTAGGGCGGACGCCTCGCGTGTTCCCAAATGGCTCCGTCATGATGATCGCCCTACGGCGATATGACGCTCGTGTCTCCAACGTGCTTTCCGAGCGTGTGGCGTGGTCTCCGACGTTACGGGCAGCGCGTGGGTTGACGGCGACGACCGAATTCCTTTACTGTTGAGTCGTCGATGTGCGCTTCATCGTATTCGTATAAGAAGGAGGTTCGGGATGCAGACGCCGTCGAACCGTGTCGATCCGCCGATGACGGGATCCGAGAGGGAGTTGTTAGAAAGCTTCCTCGACTACCACCGCGCGACGCTGCTGTGGAAAATTGACGGCTTGTCTGAAGCAGACCTGAAGCGCTCGATGACGCCCTCGGGCGTGTCGCTGCTCGGTCTGGTCAAGCACCTCGCGTACGTCGAGCGCTCCTGGTTCCAGGCGGTCTTCGCCAGGGACGACGCGACGTTTCCCTGGACGAATGAGGATCCCGACGCCGATTGGCGTGTCCAGGACGACGAGAACGCGGACTCGATCGAGGCGTTCTACCGCGCCGAGACGGAGCGATCCCGTCAGATCGTCGCCGCCGCCTCGCTCGACGATCTGGCTAGAGGCCAGTACCGTACGGGCGACCACGCCGCCGGCGACTCGCTGTACACCGCCTCGCTCGACGATCTGGCTAGAGGCCAGTACCGTGAGCCGGTATCGCTGCGCTGGATCATGATCCATATGATCGAGGAAACAGCTCGCCACAACGGGCATGCCGACCTCATGCGCCAGTCCATCGACGGCGCCGCCGGCGAGTGAGCCCATCACCTACCCCGACGAGGCGGTGAGTCGGGCCAGAAGTTGCGTGCGTCCGTGCAAGCGGAGCCGTGGTTGCGTCTGGCCGGAACCTGATGCACGGCGACTAAAGACGACAGCGCCCAGCTCTAGTGGGTCACGCCGCATTCAACTGGACTTGGGCAGCAACCGCAACTGCAGCCGAGCCTCCCAAGCGACGGGTGTGGGCGCGTCGCCGTCGTGCGCGCCGTTTCCCGTCCCAT